>Ga0182748_1004627_pt1 | contig 10807 bp, 10 predicted proteins | sample eDN3rd37CKraftOP_FD_128877 | JGI IMG/M metagenome (GOLD analysis project Ga0182748, IMG submission 128877) | Enriched Organic Plus compost microbial communities from Emeryville, California, USA - eDNA 3rd pass 37_C Kraft OP (version 2) (version 2) ...
ATGGGAGCTTTCGCCGGATGGTTACACCATCCTGCCCATGCGCGCCCGTACCACAAGAATAATAATCGTGTTCATGGTGGCGGACACTAATAGCCGGATTTGGCGTCGTCAACGCATAAATACATCGCCCGCGATATTTTCTTAGGCTCGCTGGCCCTAAACGATAACTTTATTTCAACCGAAGACTCTTACCTTGACGCAAAACCTCCTGTTGAAAGTTGGGGCAAGCGGGCAGCATGAGCGAAATCGGGGGCAATTCCGGCACACCAGAACAAGGCGGTTACGTGCAGCGCAATCGCACGGAAGGTTACGTTATCCAATGCGATGGCGCGGGCGCCATCGTCTCGGCACTTTCGGGCCCTTCCTCCGCCGCATCTGACGATTATTGGGCCGTAGGCCAGCTGATATCCATCCGGTCCGGCGACAATCGCGTTGTCGGCCTCATTCGCAATGTGCTTGTGCCCGGTGATGTCTGGATACGCGGTGGCGACAATACACTCCATGTTCATGTCGAGTTTCTCGGCGAGGTTCGCGTGCAGCCGAATGGGCAAACCACCTTCAACGGGGGTATCTCGCAATTTCCCCATCCTGGCGCTGTCGCCCACCGTATCCGCGCCACCGATCTCGCTGCCATTTATGCGCAAACCGGTCATAGCAGCGTTTCAGTCGGCACGCTGACACAGGACGCAACTGTTCCCGCTCATATTTCGGTCGACGACCTGATTTCCCGGCACTTCGCCATCGTTGGTACAACGGGTGTCGGCAAATCGAGCGCGGTCATGCTGCTCCTGCGCCGCATCGTCGCCGAAAAGCCCAATCTGCGTGTGCTCATTCTCGATCCACACAACGAGTTCGCGAGCGCGTTTCCGGACCTGGCAGTTGCGGTCGATCAAACGAATATCGAGCTGCCGTTCTGGATGCTGCGGCTCGATGAATTTGCAGACGTGATCTTTCGTGGCCGGGCACCGGATCCAATGGAGCTCGACATACTGCGCGATCTGGTCCAGCTCGCGCGGGAAAACATGCAGGGCGTCGAGACATTGTCCGCGAAAACATTGCGGCGGCAACTGGCCGATCGTCAAAGTGTCAGCGCCGATACACCGGTTGCCTACCGCCTGCTTGACCTAATCGCCCTTATCGATCAGCGCATGGGACTTCTCGACAGCAAAGCGGAACGTCCCTATTTGCGAAGCCTCAAGGCTCGTCTGGAATCGATCTCTGCCGATCCTCGCTTCCGCTTCATGTTTGCCGTGACCGGCGGACCTGAAACAATGCAGCAGGCAATTGGCCGCATTTTTCGCATCCCCCAAAACGGAAAGCCCATCTGCACATTCCAGCTTGCGGGGTTACCCTCGGAGGTTGTCAATGCTGTTGCCTCGGTCCTCTGCCGACTGGCATTCGATATCGCCCTTTCGAGCGAGGGCAGTCTGCAAACACTTGTGATCTGCGAAGAAGCTCACCGCTACATTCCAGCCGACCGCGACGCCGGCTTCTGGCCGACACGCCAAGCTATAGCCCGAATTGCCAAGGAAGGCCGGAAATACGGGTCCTATCTTGGTGTCATCAGCCAGCGGCCCGGTGAACTCGATGCGACAATCCTGTCCCAGTGCAATTCCATTTTCGCAATGCGGCTTGGCAATGAACGCGACCAGGAAATCATCAAAGGCGCCATTCGTGGCGGCGCGCAGAGCATGGCTGGCTTCCTCTCGTCAATAGCAAACCGCGAGGCCATCGCCTTCGGCGAAGCCTTTTCGACACCAATGCGGCTTACATTTGAGACCATCCCGTCTCATCAGCTTCCCGGACGCAGCAAAAGCGAAAGCGCTCTTTCCACCTGGCGCAGTGACGGCAAGATATCGCTTGACCGTATCGTCGAAAAATTACGCGCGTTTGAAAGCAGCTCACAGACGGAACCTACGGACCAGCTTAGAAACGAAGACAATCTGTGGGGCAGCCCCGTTTCTACCACTCACCGCGACCATGCATCGATCGAAGATGGATTACATCGGCCACAGTCATTGAAGCCGCAAACTCCTCTCAGCCTCGACACGAAGCAGAGCATTGAGAAGATGGGCGAATTGGTGCGCAGTTTTCGCAAGGATCGCGACCGCTAAAGCATGTCGCGGAAAAGTGGGAACCGTTTTCCCCTCAAGACATGCGCGAAAACAAAAACTCAAAACGTGTTGCCTAAATACGATTGAACGCAACACGCTTTAGCCAGAGCTTCAGGCGCAGACGCGGTTGCGTCCCATATTCTTTGCGGCATAGAGCATTTTGTCTGCGCGGCGATAGAGATCCTTCGAGGTCTCGCGCCGGTCCCATATCGCAAGACCGATACTGACGGTAACGCCAAGCTTTTCGTCGCCAAGATCGATTTCAAGCGTCGATATGGCCTTACGAATTCGATTGGCGAGCTTGATCATCAATTCCGCATTCATGTTCGGTGCAAGGACTGCGAATTCCTCACCACCCAGACGGGCGACAACATCATGATACCGCGTATAATCCTTGAGACACCGCGCCACCTCCTGCAACACGATGTCGCCAACGTCATGACCGTAAGTATCATTCACGGACTTGAAGTGATCGAGATCGATAATCATTAGCCCGACGGGCCGATGAATGCGGTCGAACTGAACCAGATATTCCTTAAGCGCCTCGTCGAAGTAACGCCGGTTCTGCATTCCCGTCAGGCTGTCCGTCAGCGCGGCATGTTCGAGGGTCTGCGACCGTTCGGAAAGATCCTGCGTGATGACCTGCAACTTGCCGCGGTCTAGCGCATCGATTCTAATTTGGGGGTAGATCAGGAACAGCCCGCAAGCGAGAGTCGCAACCAGCACCCAGATCGTGATGTAGCTCAACTGATCCAGCCTCGACACCAGGCTGGAGGCACTCACATCCAACGGCAAGGTCTGCAATTGTCCGATATCGACACGGGCCTGATAGAGCAGCAGCCCGATACCGAACATCAAAACAATCAGAATAAAAAATGCCCGCTCCGATCTGTTAAACCGCATAATCCGCGCCCGCCTCTCCTGTTTCACAGAGTGCCAGCGAGTTATTTCGTTGTCGTTAATTAAGCAAAAGCAACATCGGAATTTGCATACATGGACCAGCTATCATCAAGCTGATTTCGAAACCATGTCGACTGACGCTTGGCGTATTGCCGGGTCGCAATGACCGAACGTTCAACTGCTTCTTCTCGCGACATCGTGCCTTGCAGGAATGCTGTGATTTCACGCACACCGATTGCCTTCATGGCAGGCAAAGCAGGGTCAAGATCAAGCGCCAGCAACGCCTTGACCTCGTCAATCGCACCATTGTCCCACATCAGGGCAAATCGCTTCGCGATGCGTTCGGAAAGCCACGCCCGATCGGGCGCCAATACGATTTTGCGCGCAGTGTCGTCATCCAACAACGCCTGCCCCTTTGCCTGCTGCCATGCGAGTAGAGACTTTCCAGTGCCTTCGAACACCTCCAGCGCTCGAACAATCCGCTGACTATCCGAAGGCTGAAGGCTTGCAGCCATATCTGGATCGCGCTCGCTGAGGACCCGGTGAAGCAACTCCGGTCCATCCGTCTCCATCCGCCCTCGCCAATAGGCGCGAACGTCATCCGGCACCTCCGGCATTTGCGACAGTCCGCCTAGCAGCGCCCGGAAATAAAGCCCCGTACCGCCGACAAAGATCGGGGTCCGTTCCTTCATGGTGGGTTGCGATAGCAGGACGGCTACATCGTCCAGCCATCGGCCGGTCGAATAGGATATCCAAGGCGCGACGTGTCCATAGAGGTGATGTTCCGCCGCAGCCAGATCAGCCTTGCCCGGTCGCGCAGTCAGAAGATCAAGAACATCGTAAACCTGCATGGAATCGGTATTCACAATGAAACCGCCGGTCTCTTGAGCCATACGAATAGCAAGTGCCGACTTGCCGCTGGCCGTTGGGCCAGCTATCAGGATTGCATTCTTGACCGCATCCTCACTCATCGCCGGAATTGCTCTCCATGTCCCAACAGGTTTCTCTCGTCGCCACCTTGATTGCCAATCCGGCCAAGGCCTCGCTTGCATCAGCGCTTGGGATTAAAGCCTCATCGGCGGTGAATGCAACCGGGCTCTACTGGCTGGCCGACGACATTGCCTGCGACATTGCGCTTCCAACGGGGATCACCAGCAAAGAAGCAGAATCCCTGCTGCGCGATACGCTCGATGGCGCGCCAGTCGATGTGGTGGTGCAGGAACATGAGCGTCGGCGCAAGAAAATTCTGATTGCCGACATGGATTCCACAATGATCCAGCAGGAATGCATTGACGAACTGGCGGAGGAAGCCGGTCTGCGCGAGCATGTGGCAGCGATCACCGCGCGCGCCATGAATGGCGAGATCGCCTTCGAACCAGCCTTGCGCGAGCGCGTGGCCTTGCTGAAGGGCCTGCCGCTTTCCGTCATCGACAAAGTCATTTCAACGCGCATCACTCTGATGCCAGGCGGACCGGAACTCGTTCGCACAATGCGCAAACATGGCGCTTACACGGCTCTGGTTTCCGGCGGCTTCACCTCTTTCACTCATCGCATTGCCGAGATGATCGGCTTTAACGAAGAGCGCGCAAACAGGCTGATCGATGATGGCAAACATCTGACCGGCCTGGTTACGGAACCCATTCTCGGTCGGGAAGCCAAGGTCGAGAAGCTTGTGGAAATCGCTGATCGCCTTGGCCTTACACCGGATGATGCAATTGCGGTGGGTGACGGTGCGAACGATCTCGGCATGATCCAGCTTGCGGGAACCGGCGTTGCCCTTCACGCAAAACCAGCCGTGGCAGCGCAGGCCCGGATGCGGGTTGACCATGGAGACCTGACCGCCCTCCTCTATATTCAGGGCTACCGAAAAACGGACTTCGTTCAATGATCATTCTGGAAACACCACGCCTGATCATCCGGAACTGGGAAGATCGTGACCGTGATCTGTTCCATGTGATCAATTCCGACGATGAGGTCATGCGTTTCTTTCCCTTTCGCAGGAACCGCACGCAATCCGACGAACTGTTTGACCGGCTCCAGAAGATGATTTCTGAAACGGGTCTCGGTTTCTATGCGCTCGAAGAAAAAGAAAGCGGGCAGTGCATCGGCTTCGCCGGTCTCGCCCGCACCGATCTTGAACCTCATCTGCCTGACGGCACTGTTGAAGTCGGCTGGCGGCTGGCCACTCCCTTTTGGGGCAAGGGCTACATAACCGAGGCGGGCAAAGCGCTGATCGAATATGCTTTCGGCACCCTCGGCATCTCGGAAATCGTTTCCTTCGCCGTCCATAATAACGAGCGGTCTACAGCTGTCATGCAGCGCATCGGCATGATCCGTGATCCGGCGAGCGATTTTGATCATCCTCGCGTGCCGGATGAAACTCCGCATTTGAAGCGTCATGCGGTCTATCGCATTCAGGCAGACTGACCGGCAACCCAGCCGGACGACCAGGCCCACTGAAAATTATAACCGCCGAGCCAGCCGGTAACATCGACAACCTCGCCGATGAAAAACAGGCCGGGAACGGATTTGGCTTCCATGGTCTTGGAATCGAGCTCGCGCGTATCGACCCCTCCAAGCGTAACTTCTGCGGTACGATAACCTTCCGATCCCGCTGGCTTGATGCGCCAGTCATTTATCGCTGCCTCGACACGGCGGAACATCTTGTCGGACATATCCGCCAGATGGCCAGTTGCGCCGACATCCTCGGCTATGGTCTGTGCCAGCTTTCTTGGAAGATAAAGCGCCAGTGCAGTCTGCAATGCCTGCTTGCCGTTCTGCTTGCGTTGCTCGCGAAGTGCATCGAAAATGTCCGTTTCCGGCAGCATGGCTATGCGGATTTCGTCGCCTTCACGCCAGTAGGAAGAAATCTGCAAAATCGAAGGGCCACTGATCCCCCGATGCGTAAACAGCATCGCCTCCGCAAATTTGGTTTTGCCGCAGGCAACAACAGCGTCGACGGCAACACCGGCGAGCGGCTTCAACCGTTCCAGCGTATTGGGTTCAAACGTCAGCGGAACGAGTGCCGGTCTTGTTTCGACGATCCGCAAGCCGAATTGGGTTGCGATGTCGTAACCGAGCCCTGTGGCACCCATTTTGGGGATCGATTTGCCTCCGCATGCCACGACCAGCGAGCGGCAATGGGCAGGTCCATCCGACAACTGGAGGGAAAAGCCCTGCGCAGATTTTTCAACCGAGCTGACGCTACAGCCAAGCTTCAGTCGCGCACCATGGCGTTTCATCTCGGCCAGCAGCATTTCGATGATCTGCAACGCCGAACCATCGCAGAAGAGTTGTCCCAGCGTCTTCTCGTGATAGGCGATGCCAAAGCGCTCCACCAGCGCAATGAAATCGCGCTGCGTGTAGCGGCTCAGGGCCGAGATACAGAAGTGCGGATTCTGCGAGAGATAATTCTTCGGGCTTGCATGAAGATTGGTGAAATTACAGCGTCCACCGCCCGATATGCGGATTTTCTCACCGGCGGCCTTTGCGTGATCCACCACTAGCACGGAACGCCCGCGTTTAGCCGCTTCGATGGCACACATCATACCTGCCGCGCCAGCGCCTATGACCACAATATCGACTGTTTCCAACTCACCTTACTCCGAATGGCGCCGGTCCATAGCACAGCCGAAGCTTATGAAACAGAAAGCTTTGCCATTGCGGATAACCGTGGAAGGATCAGTTGATCCTGACAGTTACAAAACGCAGTTCACCCGAGCGGGATGCCAGCATCAGAAGCGCGTTCTTGCGTCCCTCGCGGCGTAGCGCATCGATGCGCTTCTTCACATCGTCGGGCGTCTTTACCGTCACCTGACCAATATCGACGATGACGTCGCCGGTTTCGATGCGCTTTTCGCCGGCTGCCGAGCCGGGAGAGACATAAAGAACCGCGACACCTTCTACGTCTTCGGCAATGCCAAACTCACCGCGAACATCATCGCTCAATTCGCTGAGCTTCATCCCCAGCACGCTTGGAGCAGCGTCGCTCTTCTGGTCCTTTTTCGGCGTATCCGGTGTTTCCGTCCCTTGATCACCACCCTCACCTTCAGGAAGCGGAGCCTGATCTTCCGTCGCAGCTTCGGTGCTCTTGTCATCCTCGACCAGACGCCCGAGTTTGATCTTCACCGTCTTTTCCTCGCCTTGACGGACGACGACGAGTTCGACTTCCTTGCCGACCGGCGTTTCCGCAACCAGTCGCGGCAGATCGCGCGCAGTGTTGACCGGCTTGCCTTCATAGCGGATCACGACATCGCCCGCTTCGATAGCCTTGTTCTCAACGCCGGAATTTTCGATCAATCCAGCGATCAGCGCGCCCTTGGCTTCTTTCAGTCCGAGGCTTTGGGCGATATCGTCCGTGACCGGCTGGATGCGCACACCGAGCCAGCCGCGGCGAACCTCGCCGAACTCCTTGAGCTGGTCGATGACACCGACAGCCATTTCCGCTGGGATGGCGAAGCCGATACCGATGGAGCCTCCCGATGGTGAGATGATCGCAGTGTTGATGCCGATCACTTTGCCGTCCATATCGAACAGCGGACCACCGGAATTGCCCCGGTTGATTGCGGCATCGGTCTGGATGAAATCATCATAGGGACCGGAATTGATGTCGCGCTTGCGGGCCGAGATAATGCCGGCGGTTACCGTTCCGCCAAGACCGAACGGGTTGCCAATCGCAAGGACCCAGTCGCCAATACGCGCCTTTTCCGAATTGCCGAATTCGACAGCTTTCAGCTTGTGCTTGGACGTGTCCACTTTGAGGATTGCCAGATCGGTCTTGATGTCCTTTCCGACGAGTTCCGCTTTCAGCTTGGAACCATCGTTGAAATTGACTTCGATTTCATCTGCATCGGCAATGACATGATTGTTCGTTACGATGAAACCCTTTTCAGCATCGATGACGAAGCCTGATCCCAGCGACTGGACCTTGCGCGATTCGTCGCCCTGCGCGCCACCTTTATCGCCAAAGAAGTCCTTGAAATATTCCTGAAAAGGAGAGCCTTCCGGCACCTGCGGCATTGGAACCGCGCCGTCACCTTCGCCGTCTCCCTTGACGGTCTGGGAGGTTGAGATGTTCACGACCGCATCGAGCAGACCCTCGGCCAGATCAGCGACGGAAGCCGGCCCCTGAGCTGCGATTGCCGGAGGCGTCTCCATCGAAAGAGTGCCACCGACCGTCATCGCTCCCAATGCCACGGTTGCGAAAAGGGTGCGAGCAAATCCCGCCTTTGGTGCAATTGCCATGAAGCCCTGCTCCGTTCCTGTCTGCTTGCAGTCGTTTGATTAGCGATAGATGTACTAAGGCTTGATCGCTGCAAAATACGGCCTGTTTACGGCCTCGCATAGACTACAAACAATAAATAGCGGAGGGAAAGCGGCTTATCCCCTGACAAGCCAGACAATGCCGACGCCGATAGCAAGCGCTGCTATCCCGGCGATGCGCAACATGTTCTCCGGCGTCTCGCTTGCCTCGCGGGCAAGCTTTTTCGCCAAAGAAGGAAAGCCGCCGTAGAGCAGCCCTTCGAGAACGAAGAGAAGACCTACGGCGGCTAGAAAATCGCTCATAAGCGTTTGACCCTGCTGTTACTGGGCCGGCGTTGCCAGCTTGCCGCCAGCATCACGGAAGAACTTGAAGAACTCCGAGTCCGGCGAGAGAACCAGCGTTGTATCCGGTGTTTCAAGCGCCTCACGATAGGCAGACATCGAACGGTAGAAGGCGAAGAAGCCAGGATCCTTGCCTGCAGAGCGGGCGAAGATTTCACTGCGCTGGGCATCACCCTCACCGCGAAGGATTTCCGATTCCTTGCGCGCTTCAGCGATCGTTTCAACGACCTGACGGTCGGCAACGGCGCGGATACGCTGGGCCGCTTCACGGCCTCGCGCACGCAGGCGCTCCGCTTCAGCAAGGCGTTCGGCTTTCATGCGATCATAGGTCTGCTGCGAAACTTCAGCCGTCAGGTCGGTACGGCGGATACGCACATCGGCAATGGTGAGGCCGAGCGATGTTGCATCGGGACGAAGCTGATCACGCACTTCACGCATCATGTCGCCACGCTCTTCCGAAAGTGCAGCTTCGAAGCCCCGCTGACCGTAAACGCTACGCAATGCAGCATCAAGACGGGTACGAAGACGCTGCTCGGCAAGAAGCGTGCTGCCCGAAACGGTTTCACGGAATTTGCGCGCATCCGTGATGCGATAAACGAGGAAGGCATCGACGTCATAGAACTTGCCGCCCGAAACCTGGACGCGGATATCGTCGAGATCGAAACGTAGCAAACGATCATCAATCAGTTGCACGGTATCAGCATCAAGAAAGCCGAAAGGCAGTTTGAAATAGATGCCGGGGTCCGTCTTCACATCGACAATCTGGCCGAAGCGAAGCACGATAGCCTGCTGGCGCTCGGATACGATGAACGTGGCGGAGTAGATCAGGAAAGCGATGACGGCGATGATACCGCCAATGATTGGAAGCCTGTTCTGGGCCATTACTGGTTACCTCCGCTCGGGGTCGTCGTCGTCGCATTCACGCCGGGGCGTGGCTGGCGCATGAGCTCGTTCAGCGGCAGATAAGGCACGACATCCTTTCCAGGTTCGACAATAACTTTCTTGGTGCTCTTCAGCACCTGTTCCATGGTTTCGAGGAACAGGCGGTTGCGTGTTACCTCGGGCGCCTTCTGGTATTCACCGAGCACGGAACTGAAACGCTGCGCCTCACCTTCCGCGTCCTGGACAACACGATTCTTGTAGGCGGCTGCTTCTTCGCGAAGCTGGGCTGCCTCACCGCGAGCCTGGCCTAGCTTCTGGTTCGAATACTGGTTCGATTCTTCCACGAAACGGTCTTCGTCCTGTTCGGCACGCTGCACTTCATCGAAAGCGTCAGCCACTTCACGCGGCGGCGCTGCATCTTCGATGGAAACGGCATTGATCTGGATACCGGCCTTGTAAGTATCGAGAGTCTGCTGAACGATGTCGCGAACGCTCGATGCAATAGCCGAACGATTGTCACGGAAAACGTCCTGAGCGGGGCGACGCCCTACGATTTCGCGGATCGCGCTTTCGGAAACCTGCTGCACCATCGCATCAGGATTATCGACATTGAACAGATAAGCCTGCGGGTCCGATACGCGGTAAAGAACTGAGAACTGAACATTGACGATGTTCTGGTCACCCGTCAGCATCAGGCCCTGGGTTGCACCCCGGTTGCCTTGTCCGCCAATGTTGATCTGCTTCTCGACGATCTGCGCCTTCTCATAGGTTTCGATCGGCCACCAGTGGAAATGCAGGCCCGGTTCGGATACTTCTTCCTTCGGCTTGCCGAAGCGCAGTTCGACGGCGAGTTCGTCTGGCTGCACGGTATAGATCGACTGGAAAAGCCAGAAGCCGAGAACGGCCGCGCCGATCAGGAACAGAACGCCCCGATTGCTGCCGCCCTTGCCGCCGCCACCGGGAAAGACCTGTTTCAGACGATCTTGACCCTTGCGCAGAATATCTTCGAGATCAGGTGGTGTGTTCTGGCCGCCGCCACGAGGGCCTTTCGGTCCTTGTCCCCATGGGCCACCATTATTGTTGTTATTGTTATTATCGCCGCCACCGCCCCATGGGCCGCCGCCACCGTTCTGGTTACTCCAGGGCATCCTCACCTCTCGTCCAGGCGACGGGAAAGCGAGCTACCCACTCCCGTCATCAACTAATGTTTCCGTTTTATAGGCATCGGGAGGTCCGCTTTCAACGCGAAGACGACAAAATTCGTGAACTATGCTTTACACAGCACGTTTTTCGTACACGAAATAGCG
>Ga0182748_1004633_pt1 | contig 10790 bp, 6 predicted proteins | sample eDN3rd37CKraftOP_FD_128877 | JGI IMG/M metagenome (GOLD analysis project Ga0182748, IMG submission 128877) | Enriched Organic Plus compost microbial communities from Emeryville, California, USA - eDNA 3rd pass 37_C Kraft OP (version 2) (version 2) ...
CGGGCCTATGCGCGCAGGCCGGCTCGAACACGATGCCGTCGCGCCTTGGGCACCGGAGGCGGGCCTCGTTGCCACGGGCACGGTCCGGCGGCATTTTCATGCAGGCGCCGTCGCAAGGCGTCGGCCAAGCCTCTCGCCGGCTGCCAATACTTGGCCTGGGTCGGAAGCGACTTGTCAGGGAGGCCGCCGGCACAAAGTCGGGTTGCAATTCCGCAAGGACGCAGCTAAACGTATCCTGGCCTGTTGCGGTTTCGGCAACAGCCTGGCTTGATCCAGCATACGCGACGAGCCGAGACCGGATGTCCACGATCCTTATCATCGATGACCGCGCGACCAACCGCAGCGTATTCTCCAGGCTCGCCGCGTCGGTGGATGGTGGCCTCTCGGTCTGTACTTTCGCGGATCCGCATGAAGCCCTCGGCTGGCTCGAAACCAATGTTGCCGACCTGATCGTCACCGATTTCAAGATGCCCTCGATGGACGGGGCCGAGTTCACCCGGCGCGTGCGGCTTCGGCCACTCTCCGCGGATGTGCCGGTGATTGTGGTGACTGCCTATGACGACAGGCGGTTTCGGATCCGGGCCCTCGAAGCAGGGGCGACCGACTTTCTGCTGAGCCCCGTGGACCACAGCGAGTTCCGCACCAGGGTTCGGAATCTTCTCAAGCTGCGGAAGTATCAGCGGCAGTTACTGCTTCACACGCAGTCGCTCGAGCGCGAACTGGCCGAGAGCGAGCGGACCCGGGCCCAGGTGGTGCGGGAGAGTCGAGAGGCCCTCGCCCAGGTGATCGACACCGTTCCGACACTGATCAGTGCGGTGGACAGCGAGGGGCTCTGCCTGTTCGCCAATGCGAAGCAGGCGGAACTGACGGGACTTTCTCCGGCAGCGCTCGTCGGGCGCGCAACCGCCGAATTGTTCGGCCCCGATCGCGCGGCGCGGAGCCTCGAGGCGGATCGCCGCGTGTTCTCGACCGGCAGGCCGATCCCCCGCTACGAGGAGGAGGTCAGCGGGCCAGATGGCGAGCGGCGGGTCTTCCTGACCGCTAAATCGCCGCTGAAGAACAGCAATGGTGAGGTCATCGCCGTCCTGACCACATCCCTCGACATCACCGACCGGAAGCGGGCCGAGGAGCGCCTGCTGCATATGGCGCAGCACGATCCGCTGACGGGCCTGGCGAACCGCACCCGTCTCGGCGAGCGGCTGACGGCGCGGCTGCAGCGCAGCCGCCGCGGGGATGCCGGGCTGGCGCTGCATGTGCTCGACCTCGACCGCTTCAAGGCGGTGAATGACGTCTTCGGCCATCAGGCGGGCGACCGGCTCCTGAAGGCGGTCGCCCGGCGCCTTACCGCGGCGGTGAAGGAGCAGGATCTCGTGGCCCGACTGGGAGGCGACGAGTTCGCGGTACTGCAGACGGGCGTCACCACGCGCGACGAGGCGGCGCGACTGGCCGAACGCCTTACGGAGGCAATGGCTCAGCCCTTCATGGTGCAGGGCCGCCTTCATTCCGTCGGTGCGAGCATAGGCATCACCGTTGCGCCGCGGGATGGGCAGACAGCTGCGGAACTGCTCCGGAACGCAGATCTCGCCCTGTATGAAGCGAAGACGGAGCGCCGCGGCACCTTCCGCTTCTTCGGCGCAGAACTCGACACGCGCGCCCGGAACGCCCTGCTGCTTGAGGCTGATCTTCGCCTGGCCATCTCGCGCGGAGAACTCACGCTGCACTACCAGCCGGTGCTGAGCCTTCGGACGGGCAAGGTGGTCGGCGCGGAGGCGCTGCTGCGCTGGGACCGTCCCGGCCTGGGCATCGTCGGTCCGCTGGATTTCCTGCAGCTTGCGGAGGAGACCGGGCTGATCGTGCCGATCAGCGCCTGGGTACTGGAGGAGGCCTGCCGGCAGGCAGCGGCCTGGAGCACCCTGGGAGACGAGCGCCTGCGCGTCGCGGTGAACCTCTCGCCATCCCAGTTCCGCCGTCAGGACGTGCGCGATCTGGTGCTCAAGACCCTGGCACGTACCGGCCTCGACCCCTGCCTCCTCGATCTCGAGATCACCGAGGGGATTCTGATGCAGGAGCCGCAGGAGGTTGCCTCCGTCCTCCGCGACCTGCGGAAGGTCGGGGTGAAATTCTCTGTGGACGACTTCGGTACGGGCTATTCCGCCCTCGCCTCCGTGAAGACGCTGCCGGTGGATCGGCTGAAGATCGATCGTTCGTTCATCAGGAACCTCAGCAGTGATGGGGCCGACGCCGCCATCGTGCGGGCGATCATCGGACTGGGCCACAGCCTCGGTCTCGGCGTGATCTCGGAGGGCGTCGAGACGGCCGAGCAGGTGGCCTTGCTGATGGGCGGAGGGTGCGACGAACTGCAGGGCTTCTATTTCAGCCGCCCCCTGCCGCCGGTGGCCTTCGAGGAATTCGTTGCGCGCGGCAGGACCCTGCCGCACGTGGTGTGAGCGCCAGCGTGCGCCAGCCGGATGCGGGTCGGGCGCACTGCGATCGCCTTGCGACGGACTGACGCGATGGCAGCCGCTCCGGACACCCCGTCCTCACGCTCGCCGAGTGCGCTGAAGCGCCTCTCCGCCACCCTGAGAGGCCGGCCGGACAGCGAGCACGAGATGAGCTTCAACCGGCTCGCCTTCGCCGCGCTCATCGCGATCTATCTCGCGCTGGCGCCGGGATCGGGGCCCGAGATGCTGCAGGTGACGACAGTCTACGGCATCATCGCCGTGCTGCTGTTCGTCCATATCGTCATGAGGCCGGGCACTTGCCTGACCCGGCGCGCCATCGCCCTGGTCTGTGACACCGGTGTCCTGTCCTACCAGCTGCACCTGGGCGGCGAGACTGCCTCCGTTCTCTTCCCCATCTATCTCTGGATCATCCTGGGCAATGGCTTTCGCTTCGGCGTTGCCTGGCTGCGCGGTGCGATGGCGGTCGGCATCGCCTGCTTTGCCGCGGTGATCGCAACCACGTCCTACTGGTACGAGCAGGAGCACCTTTCGATCGGCCTCCTCATGGGGCTGCTGGTGATCCCGGCCTATTCGGGCAAGCTGATCGCCAAGCTCTCCCACGCGAAGCGGCAGGCCGAGGAGGCCAACCAGGCGAAGAGCATGTTCCTCGCAGGCGTCAGCCACGAGTTGCGCACGCCGCTGACGGCCATCATCGGCATCGGCGACCTGCTGCAGCGGAGCCGGCTCGACGCCGAGCAGCAGGACATGCTGCGCACGGTGAACGGCGCCGCGAGCCAACTGCTCTCGCTCATCGACGACATCCTCGACCTGTCCCGCATCGAGGCGGGTCGGATGCCGACCCAGGTTGAGGAATTCGATCTGCTCCGCGTGCTGGACGAGGCGGCGCGGCTGGTGGCGACACAGGCGCGGACCAAGGGTCTGCGCCTCTCGACTCATGTGTCGGTTCGCACCCCCCTCCGTTTGCGGGGCGATGCGCGGCACCTGTCAGAGATCCTGATCAACCTGCTCGGCAATGCCGTCAAGTTCACGGAGACCGGCAGCGTCGTGCTCGCGGTGGACGGCACGCCGGCCGGCGAGCACGACGTGCGCGTCCGCTTCGAGGTCATCGACACCGGCATCGGGATACCCGAGGAAGCCCAGACGCGGATCTTCGAGAGTTTCGCCCAGGCTGACGCCACCATCATCAACCGTTTCGGCGGCACGGGGCTGGGGCTCGCGCTCTGCCGGCGGCTCGTGCAGCAGCTCGGCGGCACTATTGGCGTTGAGAGCCAGGCCGGCGTCGGCAGCACGTTCTGGTTCGAGCTGAGCTTCGGCGAGGTCGGGACGGAGGGCGACCTGGCGCCCGACCTGCGTGACGGCGCGGTGCTGCTGCTGTCGGCGGCCGGGCCGCATACCGAGGATCTCGCGGCTGCCCTGGAATCCTTCGGTGCCGAGGTGCTGCGCGCCGGCGATGTCACGCAGGCGGCCGGTCTCCTGCAGGCGCTCGCCGCCGAGGAGGATGCGCCGCGCTGTATCCTGGTCCGTGCCGAGGGGATCGGCATCACGCTGGACGAGCTGGCGGCGGCGCTGCGTGCCCTGGACCGGTTCGGTGAGACGCCGGTCCTGCTTCTCAGCGATGCCTTCCCGGCCGGCCTGCCGCCGGTCGATATCCGGCGGAGCTTCGCGACGGTGCTGCCGGCGGCGCCCGATCGTGAGGCGCTGCAGAATGCCCTGCGCCTCGCTGTCGCAAGGCAACGTTCCGCGACACCCGAATCGCTCGACGCGGCCGTGCCGGAGGGTCCGCCACTGCGCATCCTGCTCGCGGACGACAACCGGGTGAACCAGCGCGTGATCGCCAAGGTCCTGGAAGGGGCCGGGCACCAGGTGACGGTCGTATCGAATGGCGAGGAGGCGCTCGACGCGCTGCAGGACGAGCCCTTCAACCTGGCGCTCATGGATCTGAACATGCCCGTCATGGACGGGCTGGAAGCGGCAAAGCTCTACCGGTTCGGCGCTGTCGGCGGGCCTCAGGTTCCGATCGTGGCGCTGACCGCGGATGCGACGCCCGAGGCGGAGCGACGGAGTCACGAGGCTGGCATGGTCGCCTGCCTGGTGAAGCCGGTCCAGCCCGCACGCCTGCTGAAGATGGTCGCGACGCTTGCCCTGGTGACGTCCGACGAGGAAGGAGAGGAGAGGCGGACGGAGGCGGTCGCGGACATCGCCTCCCATCCGCGCTTCCGGTCGGCGGCTTCACCGGCCCTCGATGAAAGCGTCCTGAACGACCTGAGGGCGCTGGGCGGGCAGGAGTTCGTGGCGGAGATCGTCGGCGATTTCTGCTCCGACGCGGAGGATCTGATCCGGGAGATTGCCAGCGTGGCCGCCACCGGAGACGGCCCCCTTTTCCGAGCAAAGGTGCATGCGCTGCGCAGCGGCGCGGCGAATGCCGGCGCGCGGGCGATCGCCGACCTCTGTCGGCTGGCCCAGCAGTTCGCCGGTGCAGAGATTGCGGAGAAGGGCGGCGACTTTGCCGAGCGGCTCGCCGTCGAGCTTGAGCGGGTGCGCAGCGCCCTCGCCGGTCAACAGGCAGTCGGCGGCCGGGCCTGAGGCGCAAGCCGCCATCCAAGCGGGGCAGGACGGCCCCGGCTCTCCGCCCTCATTGCCCATCCCTGTGCCGACCGAGCCGGAGCGCTTCGTCCGGCCCGGCCCATGGGACCCGGCAGATGCCGGAATCCGCCCGCATTACTCCGCGGCGACCGCATGCGCCGGAGGCGCCATCCCTGCCATCCGCCGATCCTGCGCCGTAGCAAGCCGGATCATCTTCCGCAGATCCTGCTGACCGAGGTTCAACGCCGCATCCACCCAGACCTCCACCACGCTCTGCAGTTCGTCGAGGGTGACCGGGTTCACGCGCCGACGGGTCTCGTAGATGGCGCGATGGGCATTGTGGATGCGGCCATGTCGGGCGATGTACTCGCGCACTGCATGCTCGCCCTCGCCGTCCTCCGCCAGGACATCGACAATACCCATCTCGTGCAGTTCGGCAGCGGTGTAGAGCTTGCCGCTCATGATCATCTGCTCGGCCCTGACTGGACCGATGCGGCGGGAGAGGAAGCTGTAGGCACCCATGCCCGGGAAGAGGTTGAACAGGATCTCGGGCAGACCGAAGCGCGCACGGCGCTCGGCGATGATCAGATCGAAGGCCAGCGCACATTCGAAGCCACCACCCAAGGCATCGCCCTGAACCAGCGCGATGGTGATGGCGGGCGTGCCGAAGGCGATGGCGTTGCCATGAACCGCCTCGATGCACATCCGCCCGTACCGCAGCAGAGAGGCGCGGTCACCTGCCCGGATTCGGTCGGCAAAGTGGCCGAGGTCACCGCCGAGGTTGAAGATGCCGTTCACCCGTGACGCGAGGACATAGTAGCGCAGAGGATGCTCTTCCGGCCGGGTGCAGCCCTCGAAGCTGCGCCGGATGCTGGCCTGGACCGAGGCGATGTCGCTCAGAAGCGCTGCGCTGAAATTCGGTCGGCCGGGCGGGCGCATCCAGTTCCAGAAAGTGCGGGTCTCGACATCGAGCCGGAGGTCGAGCGTTCCGTAGCCGGTAGCTATGGCGTCGGCGAGCGTCGGCGCCCGTGGCAAGGAGGCCGGGGCATTGGCTTCCGAGTAGATGGCGGTGTGGTTCGTGACGCCCGCCGGACGGGCAGCGGCAACGGCAGGAAGATAGGTCATGGTGCGACTCCTGTTACTTGGCGACGGATTGCGCCCGCTACGTCAGGGCAACGGATCCATCCGGGCCGGGCGCGATCGCCGGCCGCATTGTACTGAGCCGCAACATTCAGAGTAGAACAAGTCAGAAGGTTAGGCGCACAACTCATACTAGTAGTCATGACTTGGTACGACCTACGCGCTAGTTCACATGAGCTGATGCAGCGCGCCCATAGGAGGCAAGGGCCGACCCTGCCGCGGTGGACGCATCGCCCTAGGCAGCCATGCCTGTAAAATCGCATCGCTGCAGTGCTCGTCGCGGACGAGATGTGTCGGAACAGTGATGCAACCGCCGATCCGATCATGCCAGGCTGTTTCGCGTGATCGTCGCCGGAATGCCTGGCGCAGGCTCGTCTGCTCCGATTGGAGACTGCGTCGTATCGTTCTGGCCTGCACAGGGCAACGCCCCTGTTCCCGACCGCCCGTCGGACAGGCGGGGCCGGAGCGACGGTCAGCCCCGTTCTCGGTGCCTGCGGGGTGTCAGGCGTCCGCGGCGGTACCTTCCGCCAGGGCGGAGAGAGCACCCAGGTCGAGCAGTTCCACCCGCTGATAGGCCGGCTCGCGGATCCAGCCGCGGCGGCGGAAAGCGGTCAGGCTGCGGCTGACCGTTTCCAGCGTCAGGCCAAGGAAGTCGGCGATATCCGCTCGTGTCATGGGCATCTCGAGCACGCGGCCGGCTGCACCGCGCCGACGCCACGCCTCCGCCAGCGAGAGGAGGAAGGCCGCGACACGCGCCTCCGCCGGTCGGCGACCGACAATGACGAGTTGCTCCTGGGTTGCCGCCAATTCCTGCATGCAAAGGTCGAGCAATCGGCATTCAAGCAGGGGAAAGCGCCGCAACAGGACATCCAGCCGGGCGCGATCCAGCCGGCATAGCCGGGCATCGGTCAGCAGATCGGCATCGAACGGATAGGTCGGACGGATCGTATAGCCGATGATATCTCCGGCGAACCGGAACCCGACCACCTGCTGCTTGCCGTCCGGTAGCAGGCGGGTGAGCTTGGCAGTCCCGTCGACGAGCGTGAACACACGGCCCGCCGGATCGCCCTCGCGGAACACGGTCGCGCGGGCAGGAAGGCGAACCTGCTCGGCCTCGCCCCAGATCTCCGCGAGGATCGTATGGTCCAGCGGCTTGCACAGGCCGGCGATCCTGCTGCCGCAGGTCCCGCAGGCCTGCGCCTTTGGCGCGAGGGGCGGCTGGCGCATGGCGTCGAACGGGTCCATGTCTCTCTCCGCGCTTGGCGAGGGGATAACCGGGCTCCTTCTCCGGATTCAAGCAGTTGCCGATCCTCCAGCATTCGCATCGCGCCGCCTGGTGGAGGCTTCGGCAGGGCGGCCGCGCCGCTCCGACCGCCCTCGCCCCGCGATCAGCCCCACAACGTCATGCGGCCGCGGCGAGAATCAGCTTGGCGTCAGGGTAAATCCGCCGGGATTGATGGTGACGGTCCCGGCGCCATCGACGGTCGCGGTCTGCGCGAGGGGGCCCCAGGTCAGCGGGTTGCCGCCGGTCGCTGCATCGAACAGCCCGACATGGGTCAGGGTGCCGACGGCAGCGGTGAAGGTGAAGCGCATGGCATCGGTGTTCTGCTGCGGACCGGTACCGCTGAAGGTCACGCGCTGGCGGGCGTAGCCGTTGCCAGCCGGCTCGCCAACGAGCCCGGTGGCGTCGCTGCCACCGGTGCCGAGGGCGAGGTAGACCTGGGTCGGCAGTGCCGGGGCGCGTGCGCAGAGCGCGCGGCCGAGCAGGTTCTTCGCATAATCGGTCAGGTCGGTCATGGGCTTCTCCTGGTTGGGTTCAGCAGTCCTCGGCGCCGGCGAACCGGACGGCGTCGTCAGCCTCCGGCCGGCGCCTCACCGCGGCATGGATCGGCATCGGGGAAGTCGGTGTCAGGCCGTCGTCTCAACGGACAGCACGCGCGCGACCCAGTTCACGGTCTTGTTCGCCTCGCCCGTGCCGCTGACCGCGAGCCCGCCGCGCGTCGTGTCGGCTGCCACTGCCAGCCGCCATGCCGATGCCGCTGCGTCGCCATAGCCCGGCGCCAGTGCGGCGCCGCCGCCACCGACGAGTGCTGTTGTTGCCGCGGTCGCTCCGCGCCTGATCAGGGCATCCACGGTCCAGCCGGCGCAATCGCCCGCTGTGCCGGCGCTGCCGCCAACCTGCTGCGCCACCACGAGCAGCCGCACCAGATAGGTGCCGTTGTTCGGCAGGTTCACGGTGTTGGCGCTGCCGGGCGAAGCGGCATCGGCTGTCAGCCGCGTCTGTGTCGCATTCGTCGTCTGCGCGCGCAGCACATGCTCGCCGGCCTGGGCATCGCCACGCATATTGAAGCTGCCGCTGGCCCAGGCACCTCGGCCATAGATGCCACGCGTCGCGCCCTGGCTGCCGCCGGTTATCCAGGCGAACTGTCCATCCGCGGTATTCGCCCCACCGCCGGACACCACGGACTGCGTGCCGGAGGCCACGTTGTTGTAGCCGCCGCCGACGGCAGCGGCGCTGCCGCTGGCCACGTTGCTGCTGCCGCCGGCGAGAACGGAGTTCGGCCCGCTCGCGACATGCGTGCTGTTGAAGCGCCCCTGCTGCCAATCCACCGCGTTTGCGCCGCGCGAGCTGCCGCCAGCGGGGGTGCCGTCCGGCGCCTGCGCCGTGAGGGCGCCGGAGCCCTTCGGGGCCAGGACGAGGCCGACATTCGGGTCTGCGCCCTTGGCCTGGACCACTACCGGCGCATTGGCGCTGCCGCCGGTGACGAGAATCTGGTTCACCGCTCCGATCGGTGTCGCGATCTCGAGCGCATGGCTGCCGGGGGCTGCCCCGAGCGTGATGGCGCCGGTGCTGGTCGCGCGCAGCACCTCGGTCCCGCCGACACTGGCCGCAAGCGCGCCGGATGCGGGCTGGCAGAGCCCCGTATCGCTGGCGCCGACCGCAAGGCCCGGCCTGGCGGTGCGCCCGGCCGGGGCCTGCATGGCCAGGATGCCGTTGGTTCCGGCATTCACCACCGGGCCGCCATTGCCGTTCTCGAGCAGGGGTGGAGAGCCGAGATGCAGCATGTTCGGCGTCGCCGCACCGCTGTCTGAGAGGTGGATGGCAGCGGAACCGTTGCTGCGCGTGTTGTAGTGATTGCAGCGGAGCGAAAAGAGGTCGAGCCGGTTGCCGCTGCCGTTCACGCGAATGGCGTTGTCCTCCGCATCGTCCACGCGCAGGTTGCCGATCTGGATGCGGGTGTTGCTGGCATCCACCAGGACGCCGGCGCTGCCTGCGACGGGCGTGCCGCCGGCGTTGAACACCTCGCCCTGCGTCGTCAGCCCGCCGATCTGTCCGTCGGTTCCGTTCGCCTCGACCCAGACGCCGTACTTCACGAAATCCGCATAGGCCTGGCCGATGTAGAACTTGGTCGTGTTCCCGGCGGTCGAGCTCGAGAAGCGGAACATGCTGCGGTAGCCGAGAACGAAGGCCTGATCCACGAAGACGCCGTCGCAGCGACGGAACACCATGGCATCGCCGTTGGCCTGCTGCCAGCGCACGACGTCCTCGTCGGAGGTCCAGAAGGTCCAGAAATGCAGGTTCTGGATGCGTGGCACATCCAGGCACTCGTCGATCTCGATGCCGGTCCGGAACACCTGGCCACGCAGCCGGCGGACATCCAGCCGGCCCGAGTTGCGGCAGTAGATCCCCCGATTGACGCGGGCGAGCAGCACATTGTCGAAATCCACCCCGCCCAGGCAATCCTCCACGCGGAACACGAAGGGGTAGTCGGTCGGCGACCAGGCGGCGTCGAAGGTGGTCGGGTGCACCTGCTGCACGGCGATGTCGCGCACCGCCGAGCCGCGAACGGCGACTCCGATGAAGCTGAAGGGGGTGAAGCCGGCGTTGTCGATGGTGAACCAGGTGCCCTGGCCGGCGCCGCCCGCCTCGGTGAAACCGGCCCCCTGCAGGCGCACCATGGTGCTGCCGATGGTGATGGCGGAGGCGATGCGGTAGTTGCGCGGGCCGAAGCTCAGCGTGCCACCGCCGCGGCTCAGCAGGTCGTTGATGGCGGTCTGAATGGCTGGCGCGTCGTTCGTCACGCCATCGCCCTTGGCGCCGTAATCGCGCACATGCGCCCCGCGGTCGATCAGCAAGGCGTTGCGGATCTGGGACAGCGTGGCACGGCGCGTGACCGAGGTGCCGCCCGGGGATTGGACCAGCGGCGTCAGGTCGGTGTCGGTCAGGGCGCTGGCGATGGGCAGTTCGCTGATGCGTGCGTCGGGCATGGCTTACCGGTTCCGGCTGAGGGAGGAAGCCGCGCCGCGCGACGGCGGGCGGCATGAGGCGGGTCGGGAGAGGGCGCGCTACCGCCGCAGCGCACCGCCACCTTCGATCAGCAGCCGCGCATCGCTCTCCTGCAGCACCAGCTCCAGGTCCATGCCAACGCTGAAGCTGTGGCTGGTGACGCCGATCGAGGGATCGGTGCTGTCCTCGACGCGGATTCGGTAACCGGCGCCGACCGGCGGGGCGGGGAAGGAGGTGCTGGCACCGCCATTCACCACGGCGACGATGCGCGCCGGCGGCAGGATGGCGTCGTTCGCATCGCGCAGCGTGAACACGAC
>Ga0182748_1004644_pt1 | contig 10769 bp, 8 predicted proteins | sample eDN3rd37CKraftOP_FD_128877 | JGI IMG/M metagenome (GOLD analysis project Ga0182748, IMG submission 128877) | Enriched Organic Plus compost microbial communities from Emeryville, California, USA - eDNA 3rd pass 37_C Kraft OP (version 2) (version 2) ...
GCTGGGCGATCCGTCCCGGCTGCGGGCCATGGGGCAGGCGGCGCGGGCCGACATGCTTTCCCGCTTTTCCTGGGACCGTTTCGAGGCGACCGGGCGCGCTATCGTCGAGAAGATCCGCCAAGCATCCGCCTGATGTCGAGCGCGAGGCCGCGCAGCGACCGGTCGATCCGCTTCACGTCGAGAAAGGTGATGTCGCCGCACGCCGACAGCGTGTGCATCCCCTCGCTATAGGGGCCCGCCGAAGGGGGCGAGGGCAATGCTTCCCCCGCCGTCGCCTCGAAATGGCCCTCGTCAAGCCGGTCGATCCACAGCGGGCGGATGGCCCCGCCATAGGTGCGGGTACAATCCTGCATCGGCAGCATGACGCGCCCGCCGATCTCCACCGCGCTGCCGCCGGGGCGCGAGGAGGCGATATCCACCCGCACCGGATTGCCCGGATGCGGCGTCCATGGCCCGGTCAGCCGATCGGCCCACGCCACATGCAGGCGGGATATCTTGCTGAGCTTCGTATCGGCGGGCGAATAGAACAGCCACCAGCGGCCGTCCCGGCGCAGCAAGGTGGCGTCGACGGGCACGCAATCCAGCTCTATCCGGCATTCCGCCCGCCAGTCGAGCAGGCCGCCATGGTCGCGATACAGGGTGAGGCCGCCCGACCGGTGCGCTTCGGGCAGCATCCACACCGCGCCGTTCCCCGCGACGATCTGCGGATAGGAGAGGTGCCATGGTTCGGCGAGGCACGGGCGGCGCTCTAGCAGCTGCATCGCCGGGTCGAAGATCAGCGTCTGGATCGTGCCGTGGCGGGTGCGATAGTCATAATGCTCGACGAACAGGCGCAGGCCGCCGTCGTCGGTTCGCCAGCCGAAGGGGTCGGCGAGAAAGCAGAAATCCGGCTCTTCCTCCAGCCAGCGTACCGGGGACGGGATGCGCCCTTCGGCGACGATGCGCCCGATCGGGGCTTCCACATAACCGCAGCGCCATATGTCTTTCCGTCGTCCCATGGCGACCACCCATAAGAGGGATTTCGGGAGTTGCAAGCGAACCGCAGCGCCGGGAAAAGGGCCGTGCAGGGCGCGCCTTTTGCGCAAATGCAAAAAAAACATTGAGGGATCGGCCGTCGGCTCCTATCTGGACCCATCGAAATTCCTAGAGGCAGATGAGTCATGGCTTCATTCACGCTTCCCAAGAACAGCAAGATCACCGGCAAGGGCAGGGTGCACAAGGCGGAGGGAGCCGCCAACGTCAAGAAGTTCAAGGTCTATCGCTACGATCCTGAATCGGGCGAGAATCCGCGCTACGACATGTTCGAGATCGATCTCGACACTTGCGGGCCGATGGTGCTCGACGCGCTCATCAAGATGAAGAACGAGCAGGATTCGACCCTGACCTTCCGCCGCTCCTGCCGCGAGGGCATTTGCGGGTCCTGCGCGATGAACATCAACGGCAAGAACGGCCTCGCCTGCACCACCGCGATCGACGATTGCAAGGGCGAGGTGCGCATCACGCCGCTGCCGCATATGGATGTCATCAAGGACCTGGTTCCCGATTTCACCCATTTCTATGCGCAATATGCGTCGATCCAGCCCTGGCTCAAGACCGTCTCCACCACGCCTTCGGGCAAGGAGCGGCTCCAGTCGCCGGAGGATCGCGAGAAGCTCGACGGGCTTTACGAGTGCATCCTGTGCGCCTGCTGCTCGACCAGCTGCCCCAGCTACTGGTGGAACAGCGACAAGTTCCTCGGCCCGGCGATCCTGCTTCAGGCCTATCGCTGGCTGGCCGACAGCCGCGACGAGATGACCGGCGAGCGTCTCGACGCGCTGGAGGATCCGTTCCGCCTCTATCGCTGCCACACCATCATGAACTGCGCCAATGTCTGCCCCAAGGGGCTGTCCCCGGCCAAGGCGATCGCCGAGACCAAGAAGATGATGGTGGAGCGCGCGCTCTAGGATGTATGGTTATTCAGCCCATGGCGGGCTGCAAATGGCGGCTTTCTGCGCTTCCGGTGCTCACGACCCTTTTAAGTCGCTGCGCGCCGGTTCTCAAAATCCACCATTTTCGCTCCGCCCTGAGCTGAATCCTCACACACCCTAAAAAATCGCGAGTACAGATAATGCGCATGCCCGGCTGGCTGTTGTTCGATTTTCGGGGAAGCGGCAGCTGGCCGGACCATTGGCCCCCGGTCCATTACCGGCGCGAGACGGATCGGCTGATCCGCTTTCGCCTGATGCCGCCCGATCGCGCGGTCAATCAGCTGGGCACGTTGCACGGCGGCTTCCTCGCCGGCATCGCCGAAAACAATATGGGTCTGTTCCTGGCCGGGGAGGATGGCGGCCCGCCACAGGCGGTCGCCGTTTCCCTCTCGCTCGACTATTGCGCGCCCGGCAGGCCGGGAGAGGTGCTGGAAGGCGAGCTGGAACTGGTGCGCGACACCTTCCGCATGCAGTTCGTTCGGATCATGCTGATGCAGCAGGGCGAGCCGGTCCTTCAGGCGAGCGGCATCCTCAAGAAGCTGAAGGCAGCGGCGGCATGACCTCGGTGCTGGCGCGCTATCAGCGGCTCGTCGCGGCAGGCGAATTGCGGGAAGATGCGGACCAGGCCGCCGCCGCCGGGCGGCTGACGCGGCTTCAGGAAGAGCTGGAGGCGACGCCCGCGCGCGGCTCGCTGCTGTGGAAGGTGCTGGGCAAGGCGCCGCCGCCGCCGCGCGGCCTCTATCTCTGGGGCGGGGTCGGGCGCGGCAAGTCGATGCTGATGGACCTGTTCTTCGACTGCGTGCAGGTGCAGCGCAAGCGGCGCGTGCATTTCCACGAATTCATGCTCGACGTGCATGCCCGGCTGCGCGACGCGCGCAAGACCGAAAGCGGCGATCCCATCCCTCCCGTGGTCGCGGCGCTGGCCGAGGAGGCGCGGCTGCTCTGCTTCGACGAGATGGTCGTCAACAACATGGCCGACGCGGCGATCATGTCGCGCCTGTTCACCGGCCTGCTGGAGCAGCGGGTGACGATCGTCACCACGTCGAACCGGGTGCCGGACGATCTCTACAAGGACGGCCTCAACCGCCAGCTGTTCCTGCCCTTCATCGACCTCATCAAGGCTAAACTCGACGTGATGAGCCTCAACGGCCCGGTGGATTACCGCCGCGACCGGCTGGGCAATGCGAAGCTGTGGCATGTGCCCAACGGGCCGGAGGCGACGGCGGCGCTATCGGCGGCCTTTTTTCGCCTGACCGACTATTCGGTCGAGGACCGGGCGAAGGTGCCGAGCGAAGACATAAAGGTGCTGGGCGGCCGCACGCTGCACGTGCCCAAGTCGCTGAAAGGCGTCGCGGTCTTCTCGTTCAAGCGGCTGTGCGTCGAACCGCGCGGCGCAAGCGACTATCTGGCCATCGCACGCCACTATCACACGGTCATCATCGTCGGCATACCGGTGCTGGGCCCCGAAAAGCGGAACGAGGCGGCGCGCTTCGTCACGCTGATCGACGCGCTCTACGAATATAAGGTGAAGCTGCTCGCCAGCGCGGATGCGGAGCCGGTGGCGCTCTACCCGGAAGGGGACGGCGCGTTCGAATTCGAACGGACGGTATCGCGCCTGATGGAGATGCAATCCGACGATTATCTCGCGCTCGGACATGGGGAAGGCGCGGAGGTCGAATAGCGGTTCACATTTATTATTGCACTTGCGATGCATTTGCAATAATAAATGCTCCAATTGCGCATTGCGGTGTTGAAACCTTAAGGAAATGGGCTTAAGCGGGCACAGTTCATCGCGCCGGCAACGCCCGGCCTTGAAGGAGACTGACTGCAATGGCTCGCAAGAAAATCGCGCTGATCGGTGCCGGCAATATCGGTGGCACGCTGGCCCATCTGGCCGCTGCCAAGGAACTGGGCGATGTCGTCCTGCTCGACGTGGCCGAAGGCATCCCGCAGGGCAAGGCGCTCGACCTGTCCCAGTGCGGTCCGGTCGAAGGCTTTGATTCGGCCGTCACCGGCAGCAACGATTATGCGGCCATCGAAGGCGCGGACGTCATCATCGTCACCGCAGGCGTCGCCCGCAAGCCGGGCATGAGCCGCGACGATCTCCTCGGCATCAACCTCAAGGTGATGAAGGCCGTCGGCGAGGGCATCAAGCAGTACGCCCCCAATGCGTTCGTCATCTGCATCACCAATCCGCTCGACGCGATGGTGTGGGCGCTGCGCGAATTTTCCGGCCTGCCGCACAACATGGTCGTCGGCATGGCGGGCGTGCTGGACTCCGCCCGTTTCCGCACCTTCCTCGCGCAGGAATTCAACGTTTCGGTTCGCGACGTGACCGCGTTCGTGCTGGGCGGCCATGGCGACACCATGGTGCCGGTGGTCGAATATTCGACCGTCGCGGGCATCCCGATCCCCGACCTCATCGAAATGGGCTGGTCGACCAAGGAGCGCATCGACGCGATCGTGCAGCGCACCCGTTCGGGCGGCGGTGAGATCGTCGGCCTGCTCAAGACCGGCTCGGCCTTCTACGCGCCCGCGACCTCGGCCATCGAGATGGCACAGGCCTATCTGGGCGACCAGAAGCGCCTGCTGCCCTGCGCGGTCAACCTCAATGGCGAATATGGCGTCGACAACCTCTATGTCGGCGTGCCGGTGATCCTGGGCGCGGGCGGCGTCGAGAAGATCGTCGAAATCAAGCTCAACGACGAAGCGAAGGCCAATTTCCAGCTTTCCGTCGATGCGGTGAAGGAACTGTTGGTCGCCTGCAAGGGCATCGAACCCAGCCTCGCCTGAACAAGCTGCACTCCCTCCCCAGGAATGTGTGCAGCCTGAGGAGGGATATCTAAAATGCCGCACCACCTGAAAATGGGGTAAGCATGTCCATTCTCATCGACAAGAATACCAAGGTTATCACGCAGGGGATGACCGGCGCGACCGGCACCTTCCATACCGAGCAGGCGCTCGCCTACGGCACGCAGATGGTCGCGGGCGTGACGCCGGGCAAGGGCGGGACCACCCATCTCGGCCTGCCCAATTTCGACACCGTCGCCGAAGCGAAGCATGCGACCGGCGCCGATGCGACCGTGATCTACGTTCCGCCGCCATTCGCCGCGGACTCGATCCTCGAAGCGATCGACGCGGAAATTCCGCTGATCGTCTGCATCACCGAGGGCATTCCGGTGCTCGACATGGTGAAGGTGAAGCGTGCGCTTTCGGGTTCCAAGTCGCGCCTCATCGGCCCGAACTGCCCCGGCGTGCTGACGCCCGGCGAGTGCAAGATCGGCATCATGCCCGGCAACATCTTCAAGAAGGGCAGCGTCGGCGTCGTCTCGCGCTCCGGCACGCTGACCTATGAGGCGGTGTTCCAGACCTCGAACGCGGGCCTCGGCCAGACCACGGCCGTCGGCATCGGCGGCGACCCGGTCAACGGCACCAACTTCATCGACGTGCTCGAACTGTTCCTCGCCGACGATGCGACCGAAAGCATCATCATGATCGGCGAGATCGGCGGCAATGCCGAGGAGCAGGCTGCGCAGTTCCTGAAGGATGAAGCCAAGCGCGGGCGCAAGAAGCCGATGGCCGGCTTCATCGCGGGCCGCACGGCGCCTCCGGGACGCCGCATGGGCCATGCGGGCGCCATCGTCTCCGGTGGCCAGGGCGGCGCGGAGGACAAGATCGCGGCGATGGAAGAAGCCGGGATCAAGGTCGCGGCCAGCCCGTCGGAACTCGGCACCACGCTGCTGGAAGTCCTCAAGGGCTGAAATTGTCATCACCTTCCGGCGTCCGGCGGCGCCGGAAGGTCTTCCGTCCCCCGACTGCACGCGGGACCACAGGGCGAAGGATATGAACATGGGCTATGAAGGCCAGGATTTCGAAGGCGCGCTGGAAGTGGAGCAAGGGCCGAGCTGGGAACGTCCCAACTGGCCGCTGACCGCCACGGACGACCTGACGGCGGCGCTTGATCCCACGCAGATGCAGGTTGCCGTCAAGGCGGCCGCGAAATCGTCCGGCAAGACGCTGTCGGAAAACGAGGTGGTGGAGGCCGCCGCCGACAGTATCCGCGCGATGATGCTGATCCGCACCTATCGCGTGCGCGGCCATCTCGCCGCCAATCTCGATCCGCTGGGCCTGTCCCACCGCGAGCTGCCCGCCGACCTGACGCCGGAATATCACGGCTTCTCCGGCGCCGCGCTCGACCGCCGCGTCTATGTCGGCGGCGTGCTCGGCCTCGAATGGACGACGGTGCGCGAACTGGTCGAAATCCTCCGCGCCAATTATTGCGGCAATGTCGGCCTCGAATATATGCACATCGCCGATGTCGAGGAGCGCCGCTTCCTTCAGGAGCGCATGGAAGGCGCCGACAAGGAGATCATCTTCACGCCCGAAGGCAAGCGGGCGATCCTCTCCAAGGTGATCCACGCCGAGCAGTACGAGAAGTTTCTCGGCAAGAAATATGTGGGCACCAAGCGCTTCGGCCTCGACGGCGGCGAGTCCATGATCCCCGCGCTCGAAGCGGTGATCAAATATGGCGGCCAGCTCGGTGTGCGCGAGATCGTCTACGGCATGGCCCATCGCGGCCGCCTCAACGTGCTCGCCAATGTGATGGCCAAGGGCTTCCGTGTCATCTTCCACGAATTTTCGGGCGGCACCGCCAATCCGGAGGATGTCGGCGGCTCCGGCGACGTGAAATATCACCTCGGCACCAGCACCGACCGCGAATTCGACGGCATCAAGGTGCATATGAGCCTGGTGCCCAACCCGTCGCACCTCGAAACCGTGGACCCGGTCGTGCTCGGCAAGGTTCGCGCGCAGCAGGTGTTCCATGACGATATCGGTCCGGGTCGCCACACCCAGGCGCTTCCGGTCCTCATCCATGGCGACGCGGCGTTCGCCGGGCAGGGCATCGTCTGGGAATGCTTCGGCTTTTCCGGCGTTCCGGGCTACAACACCGGCGGCTGCATCCATTTCGTCGTCAACAACCAGATCGGCTTCACCACCAGCCCGCAATTCTCGCGCGGCTCGCCCTATCCGTCGGACGTGGCGAAGGGCGTGCAGGCGCCGATCCTGCATGTGAACGGCGACGATCCCGAAGCGGTCACCTTCGCCTGCAAGCTGGCGATCGACTATCGCCAGACCTTCCATCGCGACATCGTGATCGACATGTGGTGCTATCGCCGCTTCGGCCACAATGAAGGCGACGAGCCGGGCTTCACCCAGCCGCTGATGTACAAGCAGATCCGGCAGCATCCGCCGGTCAGCGAGGTCTACGGCGCGCGGCTGAAGGCGCAGGGCGTGATCGACGACGCGTTCGTCAGCGACGCGACGCAGCAGTTCGTCGACCATCTCGAACAGGAATTCGAGGCCGCCAAGACCTACAAGGCCAATCATGCCGACTGGTTCGCCGGCCGCTGGTCGGGCCTGCATCAGCCCGCCGATATCGAAACCAGCCGCAAGAATGTGGAAACCGCGATCGAGAAGAAGCTGTTCGACAGCCTCGGCAAGACGCTGACCACGGTTCCGGATAATATCAACATCCACAAAACTTTGCGTCGCATTCTTGACGCCAAGGCAGAGATGTTCCGCAGCGGCGAGGGCTTCGACTGGGCGACCGGCGAGGCGCTGGCGTTCGGCAGCCTGCTGTCCGAAGGCTATGGCGTGCGCCTGTCCGGGCAGGACAGCGGACGCGGCACGTTCAGCCATCGTCACAGCGTCTGGGTCGATCAGGATACGGAAGAGAAATATGTTCCGCTGTCCACCGTCCGCCATGGCCGGTTCGAGGTCTATGACAGCCCGCTTTCCGAATATGGCGTGCTGGGCTTCGAATATGGCTATGCGATGGCCGACCCGAAGAGCCTGGTGATCTGGGAAGCGCAGTTCGGCGATTTCGCCAATGGCGCGCAGATCATGATCGACCAGTATGTGGCGGCGTCCGAAGCCAAGTGGCTGCGCGCCAACGGCATCGTGATGCTGTTGCCGCACGGCTATGAAGGGCAGGGGCCGGAGCACAGCTCCGCGCGTCTGGAACGCTATCTCCAGCTCTGCGCGGAGGGCAATATCCAGGTCGCCAACTGCACGACGCCGGCGAACTATTTCCACATCCTGCGCCGCCAGATGCTGCGGCCGTTCCGCAAGCCGCTCATCATCATGGCCCCCAAGTCGCTGCTGCGCCACAAGGCGGCGGTCAGCCGGGCCGAGGACTTCATGGGCGACAACCACTTCATGCGCATCCTGTCGGATACCAATCCGGCCGCCGACAAGGATACGCGCCGCCTCGTGCTGTGCAGCGGCAAGGTCGCCTACGACCTGATCGACGCGCGGGACGCGGCGGGCGACACGGATGTGCAGATCGTCCGGATCGAGCAGCTCTATCCGTTCCCGACCGAGGCGCTGGCCATCCGTCTCCAGCGGATGACCAATCTGCAAGAGGTCGTCTGGTGCCAGGAAGAGCCGAAGAACAATGGCGGCTGGTTCTTCGTCGAGCCCTATATCGAGGAAGCCCTGAAGCAGGCGGGCAAGGCCCCGATGCGCGCGCGCTATGCGGGCCGCAAGGCGTCGGCCTCGCCCGCGACGGGTCTTGCCAAGCGCCATGTCGCCGAGCAGGGCGCCCTTATCGCCGATGCGCTGGGTCACAGCGTCCGTACTGAAATCAAACGTCAGCAGAAGGGTTGATCCCATCATGGCAACTGAAGTCAAGGTTCCCGTTCTGGGAGAATCCGTTACCGAAGCAACCGTCGGCGCATGGCTGAAGAAGCCGGGCGACGCGGTCGCCGTCGATGAGCCCATCGCCAGCCTCGAAACCGACAAGGTCGCGGTCGACGTTCCCTCGCCGGTCGCGGGCGTGATGGGCCAGCATATGGTGTCCGAAGGCGATACCGTGAATGTCGGCGCGGTGATCGCGATCGTCGAGGAAGGCGCCACCGCCGCCGCCAAGCCCGCCGCCGCCGCCAAGCCCGCCGCCGCCGTTCCGGCCGCCGCTGCATCCGCCCCGGCGCCTGCCGCAGCCGCTGCGCCTGCCGCCGCTGTCGAGGAAGGCGGCGCGGTCACCCTGTCCCCGGCGGTGCGCCGTCTGGTGCTGGAGCATGGCCTCGATCCCAGCCGGATCAAGGGCACCGGTAAGGACGGCCGCCTGACCAAGGATGACGTGATGGCCGCCGTCGCCGCCGGCACCGCGAAGGCGGATGCCGCCGCCGCCGCTCCGGCCGCCGCCGCCGTCGCTTCCGGGCCGCAGCGCGCGGAAGAGCGGGTGAAGATGACCCGCCTGCGCCAGACCGTCGCCAAGCGCCTGAAGAGCGCGCAGGAAACCGCCGCTCTCCTCACCACCTTCAACGATGTGGACATGAGCGCGGTGATCGAGGCGCGCGCCAGGTACAAGGATCTGTTCGAGAAGAAGCATGGCGTCCGTCTGGGCTTCATGGGCTTTTTCACCAAGGCCGTGTGCATGGCCCTGCGGGATGTGCCCGCCGTCAACGCGCAGATCGAGGGCGACGAGATCGTCTATCACAACTATGCCGACATCTCGGTCGCGGTCAGCGCGCCTAACGGCCTGGTCGTGCCGGTGATCCGCAACGCCGAGGAAATGAGCGTCGCGGAAATCGAGAAGACCATCGGCGATTTCGGAAAGCGCGCCAAGGAAGGCGCGCTGACGATGGAAGACATGAAGGGCGGCACCTTCACCATCTCCAACGGCGGCGTCTTCGGCTCGCTGATGTCCACCCCGATCATCAACCCGCCGCAGTCGGCGGTGCTGGGCCTGCACCGTATCGAGGACCGCCCGGTCGTCCGCAACGGTCAGGTGGTCGTGCGGCCGATGATGTATCTGGCGCTCAGCTACGACCATCGCCTGATCGACGGCCGTGAGGCGGTGACCTTCCTCGTCGCGATCAAGAACGCGATCGAGGATCCGACCCGTCTGCTGATCGACCTGTGAGATTTGAACCCGTCCGGGCCCGACCTTGTCACGGCCCGGACTTTTCCCGAATATAGAACGGCCCCTTTGAACGGTCAGGCTGACAAGGCCGGGGGGAACGGAGTGCGACTATGGCAGAGTTCGATTATGACGTTCTGGTGATCGGCGCCGGTCCCGGCGGCTATGTGGCGGCGATCCGCGCGGCGCAACTGGGCCTCAGGACCGCCTGCGCGGAAAGCCGGGAAACGCTGGGGGGCACCTGCCTCAATGTCGGCTGCATCCCGTCCAAGGCGCTGCTGCACGCGTCCGAGAAATATGAGGAAGTGTCGAGCGGCCTGCTCGCCAAATATGGCGTGAAGGTGAAGGGCGCCGAACTCGACCTCGACGACATGATGGACGAGAAGAAGAAGGTCGTCAGCAGCCTGACCGGCGGCATCGAATTCCTGTTCAAGAAGAACAAGGTCGAGTGGCTGAAGGGCCTCGCGACCTTCAAGGACGCGCACAGCGTCGAAGTGGCGGGCAAGACCGTCACCGCGAAGAATGTCGTTATCGCCACCGGTTCGTCGGTCACGCCGCTGCCGGGCGTGGAGATCGACAACGCCAAGGGCATCGTGGTCGATTCCACCGGCGCGCTCGACCTTGAGAAGGTGCCGGGTCACATGGTCGTCATCGGCGGCGGCGTGATCGGCCTGGAACTGGGCTCGGTGTGGCGGCGCCTCGGCGCGAAAGTCACGGTGGTCGAGTATCTCGACCAGATCCTGCCCGGCATGGACGGCGACGTGCGCAAGGAAGCCGCCAAGCTGTTCGCCAAGCAGGGCTTCGCCATCAAGACCGGCACCAAGGTGACCGGCGTCGAGGTGAAGGGCAAGAAGGCGAAGGTCAGCGTCGAACCGGCC
>Ga0182748_1004647_pt1 | contig 10766 bp, 9 predicted proteins | sample eDN3rd37CKraftOP_FD_128877 | JGI IMG/M metagenome (GOLD analysis project Ga0182748, IMG submission 128877) | Enriched Organic Plus compost microbial communities from Emeryville, California, USA - eDNA 3rd pass 37_C Kraft OP (version 2) (version 2) ...
CGGATCGTATTGTGGGGAACGCAATTATGCGGGGCGCAGGCCGCGGCGCGCGGGTGGCGCGCGGCATTGCGTGGAAAGATAGCGCTATCATAGCAGCGGCCCCGGTCCGCGGCCAGATCCGGGCCGGCCGGGTTGCGCTATCATCCGCGCGATGATCCGGCGCCGCCGCGCCGCTTTTCTTCCGCAGCGGCGTCTTCCCGAGCAACGCCCACAGAGACTGCAACCATGAGCGGGACCCGAGGCCCAACGGGCGGCAACGCCGTGCGCATGATGGATGTGGCCAACGCGGCCGGCGTGTCGCTGATGACCGTGTCGCGCGCGCTGCGCCAGCCCGAGAAGCTGTCCGAAGAGACGCGCAGCCTGGTGCTGGAGACGATACGCAAGATAGGCTACGTGCCCAACCGCATCGCCGCCAGCCTGGCCTCCAGCCGGTCGACCGTGGTGGGGCAGGTGGTGCCCAGCATCAAGAACTCGCTCTACGCCAGCACGGTGCAGGGCACGGCCGACGTGCTCAAGACCGCCGGGCTGCACCTCGTGCTGGCCGACAGCGGCCATTCGGTGCACGAGGAAGAGGCGCTGATCGCCACCCTGATCGCCCAGCGCGTGTGCGGGCTGATCCTGCACGACACGCAGCACACGCCGCGCGCGCTGCAGATGATCCGGCAGGCGGGCGTGCCGGTCATCGAGACCGGCGACATCGTGCGCCATCCGACCGACATGGTGGTCAGCTATTCCAATTTCCAGGCCGCCAAGACCATGACGATGCACCTGGCCTCGCGCGGCTACCGCAACATCGGCTTCGTCAGCCTGTCGGTCAAGCACAACCGCCGCGCGCGCGAGCGCCTGAAGGGCTACCACGCCGCCCTGGCCGCGCTGGGGCGGGCGCGCAACCCGCTGCTGGTCAGCGAGGCCGAGCCCGGCCTGACCGCCGGGGCGCACGCCATGGCCGAGATGATGGCCCGCATCCCCGCGGTGGACGCGATCTTCTTCGCCGGCGACGTGCTGGCCATCGGCGCCCTGTTCGAGGCGCAGCGGCGCGGCTGGAAGGTGCCCGAGCGCATCGCCATCGCCGGCTTCGACGACCTGGACATCCTCAGCCACACGGTGCCGCGCCTGACCTGCCTGAAGCTGCCGCGCCTGGAGATCGGGCGGCGCAGCGCCGAGCTGCTGCTGCAGCGGCTGCAGGGCCGCGACGAGGGCCAGGAAAGCGTCGTCGACCTGGGCTTCGAGGTGATCCAGCGCGAAAGCACTTGAGGGCCGGGCGGGCCGGCCGTGGCGGCGCTGCGGCCGGGGCGCTGCTGCGCCGCGCAAGCCCGGTCCGGGTCGGCGCGACTTGCGCCGGGAAAACTTTTCGGATAATGTTAACGCTATCATATCGGCGCGGCGGCCCATGTGTGCCACGGACACGTGGGCCGCCCTGCACCAGACCAGGAAAGACAGAACATGAAGGGCAAGACCGCACTGATCACCGGTTCGTCCGAGGGATTGGGCTACGCGATGGCGCAGGGCCTGGCGCAAGCCGGCTGCGACATCGTGCTGCACGGGCTGGAGGCGCCCGAGGCCGTGGCGCCGCGCTGCGCCGAGCTGGCCGAACGCCACGGCGTGTCGGCCATCTACCTGCGCGCCGACCTGACCGACCCGCAGGCCATCGAGCGCCTGATGGCCGAGGCCGGCGAGCGGCTGGGCGGGGTGGACGTGCTGGTCAACAACGCCGTGGTGCGCCACTACGCCGACACGGCAGACTTCCCGGTGGACAAGTGGGACCGGGCGCTGGCCGTGAACCTGTCGGCCGCCTTCCACACCATACGGCTCGCCCTGCCGGGCATGCGCGAGCGCGGCTGGGGGCGCATCGTCAACATGTCCTCGGTGTACGGCACGCGCGCCGCGGCCAACCGCATCGACTACGTCACGACCAAGACCGCGCTGCTGGGCATGACCCGCGTGGTGGCGCTGGAGAACGTCAGCCGCGGGGTGACCTGCAATGCCGTCTGCCCGGGCTCGGTGCTGACGCCGGACACCGACGGCCGGGTCAGCCGCATCATGGCCGAGCACGGCCTGGACCGCGCCGCCGCCACCCGCACCTTCCTGGCGGGCAAGCAGCCTTCGCAGAGCTTCATCCCGGCCTCGCACGTGGCCGATCTGCTCGTCTTCCTGTGCGGGCCGGCGGGCAGCCACATCACCGGCGCCATGCTGCCGGTGGACGGGGGCTGGCTGGTCTCCTGACGGGCGCTAGGGCCTGTTAACAGGCCCTAGCGCAGCAGGTCGCGCCAGGACAGCGGCCCCGGCGCGGCCAGCACCGCCGGGTCGACCGGCGCGCCTTTCTCCACCACCCGGCGCACGCCCGATATGTCGCGCCCGTTGTTGAAGGCCACGGCGCCCGCCAGGCGGTCGCCGCCATCCAGGAAGAACAGCGTCTGCGGGCCGTCGTCCGCGCCGCGCGCGACGATGCGCGCGCCGGCCGGGGCGTGGCCGGCCATCTGGATGTTCAGGTCGTACTGGTCCGACCAGAACCAGGGCAGGGCGCGGTAGGGCGTGAGCGCGCCGGCGGCGCCCGCGCCGGCCGCCTCGGCCTGGAACTCGGCCACCTGCCAGGACTCAAGCCGGGCGCGCCCGGCCAGCCCCGCCACGGGGTGGCGGGTGACCTCGCCCGCGCCGAACACAGCCGGGTCGTCGGTGCGGCCGTACTCGTCGACCAGCAGGCCGTCGTCCACCGCCAGGCCGGCCTCCTGGGCGAGCTCGGTATTGGGCAGCACGCCGATGCCGGCCACGGCCGCGTCGGCTTCCAGCACGCTGCCGCCCACGTCTATGGCCAGCCGCCCCGAAGGGGCCCGCGAGATGCCGGCGATGCGCGCGCCCAGCAGGAAGTCCACGCCGGCCCGCTCGTGCCGCGCCTGCACGCGCGCGCCGGCCTGCGCCGGCAGCACGCGCGAGAGCACGCGCGCGGCCTGGTCGAGGACGACGACCTGCGCGCCCAGCTCGCGCGCGCTGGCGGCGACTTCCAGGCCGACGAAGCCGGCGCCGATCAGCGCCAGGCGCGCGCCCGGGCGGATGCGCGCGCGCAGCCGGTCGGCGTCGTCGCGCGTGCGCAGGTAGAGCACGTCGTCCTCCAGGCCGGCCGGCAGCGCCAGGCGGCGCACCCGCGAGCCGGTGGCGATGACCAGGCGGTCGTAGTGCAGGGCGCGGCCACCCGCCGTGCGCACGGTGCGCGCGGCGCGGTCCAGGCGCTCGGCGCGCTCGCCCAGCAGCAGGTCGATGCGGTCCTCGGCGTACTGCGCGGCGCTGCGCTTCTCGCAGTCGGCGTAGCGCGCGGGGTCCTTCAGGGCGTCCTTGGACAGGGGCGGCCGGTCGTAGGGCAGGTGGGGCTCGTCGCCCAGGATGGCGATGCCCGCTCGCGCGTCGGTGCGGCGCGCGGCCTCGGCCGCCCGGCGTCCGGCCTGCCCCGCGCCGACGATGAGTATGTCGTAGTGCGCCGCCATGGTCTCCTCCTGCCTGCCCCGGGCGGCAAGGGTGCGCGAGAGACGTGCGCCCCGGCCATGCCTGCGGGTTTGTACTTATGACGCAAATCAAGGTTAGCGCTATCATAATCGCAAAACGCATTCCCCTCCATCGGGGGACACGACAACAGGAGACAGGCAATGAGCAGGATTCCGCACGCCCTGGCGCCCGCGGCGGCGCTGGCGATCGCCGCCGGCTGTGCCGCGCCGGCGCTGGCGCAGTATTCGGACGACGCGGTCCGGATCGGCTTCGTCACCGACATCTCCGGCACCTACTCGGACAACGACGGCCAGGGCGGCGTCGAAGCCATCAAGATGGCCATCGAGGACTTCGGCGGCACCGTCAACGGCAAGAAGATCGAGTACATGTACGCCGACCACCTGAACAAGGTGGACCTGGCTGCCAGCACCTCGCGCGAATGGTTCGACCGGCGCGGCATGGACATGCTGGTGGGCGGGGCCAATTCCGGCGTGGGGCTGGCGCTGGCCAAGCTGTCGGCCGACAAGAAGAAGCCCTTCTTCGCGGTCACCGCGGCCACCGCGCGCCTGACCAACGAGGAATGCACGCCCTACACCGTGCACTACGCCTACGACACGGTGTCGGTGGCGCGCGGCACGGCCGGGGCCATCGTCGACGAGGGCGGCAAGACCTGGGCCTTCCTGACCGCCGACTACGCCTTCGGCGCCTCGCTGCAGGACGAGGCCACCAAGGTCGTCGAGGCCAAGGGCGGCAAGGTGCTGGCCGCCATCAAGCATCCCATGGGCACCTCGCAGAACTTCTCCACGCTGCTGCTGCAGGCGCAGGCCTCGCGCGCCCAGATCCTGGCGCTGGCCACCAACGGCGAGGACCTGATCAACGCGGTGAAGTCGGCCAACGAGTTCGGCGTGAGCCGCACCATGAAGATGGCCGCCGTGCTGACCCACATCACCGAGGTCCACGCCCTGGGCCTGGAGCAGACGCAGGGCATGTACCTGACCGACGGCTGGTACTGGGACCAGAGCGAGGCCTCGCGGGAATGGTCCAAGCGCTTCTTCGAGAAGCGGAAGAAGATGCCGACCTCCATGCAGGCGGCCGACTATTCCTCGGTGCTGACCTACCTGAAGGCCGTGCAGGCGGCCGGCACGGACGACGGCGACGCGGTGATGAAGCAGCTCAAGTCCACCCGCATCCACGACATGTACACCGACGACGGCTTCATCCGCGCCGACGGCCGCATGGTCTACGACATGTTCCTGCGCCAGGTGAAGTCGCCCCAGGAGTCCAAGTATCCCTGGGACTATTACAAGACCGTGCGCGCCATCCCGGGCGACGAGGCGTTCACCACCCGGGCCGAGACCAAGTGCTCGCTGTGGAAGTAGCGCGGCGGGCGGCCGGATGATGGAGATATTCGGGGTGCCCCTGCCCGTGCTGTGGGCGCAGTTGCTGCTGGGGCTGGTCAACGGATCGTTCTACGCCATGATGTCGCTGGGCCTGGCCATCATCTTCGGCCTGCTCAACGTCATCAACCTGTCGCACGGCGCCCTCTACATGCTGGGCGCCTTCTTCACCTGGATGGGGCTGAACTACCTGGGCCTGAACTACTGGGCGATGCTGGTGCTCGCGCCGCTGGCCGTGGCGCTGGTGGGCGTGGTGGTCGAGCGCACCATGCTGCGCCACCTGTACCGGCTGGACCACATGTACGGGCTGCTTTTCATGATCGGCCTGTCGCACTTCCTGGAGGGGCTGATGCGCTCCTTCTACGGCGTGTCGGGCAAGAGCTATTCCGCGCCCGCGGCGCTGTCGGGCGCCACCGACCTGGGTTTCATGATCATGCCGAACTACCGCGGCTGGGTGGTCGCCGCCTCGCTGGCGATGTGCCTGCTGACCTGGTTCGTCATCGAGCGCACCCGGCTGGGCGCCTACCTGCGCGCTGGCACCGAGAACCCCAAGCTGGTGGAGGCCTTCGGCATCAACGTGCCGCGCATGGTGACGCTGACCTACGGTTTCGGCGTGGCGCTGGCCGGCCTGGCCGGCGTGCTGGCGGCACCCGTGGTGCAGGTCACGCCCATGATGGGGGCCAACCTGATCGTGGTGGTGTTCGCGGTGGTGGTCATCGGCGGGCTGAACTCCATCCTGGGCGCCATCGTCGCCGGCCTGGTGCTGGGCGTGGTGGAAAGCCTGGCGGGCGTCTACTACCCCGAGGCCTCGGCCACGGTGGTCTTCGTCATCATGGCCATCGTGCTGATGCTGCGCCCGGCCGGCCTGTTCGGCAGGGAGGCGTGATGCGGGCCGCGACCGTCGTGAACCGCCGCAACGGCTACCTGCTGGCCGCCGCGCTGCTGCTGGCCGCGCCCCTGGTCTTCTATCCGCTGCTGCTGACCAAGGTGTACTGCTTCGCGCTGTTCGCCTGCGCCTTCAACCTGCTGATCGGCTTCGCCGGGCTGGTGTCCTTCGGCCACGCGGCCTTCTTCGGTGGGGCCGGCTACGTCGGCGGCTACGCGCTGGCCACGCTGGGCTGGCCGGTGGAACTGGCGCTGGCCGCCGGCACGCTGACCGGCGCGGCCATGGGCTATGTCGTCGGCCTGCTGGCGATCCGGCGCAAGGGCGTGTACTTTTCCATGGTCACGCTGGCGCTGGCGCAGATGTGCTACTTCTTCTACCTGCAGGCGCCCTTCACCGGCGGCGAGGACGGCCTGCAGGGCATCCCGCGCGGCAGGCTGCTGGGGCTGGTCGACCTGTCCGACGACCTGGTCCTGTACTACGCGGTGCTGGCCATCGTCGCGGCCGGCTACGCGCTCATCGTCCGGACCATCCATTCGCCCTTCGGCCAGGTGCTCAAGGCCATACGCGAGAACGAGGCGCGCGCGGTGTCGCTGGGCTACGACGTGGCCCGCTACAAGCTGCTGGCCTTCGTGCTGTCCACCGCGCTGACCGGCCTGGCCGGCGCGACCAAGGCGCTGGCGCTGGGCTTCGCCACGCTGACCGACGCGCACTGGGCCATGTCCGGCATGGTGATCCTGATGACGCTGATCGGCGGCATGGGCACCTTCGTCGGCCCGGTGGTGGGCGCTTTCGTGATCCTGCTGCTGGAAAGCAAGCTGGACGAGATCGGCGACTTCCTGGCCGAGCTTACGGGCATAGACTGGTTCCACGCCTTCGGCACCTCGGTCACCATGGTGCTGGGGCTGGTCTTCATGGTCTGCGTGCTGGCCTTCCGGCGCGGCCTGGTGGGCGAATGGATACGCTGGCGCGCCCGGCCGCGCGGCAAGGCGGCAGGCGCAGCGGCGGCCGGCGGCGCCGCGGGAGCGGGCAATGGCTGACGCAACGACCGACGCAACGACCGACGCAACGGTGGGCGACCACATCCTGCAGGCCCGCGGCCTGACCAAGGTCTTCAAGGGCTTCACCGCGGTGGCCGGGGTGGACCTGGCCGTGCGGCGCGGCCACATCCATGCGCTGATCGGGCCCAACGGCGCGGGCAAGACCACCTGCTTCAACCTGCTGACCAAGTTCCTGGAGCCGACTGCCGGGACGATCCTGTTCAACGGCCGCGACATCACCGGCACGGGGCCGGCGGCGATCGCGCGCCAGGGCATCATCCGGTCCTTCCAGATTTCCGCGGTGTTCCCGCACCTGTCGGTGCTGGAGAACGTGCGCATCGGCCTGCAGCGCAAGCTGGGCACGTCCTTCCACTTCTGGAAGAGCGAGCGCAGCCTGACGCCGCTGGACGCCCGCGCCATGGACCTGCTCGACCAGGTGGGCCTGGCCGGCTTCGCGCGCGAGGCCGCGGTGGCGCTGCCCTACGGGCGCAAGCGCGCGCTGGAGATCGCCGCCACCCTGGCCATGGAGCCGGAGCTGATGCTGCTGGACGAGCCCACCGCCGGCATGGGCCACGAGGACGTGGACCGCGTGGCCGCGCTGATCAAGCAGGTATCGGCCGGCCGCACCATCCTGATGGTGGAGCACAACATGAGCATGGTCGCCCGCATATCGGACCGGATCACGGTGCTGCAGCGCGGCTCGGTGCTGGCCGAAGGCGGCTACGACGAGGTCTCGCGCAACCCGCAGGTGATCGAGGCCTACATGGGTTCGGCCGGGCAGCCGGAAGCGGGAGCGCAGCCATGACGACCACGGATACGCCGGCGCTGGAGATATCCGGCCTGCACGCCTGGTACGGCGAATCCCACATCCTGCACGACGTCAACCTGACGGTGCGCGAGGGCGAGGTGGTCAGCCTGCTGGGGCGCAACGGCTCGGGCCGCACCACCACGCTCAAGGCCATACTGGGCCTGACCGGCAGCCGCAGCGGCTCGATCCGCATACGCGGGGTCGAGACGATACGCATGCCCACTTACCGCATCGCCCACCTGGGCGTGGGCTATTGCCCGGAGGAGCGCGGCATCTTCGCCTCGCTGTCGGCCGAGGAGAACCTGATGCTGCCCCCGCCCGTGGGCGGCAAGGGCGGCGGCATGACGGTGCGGGAAATCTACGAGATCTTCCCCAACCTGAAGGAGCGGCGGGCCAGCCAGGGCACGCGCCTGTCCGGCGGCGAGCAGCAGATGCTGGCGGTGGCACGCATCCTGCGCGCCGGCGCGCGCCTGCTGCTGCTCGACGAGATATCGGAAGGGCTGGCGCCGGTCATCGTCCAGTCGCTGGCGCGGGTCATCATGCTGCTGAAGTCCAAGGGCTACACCATCGTCGTGGTGGAGCAGAACTTCCGCTTCGCCGCGCCGCTGGCCGACCGGTTCTACGTGATGGAGCACGGCAGCATCGCCGAATCCTTCGCCGCTTCCGAGCTGCAGGACAAGATGGACGTCCTGCACGGCATGCTGGGGGTGTAGGCCCCCGGAGCCCTGCGCCCGGCGGCGCGATCGTCCGCTGCGCGGCGGCGGCCGGGGAAGTTGCCGCCAACCTTGACACCGACCCGCCGGCTGAATAGACTGGCTGAAAAAAGTTAGCGCTATCATCGCTAGCAGACATAGAGGAGACAGACATGGCAGCAATGTTCGATCATGCGGCGAAGGGCCTGGCCGCACTGGCGCTGGTCGCCGCCGCCCCCTGTGCGGCCGGGAACTATCCCGACAAGCCGGTGCGTTTCGTGGTGGCCACGGCCGCCGGCGGCGCCTCCGACATCGTCGCGCGCATCGTCGCCGACAAGCTGCAGCAGCGCCTGGGCCAGCCCGTGGTGGTGGACCCGCGGCCCGGCGCCAACGGCAACATCGCCGCCGAGTTCGTCGCGCGCGCGCCGGCCGACGGCTACACCATCATGATGGGCACCATAGGCGTCATGGCGGTCAACCCCGCCGTCTACAAGGACGTGCGCTTCGACCCCCTGAAGGACTTCACCGGCGTCGCGCGCCTGGTGTCCTTTTCCAACATCCTGGTGGTCAACCCCAAGCTGCCGGTCAAGTCGGTCCAGGACCTGATCGCCTACGCCAAGGACAAGCCGGGCTCCCTGCGCTACGGCTCGCCGGGCGTGGGCGGCTCGCCCCACATGGCCATGGTGGTGTTCGGCCAGATGGCCGGGCTGGACCTGGTGCACGTGCCCTACAAGGGCGCCGCCCCGGCGCTGATGGACGTGATGGGCGGCCACATCGAAATGGCCTTCAGCGACCCGCTGGTCACGCTGGAGCAGGTCAGGGAAGGCAAGGTGCGGCCGCTGGCCGTCAGCGGCGGCAAGCGGCTGGCCACCGCGCCGGACATCCCCACGGTGGCCGAGGCGGGCGTGCCCGGCTATGCGGTCAACGGCTGGCTGGGCGTGGTCGCGCCCACCGGCACGCCGGCCGACCGGGTGGCGCGCCTGCACCGCGAGATCAACGCCGTGCTGGAGATGCCCGACGTGCGCGAAAAGCTCGTCGCCCAGGGCGCCGAGATCATCCCCGACTCGGTCGACGGTTTCAACCGGTTCATCGACGGCGAGTTCAATCGCTGGAAGAAGGTGGTGGCCGAGGCCGGCGTGGCGCAGTAGCGCCGCGCCGGCCCCGGTCCGGACAACAACGGCATCAGGAGAGAAGGACATGTCCAAGCAGACCGGCGCGCAGGTGCTCGTCGCCCAATTGGCGGCGCGCGGCGTCGAACGGATTTTCGGCGTGCCGGGCGGCGATTGCAGCCTGGACATCATCGAGGCGGCCAAGCAGGCGGGCATCGCCTTCGTGGTGGCGCGCACCGAGAACTCGGCGGCCATGATGGCCGCGGCCACCGCCGAGCTCACCGGCAGCATAGGCGTGGTGCTCACCACGCGCGGCCCGGGCCTGGCCAACGGCGTGAACGGCGTGGCCTACGCCTCGCTGGACCGCGCCCCGCTGGTGCTGATCAGCGACGGCTACGAGAACGACCAGGCCTACATCAGCCACCAGCGCTTCGACCAGGGCGAAGTGCTGCGCCCGCTGCTCAAGGGCGCGCTGCGCCTGGACGCGCCCACCGCGCTGCCGGCCGTGGGCGCGCTGCTGGACCAGGCCCTGGCCGACCCGCCGGGGCCCGTCTACCTGGAAGTGACCGGCGCGGGCATGCGCGGCTCGGTGCCCGCCGCGTCGGTGCCGGCGCAGCCCGACGTCCCGCCGCTGCCCGCGCCCACCGCGGCCGCCCTGCAGGCCGCCGGCGATCTGCTGCGGCGCGCCTCGCGCCCGGTGGTCATCGCCGGCCTGCAGGCGCGCGGCGAGCCGGCCGCCCGGGCGCTGCGCGAACTGGCGGCGCAACTGCGCTGCCCGGTGTTCTGCACCTACAAGGCCAAGGGCATCCTGCCCGACGCCGACCCCCTGATGACCGGCTACTACATCGGCGGCGCGGCCGAAGACCCGCTGCTGCGCGAGGCCGACCTGGTGATCGCCTACGGCGCCGACCCCATCGAGTTCCCGCCCCAGCCCTGGCGCTACGACGTGCCGGTGCTGGAGCTGACCACCCATCCCCACCCGCGCCACTATTTCGTGCCCGAAGTGTCGGTGCTGGGCGATGTCGCCCAGGCCGCGCGCGCGCTGCGCGAGGGCGCGGGCCGCAGCGCCTGGGACGGCGAGCGGCTGGCCCGGGCCAAGGCGCACATGCGCCAGTGCGCCCGCGCGACGGGCGGCGGCCCCATCGACCCACAGACCGCCGCCGAGGCCGCCATGGCCGCGCTGCCGGCCGGCGCGCGCATCACGGTGGACGCGGGCGCGCACATGATGCCCATCCTGGGCGCGCACCAGGCCGGCCGGCCGCGCGACGTGCTGATCTCGCGCGGGCTGGCGACCATGGCCTTCGCCCTGCCGGCGGCGCTGGGCGCGGCGCTGGCCGATCCGGCCCGGCCGGTGGTCGCCTTC
>Ga0182748_1004649_pt1 | contig 10764 bp, 8 predicted proteins | sample eDN3rd37CKraftOP_FD_128877 | JGI IMG/M metagenome (GOLD analysis project Ga0182748, IMG submission 128877) | Enriched Organic Plus compost microbial communities from Emeryville, California, USA - eDNA 3rd pass 37_C Kraft OP (version 2) (version 2) ...
ACGGCCCGACAGAGGCAGCCCCGCCGCTGCCGCCGCTGTACCGGGCGCTGGAACCGCTGACCGCGCAGCGTCACGGTACGCTCCGCCTGCGCCATGCCGGCTACCGCTTCGCCGCCGAGGCGAATGCCGTGCCGCTGGCAGCGGAGGAGTTCGTGGTGGCGGCGCGCTCGATGCCCATCGTTTTCGCCGCCCAGGCACCGCACATGCCGGTGGCGCTCACCGGCCTCGCCGCCGGGCAGAACCTCTATGTCGAGCCCGACGGAAGCTGGCGCCGGGGCGCCTACATCCCGGCCTATCTGCGCCGTCACCCCTTTTTCCTGATGCGCACCGCGCCGGGGTCGGAGGAGCTCGCGCTCTGCCTCGATCCGAGCGCGCCTCAGCTCGGGCCCGCCGAGGGCGAGGCGCTGTTCACCGAGGGCGGCAAGCCGGGACCCGTGGTCGAGCGCGCGCTGACATTCACGCGCGGCGTGGAGGAGGCGATGCTGCGCACCCGCAGCATGGCGCAGGGGCTGGCCAAGCTTGGCCTGCTGAAGCCCTCGGTGGTGCAGTTCCAGCACGGCGCCAAGCCGTTTCGCGTGGACGGCTTCTTCGCCGTGGACCGGCCGGCGCTGCAGGCCCTCGCCCCGGAGAAGCTGGCCGAGCTGCGCGACCGCAGCTGGCTGGAGGCGATCTACGCCCACCTGCTGTCCATCGGCGGCCTGCCGGAGCTGGCGCGCGATGTCAGGCCCGCCTCGGGGCCGGCGGCACCGGGGTCATCCGCCGCGGCAGGATGACGGCGGCGGACGATGTCCGCGATCCTCGGTGCCGGACCGCTGGAGCCCTTTCCGTTCGCTCGGGCTCACGGCGAATGCCCCAGCTTTCTGTTTCCACGAGCATCCTCACCCATTCGGGTGATTCCAGCTGAGCGGGATCCGCTCTAGCCGCGCAGCACCCGCGCCAGGTTCACCAGGATCGCCGCCGTCGCGCCCCAGATGTAATGCCGCTCATGCGGCCACACCCAGAACTCGCGCTGCCGCCCCCTGGAGACGGCGCTGCGGCGCTCCGGGGCGCGCGGGTCGAGCACGACGGAGAGCGGCAGCTCGAAGGGCTCCTCCACCTCCGCCGGATCGGGCGTGAGGGAGAGCGGCGCCGGCACCAGCGCCACGACCGGCGTCATGCGGAAGCCCGTGCCCGTCAGGTGGTCCGGCAGACGGCCCAGAAGCTCCGGCAGGCGGGGATCCAGCCCGACCTCCTCCGCCGCCTCGCGCAGCGCCGCAGCTTCCGGCGTCTCGCCCATCTCGATGCGTCCGCCCGGAAAGCTCACCTGGCCGGCATGGGAAGACAGCCGCGCCGCGCGCAAGGTCAGCAGCACGGTGGGCTCCGCATGCATCACGATCGGAACCAGCACGGCCGCCGGAATGATGCGCTCATGCGCCAGGCCCTCGGCATCGTTGCCCGCGGGCGCGGCACGGGCCAGAGCGCGCGGATCCGCGAGCCGCGCCGCGATCTCGGCTGCGGTCATGCCGCGCGGCCGAGGCCGGTTCCCGTGCCCCCCGGCCGGGTCACTCCGCGGCGGTCTCCAGCGCGCTCACCTCATCGATCGGGAAGAACACGCCCTCGCTCCAGACGCCCAGTACCTCGCGCCCGTCGACCGTCTCGGGCTGCGCCAGCGCGACGAGTTCGTAGAAGACAGCGCGGCTGATCCGGGCCTCAAGCCCCGGGCGGATGGTGATGTAGGGTCGCGGCTCGCGCGTCCGCGGATCGAGATGCACGCGGATCGGGTGCTCGGCATTCGCCGTCACGATCTCGTCCAGATTGGTGCGGAAGGTGAGGCATTGCTGCGGTTTGCCGTCGCCGCAGTCGCAGTGCTTCCAGCACATCTCGACGGCGACGAAGGGCGCGTCCTCCACCTCGATCCGGCCGCGTTCCACCGGCGTCTCCAGCAGGTAGCCGCCGTCCGGCGCGCGGCGGAGCACGCTGGCGAAGAGGCAGACCAGCTCCTTCCGGTTGATGGGGCTGCCCCGGTAGTACCAGGTGCCGTCGCGCCCAATGCGGATGCCGAAGTCGCCGACATCGTGCTTGGGCCTTGCCGCTCCTTTCCGCGGAACGGCCTGGGGCATCGTCCGGTGCTGCACCTCCGCCTCCCCGTTCATAGCTTTGTCCGCACCGTGGCTGGCCATAGGCTGGATGTCTTCCACACGTCCGTGTGACGCGGCGTCGCCCAGGCGTTGGCCGGGCATGGACCGCGGCGCGTCGCCGCCAATATAGGGAGCATGGCTGGCATGATTGAAGTAGCCGGGTCCGAACGGGATTCTGGCGGCGCCCACGGAACGGCCTCCAGCGACCCCGCCACCCTGGTGGCGGAGGCGGAGACCCTGGCCGAACGTCTGCACCGGGTGCGCGAGGCCGTGGGCCGCGTGATCCTCGGGCAGCAGGCGGTGGTGGACCATACGCTGATCACCCTGCTGTCCGGTGGCCATGCGCTGCTGGTGGGGGTGCCCGGCCTCGGCAAGACGAAGCTGGTGGAGACGCTCGGCACCGTGCTCGGGCTGGATGCCAAGCGCGTCCAGTTCACCCCGGACCTGATGCCGGCCGACATCCTGGGCTCGGAAGTGCTGGAGGAGACGGAGAGTGGCCGCCGTGCCTTCCGTTTCATCAAGGGGCCGGTCTTCTGCCAGTTGCTGATGGCGGACGAGATCAACCGTGCCTCGCCCCGCACCCAGTCGGCGCTGCTGCAGGCGATGCAGGAGCAGCGGGTGGCCATCGCCGGCGAGCCGCATCCGCTGCCTGCCCCCTTCCATGTGCTCGCGACCCAGAACCCGATCGAGCAGGAGGGCACCTATCCACTGCCTGAGGCGCAGCTCGACCGCTTCCTGCTCGAGATCGAGGTGCTCTACCCCGACGAGGCGGCGGAGCGCGCCATGCTGCTGGCGACCACGGGGGCGCGCGAGACGCGACCGGTCCAGGCTATGACCGCGGCGGAGCTGATGGCGGCGCAGGCGCTGATCCGCCGCATCCCGGTGGGCGAGAGCGTGCTGGACGCAATCCTGAAGCTGGTGCGAAGCGCGCGGCCGGAGCATGCCGGGATCGAGACGGTGCGCAAGCATCTGGCCTGGGGGCCGGGCCCGCGCGCGGCGCAGGCGCTGATGCTGGCCACCCGCGCACGGGCGGTGCTGGACGGGCGCCTCGCGCCCTCCGTGGAGGATGTGCTCGCGCTGGCCGATCCGGTGCTCCGGCACCGCATGGCGCTGAACTTCTCGGCGCGCGCCGACGGGGTGCAGCTCGCGGAGGTGATCGCCGCGTTGAAGGCACAGATCGCGTGAGGGGGATGGGCCTTTCCGGTCCCGGGGCCCGCCCCGGTCCGGTATCCCGCCTGCCGGCGGTGACAGACCCCGGGACGGACCGGGGACAGCGCGCCAGGATCCCGGCACCGTGACTGCCTCCGCCCTTCGCGCCGAGGCGCTGGGGGCCCGGCTTCCGCCGCTCGTGGTTGCGGCCGAGCGGGTCGCGGCGACCGTCATGCAGGGCGTGCACGGGCGCCGCCGCGCCGGGCAGGGCGACGCCTTCTGGCAGTTCCGCCCGTTCCTGCCCGGCGATATCGCCGCGCGCGTGGACTGGCGGCAGAGCGCCAAGTCGGACCGACTCTACATCCGCGAGACCGAATGGGAGGCGGCGCAGACCGTCGGGTTGTGGCGCGATGCCTCACCCTCCATGGACTGGCGCTCGACCCCAGGGCTGCCGGCGAAAAGCGACCGCGCCGAACTGCTGCTGCTGGCCCTCGCCTCGCTGCTGCTGCGGGGCGGGGAGCGGGTGCGGCTGATCGGCGGCGCGGGCCGGGCGCATGCCGGGCGCACGGCGCTGGAGGCGCTGGCGCAGCTGCTCTCCCTGCCGCCAACCCCGGCGAGCCTGCCTGCCGCCGATCCGGGCCTGCCGCGCCATGCGCGCGCCGTGCTGCTCGGCGATTTCCTCAGTCCGCTGCCGGAGATCCAGGCCGCCGTCGCGGCGCTCGCCGCCCTGCCGGTGCGGGGGCACCTGGTGCAGATCCTCGATCCCGCGGAGGAGACGCTGCCCTATCTCGGCCGGGTCCGGTTCGAGGGGCTGGAAGCCGAGGAACCGGCCCTGGTGCCGCGCGTCGAGGGCGTCCGGGACATGTATGCCGAGCGCCTGCGGCAGCATCGGGCCGGCGTGGCGGCCATCGCCGCGGCGGCGGGCTGGCGCTTCCTGACGCATCGGACCGACCATCCCCCGGAGCAGGCCCTGCTGGCACTGTGGCAGGCGCTGAGCCCCGACCGGTCCAGCACCTAGCCTGCATGGTATACGCAATGCAGATCGCGGTAGCCTGAGGCCCGGATGCCGACCCTCCCATGCTGAACCTGGGCCCCATCGCCTTCGCCGCCCCATGGCTGCTGCTCGCCTTGCCAGCCCTGCCGCTGCTGTGGTGGCTGCTGCGGATCACCCCGCCCGCACCGCGACGCGTCGCCTTCCCCGCCATTCGCCTGCTGCGCGATCTCATCCCGCCCGAGGAGACCCCGGCGCGCACGCCCTGGTGGCTGCTGCTGCTGCGCATGATGGCGGCCGCGCTCCTCGTCCTCGGCCTGTCGCGGCCGGTTCTCGGTCCTGGCGCAGGGGCGGGCGGCGAGGGCCCGTTGCTGCTGGTGGTGGACGATGGCTGGGCCGCCGCGGCCGACTGGCCCGAGCGCATGGCCGCGGCCACCGGCGCGCTGGAGCGTGCCGGGCGGGAGGGACGCCTCGCCGCGCTGCTGGCCACCGCTCCGTCCGAAACCGGGGAGGCGCCGCGTGTCATCGGCCCCATGCCGGCGGAAGACCTGCGCACGCGCCTCGCCGCGCTGCGGCCGAAGCCCTGGGCACCGGACCGCGAGGCCGCACTCGCGGCCTTCGAAACCTGGCGCGGCGCCAATCCCGGGCCGATGGCCGCCCTGCAGATCTCCGATGGCATCGAGCACGGGGCCGAGGGCAACGCGGCGGGCAGGCTCGCCGCCGCGCTCGCCGCCGCGGGCCCGCTGACGGCGGCGCTGGCCCAGGACCATCCGGTGCGCCTGCTGCCGCCGCCCGTCGCCGAGGCCGACATGCTGAAACTGACCGTGCTGCAAGCGCCGCTGCCCCGGCCGACCGAGGCCGCGGTGCTGGCCCGCACCGGCGACGGCCGGGCGCTGGCCCGTGCCGTAGTGCCGATTCCGGCCGATGCCGGGCGCGGCGAGGCGAGGCTGGAACTGCCGCTCGAGATTCGCAACCAGGTGGTGCGGCTGGACCTGGAGGGCGACGCCGGCGCCGGCGGCGTGGTGCTGCTGGACGAACGCTTCCGCCGCCGCCCCGTCGGCCTGCTGGCCGGGCTGGAGCAGGGCGCGGACGCGCCGCTGATCGGTGAGCTGTTCTATCTCGACCGCGCCCTCGGCCCCTTCGTGGAACTGCGCCGCGGCACGCTGGACCAGTTGCTGGCCCGCCCGATCGCGGTGCTGGCCCTGGCCGACCGGCCGGTCACCGAGGAGGCGGAGCAGGAGCGGCTGCGTGCCTGGGTGGAGGCCGGCGGCACCCTGCTGCGCTTCGCCGGCCCCCGCGTCGCGGAGCGGCCCGACCCCCTGCTGCCGGTGCCGCTGCGCGCCGAGCGCCAGCTCGGCGGCACGCTGACCTGGGAGCAGCCGCAGCACCTCGCGCCCTTCCCGGAAGGCTCGCCCTTCGTCGGCCTGCCGGTGCCCGAGGAGGTGACGGTCTCCCGCCAGGTGCTGGCCGAGCCTTCGCCGCGGCTGTCGGAAAAGGTCTGGGCAAGGCTGGCCGATGGCACACCGCTCGTCACCGCCGAGCCGCGCGGCAAGGGGCGCATCGTGCTGTTCCATGTCACCGCCCATGCGGAATGGTCGGACCTGCCGCTCTCCGGCCTCTTCGTGCAGATGCTGCGGCGGATCGTGGAGCTCTCCGCCGGGATCGCGGGACAGGAAGGAGATGCGCCGCTGGCGCCGCAGGAGACGCTCGACGGCTTCGGCCGGCTCGGCGCCGCCCCGCCCGCTGCCGCCGCCCTGCCCGCATCGCGGTTCGAGACCACCGTCCCCTCCCCACGCCATCCCCCTGGCTGGTACGGCACCGCGGGGCAGGAGGCGGGCGAGGCGCTCTATCGGCGCGCGCTGAACCTCGGCGGCGCCGTTCCCCCGCCGCGGGCCGCGCCGCCGCCGCCCGCGGGCAGCAGGCTGATGGCGATCGGCGGCGTGCCGGCCGAGCGCGACCTCGGCCCATGGCTGCTTGCGGCGGCGCTGCTGCTGCTGGCCGTGGACCTGCTGATCGGCCTCGCGCTGCGCGGCCTGCTGCGCCCGGCGGGGTCTCGCACCGCCGCGACGGTGCTGGCAGTAGGCGTGCTGCTGGCCGCCCCGGCGCATGCCCAGCAGGAACCGGTCGGCGACGGAGCGAATGCGCTGGCCACCCGCCTCGCCTATGTGGTCACCGGCGATTCGGTGGTGGACGAGACCATGCGCGCGGGCCTCGTCGGCCTGTCCGACTTCGTCAACCGACGCACGGCCGCGGCGCTGGCCGAACCCGCCGCGGTGGTGCCCGGGCAGGACGACCTTTCCTTCTTCCCGCTGCTCTACTGGGTGGTCACGCCGGACGCGCCGGAGCCTGACGCCGCCGCAGCGGCAGCGCTGAACGCCTTCATGCGCAACGGCGGCATCATCCTCTTCGACACGCGCGACGAGGGCACCGGCGAGGGCTACGCCCCCGGCGCCAAGGCGGCGCTGCGCCGCGTCACGCACGACCTGGCGGTCCCACCGCTGGCGCCGGTGCCGGAGGACCACGTCCTCAAGCGGGCCTTCTACCTGCTGCCGGACCTGCCGGGCCGCTTCTCCGGGGGGCAGGTATGGGTGGCGCGCGACCAGGACCGCGCCAATGACAGCGTCAGCCCGGTGATCATCGGTGGCCATGACTGGGGCGCGGCCTGGGCCGTGGATGCGCGCGGCAACAATCCCTATGCCACCATCCCCGGCGGCACGCGGCAGCGCACCCTCGCCTATCGCTTCGGCGTGAACCTCGTGATGTACGCGCTGACCGGCAACTACAAGGGCGATCAGGTGCATGTGCCGGCCATCCTGGAAAGGCTGGGAAATTGACCGCCATGACCGGGAGCGAAGCCGAGCTTGCCCGTTCGCTGCTGAAGGTCGTGCGGCTGGCGGAGCGGCTGAAATGCGAGCTGCGCCACTCCTGGCTTTCCGATGGCAGGCGGGAGAGCGTGGCCGAGCACAGCTGGATGGTCGCGCTGCTGGCCCTGCTGCTGCACCGCCATCTCGCCGTGCCGGTGCGGCTCGACCGCGCCCTGGCGATGGCCGTCCTGCACGACCTGGCCGAGGCGCTGACCGGGGATACGCCGTATTTCGCGGCGACCGACCGGCACGCCAAGCTGGCGGCCGAGCGGATGGCGATGCGGCGCATCGCGGCCCTGCTCCCGGCGGCCGACGCGACCATGCTGCTCGATCTCTGGGAGGACTGCGAGGCGGGCGCGTCGCCGGAGGCAAAGCTGATCCGCGCGCTTGACCACCTCGAGGTGCAGGCGCAGCACAACCTGGCCGATCTCGGCACATGGGAACCGGTCGAGCACGACCTGGTCTACACGAAGATGGATGCACGCTCCGCGCATGAGCCGACATTGCGCGCGCTCTGCGCTGCCATACGGGCGCAGGCGGAGGAGAGGATGGCGGAGGCCGGCGTGGATGTCGCGGGCCTGCGCCGTCGTCACGGCATGGCGCGCCCCGCATGACACAGGTCCTTACCGGCCTCGACTTCGCCCCCGTCCTGCCGCTCTGGCTGCTGGCGCTGCTCGGCGCGCTGGCGGTGTTTGCGCTGGCGCCTGCCTTCTGGCCGCGCGGCGGGCGCATCGCGCGCGGCGCCCTGCTGCGCGCCGCGACCTTCGCGCTGCTGCTGCTGGCGCTCGCCAATCCCCGGCTGGTGGAGGAGACGCGCGAGACGCGTCCCGACATCGCGCTGCTGGTGGTGGACCGCAGCGACAGCGCGCGTCTCGGCCCGCGCGCCGCGCAGATCGAGGCGGCGCGGCAACAGATCGAGGCGCTCGCCGCCCGCCTGCCCGAGCTCGAGCTGCGCATCGTGGAACTGCCGGAGGGCGGCAATCGCGGCACCCGCCTCTTCTCGGCGGTCGAGCGCGCGCTCGCCGACATCCCCCGCGCGCGGCTTGCCGGGATCATCGCGCTGACCGACGGGCAGGTGCACGACGTCCCCGAGCAGCCACCGCTGGATGCGCCCTTCCACGCCCTGCTGCCCGGCCGGCCGGGCGAGACGGATCGCCGGCTGCGGCTGATCGAGGCGCCGGGCTTCGGCATCGTCGGACGCAGCGTCGAGCTGCGGGTGGCAGTGGAGGATCTCGGGGTGCCTGGCGCGGCCGGCGCGGCGCGGCTCTCGATCCGCCGCGACGGCGCGCCGCCGCGCGTCGAGAGCGTGCCCGTCGGGCGGGAGCACCGGATCGAGATCCCGATCGAGCGCGGCGGCCCGACCGTGGTCGAGCTCTCCGCCGAGGCACGAGCCGGCGAGGTGAGCGAGCTGAACAACCGCGCCGTCGTCACCATCAACGGTGTGCGCGACCGGCTGCGCGTGCTGCTCGTTTCCGGTGAGCCGCATGCCGGCGAGCGCACCTGGCGGCGGCTGCTGAAGGCGGATCCGGGCGTCGATCTGGTGCACTTCACCATCCTGCGCCCACCGGAGAAGGACGACCTCACGCCGCTGAACGAGCTGGCGCTGATCGCCTTCCCGGTGCGCGAGCTGTTCCAGGTGAAGCTGCGCGACTTCGACCTGATCGTCTTCGACCGCTTCGCCAATCGCGGCATCCTGCCGCCGGCCTATCTGCGCAACATCGCCGACTACGTGCGCAACGGCGGCGCGCTGCTCCTTTCGGTCGGGCCGGAGTTCAGCGGGCCGGCGAGCTTGGCGCTGACGCCCCTCGGCCAGGTGCTGCCGGCACGGCCGCAGGCGGGACCGGGCCAGTCAGCGGTGATCGACGGCGCCTTCCGCCCGCGCATCACTGCCGTCGGCGGCCGCCACCCCGTCACCGAGGGGCTGACCGGGGCGAACGCCACGGAGGGCCCGGAGGCGGCCTCCGCGGAGCCGGACTGGGGCCGCTGGTACCGGCACCTGCGCGCCGACCAGCGCGGCGGCGTGTCGGTGATGGAGGCGGCCGGCGGCGAGCCGCTGCTGCTGCTGGACCGCGTGGACGAGGGCCGGGTGGCACTGCTGCTTTCCGACCAGATCTGGCTCTGGTCACGCGGCCATGACGGCGGCGGTCCGCAGGCGGAACTTCTGCGCCGCGCCGCGCATTGGCTGATGCGCGAGCCGGAGCTGGAGGAGGAGGATCTGACCGCACGCATCGAGGGCGGCCGTCTGACCGCCGAGCGTCGCAGCCTGGAGACCGGGCCGCCTCCCGAGGCGACCGTGACCGCGCCGGATGGCACCACCACGCGGCACCGCATGGAGCCAGCGGGCGGCGGTCGCGCGCTGCTGGAGATTCCGGCCGAGCAACCTGGCGTCTGGCAGGTGAGCGACGGGCGCCGCACTGCCTTCGCCGCCGCCGCCGTGGCCAACCCGCTCGAGGTCGCCGACCTTCGCGCCGATGGCGCGAAGCTGCAGCCGCTGCTGACCGCCACGGGCGGGGCACTCCGCTGGCTCGGCACCGAGGCGGAGCCAGACCTGCCGGAACTCCGCCGCGTGGCGCCGAACCGCGACACTCATGGCAGCGGCTGGATCGGCCTCAGGCGCAACGGCGACCATACCGTGACGGGAATCGCCGCCCTGCCGCTGCTGCCACCTTGGCTGGCCCTGCCCCTGGTGCTGGGATTGGCGGTGGTGGCCTGGCGGCGGGAGGGACGATGAGGCGCGGCACTGCCCTGCTGGTTGCACTGGCGCTGACCGGCTGCGCCGTCGGCCCGCCGCTCGAGGCGCGGCTGGCGGCCTGGATCGGACGCAGCGAGAGCGACCTCGTGACGGCCTTCGGCGTCCCCACCCGGACCTATGAGGTGGATGGCCTGAAATTCCTGCAGTACGAGGACCGGCGGGCGCAGCTCGTGCCCTATGATCCGTTCTGGGGTCCGAGGCCCTATGGCCGCTTCGGCCCCCTCTGGTCACCGCCACCGCCGGCCTATGTCGTGCGGGAATGCGCCGTGACCTTCGCGCTGCGTCAGGGGATGATCGAGAGCTTCAGCTTCCGCGGCGACGGCTGCGCCTGAGCCGTCCGGTCGGCGTAGGGCCGCCAAGGCCCGAAGCCGTGAAGCGGCCGGCAGAACATAAGCCGTCCGGTCGGCGCAGGGCCGCAAGGCCCGAAGCCGTGAAGCGGCCCGTCCTGGTTTGGGGCGCTGGGTGGAATGCGCTAGGGTCTTTGCATGCGCGCCTTCCGTCCTGTCCTGCCGCCCCTGGCGGTCCTTGCCTTCCTCGCGCTGCCGGCCGGCGATGCGGCCGCGCAGTTCCGCCGGTCCTCGCCGCCCACACCGACTCCCGAGCGGCAGCGTGAGGCGCCGCCCGCCCTGCCCGGGCTGCAGGGTCGGACCGCTCCGGAGCCGATTCCGGCCGACCCGGACCAGAATCTCGGACCGAACGAGGCGCTGTTCGATGCGATCAACCGCGGAGACATCGCCGCGGCGCGCGATGCGGTGTCCCGCGGCGCGGATCTCGGGGCACGCAACATACTGGGACTGACGCCGCTCGACTCGGCGGTGGACCAGGGCCGGACGGAGATCATGTTCTATCTGCTGTCGGTGCGCGGCGGGACCCGCGGCGGCTCCAGCCCGC
>Ga0182748_1004659_pt1 | contig 10748 bp, 8 predicted proteins | sample eDN3rd37CKraftOP_FD_128877 | JGI IMG/M metagenome (GOLD analysis project Ga0182748, IMG submission 128877) | Enriched Organic Plus compost microbial communities from Emeryville, California, USA - eDNA 3rd pass 37_C Kraft OP (version 2) (version 2) ...
CGCGCCGGCCGTCAGGGCGACCCGGGCGAGTCCCGCTTTTTCCTGTCTGCCGAGGACGACCTGATCCGCCTGTTCGCCGGCGAGCGGATCTACAACATCCTCGACCGTCTCCAGCCGACCGACGAGGAAGGCGAGGAGTACCCGCTCGAGGCGAAGATGCTCTCGAAACAGATCGAGGGTGCGCAGAAGAAGGTCGAGCAGCAGAACTTCCTGATCCGTAAACGGGTGCTCGAGTACGACGACGTGCTCAACGAGCAGCGGCGTGTCATCTACAAGTACCGCCGCGAGATCCTCGAGGGACGCGACATGTCCGAGGTGGCCCGCGATCAGGTCGGCGAGGCGGTCGCCCGTCTTGCCGAGCGTTACCTGGTCGGCGAGGACTACACCGAATGGGACATCGGCGAACTCGCAGTCCAATGCGAACAGTTGTGGCCGGTGACCTTCGACTTCACGAAGCTCGACTCGTTCACCAACAAGGAGAACATCACCCAGGCGCTTGTCGAGGACGCGCTCACCGCCTACGACCGGCGCGAGGAGGAACTCGGCGAGGACCTGATGCGGTATCTCGAACGGCAGATCCTCCTGCAGATCATCGACAACCGCTGGCGCGAACATCTCTACGAAATGGATTACCTGCGCGAAGGCATCCACCTGCGCGGTTTCGCCCAGATCGACCCGCTCGTGGCCTACAAGAACGAGGGCTACATGATGTTCAGCGAACTGATGGATTCGCTGTGGGAGGAGTTCACCCGCGTGATCTTCCATGTCGAGGTCGAGGTCGAGGAGGCCCAGCGGGCGTTCACCCCGGCCGCCCCGACCACCCAGGTGAGCTACTCGGGCGGCGGCCCGCAGCAGCCGTCAGCGCTGGCCGAAGCGGCCGCCGAGGCCGGCGTGGCCGAGGGTGCGGCACAGCCGGCCGCGGTGCAGACCGTGGTCAAGGACGAGCACGAGAACATCGGTCGCAACGACCCGTGCTGGTGCGGTTCGGGCAAGAAGTACAAGAAGTGCCACGGCGCCTGAGCGCCACCGGCCAGGGCTGATGGACAAGGATCTCGTTCAGGCTTTCGTCGACGCTTTCAACGCCGAGGACCTCGAGGCGCTGGCGATGGTGCTCGACGACGATGTCGTGCTGATCGGCCAGCGCGGCCGGATCGTCGGTATCGACGCGGTGAAGAAATGGGCGACCCGGATCCCGGGCGGCGATCTCCACCAGCATCTCGTGGTCGACAACGTCACCCGGACCGGCCCGGGCGACCGCATGGTTGCCGACGTGCGCCGCCAGTGGCTGTGGAAAGAGGGCGGCGGCATCGCCGACGAATCACACCTGAAGATCACGGTGGAGGCCCGCGAAGGCCGCATCACCCACTGGGAGATCGAGCAGCCCTGACCGCCGGGGTTGCCCGGCGGCGCGCCACATAGAATTGCTGCGTGGCCGACCTCCAGCCGACCGAACCGATCGACGACCGCATCAAAGCGGTGCGCACCCAGCTTGCCGAACTGGAGGCGTACCTCGACCCGGACAGTCTCGAGCAGGAGGTCGAGCGGCTCGAAGCCCAGATGCAGGCGCCCAACTTCTGGGACGACCAGGAGAACGCCTCGCGGATCTCCGCCGAACACAAGCGGGTCGGAGCGCGGCTCGCGATGTTCCGTGAACTGGAATCCGAGATCGGCGATTTCGCCGAGCTGGCGGAACTGGCGGAAGATGACGAAGACATGCTCGCCGAACTGGACGCGTCGCTTTCGCGTGCCGAGTCGAAACTCGCGCAGCTGGAGGAGGCTCGCCTGTTCAACGGCAAGTACGACGCCGGCGACGCGGTCGTGACCGTGCGTTCCGGGGCGGGCGGCACCGACTCCCAGGACTGGGCGGAGATGCTGCTGCGCATGTACCTGCGCTGGGCGGAACGGCGCGGCTTCGACGTCGAGATGAAGGAAGCGTCCGAAGGGGAGGAGGCCGGGATCAAGCAGGCCACCTTCATCGCCCGCGGCGAGAACGCCTACGGCCTGTTCGCCGCCGAGCGGGGCGTACACCGGCTGGTCCGCATCTCGCCGTTCGATTCGCAGAAGCGCCGCCACACCGCGTTCGCCCAGCTTGACGTGGCGCCGCTGGTCGACACCGACGTGGAAATCGAGATCGACGACGAGGACCTGCGGATCGACACCTACAGGGCTTCCGGGGCGGGCGGCCAGCACGTCAACAAGACCGACTCGGCGGTCCGCGTCACCCACATCCCCACCGGCATCGTCGTGCAATGCCAGAACGAACGCTCCCAGTTGCAGAACAAGTCGAGCGCGATGCAGATGCTGCAGGCGAAACTCGTCGAACTCGAGGAGCGAAAGCAGGCGGAGATCCTCGCTGCCGAGCGCGGCGAGCAGAAATCGGCCGAATGGGGTTCGCAGATCCGCAGCTACACCCTGCATCCGACCCAGCGGGTGAAAGACCACCGCACCGGCCATGAGGTCGGTGACGCGAACCGGGTGCTTGACGGCGACCTGGACGGATTCGTTCGGGAGTACCTTTTAAGCACCGCTGCCTGACCGGCGGGATTGAGGTCGGGCGGTTCCGGGCAGAGGATCCGGGTGGGAACAGTAAAACCGACCGCGAAACGGGAAGGCATGGGATCCGGTTCAGGGCAGAGAACGACAGCGTCGAAGCCGTTGACGGCGGCGTTGCTGTGCGTGCTGCTGGCCGCCGGGGTGTGCGCGAGCCCGATCGGCCGGGCCGACGCGGACGAGCGCGCGGCCTTGGTCGAGCGGCAGGCTGTCGAACCGGTCGATCTCGCGGCCGACGACAGTTCGTTGATCGTCAGGTTCGCCCCGGGGGTGGGTGCGGCGAAACAGCGGGCGATTGTCGACTCGGTCGACGGCAACGCGGAAATCGACCGCGCCACCGACCTCGGGCTTGAACGCACGGTCCGGGTCGAGGTGGCGGACGGCGATGTCGACGAGATCCTGGGCGAGCTCGAAGCCGACGAAGCGGTCGTGTCGGCGGAACCGAACATCACGTTCACGCCGGATGCGACCCCCGACGATCCCGAGTTCTACCGCCAATGGCATCTCGAGAACACCGGCCAGACGGTCGGCCAGCCCGGGGTGCCCGGGGCGGACATCGCGGCGCTCGAGGCGTGGGATGTGCGCACCGACGGTTTCGATTCCCCGATCGCCGTGATCGACACCGGGGTTGACATGTCGTTGCCCGACATCGCTCCCAACGTGTGGAAAAACCCGGGTGAGAGCGGCGACGGCAGGGAGACCAACGGGATCGACGACGACAACAACGGCTTCGTTGATGATTGGCGCGGCTGGGATTTCTACGGCGATGACAACGACCCGACCGACTTCGACGGCCACGGCACGATGATGACCGGCGCGGCCGCGGCCGCGGGCAATAACGGGATCGGTGGCAGCGGCGTGGCCTGGGATGCGGAGGTGATGCCGCTGAAGGCTTCGCGCGACACGCCCGGCAGCGACGGTAACCCGATAAGCATCAACTTGCTCGCGGTGCTGCAGGCGGTCGCCTACGCCGACATGGCCGGGGCGAAGATCGTGAACATGTCGTTCTCATCTAATTCGTGGAGTGACGCGTTCGCGGAGGCGATCCGTTCGCGGCCGCACATGCTGTTTGTCGCTTCGGCCGGCAACGGCAACGAGGACAACGACGACCCGTTCGACCAGCTGTTCCCGTGTTCGTACCCGTACCGCAACGTGATCTGCGTGGCGGCGAGCGACCACAAGGACAACCTCGCAGGGATTTCCGCCACCGGCAAGCGGAACGTTGACCTGGCGGCGCCGGGTCTGTCGATCTTCACCCCGCATCCGATCCGGGCCGATTTCCCCACCGGTTACGTGATCGGCACGGGCACGTCGCATGCGGCCGCGATCGTCAGCGGTGCCGCGGCGGTGGTGCGCAGCCATTTCGAGGCCGGGAACGGGAGCGAGCCGTCGGTGCCGTTCCTGCGGGCCCGTTTGCTCAACAACGTCGACCGCCGTCCCGCGTTCGAGTTGACCACGGCGTCGAAGGGCCGGTTGAACCTGCATTCGGCCCTGGTCGCACCGCCGAAAGCGGTGCTCGGCCGGACGATCAAGCCGAAACCGAAGAAGGTGAAGGCCGGCGGCCGCGGCGCCGTGCGGGTCGTGGTCGAAAGCAACGGCGATATTCCGTTGACCGGCATCGAGGTGTGCGGCAAGGCTTCGAAGAAGTTCGTCAAGTCGATCGGTTGCAAGAAACGCGGGACGCTGGCGATCGGCAAGACCGTGAAACGGGATCTGCGCGTGAAGCTGAAGAAGAAGGCGCGGCCCGGCCGGGTCATCCAGGTGAAGGTGAAGCTGCGGGCCGACGGGATCGGCTGGAAGTCGAAGATCGTGCGCGTGAAGGTGCGCTGATTCGCTGTCGGGGAGGGGGGACGGCGAGGACTGGTCGGGGCTAGCGGCCGCGGAAACGCATCGCCGGGACCCGCCACGCCGCCTCGGCGACTATCCCGAGTCCCATTTTCGAGTTGCCCACCTCGCGGTCGCGGAACGTGATCGGCACTTCGACAACCGTGAACCCTTGGCGGATCGCCCGGTACGTCACCTCGACCTGGAAGGCGTAGCCGAGCGCTTCGAGGGAGTCGAGGTCGATCTTCTCGAGCACCTCGCGGCGCATCACCTTGAAACCGCCGGTCAGGTCCCTGACCGGCAGGTTGAGGGTGGCGCGGGCGTAGAACGAGCCGCCGCGGCTGATCATCCGGCGGACCGGCCCCCAGTTCTCGACGCCGCCGCCTTCGACGTAACGGGAGCCGATCGCCACGTCCGGACCGGCGGTGACCGCCTCGATCAGGCGCGGCAGGTCGGCCGGATCGTGCGAAAAGTCGACGTCCATCTGGGCGATCAGTTCACTGCCCGATTCGAGGGCCTCGCGGAAGCCGGCGACGTAGGCGGGGCCGAGCCCTTCTTTCGCGGTGCGGTGGAGTACCTCGACGTCCTCATATTTGGCCGCCAGCTCATCGGCTAGCCGTCCCGTCCCGTCGGGCGAGTTGTCGTCGACGATCAGGATCCGGCTGTCGGCGGGCAGCAGGGGCCGCACCGCCTCGACCATCGGTTCGAGGTTGCCGGCTTCGTTGTAGGTAGGAAGCACAAGGGTGGTGCGCATCCGGCGATTATTCTTGAAACATGCCCAGCGCCGCCCGATCGTCCGTGCCCGTCGACCCGGCCGCGCTCACCGACCTGGTTCGCAGGGCGCTGGCCGAGGACATCGGCGGCGGTGACGTGACCGCCGAGGCGGTGGTTGCCGGGGATGCGACCGCGAGCGCGGCGATCGTGCAGAAGCAGTCGGGGGTTGTGTTCGGGATCGCTTGCGTGGCCGAGGCGATGTCGCAGTGCGGCCTGCCGGAGCCCGAGGTGACCGCCCCGGAGGGCGAGTGGCGGGACGTGCCCGACGGGGGATCGCTGCCGGTGCTGGCCGTGGAAGGCAACGCACGGGCGATCCTTGCCGCCGAGCGGGTCGGTTTGAACCTGCTTGGACGACTGTCGGGCATCGCGACCCTGACTTCGCGGTATGTGCGGGAAGCCGGGCGCGGTGGCAAGGCGAAGATTCTCGATACGCGCAAGACGACGCCGGGGCTGCGGTTCCTGGAGAAGGCTGCGGTGGCGGCCGGGGGCGGCACCAACCACCGGTTCGGCTTGTATGACGCAATCCTGATCAAGGAGAACCATGCCGCCAGTGCCGGTGGTGTCGGCGAGGCGGTCGACGCGGCGAAGCGGGCTCGGCCGAACCTGTCGGTGGAGGTCGAGTGCCGGACACTGGACGAGGTGCGTTTCGCGATCGGGGCGGGTGCCGACCGGATTCTGCTCGACAACATGGACATCGACACGCTCGACGCGGCGGTGCGGCTGCGGGACGAGCTGCTGGCCGAGGAGGGGCGGGCGCCGGCTGACCTGCCACTTGAAGCTTCGGGCGGCGTGAACCTGTCGAATGTCGCCGCGATCAGCGCCACCGGTGTCGATTTCATTTCGGTCGGGGCGCTCACCCACTCGGCCCCTGCTCTCGATTTCAGTCTGCTGTTCGAGATCGGCGGTTGATCCGCATCTTTCCGGGGAGGTGATCGGCTTTGTCGTGCGTGTGGGGCAGTATGTAGCGCAGCGAACAGTGCTGTTCGCGGACTGAGACGGATTTGGCACGCAGGTACGACATAGAGGTTGGTGGCTGGACGCCGGACGAAAACGGTGGCGACGAGGCGCGCGCGGAAAGCCAGTCGCCGCCTTCGGAGCCGCCGGCGTGGGTGAGTCGCGGCCAGTCGCAGCCGCCCGGGCGGCCGGGGTCGGTCGGGCGGCGTGGTGGGTTGATGAGACTGGTTGTGGCGGTTGTGGCGGTGGCGACCGGGGTGGCGATCGGCGTGATCGCCGCGGGTGACCGTCTCGACAGTGGGGTGGCCGCGCATCAGCCGCCGTCGGGTGACACGGTTGCCGGCGGCCTCTCGGATGGGATTTCCGATGTCGGCCAGGACGAGGAGGTCGAACCTGCCGATGTGGACGGGGGTTCCGGGGGAGCGGCAGCGGGGGAAGGCGGGGACGATGGCGGTCCGGGCGCGGGCAAGTCGAACGGCGGGAAGGGCGTTGGGAAGGTGCGGGTGCCGCCGGCGAAGGTGTCGCGCAAGCCGCAACGGAAGGCGAAACAGTTGCGGCCGGCCCCGGCGAACATCCTTCGCGATCTCGGCGGGGGCCGGTTCACTCCTTGCCATCGGCCGGTGTTGACGAGTTTTTCGCCAGCTTGCGTGTTCGGCAAGAAGCGTGCCGGTTTCCACGCTGTGGTGTTCGGGGATTCGCATGCGGCCCATTGGGGCAACGCGATCGAGAAGGTGATGGACGAGCGCAACTGGCGGGTGACCTGGCTTACGAAGTCGTCGTGCACGCCGGCGGCGGTGCGGACATACAACGCCGGGGTGGGCCGTGACTACCCGGAGTGTGATCGTTGGCGCAACCGGGTGATGGAGAGGATCCGGAAGGAGAAGCCGGATCTGGTTCTGGTCGGGGGGACGGTTGGTGCCACGCCGGCGCTGCCGGGTGTGTGGAAACCGGTGGTGCCGGTGTCGAAGGCGCGCAAGGTGATGATCGACAGGATGGCTCGCACGTTGCGGCGGTTGAGCCACAGTGCCGACAACGTGGTGTTGATCGCCGACCTGCCGGCGCCGCGGAGGGCGGGCTTGGATCCGATTGCGTGCATCCGCAAGAACCCGAACCGTCTGGATCGTTGCCGGTTCGACATGGCGTCGGGCAGGTCGGCTCCGAGTCATCACCGGGTGCAGTTCGACAAGCGGGCGGCGAAGCTGATCGAAGGTGTGCAGGTGCTGGATTTCACCGATTACGTATGCCTGGACGGGATCTGCCGGGCGGTGATCGACGACCGGATCGTCTACCGCGACACGACCCATTTGTCGGGTGTGTTCACGCGCAGCATGGCGAACGTGTTCAACCGTTCCCTGCCCGCCGCCTGGGTAGGCCGCAACGGCAAGGCCCCACCTTCCGCCCCCTAACCACGGGCGAAGGGGGAAACCAGGGTCAGGGGGAAGCAGGGTGCATCGAAATACGCGCTATAGCGCGTAAAAGGATGCATGATTACGCGTAATTTGATGCGTGCTTCCGCCTAGCGGACTCCCCACCGTCGGACTTGTTGCGGGTGCATAGAAAAACGCGCGACCGTGCATCGAAATACGCGCCCCAGCGCGTATTTCGATGCACCCTGCTTTCCCCCCCCGGGTGGGGTTAGGGGGTGAGGTCCTGGGCGGTTACGGCGCCCTCGCGGATTGCCTGCTCGGCGAGCATCACCCGCTTCACGTTTCTTGATTCGTCGCCGATTTCGAAATGCTCGAACAGGGCCCGCATATGCGATTTCACCGTGTCGACCGAAATGAAAAGTTGCTCGGCGATGTCGATGTTCGAGGGGGGAAGTTTCATGCCATCGCCGGTGAGCATCGGGGCGCAAAGGGCAACCAGGACGCGTCGACGCCCCTCGGGGATCGGGCCGCGATCAGTCGGCGAACTAGCCGCCAACGTCCTGTCTTCGGGCGACGCGGACGGGTCGCGGAACTCGACCAAGGTTGAACCGAAACGCAACACGTCACCGTCCCGCAACCGCCGGCGACCGACAACTTTCTCGCCGTTCACGAACGTGCCATTTCGAGAGAAGCCTTCGTCGGCAACAACCCACTCAGAACCGAGCCGCTCCATTTGCGCGTGGAGACGGGAAACCTCGCCGTCGAACGCCAACGAAAGATCCACGTCAGCTGACCGACCAACCACGATTCGACGGCCATCAACTGGCAACACGATGATCGCCTGCCGGTCCTCACCATCGCGAAAAACGAGGAAGGCGTCACCACGGTTCGCGGTATCGATCCGCTCCTTCAACTCTCTCGGGGTGCGCGCACCGGTCTCGGACACGGAAGAAGATGATGACGGCCACAACGGTCACATCACCGTTCGCGAACGCACCTACCAATAGTCTGGGCCTGTGCTCGACGGGGATGAAACACGGCCCGCAGCCGCGGAGGGAGACGAAAACGCCGGAGCCGGCAATCCGATCGGCCCCGGAACCACCATTGGTGCGTACACGGTGCGCAGCGAAATCGGGCGTGGTGGCATGGGCATCGTCTACCTCGTCGACCACGACAGCCTCGACCGCCAATGCGCCCTCAAGGTTGTCGCTTCCTACCTCGCCTCCGACGAAAAGTTCAGAGAACGGTTTCGCCGAGAGGCGAAAACCGCGGCAGCTCTCGATCACCCGAATGTGATCCCGGTCTACGACGCCGGCAGCTATCGGGAAACCCTGTACCTGGCGATGAAGTTTGTCGAGGGCCGCGAAGCCGCCGCTCTGGCGCGTCCAGGAAAACCGGCGTCACCGGACCTCGCCATCGAAATCATCGGTCAGGCCGCCGCCGGCCTCGACGCGATCCACGCCGCCGGCATGGTTCATCGCGACATCAAGCCGGCAAACCTCCTCGTTGTCGATTCGGGCGGTACGCCGACCGGACCCGATCGTCCGCACGTCTACATCACCGATTTCGGCATCACCCGGGGTCCGGCCGGCAGCGGAGCGACAACCGCGGTCGGGGAAATCCTCGGCAGCGTCGACTACATAGCCCCCGAACAGGTCGACGGCGTCGACGTCGACCATCGAGCCGACATCTATGCACTCGGCGGCGTCGCCCACTACCTACTCACCGGGAGCGTCCCGTATGACGGCCCGACCCGCACCGCGAAACTGCTGGCCCACCGGGAATCGCCGCCCCCGCAACCTTCACGCATCACAGCCGGATTGTCACCGGGCGTTGATGACGTGATCGCAGCAGCGATGGCGAAGGATCCGGACGAACGGTTTGCGACGGCAGGGGAGTTCGCCGAGCGGCTCTCCGAGGCGATCGCGGGTGAGGTCACGACTCCCCTCAGGCGCGCGCCCCGTTCCGTTCCCGCCAAGCGTTCGCCCTCTCGCACGCGCCGATGGCTGGCCGGGATCGCCATCGGATTTCTCCTCGCCGCGATCGCGGTCTGGCAACTCACCGGGTCGGGGGATGACGGCGATAACAACCGAGCCGTGACTGGTGTCGAATCCGCCGCCCTTCCCGCCCCGCCGACCGCGTTGGCAGCCGGCCCGTCCGGTGTTTGGGTGACCAGCAGCGACGGTCGGGCCGCCTATCGCTTCGAGCTGGGCGAAACCGACGGTGCCGGATTCGCCTCCGGGAATCCGGACACGGTGACGTTTGATTCGGCACCCGGTGCGATCGGCGTCGGCCACCGCTGGGTGTGGACCGCCCTTCCGACCCGCGACCGCATCCAGGTCTTCTCACCCGCCACCGACGAAACCCGATTTGCGCCGGTCGGGGCTCGTCCCCGCGCGATCGAGGTTGATCGCCGCTACGTCTGGACCGCCAATACCGATGCGGGAACTATCTCCCGCATCAACCCGGACAACCCGGCCGAGGTGGAGACCGTCGACGTCGGCGGCAACCCGATCGCAATCGCCTCCGACGACAAGAGGTTGTGGGTCGTCGGGGCGACCGGGGTCCTCTCGAACATCAACATCGCCTCGCTCGAGGTTGATCCGCAGAAGGTCCGGCTCGCCGGTCGGCCCGCCGACATTGAGGTTGCCGCCGGCCGCGTTTGGGTGAGCGACGAACGTCGCGATCGTTTGATGACCGTGCGAACCTCGAATCGGGAGACTGGCGACCCGTTGCCGGTCGGACCTTCGCCGCGCGGGCTGGTGTTCGCGAACGGATGGTTGTGGGTCGCGAATTCCGGCGACGGCACGATTACCCGCGTCGATCCGTTCGATCACGAAACGGTCGGTGAACCGGTTGAAGTCGGTGGCTCGCCGGTTGCTCTCGCTGCCACAGCCAGCGCGATCTGGGTGATCGACGGGAAGCGATCCCAGTTGCATCGGGTTCCCGCCCGTTAGCCAGCCAGATCTCCCTTCGGGAGGGGCCTTCAGGTCCTCATCCACCCCGCGAGGGGTGACGAAATCCACCCTCAAGTGTTGCCTTCACGGGCCCATTTCGGACCTACTTTGGGGGCATGTTCACCAGGTTTCTTCTCATCGCCGTCACCGCTATTGCCGTCGCCCTTCCCGTGGTTGCCACTTCCGGGGCTTCCACCGACGATCGCGCCGTCGGCAGTGCCGCCACCCAGCGCAACTTGAAGGTGCCGTCCGGCCTCGCCGTCTCCTGCGACAACGCGCCCTCGAATCTGCCGGCGTTTCTCGCCCGCAACGCCCGTCAGAA
>Ga0182748_1004661_pt1 | contig 10747 bp, 12 predicted proteins | sample eDN3rd37CKraftOP_FD_128877 | JGI IMG/M metagenome (GOLD analysis project Ga0182748, IMG submission 128877) | Enriched Organic Plus compost microbial communities from Emeryville, California, USA - eDNA 3rd pass 37_C Kraft OP (version 2) (version 2) ...
GCGTGCAGATGGGCCGGCGTTGGTGGTCACCTCGCCGGTTTCCATCAGCTGCTTGAAGCGATGAAGATCGCGCCGCGCCTGCACTTCGGGCTCGCGCTGGAGCAATTTGGCGCCCAGTCGTCCCAGTGCGCGCCCCGGGGGCTCATAGGCGAGGATGAGATGGACGTAGGTCCCCCGGCCGCCAGGGGCATCCTCAAAGCGTACCTTGCCGCTGTTGGCGATATCGCTTTCGGGTTCGCTCTGCCAGCTGATCGCCTCGCCTGGAGAGACGCGGGTGATGCGGTTGACGAGCGTGACCTTCCGCCCGGCGGGCGCCTTTACCGTCCAGCGCGATACGCCATCGCCGAGCGTTTCAACGGCCACGACATTCTCCATGAATTCAGGGAAGCGCTCGACAGTCCAGGCGGCGAACAATGCATCCTTCGGCCGGTTGATCAAAAGTGATTTGCCGAACGGCGCGCGCGAGCCGGGTTTCTCGAGCGTCCAGTGGGGCGCATCGGAAACGGGCGATGCCCTCTGCTTCCGGCGGCTGCGCTGCAAGGCTCTAAAGCCGATCCCCGCCGCAGCAAGACCCAAGCCCGCTGCAGCAAGGTATAGCGATCGTTTCTCGTTGCGGCCCTCTCCTGTCATCGGGAAATCTCCTGCATCCTTTGGTCTTATCGGCGAAGAAATGGCAGCGCGTCCGGGACCGGCGCGCCGGCATTATAGTGGGGCGCAAGGCGGCAGATATGCCGCCCCGGCGATCTGGCCCGCGCCAAGTCAACGAGAGGTCCGCCCCTATTGTTCCGCCAATGGACTTCCGGGGGCGAGGCAATGCGGTCTATTCTTGATCTGGTTTAAGATCAGGCGCCCAGGAGACCTTTGCCCGGGCGGACGAACACTTGATCTTTGTCCAGTCCCGGATCCTGCGCGCGGTCCCGATGCGAAGCTTGGAACCAGCAGGCCCGCCGCTGCGCTTCAGCAACAGCCCAAAGGCGCACGCCCGCAGGGCGCCCTCGGCCTCGCCTCTTGAATGGAGATGATGATGGAATGGATGATTATGGCGGTCGCTGGACCGATTCTCCTCGGCCTTGGCCTGCTTTGGGCCATCGCGAACAATCGACGTTCGCGCGCCGAAAAGCAGCTGACCGAGGAAGCGACACGGCAGCGGCGCGCCGAAGAGCATGCCGCCGCAAAGGCCCGCGAAGCGGGCGCCGAGTAGCGACGGTCCGCAAGAGGGTCCGCGATCCGGGGTTGCAGAGGTTATATTGTGGAGGGCGCGTCCGGCGTTCGGGGCGGCACTCCCCATCGTGACGCCCGAGGGGATCAGGGAGACGCGCGATGCTCGCACCGCAATCCGCTATCGGGGATGAAGAGCTCGAACGCGGCCTTCGCCGGCTCATTATCGAAGCGCTATTCTCGAACACGACGGCCGCACTCACGACCGGGGTCGTCTTGACGGCCTTCGCGCTGCATCTCGGAGCAAATAACGCGACAATCGGACTTCTCGCTGCCCTGCCGTTCCTCGCCCAGCTCGCGCAGGTGCCGGCTATCGCGCTTGTCGAGCGTATCCGGCAGCGCAAACGCATTGCGGTTGTCTCGAGCGTTGCCGGGCGTTCGATGCTCGCCGTGATGGCATTTGCCCCTTTCGCAGGAGCCCTCGCGCTGCCGGGTCTTGTTGCAGCGACGGTTATTCTGTGCGTCTTCGGCGCCATTGGGGGCTGCGCATGGAACAGCTGGATGCGGGATCTGGCGCCCGAGGATCGCATCGGGCGGATATTCGCCCGGCGCACCATCTACGCAACGATGACCACGCTCCTCGCCGGACTGGGCGCTGCCATCGCGCTTGAGTGGACGCCAGAGAGAAGCGCCATGCGCGACTTTGCCTTTGCCGGGCTTTACGCGCTGGGCTGCGCCGCGGGCCTTTTCAGCGCGTGGATCGTTGCGCGCATGCCCGAACCGCGCATGCCCGATATCGCAAGCGCCGGGCGGGGGCTGGCCGAGCAGCTTCGCCGACCGCTTGGCGATGGCAATTTCAGGCAGCTCATCCTTTTTCTCGGAACATGGCAAGTCGCGATCAACTTCGCGACGCCCTTCTTCACCGTCTATCTCGTCCGCCAGCTCGGCTACGACATGACGGTGGTCATGTCGCTGTCGATCGCGAGCCAGGTTGCGAACGCCATCACCCTTCGCAACTGGGGCGCTGCTGCCGACCGCTTTGCCAACAAGTCGGTCCTCCTCGTCGCGGCGCCGCTCTATATTATGTGCATCGCCGCGATGATCGGTGGCTCGCAGATTGCCGACGATCGGTTACGCCTCGCATGGCTTGCCGGCCTTCACCTCCTGATGGGCGCAGCGGTCGCCGGCGTGACCCTCGCGACCGCTAACATCGCGCTCAAGCTGTCACCGCGGGGCGAGGCCGCCGCGAGTGCGGTGGTAACGGCGCTTGCGGCGGGATCGGCTCGCCGACTTCTTTGCAGCGCGCGAGCTTGAACTGGTCGGGCGCTGGACCAACCCCGAAGGCGTTTATACTTATCTTTCGCTCGCGCTGAGCAACTGGGATTTCTACTTCTTGCTGTCCGCCCTTTTCGGCCTTTACGCGCTGCATCGCCTCGGTTTCGTGCGTGAGGCAGGCGAGGTCGGGCGCGACGAGATCGTGCGTCACATGCTTCGCGAAACGCGCGGGACAATTCACAATTTCTCCACCGTCACCGGTCTCAAGGCGCTCACCGCTGTTCCTTCGAGCCTGGTGCGCGAACTGCGTGTCCGGCGCCGCTACCGTCGGCTGCAGGCTTCGCGAAGCAGCGCGAGGGCGCCGAACTGATATCCCCGTCCAGACGCTCCCGCCCTCGCGCGCGGAGCGCTCCCGAGACACGGCGTCGACGATCCTGCCGATGCGCCGCAAAGGAGCTGCCGGCCAAGGCAATCCGCCGCGTCCCTGCCCTGCGAGTGGGATTCGGGCTTCTGCCATGTTGACCGGCGCAACTTCGTTGGCCCGGGATGCGTCTCTTGGAGGTCATGCAAGGAGATGGACAATGAACAGGCCTGACAGCCGCGACGACGGCACACAAAGCGGTCCTGGCGAACAAATCCGCCCCAGAGAAAAGGCGCCGGTCAGCGACGGGCCGGCGGGCGAGCAGGATCGCGCAGGTCCCGGCCAGCCGATTGCACCGGAAGGAGACAAGAAATGACAGGATTTCGCAAGGTCGGTCACGTGCCGACCGAAAAGACCAACCATCCGAACATCTCAACGGAGTACCAGCCCGAAGGGGCCGCAAGGCGACCCAGCGATACGCTCGACCGCGAACCTGTGCGCGATCCCGAAAGCGGTGGGAGCATTCCTGCGAATTATAACCCCGAAAGCGGAACGCGCGTCGGCGAAGAAGATGATACGCGCGCCGGGCGCAAGGGCGAGGGGCAGCCGCGGTAACACGCGCGGTCGCATCTTCTCGCACAGTTATAACCAGAGATAGGATTCCAAAATCTTGTCGGCGGAGTTCTACGCTTCACCGACGGGAGTCCTGTTGGTCAGGGACCCGCGTCATGTTAGACTTGGCCAAATATAATGGAGTCGCAAGCCATGGGCATGAGGGCCGACCGGGATCTTTGGGGCCAGGCGCTCGCCATCGAATCTCGATACGGGGATGGCGGGCCTGACATCATCGCACGCAAGATCGACGCATGTCGCCGCGCGGGCGCCTTTTCCGAGGCTGAGTTCTGGAGTGACGTGGCCGCGTGCCTCACCCAATTGCACACGATCCGCGGTCCCAGCGCGGAGAAGGCGCGCGCTCCGTCATCGTCGCGGCGAGATACCATGCGCTCGTCTTCCTGTGGAAAGAACGGTATCAGCGCTCGCTGAAACAGTGGGCCCAAAGTATCAGGATCGGTCGCGCGGCATACCGCGAGAGGCTGGCTTCTTTAACCGACGAGTCTCAGAGGATTTTCCGTCAAATGTCGGAATGATTGCATGAACATGGCAGCTGCAGCGCCGTCAATAGCGCGGTGGTCAAAGCTGGCTGTCGCAGCCATGATCGTGGCGAGACCGATTTTCTCGCCGACCTTCCACGGCTGCTCAATCCCTGCACCGATACCAAGTATCAAAGACTGCGGAGGATTAATCACTGGGACCATCTCGTCGATCCCGAACATACCAAGGTTAGATATCGATGCCGTACCCCCTTGGTAATCATCGGGCACAAGCACGCCCTCGCGTGCTTTCACAGCTAGCTGCCTACTGATGCTTGCGATAGAGGAAAGAGACAGCGAAGCTGCATCGCGTATGATCGGCGTGATCAAACCGCCATCAATCGCGACCGCCATTGAAATGTCGACGCGCGAGAAGCGGTGGATCTCATCGCCCCCAAACTGTACATTTGCTTCAGGGACCTCGACGAGTGCCAACGCCATGGCCTTCATGAGCATATGGTTGACGCTGAGCTTTGATCCGCGGGGGGCGAGCGCCTCGTTGAGCTCGCGGCGCAGTGCGAGCAGCGGATCGAGGTTGCAACGCGCGGTGAGATAAAAATGCGGAACGGTATGCTTGCTCTCGCCGAGACGACGCGCGATCGTCTTGCGCATTGAGCTGAGCTTGACCGATTCACGCGGAACGTCCGCCGGAGGCGGCATGAACGCTGCGGGTCCCACCGGCAAAGTCGCAGGATTAGCGGTCGGCGACGAAATCACTGGCGCGACATTGAGATCCGCACGAACGATGCGGCCGTTGGGACCGGTGCCCTTTATTCCGTCAAGATCGATACGCTTGGCTTCGGCGATACGCTGTGCGAGCGGGCTCACCCTGATACGGTCGGCAGGCGAGCGCCGGAAAGTCGGTGCGACAATCTCCCGCATCGACGAGGCCAGCGGCTCGGGTGCGACTTTAGGCTCAGCCGCGGCTGCGAAGGGCGCAGCGTTCAAAGCGCTGGACTCAGCCGGCGCCGTCGCGGTGTCATCGGGCCCTTGCAGCAGCGCAATCACCGTGCCGACCGCAACGTCGTCAGTGCCTGCAGCGACAACGAGGCTTGCCACCCGACCCTCGCATTCGGCTTCTAGTTCCATCGTTGCCTTATCGGTCTCGATCTCGGCGAGGAGGTCGCCCGGCTTGATCAGGTCGCCAGCACCAACGAGCCATTTGGCAAGCGTGCCTTTTTCCATCGTCGGCGAGAGCGCCGGCATTTTCAGTTCGATTGCCATGTCAGTTTCCCAGAAAAAATTCAGCCGCCGCCTCCACAATCGCATCGGCATCGAGCCGATAGAGGCGATAGAGATCCGGCAGGTCGCCGGTCTGACCGAAGCGGTCGTTGCCAAGCGGACTGACGCGCATGCCGCGAACCCCGCCCAACCATGAAAGCGTCGACGGCGAACCATCCAGCAACGTGATCAGTCCCGCGCCCGGCGCCAGCGCCGACAGCAATGCATCGGCGTGGCACGATCCGCGCTCACCACCAGTCCAGCGCGCGGCGCGCCTGCGCGACCAGTCGCGATGCAGAAGGTCTGGCGAAGTGACATTGAGCAGACCGAGCCCCGGTATATCGTCGGCCAGCTGTTCCCACGCAGAGATGGCCTCGGGGGCGACCACCCCGGTGAAAACGATCGCCGCTTCGGCACCATCGGCGGGCCGGCGCAACCAATAACCGCCCTTCAGTGCGTCGGCCTTCCAGTCGTCGTCCGCGCGCTCGATCTGCGGGATCGCGCGCGTCGAAAGGCGCAGATAGACCGCACTTCCGTCCGGACGCTGCATATAGTCGAACGCCTCGTGCATCATCAGCGCGAGCTCGTCGGCATAGGCGGGCTCATATGTCAGCAGATTGGGCTGCCCCATGCCGATGAGCGGCGTGTAGATCGACTGGTGCGCGCCGCCTTCTGCCGCGAGCGTCAGCCCCGAAGGCGTGCCGACGAGCAAGAAGCGCGCGTCTTGGTAGCAGGCATAATTGAGGGCATCGAGGCCACGCGCGATGAACGGGTCATAAACGGTTCCGACGGGGATCAGCCTGGTTCCGAAGTGCTTCCCGGCAAGCCCCAGCGATGCCAACAGGAGGAAGAAGTTATGCTCGGCTATGCCCAGTTCGATATGTTGGCCGGCCGCGTGCGCCGACCATTTTTGCGCAGACGGGATCTTGGCGTCTGCGAAAACATCCTTTAGCTCGCTGCGCCGGAACAGGCCGCGCTGGTTGACGAAGCCGCCGAGGTTGGTTGTCTGGGTCACATCGGGCGCGGTGGTCACGATGCGGTCCGCAAGCGGCGATCCCGACTTGGCGAGATCGAGCAGGATTCGTCCGAAGGCCGCCTGGGTCGACTGGTCGGCGGCGACCGGGGCCGCGATTTCCGGCACCGGGACCGCGGCTGCGCCGGTCTCGCGCGCCTTGCGCGCGATCGGGCTCTGCGCAACGAAGGCGGCCAATTCGGTCGCGGCATTATCGCCCAGCCCGCACCAGGGCGCCCACTCCTCGCCCTCGGCTATGCCGAGCGCGTCCCGCAGTTCGTGGATCTGCGCCGTGTTCATCATGCCCGAGTGGTTGTCCTTGTGCCCCGCGAGCGGCAGGCCATAGCCCTTTATCGTATAGGCAATGAACAAGGTGGGCTGCTCGCCCTGCGCGCCATCGAACGCTTCAACGAGGGTTTCGAGGCAGTGTCCGCCCAAATTGGTCATCAGCGCAGCCAGTGCGTCGTCGTCATACTGGGCCAGCAGCTTGGCGACGCCAGAGCGTGCCCCGATGTCGGCCATCAGTCGCTCGCGCCAGGCGTCTCCCCCCTGGTAAGTAAGCATGGCATAATCGACATTCGGGCACGCCTCGATCCATTCCTCGAGCGCCTTGCCTCCCGAGCGCTTGAAGGCCTCCCGCTGGAGTTTTCCGTAACGCAGCGTGACGACCCGCCATCCGCAAGTTTCGAATATGTCGTCGAAGCGCCGGAACATCCGGTCGGCCGTCGTATGATCGAGACTTTGCCTGTTATAGTCGACGATCCACCAGCAGTTGCGCAAGTCGTGCTTATAGCCCTCGATCAGCGCCTCGTAGATATTGCCCTCGTCGAGTTCGGCATCACCCATCAGCGCGATCATCCGCCCTGTCTTGGCGGGGTCAAACGCACCGTGCGCAACCAGATAATCCTGTACGAGGCTCGAGAACGCGGTGACCGCAACACCCAGACCCACCGAGCCGGTCGAAAAATCTACGGGGATCAGGTCCTTGGTCCGGCTCGGATAACTTTGCGCTCCTCCAAGCCCGCGGAACTTCTTGAGCTGGTCGAGCGACTGCTCGCCGAGCAAATAGTGGATCGCATGGAGAATGGGTCCCGCATGGGGTTTGACCGCAACCTTGTCCTCGGGGCGCAGCGCATAAAAATATAGCGCTGCCATGATCGCGGTCATGGACGCGCACGATGCCTGATGCCCACCCACCTTCAGCCCGTCGCGCTTCGGACGGATATTGTTGGCGTTGTGAACGATCCACGCGGACAGCCATCGCAGCCGCGTATCGAGAGCGCTCAACGCATCGAACAGATCCTGCCGGGAATCGGCGATCATGCCGGAAACCTCCTCCTGGTTGGAACTAGGGGTCGCGGTTAGACCGCGCGATAATCGATGTGGCTGATCGTTCCATCGAACAGCGCGACAGCCGCCTTGACCCGCGGGCGTAGCGCCACGCGTTCGGAGGAGGCTAGCATCCTTTCCATATCCTGGGGTGACGCGAACTCGACGATCACTTGGCAGTGGATTGCTGGAGGGCAATCCTCGCGCGTCACCGGCCACAACGCTCGCACCGCGCTCACGCCCGGGAAGCGGCGCATCGCGGGCACAAGCTCATCGTCGATAGCGGTCGCGAATGCTTCCTCTTGCCCGGCACGCGGGGCACCAATCCAGAACGCCGAGCGCACCATCTTTCCCGTCATGGGGCCGTCCCCGGCTCCTGATATGGCGTCATCCGCGAAGCGATTTCTTGTCGCCATTCCGCATAGGGCCGAAACCCCTCCTGCGCTTTGGAAAATTCTTCGGTCAGCGCGTAAATTTCTTCATCACTCTTGTCGAATTCGAGCGGGATCAAAAACGGCTGCGGAAAATACCATTCTGTGTCGACGAAGAACTCGAGATTATTGCCTTCGGGATCATGGGTGTAAATGCTCCACGCGATCCCGTGGTTCGCCGGAAAATAGTTGGTCGTGCCATGATCGAGAAGCCGCGCTCCGATCCGCCGCAGATCGGCGAGTGTCCCCATGCGGAACGAGATCTGATTGATGCTTGGCCCAAACTGCGGATTAGCTGTGTTCGCGGGAAGTTCGTCGGGCCGCCCGCTCGCCAGCACGATCTGGTGATGTTCCATCGGGTCGCGGGACAGGAACACAAGATCCATACCCCCGGCATGCCCGCGGTCAGTGACCGTAAAGCCGAGAATACCGGTATAAAAATCCTCCATGAGGCCAACATCTTTCACGCTCAGCCCCACATGGCTGAACCTGAGATTCGGCGCTTCAATTTGCCCGGTAGGGTTCATCGTCCTCTCCTCCGTCTTTTGTAACCGCAGGCACCAACTTTTCCGCCAGATACCTCCGTGCCTTTCCGGAGTCAATAAATGTATTATGAATTCATCTCAACTGGTGCTACGGCTTTCTACCAACGATACGCGTCCGGGACCCAGAGGGCGCACGGGACCTTGCGAGGCCCGGAAGGATGTATAATGAACGCATATGTTGTAGCATTTTCTAATCACACGAAGGTTGGGGAGACTGATCATGGTAAGCAAATCTCGACCCGGTGCGGCCGCTGCCCGATGGCTTGCGGCAAGCGCAGCAGCGATTTATCTGCTAGCGCCTGCCGGCGCGCAGGATGGTAGTGGTACTGAACACCCCGCCGAACATAGGGTCCCTGCCCCGACGACCCAGCAGGACGACATATCGGCAATCACGCAAGTGGTACTGCGCGAAAGACAGGCGCGCGACAATGGCTGGTGGGACCGTATGCTGGCAACCTATTGGCCCGATTCGCGCGTCGACGTAAGCTGGTATCATGGCGACGGCCCAGGCTTCGTCGCCGCCTCGCGCAAAGCCTCGGCGGGTGGTGTTGTCGGCAAGCACCGCCTGTTTTCGCCGATCGTCGATAAGCGGGGAGAAAAGGCGCATGTCGAATTGGGTTCGCGCAACTGGTCGCAGTTGCAGATCGACGGGAAGACCGTGAACCTCAACGCGAATATGCGGATCAACTATCGGCTCGAAAAGCGTAACGGCGAGTGGAGGATCCTCTCGTTACAGCCGATCTACGAGCATTCCGAGCTAACTCCGGACATACCCGGCGAAACCCTGACCATCCCGGCGGCGGACCTAGGAAAATATCGCTCGTCCTATGCCGCGCTCTCGTGGGCGCTGACTCGCAAGGGCCTCACCATGTCGCAGACCGAGGTCGGTATCGATCGTCCGGAAGAGGTGAACGCGCTGTACGCCGCCATCGAACGCTGGCTTCAGGAATAACGGCAGCGGCGAGCGCTTCACTTTCAGTCCGCAGGAGCGTCTTCAACTGCACCGCCGACGAAACTCAGATGCTCAAGCACCGCGCGATCGGCTGCTATGGGGTCTCGAGCGCGCAGCGCATCGACGACCCGGCCATGCTGATCCGAAAAGCTTTGACGTAGCTGTTCCGAGATCTGGTCGATCGTTTGATAGCGATGTCTCATCAAATGCGCGCTCCCGCGCGCATGCATTTCGATGAGCACGCTGTTATGAGATGCCTTGGCAATCGAGGAATGAAACTCCTGGCTGGCCCGGAAGTAGCGCTTCACGTCCCCTGCTGCCGTCGCGTCGATCATTTGCTTATGAAAAATCGCGATCTTCTCGATTTCGCGATCGTCAGCCTTTCGGCAAGCGATACGTGCCGCCGCCGCCTCCAGATGCGCGACTGCTTCAACGGTGGCGTCTAGCTGTTCGACATCAGGCTGCGTAACCATCGCGCCCCGCTGCGGTGTGAGTATGACGAGCCCCTCGGATGCAAGCACCTTCAATGCCTCGCGCAGCGGCGTTCGAGACACACCCAGCAACGCGCACAGTTCGAGTTCCGGCATGCGCGACCCCGGCAAGATCTCTCCCTCGATGATCATGTTTCGCATCGTATCGGCAGCGCGTTCGTGCAGCAGTTGCGTCTGCTGCTTTACGACGCGGCCAGCAGACTTAAGTTGTAAACGCACCTTGGGCGTACGTTTCCTCTTATCGCTGATGGCATTGGTTTCATTTCTGGTTTTGGCCATGATACTCGTCGTAAGAAAATGCTGTCACACTATTGTGACACCGCTCCAATACCCAGCTCTGTATAAAGCATGCAAGTCCATTTCCCTCGCTCTTCGCGTTGCCCCACTTTTCGCCCGCCATCGCCGTACGAGTCGACCTAGTCGGCCGTGAAAAACGCTGAGGGCCGCGGTAATGCGTGGTTTTTTTGTGATTTGAAGTAATCGGGTTTGCAAGGTTTTGGAGAAATTGCGCCAAAAGCTTGTGATTGTGCGCGGCCGCGCACGTAGGGGCTTTTCTCGCAATTCGGATCGTGATTCAGTGTGCGGATCGACACGATGAGGTTTTCCGATGCAGCCGAAGAAGCCCGCCCTCCGCAGCGATGAGCTGTTCCGCAACCAGCTCGACAACATGATCGACATGGAACATGCGCTGGTGAAATTGTGAAGCGGCCCCCAAAATGACCGGACAGTTCCTCACACTTATGTAAGAGTGAGGCCTATGACCGACAGTAATCCCAGGAGCTATGTGCATGCGGAGGTTCTCGGAGGGGTTCAGCGCCGTA
>Ga0182748_1004664_pt1 | contig 10742 bp, 17 predicted proteins | sample eDN3rd37CKraftOP_FD_128877 | JGI IMG/M metagenome (GOLD analysis project Ga0182748, IMG submission 128877) | Enriched Organic Plus compost microbial communities from Emeryville, California, USA - eDNA 3rd pass 37_C Kraft OP (version 2) (version 2) ...
CCGGTGCGGCGTCTGCGGGGAAAGGCGGCGCATCTGGGTGGAGACGGAAAGCCCGAGTGCCACCGCTGCTCTTCGGCTGAAATGGGGCTGGACCGAGGAAGAAATTGAAGCGGCAGGCAGCCAATAGGGAATAGCGTGCCGTTTCAAAAAGTGCGGCGCCGAAGACGTCAGGCGCCGCAAACACAGAGTAGGTAGCCTACCTACAACGCGGAGCCCCGCCGCACGGGTTCCTCTGGTACTCGAAAAATATCAACGCCCGAAAAAGGGTGCGGCGCGATTGGGACGCGCCGCAGGTGCTCGAAGGGAAAGCCGCAGTACAGCCCCAACGCGCAAAGTAAAGATCGGTTCAGCTCTGGCCAGAAATTTGTTTCGACCGCCTCGCAGCCCAAGAGGCGTCTCTGAGGGGATAATAAGGACCACCTTCCTCGTGACCCGAGCTAAACGCCGCCGCGTTGCGGGGGACGCAGAGGCAGTATGCGCGCCTCCTGCCGAATCACAGCGCTTTCCTCGACGACGTCATAGGCGTGGCCGTCTGCGCTGAACCGGAGCGCCGCAGAAACCGCCTTCGGCTTGGAGCTGAAGCGGGCCAGCACGAGATCAGTGCCGCGCTGCACAACGCGCCAACATCTGATTTTGTCGGCTTGCCTCATGGTGGAACTCCTTTCAAGGGCAAACCCCCTCGACGACTACGGGTTTCACTCTTCCAGGAGCGCTCAGTTCACAGCAAAAGCCACACTGATGGTTCGCTTTAATTGCCCCGATTTAACCGCTTCCTCAGACCCGCACGCAACGATCAGCGGAGTTCTTCTCTGAGCGTGAGAGGAGGTTCCAATGCCACCAGATGTTCTGGATGCGTCAGCCCTCGAAATAGCAGCCGGCGCTTTGGATTCGGCGGTCGAGCAGTGCGGCGTCTCTCGCAGTGCCACCGATGAACTCCGGCTCGCTACCGCCCGGCACATCATCGGGCTTATGCAATCGGGCGAGCGGGACCACGTGCGGCTCGAGCGCTCGGCAGTCGCATACATTGAGAACCGCTTCCGCTAGTCCGGCCTCGGCGAGAGCAACCAACCGAAGTTGCGCGGGACGCTATGTAGGGAAAATAACGGTGGTTCTGCAGCCCGACGGCCGCCCCGAGTCCCAGTCAGCACGTCCGCCGAGCTGGGCGGCGAAAGTAATGACGAGCCGTGAACCGAGTCCCGGAACGGCGTGCAATGGATAGCCCCGTCCGTTGTCCTCGACCGTGAGCACCAGATCGCTTCCATTGCGGTCCAGATCGACCAGGACCCGGCCGTCACTGAAGTTTCCCGGAAAAGCGTACTTGACCGCGTTCGTCACGAGCTCGTTGACGATCAAGCCGATGGAGAGTGCTTTATCCGGCGGCAGTTCCACCGGTACAGCTCGCGCCTCTAGTAGAATGGCCTGCGGACCCAGAAGCGCACCCTTCAACGCCTCGCATAGCTTCGGAACATACTCCGCCATGTCGACCAACCCCTCGTGGCGGGAAAGCTGCAGGTAATTGTGCACGGTTGCGATCACATTTACCCGCCGGGCAACGTCGTCTAGGGCGCGCTGGACCTCGGGCGAAGATCGCCGGCCCTGGAGGCTCAAAATCGAGGACACCATCGCGAACTTGTTCTTCACACGATGGCTCATTTCCGCAAGAAGAAGCGCGGAAGATTGCTGCGCGGCCTGCGCCTTTTCCAGCGCGCGATGGAGGCCCTCAGCGATGAATACAAGGCACGCGGCGACAATGGCAAAGAGTAGCAGCGCGATGACATGCGCACCCGGCTTCACATCCCAAGGCAAAAGAGTGGCGACCAGCGTCGCGCTCAAGAGGACTGCAAAAAAGCCGGTCCCGCGGTCGAACAACAGGGCAGAGGCGACCACCGGCAGAATGAAGAACAAAAATCCGTACGGCCCGGTGTAGTCACCGAGGACGAGCCGAATGCCGTACGCCACGAGCACAAGAGCGGCCGTTGCACCGTAGCGCACCGCTAGAGGTTGAGGGCCGGGAAGATAGCGGAGGAGAGCTTCCATTGTTGCCCGATCGTTTGTGCTTACGAAAAATGATCGCGGATTACTTCGAAGTGCAGCATACAAGGACGTTACCGCGAGCAACAGAATCTCCGGGTGCAGAAGGTTTTATGATGGCTGGAGGGTAAAAGGTGTCGATCGGACGATCAGGGAGCCAGCGCTGTGCACCGGCGCCTCCCGATCAAAGCGTGGCCGACAGCAGCTCTTCAGCGGCCGAAAACCACCCAAAGAAGGGTCCCTAAAAGAACGATGACAACCCAGCCGAGCCAGTCATAGGGCCGGCGCGGCGGGTCTCCGTAGTCTGGTGATTTTTCGTAGCCGGATGGCAACTAATTGCCTTCGGGAGCAGGTGTCGGTGTAGGCGGTGGCGTTGGAGCTTTCTGAGCGTCGCGGTCGGCCTTGTCCTGCTTATCTAAATCGTCGAGTTGTTCCTGCGCGTTGTCGTTTATTGTGTCTCGTCCCATGGCCGTCTCCAAAATAAATTATCAAGTAATCTGGGCGCCGAGCGTCACTCGGATAATAGCGCAGTGATGTACGCTCGAGCAAAAGAAACCCCGGCGCTGGGGGCACCAGCACCGGGGCATTCGTAAGCAATCCTTACGCGTGCGGACTATGCGGTTTCGAGGGCCTTGCAGCGTCCGCGAACCGTCCGCGCTGGGATGATGCCGTCCGCCTCCCACTCGCGGATCCACTCCGACATCGTCGATTTGGCGACGCCGTACCGTTCGCGCAGCTCATCCTGGCTGCCGAACCGTTCGCCAAGGGCAAGACGCGTCACCAGATCGGCGGCGGCCTCGTCCTTCGTGTAGCCGCCACGGCCGGGGCGGTTCGGGCGCTTGCCTTGCCCGCCTCCGGCAGGACGGGGCGAACCGTTCGGCTGGCGAACCGTAGCTCCGCCCTCGTTATCCGAACCGTTCGGCGCCAGGATCGGTGTGGCGAACCGTTCGCGCAGGGCGGTGAGTTCGGCATCCGAAACGTTCGCGAGGGTTGTCGGCGCCGGCAGAGCAATATCGAATTTCTTGATATTGCTCGAACGGTTCATGTGACGCTTCGGGCTGAACGCGAACCCGAAGCTGACGATGGTGCCGAACTCGAGGAACAGGGTGGTGAAGAAGGGAGCCAGCAGGATGGCCAGGGCCCGCACCTGATCCTTGTCGTAACCGAGCGCCGCCGCAACGCTGGCGAACTGTTCGGCCTCCGCCGACACCGGCTTGGCCGGTTCGAGAACCTGCAGGCGGGCTTCGAGGCCCTTCAACGAGTTCTCGTAGAAGGCCGCCGTCGCCTTCTTCGCCTTGCACTTCGACCCGTCTCCGCTGGCACACTCGGCATCGCGGGCTTCGCGCTTCGCCTTGACGGCTTCGCGCTCGGCGGAGATCTGCGCTTCCAGATTGAGGCGCTGGGCCACGAGCTGGTCGTGTTCGACGCCAGAGACGATTGTCTTCTCCGCCTGGCGGCCGACGCTGGAATAAACCACGAGGCCGGTGCCGGCGAGGAAGAGCGCGGTGAAGCCGAGGACCGACATCCAGTGCCGTTGGCGCCGGGCCATATCGGCGAGGTGGCCGACCATCAGCGTGCCGGAGACGGTGACGAGGGTGAGCCAGTGCTTGAGCGTAATTTCCGCTCCGTGCATGAGGACGTCCTCGAAGAGGATCGCCAGTGTGCCAGAGGCGAGAACGGCGCCCGCCGCAATTGCAAGGCCGCGGCCGGCCGTGGTATTGGTTGTCATGGTGATGTTCCTTCGCAAGGGTTCTGATCCATTCGAGCCCGGAGGCGTTCCAGCGCCTTCCGGGCTTTTGCGTTTCTGATGGGCCTCATCAGCGAGGGCAGTTCCATCGCGCGCGCAGCGCGACACCCTCGGACCATCGCCGACCGCCGAAGTGGCCAGCTAGGTTTCGGCCTCAACCTTCATCCTTCCAGTCCATCCATGCCATCAGCGCCAGAGCCGGCGCGTTGAGGGCGTTGAGCGCGAGCATGATGCGCACGCCCGTTCCCATGTCGGACGTGAACACTGCCGGAAGAAACAGAACCGAGATGGCGGCGAAGACCGTGAAGGCGATTGCGAGAAAGAAGTTCATCTGAATGCTCCATGTGCGTGGCTGACTTCATTAATATAGCATACAAACGGCTACAAAAAATAGCGAGCCGGTCTCAGCAAGGGGAAATCGTTCCCTTTCCATCACATTTTTGTGATTTTCCGTAGCCTAATGGGATACATACAACTACAGCATGCCAAAGGCCGAGAAACGAGGGCGTGGACGCCCATCCATCGGAAACAGAGCCTTGGGGAACCCCAAGACGATCCGTTTCGGTGCGCAGCTCGAGGCGGCGATCAACGAGCAGATCGAGGCTAGGCTTGATCGGCCCGACTTCGGCGGCATGGTGAGAGAGCTGGTTGCCGAGGCGATCGAGGCGCGGAAGAATAAGCGCTGATCGATACGCACCACGCGGGCTTGGAGGGGATCGTGTGGCGCTGGGCCAAGCGCTTGCTGTTGGGGGCGGTGGGGCTGCGCGCAGCCCTCATCGCGCTTGGCGTCGCCCTGGACCCCCCGGAAGACGCCCCGTCCAAGATCGACGCCCGCTTCCACGCTCGCATCATTGAGCGCCTGAACGCCCTCGACGATGCGGCAGAGCCCGACGACATGAATGTCCCCGGTTACAAGTTCCATGGGCTGCGTGGCGTCCCCAAGCGTTACACGGTGCACGTCAACGGCCCGTGGTGCATCACCTTCGCCTTTGCCGATGGAGACGCGTATGATGTCGATTTCGAGCAGTACCATTAGGATTGGAGACATGGCCTCTTACCCCGCCAAGCGCGCCCCGAACCGCCCGCCGACGCACCCCGGCGCGCTTATCCGCGAGACGGTTCTGCCGGCCCTCGGTCGCTCCAAGGTCGAGATCGCGGCGCTCGCCGGTATCTCGCGCCAGCACCTGAATGATATTCTGAATGAGAAGAAGCCGGTTTCGCCCGCTGTGGCCGTGCGCTTCGGGAAGCTGTTCGGCAATGGCCCGCGCCTCTGGCTGCGCCTGCAGGCGACGTACGATGCGTGGCACGCCGCCCGCGAGGTCGACGTCAGCAAGATCCCGACGCTCGAAACGGCAGAGTGACGGGCAGAAGGAGGTAGTGATGGCGGGGCACCACCCGGATGATTTCCAAAGTCGATGCGATGCGCTCAAGGCGCGGCTGCTGCCGATGCTCGACGCGGAACAGGATACGGACGTCGTCCTCGCCGTGCTGCTCGATTGCCTCGTGCTCGGCGTCGTGAAGGGCGGCAATGGCGATGCCGATACGTGCGATGAGCTCGTCGACGAAATGTGCGATCACCTTGCCGGTGAGGTCAGCGCAATGATCACCGGGTTGGGCGAGCTCGGGCGCCATTGAAGCGCGGCCCGCCATGAACTGACGGCGGAGGGGCAACCGTGTTGAGTGCAGGCCAGAAAACGGCGTTGATCGCGTTGGCAATCAGCTTCGCCGCGGTCGCGTGGCTAGGCCGCTATGACATACAAACGGTCGGCGGCAGCTTGCAGGCGGTAGCTCGACTTGATCGCTGGACCGGCGAAGTGACCATCTGCAGTATCTATGGCTGTCGCGTTCAAAAAAATGCCGAGTAAAACCGCCGCGTCGCGAGAAAGGAGGGAAGATGGCTGAAGAGAAGATGATGGCCCGACCTGCCGCAGTGATCGGCATGGATATGGGCGACGTGACCGAGATGGGTGTGGAGTGGGACTCGCCGGCGGCCGAGGCGATGTGGCTGCGCCTTGGCGATCAGATCAATCGTTACACCGAAAAGGTGATGGCCGGTGCATGCGCGGGGGACTACGCCGCCCGTGAACGCCGCGCTCGTGAGGAGACCGCCGAGATGCAGCGGCAGGCCGACGTTATCTACAACAAGCACACGCGACAGTACGCGAAGGTGCGGGACAACCCTGGGGGTGCAGATGGGGCGTGACGTTCCCGTCGATGCGATCTGCGTCCCGTGCACCTTCTGCGGCGGGCATGGGATCATGCGCGAGGAACTGCGCTACGGAACGCGCTCGGCGGATGAGGATGTGTTTACTGGGCGTATCGCCATTGTCGGCGAAACGTGCCCCGTATGCTTCGGGCGTGGCCTTACGGACATTGCGGGCGGCGCCAAGCTGAGCAGCTAGGAGGCGAGGATAGGGTCGATACAGACGCTGGAATTCGAGCACGAAGGCCGCAGGCTGGAAGCTCGCGCCTACGCGAACGGAAGCTGGGAAATATCCATGCGGCTAATGAAGCGAGACGATTTCCTGAAGCTGCCAGGAGGACTATCCTGACTGATGCGCCAGCGCTACGCCCTGAGTATTTGAAAAAACAGGTTTACACTTAGGCCCGAATCGCGCGAATCAATGGATAGTCTCAGACGAGACGTGCGCCCGCAGGTGAAAACCCGCGGGCTTTTTCGTTTCTGGCGTAGGACGGGTGAAGCAGCCAAGCGCGGCGACGACCACCGAACGTCCCCGGAAACGTCTTTGATCGCAGCAGCGCTGGGCGCAGATGGCGCCGGTCGTGAGGCCGGCGCTACGTCTGCCTCGTGTAGACGGGCGGACTTCATCTGCGCCTTGCCATGCTGTGATCTCAAGCGCCCCACCGGCGCTGCCACGAAATCAAGCGCTGGGGTGCATTCCCCGGTGGTCGGTGCGGAGATACAAGGGGCGGCTGAGCCGCTTCTGACCGATCTAGAGAAACGCCCCCTAGCCGAATACCCAGAGCGAGCGACGAACCCGCACCGGCTGCCGCGTCAGGCTTACGTTGGGCAGCCGGTGGGCGGGAGATGGGCGGACATGACCATGCACGTCGAAGACGCCGTCGTTCTCGTTATCGTAATGCTGAACGTCAGCGCCTTCGCTGCGTTCATCGTGGCCGCGCTGCTCGTGCAGTGAAACAGCAGCAGATCACGTACATCGTCGAAATCGTCGCCGAGCTGGAGCGGATTGCCCTTAAGGCAGGATGCCAACGGCTCGCCACGATACTGCGCTTTGCGCACGCCGAGGCTCGGCGCCAGCGCGACGGCGCGAAAGATCATCCCCCGGCCTGATCCAGGCAGGCAACAACACCGAACATCCGTTTCGCACAGTGGCCATACGCCAGCGAAGACGGCCGGAGATGATTACGATGTACCATGCCAGCATCTGTGGCGGCGGCCTTGGCACCTAGGCTCAAGGCTCTGCCCGCGCGCGTGGCCACGATGGCGCCGCGGCTCGGCTACGCCAAGGACGATGCGGCGGCGACCAGTCGCTATCGGTGGAACAATCAGCCGTCGAAGGCTTGGTACAATTCGGCATGGTGGCAGAAGACGCGCCAGCGCATCCTGGCGCGCGATCTCTACACTTGCCAGAGCTGCAGTGTGCTGGTTGCGGGCAAGGGCGAAGCGCACATCGACCACGTTGTTCCTCACAACGATGATCGGTCGCTGTTCTTTTGTGAAGATAGCGAGCTGCAGACGCTCTGCCAGCACTGCCACAACAGCAAGAAGCAGTCCGAGGAGCGTCGCTCCGCCGGCGGCCGGTGACGCATCGGTGCCGGGGGGGGGGTACGCAAAAAATTGCGAGAGGTTCCGGCTGAAGACCGGCGCCCCCCTCACGCAGAGATTTTTTCCGTTTTGGAGGTTCGCAGGTGCGAACCTGACGCGAACCGATGGCCAAAAAAGACAAGCCGATCGACTGGGTCGGCATCGAAAGCGACTACATCGCCGGCCGCATGAGCGTGCGAGAAATCGCCCGTTGGCATGGGGTTTCTGAGGCGGCGATCCGCAAGAAGGCCAAGAAGGCGGAGTGGAAGCGGAAGGCCATTCCAGGCCACATCGAGCGTGAACCGATAACGGTGCGCACCACCGCGCCGGCAACGGCGCCACAAGACCTTGCCGATCGGGGCCGCGCTCTGGCCGGGCGGATGATGGACGAGCTTGACGCCGTCACGTCGCTGCACGGTGAGCTTGAGGATATGATCTGCACGGAAGAGAGTGACCCTCGGCGGCGCCAAGCGTTGCTGAAGGCGCTTTCTCTGGGTGAGCGGGCGAAAACACTCAAGGACATCAGCCTGACGCTGAAGACGCTGAACGAGGCGGCGCCGGAAGGCAAGAAAGCACAACGTCAGGCGAATGCGGAGAACCTGGCGGCGCACGGTGGCCGGTTCGCGCCGCGCCCGGGACCAAGGGCCACGGTTAATTGATGCCGCGCTGGTCCACGTCCTGCCCAGACTGGGGAAGACGGATTGTCGAGCGGCGGAGTTTGATTCCTTTCTCGCCGCTGTTTCCTGACGAAGCCGAGTACGCGCTCAGCGTCTTCAAATCGCTGCGGGTGGTTGACCTCCCGGGCAAGCCCACATTCGGCGAATGCTGCGACCAGTGGGTGTTCGACTTCGTCGCTGCCATCTTCGGCGCCCACTCGCCGGAGGACGGCACGCAGTTGATCAGCGAGTTCTTCCTGCTGATCTCGAAGAAGAATGCCAAGAGCACGATTGCCGCTGGCATCATGCTGACGGCGCTCATCATGAACTGGCGCCATAACGAGGAACTGCTGATCCTCGCGCCGACGATCGAGGTGGCGCAAAACAGCTACAAGCCGGCCGCATCGATGGTGCGCGCCGACCCGGAACTCGACGATCTCCTGCACGTCCAAGACCACCTACGGACGATCACGCATCGCGTCACGAAAGCCGCGCTGAAGGTCGTTGCTGCTGACACGGAGACGGTGTCGGGAAAGAAATCCGGACGCATCCTCGTCGACGAGCTGTGGGTGTTTGGTAAGCGCAAGCACGCAGATGCGATGTTGCGAGAGGCGACCGGTGGCCTCGTTTCGCGGCCGGAGGGTTTCGTCATCTACCTTTCGACGCAGAGCGATGAGCCGCCGGCCGGCGTGTTCAAGGCGAAGCTCGACTATGCGAGAGACGTTCGTGACGGCAAGGTAGAGGATAATAGGTTTCTGCCCGTCCTCTACGAGTTCCCCCCGGCGCTGCTGAAGGCGCAGGCCTATCTGAAGCCGGAGAACCTCTACGTCACCAATCCGAACCTCAGTCGCTCGGTGCGGCAGGATTGGCTCGAGTCCGAACTCCGCAAGGAGATAGCCAAGGGGCCGGAGACGCGGAACGTCTTCCTCGCCAAGCACCTCAACGTCGAGATCGGCCAGAACCTGCGTGCCAACCGCTGGCCGGGGGCGGAATTCTGGTCGCGCCGTGTGTATGAGGGACTAACCCTCGATCTGCTGCTGTCGCTCAGCGAGGTTGTCGTTGTCGGCATCGATGGTGGCGGCCTGGATGACCTTTACGGCTTCTCGGTCATTGGGCGGCACCGGGAAACCAAAGAGTGGCTGGTGTGGTGCCACGCCTGGTGCCACGCTGGCGTGCTCGATCGGCGGCAATCGATCGCGACGCAACTTCGCGACTTCGCCCAGGCCGGCGATCTCACCATCGTCAGCGATGAGCTTGATGACATCGAACAGATTGTCGAGATCATCGACGACATAAATCAACGCGGGCTGCTGGCGGCAGTGGCTGTCGACCCGGCGGGCCTGGGCGAGATGATCGATGCCCTGTCTGGCATCGGCGTCACGCCGGAGGCAGAAAACCTCATCGGCGCCCCGCAGGGCTACGCGATGATGAACGCCATCAAGACCGCGGAGCGCAAGCTGGCAAACGGCACGATGCGGCACGACGGCTCGGCCATGATGGCGTGGTGCGTCGGCAACCTGAAGATCGAGCCGACCGCAACCGCCATTCGAGCCAGCAAGCAGTCCGCCGGCGACGCCAAGATCGATCCGGTGATGGCGATGTTCGACGCCGTCACCGTAATGGCACGCAACCCGGAACCGAAGCGCAAGGCAACGTTCCAGATGATGATCTACGGCTAACCGCCGCCCAACCAACCCGACAACGCATCGCAATGGAGGTCCGTCATGGAAATGACGCGACGCGCTTACTCGCTGCTCGATATCAAGGCGGTGAACGAGGACAGGCGCATCATCCGCGGTGTCGCCACCACGCCGGCCGTGGACCGCGTCGGCGACATCGTCGAGCCGCAAGGCGTCAAGTTCAAGAACCCGCTGCCGTTCCTCTGGCAGCATCGGCACGACAAACCGATCGGCACGGTGAAGTTCGACAAACCGACGAAGGATGGCATCACCTTCGAGGCCGAAATCCCCATCGTCCACGAGCTGGGCACGCTTAAGGATCGCGTCGATGAAGCGTGGCAGTCCATCCGCATCGGTCTCGTACGCGCCGTCAGCATCGGGTTCCGGGTTATCGAATACGCGTTCATGGACGAGACGCACGGCATCCGGTTCATCGAGACTGAGGTGTTCGAACTCTCCGCCGTCACGATTCCGGCCAACGCAGAGGCGGTCATCACGTCGAAGAACTTCGACGCCAAGGCGGTCGCTCTCATCAAATCATTCGACGTCGGGGCGTCTGCCGCTGCTGACGGCAACCCAATCCAGCCGCCCAATGCGCCTGCCGCGATCGGCAAGAAGGCGCGTGTGGTCCGGCTCGATGCCCCCGCCCGCGATCGGGCAGAACCTTTCATCATTCGCTCGATCAAGAGGACAGGATCATGAGCAAATACGCAGAGCAGATTGCTGCTTTCGAGAAGAAGCGCGCGGCGCTGATCGCCGCCAACGAAGCGATCATGGCTAAGGCGCACGACGACGGCACCACTCTAGACGACGAGCAGAAGGAGGCCTTCGACGGCAACGAG
>Ga0182748_1004665_pt1 | contig 10742 bp, 9 predicted proteins | sample eDN3rd37CKraftOP_FD_128877 | JGI IMG/M metagenome (GOLD analysis project Ga0182748, IMG submission 128877) | Enriched Organic Plus compost microbial communities from Emeryville, California, USA - eDNA 3rd pass 37_C Kraft OP (version 2) (version 2) ...
CGTCGGCGGCACGTTGCTGGCGGTGGCGCTGGCCTATATGGCGAACAAGAACGACCGCAGGGTGCGTTCGGCGACGTTCTTCGCGACCCAGGTCGACTTCACCTATGCGGGCGATCTCAAGGTCTTCGTCGACGAGGCGCAGCTCGAGACGCTGGAACGGCGGATGACGACGCGCGGCTATCTCGAAGGACGCAAGATGGCGAGCGCCTTCAACATGCTGCGCTCGAACGACCTCATCTGGCCGTACATCGTCAACAACTACATGCGCGGCAAGGCGCCGATGCCGTTCGACCTCCTGTACTGGAATTCCGATTCCACGCGCATGCCGGCGGCGAACCATTCGTTCTACCTGCGCAATTGCTACCTCGACAACAAGCTGTCGCGCGGCGAGATGGTGGTGGGCGGCGAAACGCTCGATCTCGGCCGCATCACCATTCCCGTCTACAACCTCGCCACCCGCGAGGATCACATCGCGCCGGCGAAATCGGCGTTTCTCGGCTCGAAGTTCTTCGGCGGTCCGGTGCGGTTCGTGCTGGCCGGTTCGGGACACATCGCCGGCGTGGTCAACCCGCCGGCCAAGCAGAAGTACGGCTATTGGACCGGCGGCGAGCCGCGCGGCAATCTCGATCTCTGGCTCGAGAAGGCGGAAGCCCACGAGGGCTCATGGTGGCCGGACTGGTTGCAGTGGATCAAGGACCAGGACGCGTCCACGGTGAAGGCGCGCAAGCCTGGCGGCGGCAAACTGAAGCCGATCGAGGACGCGCCGGGCCGCTACGTCAAAGTGCGGGATTGATGTTCACATCCTCGCCGCGTCGATGCTGCTGTTCCTTTACGGATCCATCGGCAGCATGCTAATGGTGTTCGCCCAAGTCGCGAACCCGTCTTACTCATGCTGATCCTGTGGATCGGCGAGAGGTGGCGCGGCGGCGCCCTCCTCTCGCCCGTCATGCGAAGCGCCGAACCGCGTCGGGCCGCTCGATAGAAGCAGGCGCTTCGCGGATCTCGCGCCCTAACTGAGGAAGGTCACGGCCCGCGTCTCGAGATTGCACACGGCGCCGACAATCTTGACCTTGCCCTCGACGACCGCCTTGGCAACGATCGGCTTGGCCTTCTGCAGCTGTGCGACCGTGCGACGGACATTGGCCTCGGTCGCCGCGGCGACAACATCCGCTTCCTTTGCCACGCTCTTCACCGCCGGAACGATCGGCGCGACCATATCGCCGATATGGCCCGGATAGGCGGCGTTTTCCTTCACCACTTTCACCGCCGCCGAGACAGCGCCGCAATGGGTGTGGCCAAGCACCACGATCAGCGGCGTGCCGAGCGCGGCGACGCCGTATTCGACGGAGCCAAGCCCGGCCGTGTCGACCGTGTTTCCGGCGACGCGAACGACGAACAATTCGCCGACGCCGCGGCTGAAGAAGTGCTCCGGCGCCGTGCGCGAGTCGGCGCAGCCGATGATGGTGGCGAACGGGCCCTGCCCTTTCGCGAGCTCGTCGAGGCGCGCGAGCCCGGCGGTCGGCGTGCAGGCCTCACCCTTGACGAAGGCGGCATTGCCTTCCTTGAGCAAGGCCAGTCCTTGATCGGCGGTCAGCGTGGTTTTCGGCACGCCGGCGCTCCAGACGGGCGCCGCGGCGAACGTGGCCGGCACGGCCGCGCAGCCGCAAGCGAAGGCATGCATGAAAGAACGTCGTGAAAGCGCCATCTCAACCCCCAGTTGTCAAAACGGGGGCACGGTAGGGGCCGGAGCCTGAACGCGGTGTTAAGGGCGCGTCGGAAGCGTCCCGGGGGTCGGTCCGCTTATGGGAACAGCGCCACCTGTTCCAACCCCATGGTCTCCGCGTAGCCCAACAGAAGGTTCATGTTCTGAACCGCCTGACCGGACGCGCCTTTGACGAGGTTGTCCAGCGCGGAGACGATGATCGCACGGCCCGGCACGCGGTCCTTGGCGAGACCGATGAAAGTCATGTTGGAGCCGCGCACGTGCCGCGTCTGCGGCGTCTGGCCGAACGGCAGAACGTGCACGAAAGGCTCCTTGGCATAGGCCTTCTCCAACAGGACATGCAGATCCTCGGCGGTCCGGCCACGCCGGCCGCGGACATAGATCGTGGAGAGGATGCCGCGGTTCATCGGCAGCAGATGCGGCGTGAAGCTGACCAGCACGTCGCGGCCGGCGGCCTTGGAAAATTCCTGGTCCAGTTCGGCCATGTGACGGTGATGGCCGACGCCGTAGGCGTGAAAGCCCTCCGAGACCTCGGAGAACAGCATGTTCTCCTTGGCGGCGCGGCCGGCGCCGGTCATACCGGACTTGGCGTCGATGACGATCTCGTCGGGCTCGATCGCTTTGGCCTTGAGCAGCGGCACGAGCGGCAGCTGGGCGCAGGTCGTGTAGCAGCCGGGATTGGCGACGAGCCGCGCCTTCTTGATCTCGCGCCGATAGACTTCGACCAAGCCGTAGACCGCCTCCTGCTGCAGCTCGACCGCCTGATGCGCATGGCCGTACCACCGTGCATAGGCCGCCGGTTCGGTGAGACGGAAGTCGGCGGAGAGGTCCACCACCTTGGTCTCCGGCGCGTTCGCGAGCAGATGCTTGATCACCGTCTGCGTCGTGCCGTGCGGCAGCGCGCAGAAGACGAGGTCGAGCTTGAGCCCGGCCCAATCGATGCCGTCGATGGCGACGAGCTTCGGCAGCGCATAGGGAGCGAATTGCGGATAGACGTCGCGCATCTCCTGCCCGGCCTTGCGGTCGGCGGTGAGCAGCGCGATCTCGACCCGCGGATGGGCCAGCAGCAGGCGCACGAGTTCGGAGCCGGTGTAGCCCGATGCGCCGAGAATTCCGATCCTGGCCTTGGCCGCCATGTCACACCTCATTCGCTTGCAGGCTCGCGCCGACCGCCTCGCCGGCCCTACTAGCCTCTGTTTCCCCGTATTCCAAGTGCGGACGCAGCGCGATCATCCGCGCCGCGATGGCTTGGGCGGCCTCGCCGCGCTGCTGCGCCAGCGCGACGGCGACGCCGCGATGGTCCGGATCGGCCTTGTGCTGGTTGAGCTTGGCGCTCCCCTCGATCGCGGCGACCGTCATCTCGATGCCGACGATCGCCTTCATCAGCGCAGTCCGGCGTGCCGGCGCCACCTTGTCCGCCTTCCAGGGCGGCTTCGGGGCGAGACGCGCTTCGAACGGCGCGGTGAGATCGTCGATATGCGCCGTCAGCTCCGAAGCATCCATGACCCGCACGGGACCGGTCAGGTGGACGCTTTCATAGAGCCAGGTCGGAACCTGGTCGGCACTTTCGTACCAATCGGGCGAGACATAGGTGTCGTGGCCCTGCACGGCGAGCAGCCATGTGCCGCCCTGCGCCGCGAGCGCCGCCAGCGAATTGTTGCGCGCAACGTGAAAGGCCACACGCGGTGCGGTTTCGGCAGACAGCGCGAGGTGGAACGGCAACGACGAGGCCACCGGCCGGCCGTCGTTGCAGGCGACCACCAGGCCGAAGCCGCGGGCGGCGGCGAAATCCAGGCAGAGGGACGGTTCGATCCTGAAAGCGGGCGGGACATGCATGGTCCATCTCCGGGGGGTGAGCCGGGGACCGGGCGCGCAGGACCTTGGAAGCAAAGTCGTGCCGCGGACGATCTCCGGCGGCACGGGGCTGATCACATGGTTCGATCAGTGAAAGCCGATCGCACGGACGGGCGCCGAAACCGCTCGGTGGGAGCGGCGGCGTCGGATGGCGGAGATGGTCCAGGCTGCGATCATGGGAGCATGCGTGTAGAGACGCGCGCCGGCGCGGTCAAGCGGCGCGCGCAGGACGCACGCGGACGTGAAGGCCGCCCGCAGGCGGCCCCCGTTCGCAAGAGTGCGATGTTTCAGAGCACCGGGTTCCAGTAGGTCGGCACGAACTCGTAGCGGCTGCCGTCCTTCTCGATGTGCCCCACCGCGGGGAACGGGAAATGGAAGCCGGCGAGCATGAGGCGCTCGGCCGCCACCATGTCGAAGACGCGCCGCCGCGTTTCCTCGGCTTTCGCCCCGTCCATGTCGAAGATCGCGTGCCAGCCGGGATTGCGGACGAACAGATACGGGTTGTTGGTAACGTCCGACTGGACGAACAGCTTGCCGTTGCCGGACGCGACGACGAAAGAGGTATGGCCGGGCGTGTGCCCGACGGTGGCGACGGCGGTGACGCCCGGCGCGATCTCCTTGTCCCAGCTGTACTTGGTCAGCTGCTCGCCGACGTCCTTGAACACCCGGCGCACGTTCTGGAACGCCGGCTTCATGCCGTCCGGCGCCGCGCTCATCTTGGCGTCGTCCATCCAGAAGGCCCACTCGGTTTCCGGCACCAGGATCTCGGCATTGGGATAAGCGAGGCTGCCATCGGCCTTGCGCAGGCCGTTGATGTGATCCCCATGAAAATGGGAAATGATGACGGTATCGACCGCGGCCGGATCGACGCCGGAGGCCGCGAGATTGGTCTGGAACTGGCCGACACTTCCCTGGGCGGGGCCGTTGCCGGTATCGATCACGACCCGCTTGCCGCCGGTGTTGAGCACCAGCGGCGTGAACGAGATGATCATCTGGTCTTTGGGGAGGAACGCCTTTTCGAGAGCGGCGCTGACCTCCTCCTTCTTGGCGTTGCGCACGAAATTGTCGGGCAGCGGAAATTGCCGGATGCCGTCGGTGACGGCGGTGACCTCGATGTCGCCGACCTTGTAGCGGTAGAAGCCGGGCTGCTGCTTGCTTCCCGCCGCGGCCTGGGCGCGGGCCGTCCCCGCCCCGGTGAGCGGCAAGGTGGCCGCGGCCCCGACCGCGGCTGCGGCTGTGACGACGGCACGACGTGAAAGCTCGGTCATATCGTTCTCCCTCGGATTGTTACGGCGGCGCCGCGCGCGGCGATCCTAGCGTCGGACCACCGTACCGGCATGACGGGTATCGGGGGCCGGCATCACGTTTGAGTGAGGTCGGGGGACGCTCAGAACAGGTACTTGAAGCCCAGCGTGCCGGGCGCGAGCAGCACCGCCGCCCAAACGAAGGCCGAGGAGAAGTTGGCCAGCTGAAACGGAATGACCGGCATCGCGAACACGCCGGCGACCAGCGGCACCGCCGCGCGCAGCGGACCGAAGAAGCGGCCGATGAAGACGCCGGGAATGCCCCAGCGCTCGACGAAGACCTGGCCGCGGAGCATCAGGCCCGGATGCCGCGACAGCGGCCACACATTGGCGATCGAACCCTTGAAGTGGAAGCCGAGCCAGTAGGACAGCCAGTCGCCGAGCGCCGCGCCGAGCGCGCCGGCGATCCAGATCGGCCAGAACTCGATGCCGGAGGCGCCGATCAGCGCGCCGATGCCAACCAGGGCTGCCCAGGCCGGCAGGAACAGCGAGATGAAGGCCAGGGACTCCCCGAAGGCGAGCGCGAACACGATCGGTGCCGCCCAGGCCTCGTGGGTGCGCACGAATTCGATGATCGGTTCGGCAAAGGATTCGAGCGACATGGGCGTCCGGCACGAGGGCGACCGGTTTAGCCCGGCTGTGCCCGCGAAACCAGCCGAGAATGACAGGCGGAACCGGCAAAAGGCAGGCGGCCAGGCCCGGTTCATGGTTCCGCCACCGCCGTGGCATAGTCCGGTCAACCGATTCGAGCGGCGCCGTGCGCCGCCGTCCCATCCGGATTCCCGCTCAATGGCAAAAACTGCTGCAAAAACAAAGACGTCAAAAGCAAAATCAGGATCGAAGGCCGAGGACCTGTTCGCCGAAGCGGCGCAGCCGCGGCGGCCGGCAGCGGCGGTCGCCAAACCGGCCAAGGCCGGCAAGACAAACGGCGAAGACGGCTATACCGCCCAGGATATCGAAGTCTTGGAGGGGCTGGAGCCGGTCCGGCGGCGGCCCGGCATGTATATCGGCGGCACCGACGAGAAGGCGCTGCATCACCTCTTCGCGGAAGTCATCGACAACTCGATGGACGAGGCACTGGCGGGACATGCCGACTGGATCGACGTGTCGCTGACGGCCGACGGGTTTCTTACGGTGACCGACAACGGCCGCGGCATCCCGGTCGATCCGCATCCGAAGTTTCCGAAGAAGTCGGCGCTCGAAGTGATCATGTGCACGCTGCATGCGGGCGGGAAGTTCGACTCCAAGGTCTACGAGACGTCGGGCGGCCTGCATGGCGTCGGCGTGTCGGTGGTCAACGCTCTGTCCGAGCGGCTGGAGGTGGAGGTCGCGCGCGGGCAGACGCTGTACCGGCAGATCTACGCGCGCGGCATTCCGCAGACCAAGCTCGAAAATCTCGGCCGGGCCCCGAACCGGCGCGGCACGACGGTGCGCTTCAAGCCCGATCCGCAAATCTTCGGACCGAAGGCGCAGTTCAAGCCGGCGCGCCTGTTCAAGATGGCGCGCTCGAAAGCGTATCTGTTCGGCGGCGTGGAGATCCGCTGGTCGTGCGACCCCGAACTGCTGCACGGCGTCGAAGGCGTCCCTGCCAAGGAAACGTTCCATTTCCCCGACGGGCTCAAGGACTTCCTGAGCCATGCCATTCACGGCCAGACGCTCGTCCATCCCGACATCTTCACCGGCAAGTCCGGCAAGCCCGGAACGAACGGCGCGGTGGAATGGGCGGTGGCCTGGACGGCGGATGCGGACGGGTTCGTTTCCTCCTACTGCAACACGGTGCCGACGCCGGAGGGCGGGACGCACGAATCCGGGCTCCGCAGCGCGCTGCTGCGCGGGCTGAAGGACCATGCCGAGCGCGTGAACCAGGGCAAGCGGGCGAGCGCGGTCACCAGCGAAGACATCATGACCGGCACGTCCGCGATGCTGTCGGTGTTCATCCGCGAGCCGGAGTTCCAGGGCCAGACCAAGGATCGGCTGGCGACGCAGGAGGCGCAGCGCATCGTCGAACAGGCCGTCAAGGACCAGTTCGATCACTGGCTGGCCGGCAATCCGAACCAGGCCAACAAGCTGCTCGACTGGGTGATCGAACGCGCCGAGGATCGGCTGCGGCGGCGACAGGAAAAAGAGATCTCGCGCAAGACCGCGGTGCGCAAGCTGCGCCTGCCGGGCAAGCTCGCCGACTGCACGAGCACGGCAGCCGAAGGCTCGGAACTGTTCATCGTCGAGGGCGACTCCGCCGGCGGCTCCGCCAAGCAGGCGCGGGATCGCGCCAAGCAGGCGGTGCTGCCCTTACGCGGCAAGATCCTCAACGTGGCGAGCGCCGGACGCGACAAGCTCGCGCAGAACCAACAGCTTGCGGATCTGGTGCAAGCGCTCGGTTGCGGAACGCGGTCGCACTACCGCGACGAGGACCTGCGCTACGAGAAGATCATCATCATGACCGACGCCGACGTGGACGGCGCCCACATCGCTTCGCTGCTGATCACGTTCTTCTATCGCGAAATGCCGCAGCTGATCGACAACGGTCATCTCTATCTCGCCGTGCCGCCGCTCTATCGCCTCAGCCACGGCTCAAAAGTCTTCTATGCGCGCGACGACGCCCACCGCGACGAGCTGCTGAAAAAGGAATTCAATGCCAATGCCAAGGTGGAGGTCGGGCGGTTCAAGGGCCTCGGCGAGATGCTGCCGGCGCAGCTGAAGGAGACCACCATGGACCCGAAGAAGCGTACGCTGCTGCGGGTGGTTCTGCTGACGGAAGACCGCGAGGACACCGCGGATTCCGTCGAGCGGCTGATGGGGACCAAAGCCGAGGCGCGCTTCGCCTTCATCCAGGAGAAGGCGGAATTCGCCTCCGAGGAATTGCTGGATGTGTGAGGTGCGCCGCACGGCAAGAGCGATCGCGGCCATTCCCCTCGCCGCGCTGCTGCTGGCCGGCTGCGCCGGCGGCACGCCCGATACGCTGCTGTTCGTCGAACCGCTCGAATACAACATCCTGACATGCGAGCAGCTGGCGCAGCGCGAAGCCGCGGCGGCGCTCACGATGGCGGAGACCGAGGCGCGCATGCGCCGCGCCGCGGCGGACCCGGCGGGCCCGATGATCAACGCGGTGGCTTACGGCCCCGACTATGAGAAGGTGCGGGCGGCACGCAACGCTCTGCAGCGCAGGATGCAGGAGCAGAACTGCCCGCCGGCGCCGCCGAAACCCGATGCAGAACAGCCGGCGCGCTAGCGCCGCATCCAGGCGTCGATCGCCTGGTTGACCGCGGCGGGCTCCTCGAGCGTCGAGAGATGTCCGGATCCCGGGACGACGACCAGTTCCGCCCCGGTGATCGCGGCGGCCATTTCCTGAGACAGTTCCGGCGGCGTCAGCGTGTCCGCCTCGCCGACGAGAACGAGTGTCGGGCAGCGGATGGCGGAGAGGCTAGGCCGCGAGTCCGCCCGTGCGATGATCGCCTCCTCCTGCCGGATGAAAGCCTCGGGGCCGGTCTCGGCCATCATCCGCCGCACGACGCCGTGCAGCACAGCATCGCCACGGCGGTCGACATGGACGAGAGCCGGATACAACGTGTCGGCAACCTCCAGTTCCCTGCCCTGCGCTGCGAGCGCCATCAACTGACGCCGCCGCTCGGTCTGATCGGGCCGATCCGGCCGCGCCGAGGTGTCCAGCAAAGCCAGGCGATCGACCCGTTCGGGCGCGCGGCGCATGATCGCCAAAGCGACATAGCCGCCCATGGACAGGCCGAGCAGGCGGAACCGCGGCGGCGCGGCAGCAAGGACCGCGTCTGCGATCGCCTCCATGCGGTCGTGACGGGTGTGGTCGGCGACGATCACCGGCCCGCCGCGCCAGAGCAGCGGCACCTGCTCGGCATAGAGACGCGGCGAACAGGCCAGCCCGGGAACCAGAATCGTCGGCAGCGCCTCGGTCATCCTTCCCCCGTTAAGATGCGAAAAACCACGATGGTCATACGACTTGCTGCACTGCAAAAGAGTTGACTTTCAAGCCCGGAACACTATGTTCCGCGGCAACCGGTCCGATCAATTTGAATTCGGCCGCCTTTATCCCCGCGCACATCATTGTTGATCCGTGTCCGGCGCGGCTCGGGTGGCCTTGTCGAGGCTCCATGTCTTTTGCCCATCTCGGTTTGTCCGACAAGGTCGTAGCCGCCGTCCAGGCCGCCGGCTATTCGGCGCCTACCCCGATCCAGGAACAGGCCATTCCCCAAGTCCTGGCGCGTCGCGACGTGCTCGGCATCGCCCAGACGGGTACCGGCAAGACGGCCGCCTTCGTGCTGCCGATGCTGACCATGCTGGAACAGGGCCGCGCCCGTGCCCGCATGCCCCGGACGTTGATCCTCGAGCCGACGCGCGAACTCGCCGCGCAGGTCGAAGAGAGCTTCGGCAAATACGGGGTCAACCACAAGCTGAACGTGGCCCTGCTGATCGGCGGCGTCTCGTTCGACGACCAGGACGCCAAGCTGCTGCGCGGCGTCGACGTGCTGATTGCGACGCCGGGTCGCCTGCTCGACCATTTCGAACGCGGCCGCCTGCTGCTGTCCGGGGTCGAACTGCTGGTCATCGACGAAGCCGACCGCATGCTCGACATGGGCTTCATTCCGGATATCGAGCGGATCGGCAAGCTGGTGCCGTTTACCCGTCAGACCCTGTTCTTCACCGCAACGATGCCGCCGGAAATCCAGCGCATCGCCGATACGTTCCTACACAATCCGCTGCGCGTCGAAGTCTCGCGGCCGGCCACCACGGCCGCGACCGTCACCCAGAAGCTGGTGGCGTCGGGCAGCGAGGGCCACGAGAAGCGCGAGGTCCTGCGCAGCCTGATCCGAGGCGCCGAGGGGCTGAAGAACGCGATCATCTTCTGCAACCGCAAGCGCGACGTGGCGGTGCTGCACCGCTCCCTGGTCAAGCACGGCTTCAACGCCGTGGCGCTGCACGGCGACATGGACCAACCGGCGCGAATGGCGGCGCTGGACCAGTTCCGCAAGGGCGAAGCCACCCTGCTCTGCGCCTCGGACGTGGCGGCCCGCGGCCTCGACATTCCCGAGGTCAGCCATGTGTTCAATTTCGACGTGCCAAATCACGCGGACGACTACGTGCACCGGATCGGCCGCACCGGCCGCGCCGGGCGGCTGGGCACGGCGATTACCATCGTCTCCCCGGCCGACAGCAAGCAGGTCGCGGCGATCGAGAAGCTGACGGGCCAGACGCTGGTGTGGATGGGCGATCCGGTCGATCCCGAGGCGCGGCCAGCGCGCCGCAGCGACGGGCGCCGGGGTCGCGGCCGGGAGCGCGAGCGCGAGGCGAAGAGCCCGTCGGCGCGTCCCGCGAGCGAGAAGTCCGCGCGGCGCGAACCGGAGGCGGCGAAGCCCCGGCGCGAGCGTGCCCCGAGCAAGGTCGCGTCCATCGAAGAGGCGCGTCCGCGGCGCGAACGCGAGGCCTCCGAGCCCGCCGACATGTCCCACCTGCCGGCCTTTTTGTTGCGCCCGGTCCGCGTCAAAGCCTGATCCGGAAAGCTCTGGCATGCCAGTACGGGCCGCCCCAGCGCGGCCCGTTCGCATTTGAACTACCCCCAAGCCATTGATAGCGCGCATCATTTTGGTGCGGCCGACTTATCGTTAACAGCTTCCATACGGCCGTCCGCCCGCGAGGGCACGACCGTTTACCGCGCGTCAATCCCTCTCCAATAGGGTCCGGTCGTCCTCGAGCGCCGCTCCCGCCGCGCTCGGATCGTGGTCGCAGGCACTGGGGCTTGCCGACGGAGTTACGAGATATGGCCGTGAACAGCGACGATCACGAACGCACGATGGCGTTCGCGGAAATCGCTCTCGGACAGATCAAGGCACTGC
>Ga0182748_1004674_pt1 | contig 10726 bp, 11 predicted proteins | sample eDN3rd37CKraftOP_FD_128877 | JGI IMG/M metagenome (GOLD analysis project Ga0182748, IMG submission 128877) | Enriched Organic Plus compost microbial communities from Emeryville, California, USA - eDNA 3rd pass 37_C Kraft OP (version 2) (version 2) ...
GCGCACCCTAGATGCCCTTTGGAGCACCCTCGGCCGCATCACCGAGACCTTCACGCCCGCCGAGTGCGCCAACTACTTCGCCGCCTCAGGGTATGATGCAGACTGATCGGAAACCGCTCTAGGTCGCGTGGACAAACCGGCCGCGGGGGGGATTCCCAGGCAGCCTCGGGCATGATTCGAGGCTGATCTCTGGCATGGAGATCGGCGTTGGGCCGCGGGCTACTGACGGACGAGGAGTGGTCCTTCTTCGAGCCTTTCGTGGTGTCAGCCAGCCCGCTCGGCGGCAGGCCCGCCCGCGACCACCGGCGGGTGCTCGACGCCATCTTCTGGATCGCCCGCACCGGCGCGCCGTGGCGTGACCTGCCAGCCGAACTCGGCCACTGGACCTCGGTGTTCCGCCAGTTCCGGCGCTGGACCGCGTCCGGCCTGTGGGACGTGATGCTGGAAGCCTTGGCTGATGGCGGCGGCGAGGCCGACCTCCTGCAGATGATCGACAGCACCAGCATCCGGGCGCACCACTGCGCCGCCGGCGGAAGGGGGAACTCATCGAGAGGGTCTTGGGCGCTCGCGCGGTGGCTTCACGCGCAAACTCCACATCCGCGGCAACGCGCACAGCCTGCCCATCGCGTTGCATGTGACCGCCGGGCAGGAGGCCGACCGCTCGAACTACGACACGCTGATGGACGCGCGGGACAGCGATCCCGCCATCCTGCTCGCCGACAAGGGCTACGACAGCGATCCGATCCGACAGGATCTGCGCGACCGCGGCGCCGTGCCGGAGATCCCGACCAAGCGGAACCGCCACGTTCAGCACGGCGTCAGCCGTCCCCTCTATGCGCTTCGCAGCCGCATCGAGTGCTTCATCAACCGCCTGAAGAACAGCCGTCGCGTCGCAACGCGCTACGACCAGACCGCCGACAGCTTCCTCGGCTTCGCCGCCCTGTCCTCCATCCGACTATGGATCAGGTTTGTCCACACGACCTAGCACCGCATCCATCAGCGTGCCCTCCTGGCCGCCATCCTTCTCCGGAATGGTGATGCCGAGCAGCCCCTGCTGCGCCGCGAGCTGGGCGACGTCGAAGGGGAAATGTGGGTCATGCGCCCGCTGCAGCGCGCCTTTGACCAGGCTCGCCTCGGCAAAGCGGCGCACCGACTCCGCGAAGATCCGCCGCACCGGTGCGGCCATGGCCTTGGCATGACAATAGCTCATGCCGTCCTGCCTCCCTGGAAATTGCCGCAGGGCGGGGCCCGCCCAAGAATCGCGCACCCGGCCCGCCCGCAGGCAGAGGCCGGCGCAGCAATGACAGGAACCGGCCATGTCCAAGGCACCCCCTTCCGCCCGGCGCGATCGCATTACCCCCTTCGTGCCGAAGCTCGTCGAGATGACCAGCCTCGTGCTCTATGGCGATATCTGGGAGCGGCCGGGCCTCTCGAAGCGCGACCGCAGCCTCGTCACCATCGCCGCGCTGATTGCGCTGGGCTGGCAGGACCAGCTTAAGGCGCATGTGCAGCGCGGCCTCGAGAACGGCGTGACGCAAGAGGAGCTGAGCGAGATCATCACCCATCTCGCCCTCTATGCCGGCTGGCCGGCGGGTATGTCGGCGGCGCATACCGCGCTCGACGTGATCGAGCGCCAGGGCTGAGGTGCGGCCATGGCGGCGAGCGGCAGCCTGCGGGTTGGCTTCATCGGCCTCGGCACCATGGGGGCCGGCATGGCCGCCAATTTGCAGAAGGCTGGCCATGCGCTGGTGGTGCATGACAGCCGGCGCGTGGCGGCGGAGCCCTTCCTCGCCGCCGGCGCCGCCTGGGCGGCAACGGCGCGGGAAGTAGCGGCCTCGGTCGATATCCTCTTCACCTCTCTGCCCGGGCCGCCGGAGGTGGAGAGCGTCGCTTTCGGCACCGAGGGCATCATCGCCGGCGCCGCCGCGGATCTCGCCTGGTTCGATCTTTCGACCAACGCCCCGGCGACGCTGCGCAAGCTGCACGCTGCCCTGGCGGCGCGGGACGCGCATCTGCTGGATGCGCCGGTGAGCGGCGGGCCGAAGGGCGCCGCCTCCGGCCGCCTCGCCATCTGGGTGGGCGGGGAGGAGGCGGTCTTCGCGCGGCATGAGGCGGTGCTGCGCGCCATCGGCGACCAGGTGCGACTGATCGGGCCTTTCGGCTCCGCTACCGTCGCGAAGCTGGCGCACAATCTCTCCAGCTACGCCTTCAACGTCGTTATGGCGGAGGTCTTCGCCATGGGGGTGAAGGCGGGGGTCGAGCCGCTGACGCTCTGGGCCGCGCTGCGCCAGGGGGCGATGGGCCGCCGCCGCACCTTCGAGGCGCTGGGTGAGCAGTTCCTCCAGCACCGCTACGACCCGCCCTCCTTCGCGCTGCGCCTCGCCCACAAAGATGTCGCGCTGGCGGTGGCGCTGGGGAAGGAGGTCGGGGTGCCGATGCGCCTCGCCAATCTGACGCTGGAGGAGATGACGGAAGCCCTCGGCCGCGGCTGGGGAGACCGCGATTCCCGCACGCCGATGCTGCTGCAGCAGGAACGCGCTGGCATCGAGATCCGTGTCCCTGCGGAGGAGATCCGTGCCGTGCTCGATGCCGAGAAAAAGGGAGGCTGAGATGGCGGAGCCGCTCCCGAGCTACGAGCTCTACGTCATCCGCTACGCCGCGCGGAACGGCCATCGGCGCGACCATTTCCTCGGCGGCGACCCGCATGACGGGCCGATGCCCATGGCCTACTACGTCTGGGCCGCGATCGGCGCTGAACGCAGCTTCGTCATCGATACCGGCTTCAATGCGGAGGTCTCGGCGCGGCGCAAGCGCGACTTCCTGCGCTGCCCGGTGAAATCGCTGAAGCTGGTCGGGCTGGATCCGGCCGAGGTGCGGGACGTGGTGCTGACCCATCTGCACTACGACCATGTCGGCAATTTCGACCTGTTCCCGCGGGCACAATTCCACCTGCAGGAGCCGGAGATGCACTACGCCACCGGCCGGCACATGCGCTACCCGAAGCTGAACCACGCCTTCGAGGTGGAGGACGTGGTCGGCATGGTCCGGCTAAACTATGCTGGGCGGGTGCAGTTTTACCGCGGCGATGCGGAGCTGGCGCCAGGGATCAGCCTGCACCTCGCCGGCGGGCATTCGGCCGGGCTGCAATGCGTGCGCGTGCATACGGCGCGGGGTTGGGTGGTGCTCGCTTCCGACGTCGCACATTTCTACGAGAACATGGACGCGATGCGGCCCTTCCCCACCGCCTTCCATGTCGGCGAGATGCTGGAGGGCTTCGATCTGCTGCGGCGGCTGGCGCCTTCGCGCACGCACATCATCCCGGGGCATGATCCGGAGGTGCTGCGGCTGTACCCGGCGCCGCGGCCGGAGCTGGAGGGGATCGTCGCCCGGCTGGACGTCCCGCCGCGGAAGAGGTGAGGGATGGGGGCGCGGCCCCCGATCTTCCTTGCCTACGCCGCCTCATGCCGCATAGGGCCGCACCTCGCGTTCCAGCCAGGCCAGGAAGGCCCGGCCGCGGTAATTCAGCGGCCGGTCCTCCGGATAGACGGCGTAGTAGCTGAGCGTCCGCTCCAGCATCCGGCCGAAGAGCGGCATCAGCAGCCCGGCCTCGATATCGCCGGCCAGCAGCCGCAGCTGGCCCATCGCGATGCCCAGCCCGGTGACCGCCGCTTGGTAGGTCAGCACGGAGCTGGAGAACTCCATCCCCGTTACCGGGATGTCCGGCCGGCCCACCTCCGCCAGCCAGTCCCGCCAATCACTGCGGCGCAGGCGGGAGATCAGCAGCCGGTGCCGCCGCAGATCGTCGATCTCCCGCAGCGGCACTTCCCCGCGCAGCAGCATCGGGCTGCAGACCGGCTGCAATTCGTCGGCGAACAGCCGGTGCGCGGCGAGGCCCGGCCAGTCCCCGGTGCCGAACAGCACCGCCATGTCCACATGGCCGCGGCTGAAATCCGCCACCGCCGCGACGGTGCTGATGCGGACATTGATCTCCGGATGGTCCTTCTCGAAGCGCGGCAGCCGGCCGATCAGCCATTTCGCGGCGAAGGTGTGATAGACTTGCAGATGCAGCGGCTCGACCTTCGCCGATTGCCGCATGCGCTGGGTGGCGTTGGTGATGCGGCTGAAGGCCGGGCCGATCTCCCGGTGATAGGCTGCGCCGGCCGAGGTCAGCGTCGCGCCCCGCCGGTCCCGGTGGAAGAGCGGCTGCTGCAGATACCCTTCCAGCACAGCGATCTGCCGGCTGACGGCGGATTGGGAGACGTTCAACTCCTCCGCCGCCAGGGTGAAATTGCCCAGTCTGGCGGCGACGTCGAAGACGTGCAGCGGGTTGAGGGGGGGAAGGGAGCGCGACACGGCCAGGGCTGCATAACAAAAACTCATGTCTCTCTACGGTTTGAGCAGTTGCCCGTCCAGCACCGAGGTTGGAGATGTGGTCATCCATAACGGCCCCGGGAGGATCGTTGCGGTACTATGGAGCCCTACCTCATCGAGGTGCGGCGGCACGCCACTGCCCCGTGCGCCAGCCGTAGCCGGCCCTTCGGGATGGGGCCGGCGTCGACCGCTCGGCCCGCCCTCCGCTCCCGCCCATCCCCGAAGCCATAACCATAAAAGGTGCCTCACATGTCCATCCGCCTTCCGCTCCTCGGCCTTGCCGCGGCGCTCGGCCTAGCCGCGCCACGGCCGGGCCATGCCCAGGAGAGCTATCCAGATCGGCCGATCCGGGTGGTCCTACCCTTCGCCGCCGGCGGCGGCGCGGACATCATCACCCGCATCTTCTCCGATTGCCTTTCGGCGCGGCTGGGCCAGTCGATCGTGGTGGAGAACCGCGGTGGGGCGGGCGGCAATATCGGCACGGAAATCGTCGCCCGCGCCCCGGCCGATGGCTACACCCTGCTGGTCAGCACCATCTCTACCCAGGTGCTGAATCGCTTCCTCTATAAGCGGCTGCCCTACAATGCGCGGCAGGACTTCGTCGCGATCAGCCAGATCGGCCAGACCTCCAACGTGCTGATCGCTCGCGCCAACCTGCCGGCGGCGAATGTGCAGGAGCTGATCGCGCTGGCGAAGAAATCGCCCGAGGAGTACACCTTCGGCTCCTCCGGCACCGGCACCATCCTGCATCTCTCGGGCGAGATCTTCGCCCGCATGGCTGGCATCCAGATGACGCATGTGCCCTATCGCGGCTCGGCGCTGGCGATGAACGACCTGCTCTCCAGCCAGCTCGACACCGCCTTCGACATCCCGACCGGTGTGGTGCAGCAGGTGCAGGAGGGCCGCGTCCGGGCGCTGGCGGTGACGGCGAAGCAACGCTCCCCGCTGCTGCCGAACGTGCCGACCATGGCGGAATCCGGCCTGCCGGACTACGAGACCTATATCTGGCACGGCTTGTTCGCGCCGGCGGCGACGCCGGCCGCGATCGTCGAGCGGCTGGGGCGGGACTCTCAGGCCGTGGTGGCCGACCCGGCCTGCCGGAAGCGGCTGCTGCAGGTGGGGATCGACCCGGTCGGCTCCAGCCCGGCGGAGTTCACCCGGTTCTGGGACAGCCAGATCGCCTATTGGGGGCCCTTCGTGCGCGCCTCGGGTGTCACGCTGGACTGATTCCGGCGGGGGCGGCCCGCCGCCCCCCATCCGATGCCGCAGGCCTTGAGATAGCATGGGTTTTCCGGCCGCCTGCTCCGGTAAGGCGACCCTGGCTGCCAGACCGCGAGAATGCGATGCCCGACGCGACCGACACCGCCCTTGGCCAGTTCGCCGCCTTCACCGCCGGCCTGAAGCCGGAAAGCCTGCCGCCCGAAGTGGTGGAGAAGGCCAAGGCCTGCCTGCTCGATTCCCTCTCCGCCGCGGTGACCTTCGGCGCGCATCCCCGGGCCCGCGCCGCCCTCGCCGCGGTCTCGCATGACGAGCCGGGCCATGCCTGCCGCATCCTCGGCACGCTGCACCGGGCCGCCGCCGCCGATGCGGCCTTCGTCAACGGCGTCGCCACCGCGGCGACCGGCCGGATGGATACCCACCCCGCCCCGGCCAGCCACCCCGGCACCGTGGTGGTGCCCGCCGTGCTGGCGGCGGCGGAACAGGCGCGCTGCGACGGTCTCACGCTGATCGCCGCCCTGGTCGCCGGCTATGAGGTGATGTGCCGGCTCGGCGAGACGGTGATGACCCCCACCCTGGCCGAGACCTTCCGCCCGACCAGCCTGGCCGGGCCGACCGGCGCGGCGTTCGGCGCGGCAAGGGCGCTCGGCCTGGCGCCGGGGCAGGTGGTGAATGCCGGCAGCCTGGCGGCGCAGACCTCCATGGGGCTGAACGAATGGGCGCATGCCGGCACCAATGAGGGCGCCTTCCATTCCGGCTTCGCCGCGCGCAACGGCGTCACCGCCGCGCTGCTCGGTGGGGCCGGTGCCGTCGCCGCGCCAAGCGTGCTGGAGGGCCGCTCCGGTCTGCTGGCCGCCTTCGGCCGGCGCGCGGCGGCGGGGCTGACCGCGGGGCTGGGCGAGGGTTTCGCCATCCTCTCCATCCTGCACAAGCCGGCCCCAGCCTGCGTCTATGTGCAGACGCCCGTCCAGCTCGCCGAGCAGCTCTGTTTGGAGGATCCGCCGGAGCTGGACTCCATCGAGGCCATCACCATCTACGTCTGCCACGCGGCGGCGACCTATCCGGGCTGCGACAATGCAGGGCCGATCCCGACGCAGCAGGCGGCGCGCATGAGCCTGCAGTACAGCGTGGCCTCCGTGTTGGTGGCCGGCGGCATCCGGGACGGGAATTGGTCGGACCGCCCCGATTCGCGGGCCGTGGAGTTGGCCGGGCGCAGCCGAGTGGTAGTGGAGGATGCCTTCACCGCGGCCTTCCCGACGCACCAAAGCGCGGCGATCGAGCTGCATTGCCGCGGCCGGTCACCGCGCCGGCTGGAGCAGGTGGATCTCCGCTCCCTGACCTGGCCGGAGCTTGAGCGGCGCTTCCTGCTGGCAGCGGAGCCAGTGATCGGGCGATCGCAGGCCCTGGCCGTGGTGGAAGGGACGAAACGGCTTGAGACACTCGATACGGTCGGGGCGCTAACAAGGTTGCTTGCCACGGCGGCGCGATAAACGGACGGATCGATGCTGTTGTTGCCCTTGAAAGGTCGGGCAGGTCAGGGCGTCAGCTTGGCACGGATGAACTGCCTGGGTGACCTGTAGCACAGGGCGCGGGCGGACCAGACCTCCCGCCGGCCCCGGCGCTCCACCACCGCCCCGGACATGGACGTGGTCCCGCCCAGCCGGTCGGTCTTCTCCAGCACCGTGACGGACAGGCCGCGCCTGGCTGCGGTGAGCGCTGCGGTCAGCCCCGCCGAGCCCGAGCCCAGCACCAGCACGTCCGCGGAATATGTCACCCTGGCTCCCGCCGCTGCTCATGATCCTGCAATCCTACTGGCATCAGAATAGGCCCGGCGCCAGACAGGGCACGACGGGAAGCAAGCCACCGTGCCGCCTCGGGGCCGCCTCAGTATCATGACCCCAATTTCATGCCTTCCGGGCCGATTAGTGCCGGAATGTGCTCGCCTCTACGGTCAGGTCCATAATCGCCTCGAAGGCCGGCGAGGGCTGCGGTGTCGCGCACACCGCAGTGAAGCCGACCTCGATATACGGTGGCCTCGTCGGCACGATGCGCAGCCGGCCTTCAGCAATGTCCCGCTCCGATGTCTGCAGAGGCATGAGGCTCATGCCGAGGCCGGCCATCGTCAGCGAGGCCAGGGCTGCCAGACTATTGCAGGAGGTGCCGCTGCGCCTCAATCTGCCGCCGAGCTTCAGTGTCGAAGCGATGAGCTGGCTCATGTAGGAGTCGGTGCCCTGATAGATGACAGGCCATTGCCGGATGTCCTCGATCGTGATCGTATGCTCCGGCAGGTCGAAAGTTGCGCCGGCCATCCAGGCGAAGTCGACCGTCCCTAGGTTGCGCATCGGCAGGCCGGCTTCAGTTTCCGCGCCGGCCACCAGCGCGATGTCGATGTCGCCAGACCGCACCCAGTCCAACAGGGAGGGGTTGAGCGCAACCTCAAGCTCGAGCGTCAGCGCCGGGTAGCGCGCGTGCAGCATCGCCGCCAGGCGCGGTAGCCAGGTGATGGCGATGAGTTCCACGACGCCGATGCGGACCACCCCCGACAACGCCTCGGCGGTGCCGATGCGGCGCCGGATCTCAAGCTGCAGGGCGATGGCCCGGTCCGCGTAATGCAGCAGCTCCCGCCCCTTCGGCGTCAGCTGGACTTGGCGCCGTGACCGGTCGAACAGCACGACCCCGAGATCCTGCTCGAGCTCCTTGATACGCACGGAGATAGTGGATTGCGTTAGGTTCAGCCTGTCCGCTGCCTCAACAAAGCTTCCGAAGCGCGCGATCGCTGCGAAGGCCTCGAGCTGCTTGATGTTCATCGGCGGACGGTATCCTCGGCATGAGGCGGGCACGGCTGCATACAAATCGAATTTTCCGATAAGTCTAACCAGAAAACTATTCGTTTGTGCAAAGCTGCCGGCAGGGGTGATCATGACCCGCCCAGGACAGCGATATGACCGGCGCAGCAACACGAAATCCGGCCGCCATCGGAGATTCCGACAATCACTCGACCAAGGGCGCGGCCACTGCATGGTGACCACTGCGGCGTCCGACGGCCCGACGAAGGGGCTCGACAACACGGCCCGCAGCATTCTGGTGCTGGCCGCGACCTGCCTTTGCCTGGTGCTGTCGCTCGCCACCTGGTTCTCCACGACGGCGGTACTGCCGCAGCTCCGTGCGGAATGGGGCCTGTCAGGCACCGCCGCGGCCTGGCTCACCATTTCCGTCCAACTCGGCTTCGTGCTCGGTGCCCTCGGCTCGGCCTTGGTCGGCCTTGCAGATCGGGTGGCGCCGAATCGGCTCATGGCGTCGAGCGCGGCCGGGGCGGCAGCGGCCAATGCCACGCTGCTGCTGGCACAGGATGCGTCCGTGGCCATCTTCTGCCGTGTCCTGACGGGGATCTGCCTCGCGGGCGTCTACCCGCCGGCGCTCAAGCTGCTTTCGACCTGGTTCCGCAGGGGACGCGGGCTTGCGCTCGGGAGTGCCATCGGGGCGCTGACCCTCGGCTCGGCGCTGCCGCACCTCATCGACGCCACCCTCGACCTCGGCTGGCGCGATGCTATCCGAGCCACGACCGTCTCGACGCTCGCCGGCGCCGCGATCGCCATCGTCTTCCTCCGCAACGGTCCCTTCCCCTTCCCGCGGACGCCATTCGATGTGCGAGATCTGCGCGCGGTCCTGTCCAGCCGCCCCTTTCGTCTCGCGACCGGCGGCTATCTCGGGCACATGTGGGAACTCTACGCCATGTGGGCCTGGCTGCTGATTCTCGTCCGCCTGCGCCTCGATATGGCGGACGGCGGATCGCAGGCAGCCACGCTGCTGACCTTTGCCATGATCGCCGCTGGCGCACCCGCCTGTGTGCTGTCCGGCTACCTCGCCGACCGTCTGGGCCGCCCCGTAGTCACCATTGCGGCGTTGGCGCTGTCGGGCGGCTGCGCCGCCCTGATCGGCTTCACTCTCGACGGACCGCTCTGGCTCTTTGTGCTGGTCGGGCTGGTGTGGGGTGCATCGGTAATCGCGGATTCCGCGCAGTTCTCCGCCATGGTCACCGAGCGCGGCGATCCGCGCTTCATCGGCACCGCACTTACCATCCAGCTCGGCTCCGGCTTCGCGCTGACCGGTCTGTCCATTTGGTTGCTACCGCTTGCCGCGGAGTGGCTCGGATCCTGGCGTTGGGTACCGCTGCTGCTGGTCCCCGGACCGGTCATCGGAATCGCCGCCATTGCCGGCCTGCGTGGCCAAGCCGCCCAGCCACAGGCCAGCCCCCGCGCGGGGTGATCAGCCATGACCCATCGCATGCCCCGCACGGGCCATCCGGGAGGAACAACCAACCGATGACGAAGCAGATCCGCCTGAATGCCTTCGACATGAACTGCGTGGGCCACCAGTCGCCCGGCCTGTGGCGGCACCCCCGTGACCGGTCGTGGGACTATGCCTCGCTCGCCTACTGGATCGACCTCGCGCGGACGCTGGAGCGCGGGAAGTTCGATGGCATTTTTCTCGCCGACGTCATGGGCGTCTATGACGTCTACGGCGGTGGCCCGGATGCGGCACTGCGCAACGGCGTGCAGGTGCCGGTCAATGACCCGACACTGATTATACCTGCCATGGCCGCGGTGACCGAGCATCTGGGCTTCGGCGTGACCTGCACTCTGTCCTACGAGCCACCCTATCCGTTTGCCCGCCGCATGTCGACGCTGGACCACCTAACCGGTGGGCGCATCGGCTGGAATATCGTCACGGGTTACCTCGACAGCGCCGCCAAGGCGATGGGTCAGCAGCGCCAGGTGGCGCATGACATGCGCTACGAGATCGCTGAGGAGTATATGGAGGTCGTCTACAAGCTGTGGGAGGGAAGCTGGGAGGACGGCGCCGTGCTGCGCGACCGTGCCTCCGGCATCTATACCGACCCGGCGAAGGTCCACCGTGTCACGCATCACGGGGCCTACTTCGACGTGGAAGGCATCCACCTGTCGGAGCCCTCACCGCAGCGCACGCCGGTGCTCTACCAGGCGGGATCGTCCTCCAAGGGCCAGGCCTTCGCGGCTAGCCACTCGGAATGCGTTTTCGTTGGCGCGCCGTCGAGCCAGATCGTCGGGCCCACAGTCGCGCGGCTGCGCAAGCAGGTCGCGGCGCAGGGGCGGGATCC
>Ga0182748_1004675_pt1 | contig 10725 bp, 9 predicted proteins | sample eDN3rd37CKraftOP_FD_128877 | JGI IMG/M metagenome (GOLD analysis project Ga0182748, IMG submission 128877) | Enriched Organic Plus compost microbial communities from Emeryville, California, USA - eDNA 3rd pass 37_C Kraft OP (version 2) (version 2) ...
CGACGTTGCGCGGATTTTCGTAATGGTCGAGTACTTTGTCGCTATATGCCATGGATTGAGCTCCTTATATTTAATGTGCCGCCCATTGGACAGAGTTCAGATCGATACCCTCTTGGGCCATTTCCCATAGAGGGGACATATCGCGCAGCTTGCCCACGCGATCGACCACCAGCTTGACCGCGAAGTCGATTTCCTGCTCGGTGGTAAAGCGTCCCAGGGTAAAACGGATGGAGCTGTGCGCCAGTTCGTCGTTGCGGCCCAGCGCCCGCAGCACGTACGAAGGCTCGAGGCTGGCCGAAGTACAGGCCGAACCGCTGGAGACGGCGAGCTCTTTGATGGCCATGATGAGCGACTCGCCCTCGACGTAGTTGAAGCTGATGTTGAGGTTGTGCGGCACGCGCTGGACCATGTCGCCGTTGACGTAGACCTCGTCGAGCTGCGAAAGGCCCTTGTAGAGGCGGTCGCGCAGGCCCCGGATGCGTTCGTTTTCGGTGGCCATTTCAAGGCGCGCGAGGCGGAAGGCCTCGCCCATGCCGACGATTTGATGGGTGGCCAGCGTGCCCGAGCGAAAACCGCGCTCGTGGCCGCCGCCGTGCATCTGGGCCTCGATGCGCACGCGGGGCTTGCGCCTTACATACAGCGCGCCGATGCCCTTGGGGCCATAGACCTTGTGCGCCGAAAAGGACATGAGGTCCACCTTGAGGGTTTGCAGGTCGATGTCGACCTTGCCCGCGCCCTGAGTGGCGTCGACGTGAAAGATGACGCCTTTGTCGCGGCAGATTTCGCCCAGCGCGGCGATGTCCTGGATGACGCCGATTTCGTTGTTGACGTGCATGACCGAAGCCAGGATGGTGTCGGGGCGCAACGCGGCCTTGAAGGCCTCGATGTCGACCAGGCCGTTTTCCTGCACGTCGAGGTAGGTGACTTCGAAACCCTGGCGCTCGAGTTCGCGGCAGGGGTCGAGCACCGCCTTGTGTTCGGTCTTGACGGTGATGATGTGCTTGCCGCGGCCCGAATAAAAGTTTGCGGCGCCCTTGATGGCCAGATTGTCGGACTCGGTGGCGCCGGACGTCCAGATGATTTCGCGCGGGTCGGCATTGACCAGCTGCGCGACTTCGGACCGGGCCTGCTCGACGGCCTCTTCGGCTTCCCACCCATAGGCGTGGCTGCGCGAAGCAGGGTTGCCGAAGTTCTGATACAGCCACGGCACCATTTTGTCGACTACACGAGGATCAACCGGCGTGGTGGCCGAGTAATCCAGATAGACCGGACGTGAAGGGGAAGACATCAAGCTGGCTCCTAAATGCGATATATGCGCCCTGTTGCCTCAAGCGGACAGCGCGGACGTGATTTTAGCCCCGGCGGGCGGTTTCATGCGCAGGGCCGCCTGGGCCTCGCTGGCTTCTTCAACCAGACGCATGCGCTGTTTGTCGACCAGGTCTTGCAGCGAGACCGAATCGAGGTATTCGACCATTTTGCGATTGAGGGTTGTCCAGAGCTCGTGCGTCATGCACTTGCTGGACTGTCCGCTGCGTCCCACGTTGCAATCTTCTTTGCCGCCGCAGCTGGTGGCATCAAGAGGCTCGTCGACAGCGAAAATAATGTCGGCAACAGTAATGTTGCGGGCCAGCCGCGCCAGCGTGTAGCCGCCGCCCGGGCCGCGCACACTATCGACGAGCTCGTGGCGGCGCAGCTTGCCGAACAGCTGCTCGAGATACGAGAGCGAGATGTTCTGGCGCTGGCTGATGGCCGCGAGCGTGACGGGACCGCTTTGCTGACGCAAAGCCAGATCTATCATGGCAGTGACGGCAAAACGCCCCTTGGTGGTCAAACGCATGGTTGTTCCTTGCCTATACTACGAGTTGCGGTAGGCGGACCGGCCACTGATGCCTGGATTAATACCCTTAATACCCGAGCCCTTCCGGCCAATACCTGACCAATTAAGTCAAGTATAGCAAATTCCCGACTGATTTGATAGGGTATCGGCCCATAAAAAAACCGCGCTGGACGCCCGGTTTTTTTATGGTGGGGCGGTGTTTAAGCCGCTTGGTATTGTGTGACGCGCTTGCGCACGACCTCGAGCACACCCTGACAGGCATCTTCGAGATAGTCGAGCACCTTGGAAAAACCCTCGACGCCGCCGTAGTAAGGATCGGGCACCGTGGCCTCTTCGAACTCGTTGGCGAAGCGCATGAGCAGCATGAGCTTGTGGTGGTATACCTTGGGGCACTGCTGTTGCAGCGCGGAAAGATTTTCCCAGTCCATGGCCAGAATCAGGTCGTACTCGCGGAAATCTTCGGGTTTGACCTGACGTGCGACGCAATGGGAAATGTCGTAGCCGCGCTTGCGGGCGGCCGCCTGCGCGCGGGCGTCCGGGGCTTCGCCCAGATGGAAACTGTGGGTGGCCGCGGAATCGACCTGGACGACGCCGGACAGGCCGGCTTCGTCGACCATATGGCGAAAAACGCCCTCTGCGCTGGGTGAGCGGCAGATATTACCCATGCAAACGAAAAGTACCTTAGTCATCATAGGTCAAATTGTGAGGGAAAACCCGCAATAAGGCAATAGATTCCGGTGCGCCGAAAACCGGCGGAACGCCTGTTGACAAGCAAAAAAATCTCGCGGAAATAAGGCCTTACAACCTCGGGATCGTGGCTTTCGGGCATAAGGGAAAACCCTGAGAACGCCGTTTCATGCGGCGCAGCAAAGATTGACAGGCATAAACATATGACAGAGTGGTGAACCTTCAAGAAGGTTCCCTCGGCGATGCCGGGCCGTTCAAATCGGAACGCCCGCCCCCGCTCTGCGTTGCAACGCAACATCGTTTAGCGGCAAGCCGTCATTTTCTGTTGGAAAAGTGCAACGAAAAGTGTACTCACCGCAGCATCAACTGAGCAAGGCTTGCTGCTTGAGGCGGTTGAGCGCATCGCGGGCGGCGGCCGCCTGTTCGAACTCCAGGTTGCGGGCGTGGTCGGTCATCGCCTTTTCGAGGCGGCGGATTTCGCGCGCCAGCAATTTGTCGTCGGCCAAAATCTCGGGCGCCACCTCGGTGTCGGGCGCGGCCGCGGCGGGCGCCAGGACGCCGTCGATGAGTTCGCGTACGGCCTTGCTGACACCCCGTGCCGTGATGCCGTGGCGGACGTTGAACTCCAGCTGCTTGCTGCGGCGGCGCTCGGTTTCGCCGATGGCCCGATGCATCGAGTCGGTAATCTGATCGGCGTAGAGTATGGCTTTGCCGTTGAGGTTGCGCGCCGCGCGGCCTATGGTCTGTATGAGGCTGCGTTCCGACCGCAGAAAGCCTTCTTTGTCGGCGTCCAGGATGGCCACCAGCGAGACCTCGGGAATGTCCAGCCCTTCGCGCAGCAGATTGATGCCCACCAGCACGTCGAACGTGCCCAGACGCAGATCGCGCAGAATCTCCACCCGCTCGACCGTGTCGATGTCTGAATGCAGATAGCGCACCTTCAGCCCGCTCTCGCCCAGATAGTCGGTGAGGTCCTCGGCCATGCGCTTGGTCAGCGTGGTGACGAGCACCCTTTCGTGCTGGGCCACACGCAGCTTGATCTCGCCCAGCAGATCGTCCACCTGGGTGACGGCCGGCCGCACCTCGACTTCCGGATCGACCAGTCCGGTGGGCCGCACGACCTGCTCGACGACGTTGTCGGCGTGCTCTTTTTCGTAGTTGGCCGGCGTGGCCGAAACGAAGACCGTCTGACGCATGCGCTGTTCGAACTCCTCCATCTTGAGGGGCCGGTTGTCCATCGCGGAGGGCAGGCGAAATCCGTAGGTGACCAGGGTCTCTTTACGCGAACGGTCGCCTTTGTACATGGCGCCGAGCTGCCCCATGGTGACGTGGCTTTCGTCGATGAACATCAGGGCGTCGGCCGGAAGATAATCGATCAGGGTCGGCGGCGGCTCGCCCGGCGCTGCGCCCGAAAGATGGCGCGAGTAGTTCTCGATGCCCTTGCAGAAGCCGAGCTCCTGCAGCATTTCCAGGTCGAAGCGCGTGCGCTGCTCGAGCCGCTGCGCTTCCACCAGCTTGTTCTCGGCCATGAAGAAGGCCAGGCGATCGCGCAGTTCGTCCTTGATGGTCTCGATGGCCCGCAGGACGGTCTCGCGCGGCGTGACGTAATGCGAACGCGGGAACACGGTGAAGCGTACGACTTTCTGGCGGATCTTGCCGGTCAGGGGATCGAATAGCTCGAGCGACTCGACCTCGTCGTCGAACAGAGTGATGCGCACCGCCAGCTCGGCGTGTTCGGCCGGGAAGACGTCTATGGTCTCGCCCCGCGCCCGGAAAGTGCCGCGCGCAAACTCCACGTCGTTGCGCTCGTACTGCATGGCCACCAGGCGGGCCAGCAGCTCTTGCCGGGGAATGGAGTCGCCCGTGCGCAGCGTGAGCACCATGGCGTGGTAGTCGCCGGGGTTGCCGATACCGTAGATGCAGGAGACCGAGCCCACGATGATGGTGTCGCGACGTTCGAGCAGGCTTTTGGTGGCCGACAGCCGCATCTGCTCGATGTGCTCGTTGATGGACGAATCCTTTTCGATGAAAAGGTCGCGCGCCGCCACATAGGCTTCGGGCTGGTAATAATCGTAGTACGAGACGAAGTATTCGACCGCATTGCGGGGAAAGAACTCGCGAAACTCGGCATACAACTGGGCCGCCAGCGTCTTGTTGGGCGCCAGCACGATGGCCGGGCGTCCGGTGCGGGCGATGACGTTGGCCATGGTGTAAGTCTTGCCGGACCCCGTCACGCCCAGGAGGGTCTGATACATCAGGCCGTCATTGATGCCTTCGACCAGCGCATCGATCGCAACGGGCTGGTCGCCCGCCGGCGGATAGGGCTGGTAGAGCTCGAAAGGGCTGTTTGGATACTGTATGAATCCAGGTGCTTTCAATGTGGCTGCCATGCAAAAAAGTAGAAGCGCCTGAAGGGCGCGCTGTGGACAGTGCTAGGGTTAACCCCTTATTATCTCACTATTGCAGTTCATTTATTGCACGTCCACTCCTCTCCTTTCCCATCAAACATGACTTCTCTTTTCGATGCTGTCGAACTCGCTCCCCGCGACCCCATTCTTGGCCTGAACGAACAATACAATACAGACACCCGTCCCCAGAAAGTCAACCTGGGCGTGGGCGTCTATTACAACGACGAGGGACGAATTCCGCTGCTTCGCGCAGTGCGCAAGGCAGAGATCGAACGCATCGACGCCGCCGCGGCGCGCGGCTACCTGCCCATCGACGGGCTGGCCGCCTACAACAAGGCGGCGCAGGTCCTGCTGTTCGGCGAAGGGTCCGAAGTCATCGAATCGGGCCGCGCCCTCACCGCCCAGGCTCTGGGTGGAACCGGCGCGCTCAAGATAGGCGCCGACTTCCTGCGCCAGTTGCTGCCGCAGTCCAAGGTGGTCATCAGCAATCCCAGCTGGGAGAACCACCGCGCCCTGTTCGAGCGCGCCGGCTTCACGGTCGAAACCTATCCCTACTATGACCCGGCCACCCACGGCCTGGACTTCGACGGCATGCTGGCCGGCCTGAAGGCCCTGCCCGCCAAGACCATCGTGGTGCTGCACGCCTGCTGCCACAACCCCACCGGCGTCGACCCCTCCTTCGAGCAATGGCAGCAGATCGCCAAGGTCGTGAAGGAAGCCGACCTCGTGCCCTTCCTCGACATCGCCTACCAGGGCTTCGGCGACGGGCTGGAAGAGGACGCCTCGGTGGTGCGCTTGTTCGCCTCGCTCGACCTGACCATGCTCATTAGCTCGTCGTTCTCCAAGTCGTTCTCGCTGTACGGCGAGCGCGTCGGCGCCCTCACACTGGTCACTTCTTCGCAGGATGAAAGCGCGCGCGTCCTCAGCCAGCTCAAACGGGTCATCCGCACCAATTACTCCAACCCGCCCACCCATGGCGGCATGGTGGTGTCGGCGGTGCTCAACACGCCCGAACTGCATGGCCTATGGGTCGAAGAGCTTGCCGAGATGCGCGACCGCATCCACTCGGTCCGCACCCAGCTGGTCGAAAAGCTCAAGGCCCTCAACGTCACGCAGGATTTCGACTTCGTGCTGGCGCAACGCGGCATGTTCTCGTATTCCGGCCTCAGCGCCGAGCAGGTCGAGCGGCTGCGGGTCGAACACGGCGTCTATGCGGTCAGCAGCGGCCGCATCTGCGTGGCCGCGCTCAATAGCGGCAACATCGACTACGTGGCCAACGCCATCGCGCAGGTACTGTAAGGTTCCGCCCGCATGCGCCGAGCTGGGCGCGCGCGTTGCGACGGAGTCATGCCCGACGCGTAATCAAGCCGGCCGGCGCCCCGCCCGCCGGCTTGATTTTTTCGTCGAAGTGACGCAGAATGCCTGAACTGTACAAAAACACAGGCCGCGCCATGGCAACAAAGCTCACCGAACGCCAGCAACAAATCCTCGATCTCATCCGCAACGAGATCGCGCGTACCGGCTTTCCGCCCACCCGCGCCGAAATCGCGCGCGCCCTGGGCTTTCGTTCGGCCAACGCCGCCGAAGACCACTTGCGCGCGCTGGCCCGCAAAGGCGCCATCGAACTCACCGCCGGCGCATCGCGAGGCATCCGCCTGCTCGAATCCGAACCCGATCCACTGCCCTCGTCCCCGCTTTCGGCACTGGCCCATATGCTGCTGCCCGTCGTGGGCCGGGTGGCTGCCGGCAGCCCCATCCTGGCGGCCGAGCACGTCGAGCGCGAAATCGGCGTCGAACCTTCCCTGTTCAGCCAGACGCCCGACTATCTTCTGCGCGTGCGCGGTCTTAGCATGCGCGATGCCGGCATCCTCGACGGCGACCTCCTCGCAGTCAAAAAAGCGTCCGAAGCCCGCAATGGCCAAATCGTGGTCGCGCGATTGGGCGACGAAGTCACGGTCAAGCGCCTGCTGCGCTCGGGCGGGGCTTTTCAGCTCCTGCCCGAAAACCCCGATTTCCAGCCCATCGTCGTCACCGCGCAAGACGACTTTTCTCTCGAAGGCATCGCGGTAGGCCTCATTCGCGACACGCCGCTGCAATAAGCAATCACCTGCCCTGGTATTGCGGCCGGCGCTTTTCCAGAAAGGCGTTCATGCCTTCGTTCTTGTCCTGGCTGGCAAACAAAAGCTGCACCGCCTTGCGCTCCAGCGCCAGGGCCGCGCCCAGCGGTGCGTCGGCGCCATGCAGTATCACCTCTTTGATCTGCTGCAGGGCCACCGGCGGCATCCTTGAAAGCTGTTCGGCCAGCTCCAGGCTGTGCGCCATGACCTGGTCGTCGTCCACCACCTTGCTGACCAGCCCCATGGCATAGGCCTCTTCGGCCGATATAAGATGACCGGTCAGGCACAGGTACATGGCCTGGAATTTGCCGACGGCGCGGGTCAGCCTTTGCGTTCCGCCCGCGCCGGGCATGATGCCCACCTTCACTTCCGGCTGGCCGAAGCGTGCGCCACGGCCGGCAACGATGATGTCGGTGTTCATGGCCAGCTCCAGGCCGCCGCCCAGGGCATAGCCATTGACGGCAGAGATGACCGGCACCGGACAGTCGGCCACCGCCGCCCATAACCGCTCGGTGTGGCGGTGATACATCTGCATCGCGTCGATGCGCGACATGTCCTCGATGTCCGCGCCCGCCGCGAAGCACTCGTCGTTGCCCGTCAGCACCACGCAGCGCAGTTCCTCTTCGTCGGCAAAGCCGCGGAACACGCGCGCAAGCTCCTTGCGTATGTCCAGGTCGAGCGCGTTGCGCACGTGCGGGCGGTTCAGGCGCACCACGGCCACGGCGGGACCGATGCGTTCCAGCAGCACCAGCGGCCCTTGCTGGCGCGGATCGTCCTGCGGGCCGCCCTGGGAGCTCCGCTGTGGATCGCGCTGTGCGTCCTGCTGCGGATTTCGTTGCGGGGAAAGGCGATCTTCCGTCATCGTTCCATCCCCCCCTACAAAGGGCTGTCCTTGCCGAAATCGGGCCGCCTTTTTTCGCGCAGAGAGGCCAGGCCCTCCTGCACGTCGGGCCCCTTGAAACCCAGGAACTCAAGCGCCAGCGAGGTATCGAAGGTAGGGCCCGCCATGCGCAGCCAATTGTTCAAGGCGTACTTGGTCCAGCGAAGCGCGCTGGGCGACCCGGCCGCGAGCCGGCGCGCCACTTCGAGCGATTTGTCGTGCAGATCGCCGGCGTCGACGCACAGGGACACCAAGCCGATGCGCTCGGCCTCTTCGCCGCTGACGGGTTCGCACAGCATCAGGTAGTACTTAGCCTTGGCCATGCCGCACAGCAGCGGCCAGACGATGGCCGCATGGTCGCCCGCCGCCACGCCCAGGCGCGTATGGCCGTCGATGATGCGCGCATCGCGCGCGGCGATGGATACGTCTGCCAGCAAACCCGCCACCAGCCCGGCTCCCACGGCGGGGCCGTCCATGGCCGACACCAGCGGCTTGGAGCAATTGATCAGGTTGTAGACCAGGTCGCGGGCTTCTTTCCATACGCGGGTCAGCACGTCGAAGTCCTGCGTCATCTCCCGCACGAGATCGAGGTCGCCCCCCGATGAAAACGCCCCTTCGGAGCCCCGTATGACGGCGGCCCGCACGCGAGGATCGGCATCGATGTCGCGCCAGACACGCACGAGCTCGCCATGCATGACGTGGTCGGCCGAATTCAGGCGGCCCGGATTGGCCATGGTGATGCGCAGCACGCCGTCGCTGGGCCAGTCGAACTGCAGGCGCTGGTAGGAATCGTAAAGTTCGGTCATGGCTATATCTTCTTTTTTCGGTCGGCCCAGTATTTGTCGCGAAGCAGATTCTTCTGGATCTTCCCGATGGGCGTCTTGGGAAAATCGCTGACGAATTTGATCAGGCGGGGACGCTTGAAACGCGCAAGCGTCTTCTCGCAGTGCGCGACAATGGCTTCTTCGCTGAGTTCGGCGCCCTCGCGCAGCAGCACGTAGGCCGCCGGCACCTCGCCCCATTTTTCGTCGGGTATGCCGAACACGGCGCACTCGGCCACGGCGTCCAGCTCGTAGATGGCGTCCTCGATTTCCTTGGGATAAACATTTTCGCCGCCCGAAATCATCATGTCCTTGGCGCGGTCGACCAGAAAGATGAAGCCGTCCTCGTCCCTGGTGGCCAGGTCTCCGGTCAGGGCCCAGCCGTTTTTCCAGAAGGCGGCGGTCTGCTCGGGCTCGTTGTAGTACTCGATCATGACATTATCGCCCCGCGAAGCTATCTCGCCTATTTCGCCCGGCCCCACCGGCACGCCCTGCCGATCGACCAGCGCCACGTCGACGTTGTAGGCCTGGCGCCCCACCGAGCCGAGCTTGTCGCGCACATACCATGAACGCAAAGAGGTCAGCACACCCATTTCGGACTGCCCGTATATCTGCGTCATGGCCACATCGGGAAGACGCTGCAGCACCTCCTTCTGCACCCAGTCCGGCATGGGCGCCCCCGCAAAGGACACCTTGCGCCACGATGCATACAAGCCGGGATCGAAGCCCTTGTCGCTGACCACCATGGAAATCTGCGTGGGCACCATGAAGGCCGCCGTCATGCCGGTTTCCTTTACCATGGCGCCGAAGGCCTCGGGGCTCCATTTGGTCAGGAAGGTGCAGGTGGCGCCGACCAGCACCGCCGGCTGGAACATGATGTTCAGCGCCGCCACATGGAACAGGGGCGTGACGATGCCCACCACGTCCCGCTCGTCCAGGGCCTCTTCCATCGCCACCGTGTGCGCCGTTATATAGCGGTTGAGGTGGCTGCACAGCACGCCCTTGGGCCGGCCCGTCGTGCCGCCGGTGTAGGTCATGCAGAAAGGATCCTCGGGCTTGAGGTCGAGCTCGGGATAGGTTTCGCTTGCATCCCGATGGAAGGCATCGAACGAAAGGTCTTTCCCTTCTTCGCCGATGCGAACGAAACGTTCAAGCATGGGGGGCCACCCCCGCACCGCATCGACCTTGTCCTGAAAGGCGTCTTCGTAGAACAAGGTGGTAACGTCGGCCTTTTCAAGCACGTAGGCCAGTTCGTCGGGCTGATACAGCGTGGATATATTGACCAGCACAGCGCCCGAGCGCGCCACCCCGAAGAAGACAATGGCGTATTCGATGCGATTCCTGCACAGCATGCCGACCTTCTCGCCCTTGGCGACGCCGGCTTTGATCAGGGCATGGGCCAGGCGGTTGGCCGCCAAGTCGAGCTCCCGATACGAGATGGATCGGCCCTGCCATAAGACCGCGGGTTTGGAGGGAAAGCGTTCTGCCGAACGCCGCAGCATATCGCCTGCGAGCATTGAATCGTCTCCTGGTGTCTTTGTCCGAATGGCGTCCGCCATGGGCGCGGCATTCGATTTGTACATACAGGCCAATCTTAATATGATTGCGCAGAAAACCTTTCCGCCAGGCAAAAATCAAGAGAGTCCATGAAACCCAACAAGGAAGACCGCCAGTTCGTCGATGCGCTGGCGCGCGGGCTGGCCATACTGGAGTGCCTCTCGCGCGTGCAAAAGCCCCTGGGCAATGGAGAGATAGCAAGACTGGTCACCCTGCCGCCATCGACCGTCAGCCGCCTCACCTACACGCTGACCGAACTGGGCTATCTGCGCCGCTCGGAGCTGGGCCGCACCTATGAATTGACGCCCAAGAACCTCACGCTGGGCTATCCCCTGCTGGCCGGCATGGAACTGCGCGACCGGCTGCGCCCGCACCTCAAGTCCATCAGCGAACGCACGGGCCAGACCGTGGCGCTGGC
>Ga0182748_1004677_pt1 | contig 10718 bp, 12 predicted proteins | sample eDN3rd37CKraftOP_FD_128877 | JGI IMG/M metagenome (GOLD analysis project Ga0182748, IMG submission 128877) | Enriched Organic Plus compost microbial communities from Emeryville, California, USA - eDNA 3rd pass 37_C Kraft OP (version 2) (version 2) ...
CTAAGATTGTGGAGTTGTCCGCTCCGCGGATGATCCTCCATAGCTCAATTGGCAGAGCAATCGGCTGTTAACCGATAGGTTCTTGGTTCGAGTCCAAGTGGGGGAGCCACCGAAGCCGCCGCACCCCTTGAAAACTCAGGGATGTGGCGGCTTCTCTCATGAACTCGACTCCTCGTGAGGCCCGTCTTACCCACGGAAAACCCACGGAAAACCTCACTTTGAGAGCCCGATTCGGGGCGTCAGTACGAGGACTACGCGTTAATTCGCCTAGCTCCGTTCAAGATCGCGTCGCCGCCGCGCATGTGGTGGTCATGGGAAAGAAGAAGAAGGCTGGCAAGCCCGAACCCGGCACGCGAGACGTGATGGAGCTTCCCCGGCTCCTGACCAAGGAGGAAGTCGCCGTCTACTTCGGTGTGTCGCCTCGGACGGTCGAGAAGTGGCGCTTCGAGGGCGTTGGACCGTCGCCGATCAAGGTCGGCCGCCACCTGCGCTGGACCGTCGACTCAATCAAGCGTTACCTCGCCCAGCAGGGGGCGAACGTTGCCTAGGCCGCGGAAGAAGCCGGGCGAGCTCGGGAAACCGACGACCCGAGAAATCGGAGGTGCATGGCGAAGCCGCGCCGACATCCGCGACGGCGCCGGAAAGATGCACCACATCGAGGCATGGGGTCCCACCGCCGCCGACGCTGAAGCCGCGCTACTCGCCAGAGCCAACAAGATCTGGGGCGGCGCAGTCAACGCACTCGGCGACGTCACCACAGTCGGCCAACTGGCAGCCGTCTGGCTCGCCGACGTGGACAACCGGCCAGACGCGGCGATCGAGCAATCCTCTCGCGAGGCTTATCACTCGCGGGTGAAGAGCAACATCCTCCCGTACCTCAGCGCCGTTCCTCTCGATCAGCTGACTCCGGGGTTCATCCATCAGCTGCTCCAGCGTCAGCACCGTGACCGGTCCTACAGCTTCGCGTCCACCACCAGGAAGACGCTGTCGAGCATGCTCAGCTTTGCTGCCCTCAACGGCGCCATCCCAGGGAACCCGATGCGTGACGTCCCCAAGCTCCGAAACAACGCACCGAAGCCGAAGATCAAGCTCGACGAGGACCAAATGCTGCTGATCATCGGGCTCGTGCGGTCATGGCGCGGGCGGAACCCCCAACGCGCCGGCGGTGCCCGACCCAACGTCCGCCTACTCGAGGACTTCATCCTCATCATGCTCGGCACCTCCTATCGCCCCGGAGAGGTCCTCGCCCTCCGTCTCGACGATGTCCAGATGCTCGTGGGGAACGCGAAGGTGTCCGTAACCGGCACCGTGAGCTACACGAAACGAGACGGGAACATCCGGAAGGATCACCCGAAGCATCGTGAGCAGAAGCGCACCGTGACCGTGCCAGGGTTCACCCACGCTGTGCTACGGCGTCTCGTCGCGAACTACACCCCAAACGACGACCAACTGCTCCTCACCACGCGAAACGACACCGCGTACCAGGTCACACACCTCAGCAAGATGATGCGGGCCTTCCGGGAGCAACACCGCGACCTCCTCACCCGGGTTGGCGTGGACGTCGACCTTCTCACCCCGTACGCGCTGCGGAAGACCGTCGCGTCCGTGCTGAACGAGGAAGCTGGAGCGAACCTTGCCGCCAGCGTGCTGGGCCACCACGACCCGCGGATCACCCTGCAGCACTATGCACGCCGTATCCGCGAAGTCGACCCAACCTCCGCGGACATCCTCAACCGCGCGTTCGCGCGACTCGGAGATCAGCAGGAGGAGTGACGTTGCCGCACTCGTGTGTGCGTGAGCACACTCGATCAGGCAGGCAACCTCCACCACGGCAAGGGAACGCCCCGCGGCGGGCAGTTCACGGGACGACAGAACAGTGCCCCGAAGAGCACGCTCGACGCCGGCGCGCTCCCCACGTTCACCCGAGAAGACGCCTGCAACCCCGCATTCACGTTCGAGTCGCTGCGCGCGCACCTCGGTGACAGCTCGAACCTGCACGAGGTCGACGTCACCCCGGATGGGCACCACATCTTCGAGTACACGGTGCCCAGCGGCTACCGCGACTTCCAGCACCGCATCGTCGTCGACGAGCACGGGGAGGTCACCGGGATCCTCCACGACTACACCAACGCCGACGGGCAGACCGCATGGGCAGACGGCGACCACGACGGCCGCGACCTGAACGCGCTCCGCAGCCGAGTGAACCGCGACCGGCTCGCGATGGCAGGCATCTACGTGCACGGCGCCGACAACGACGGCGGCTCCTACGGGAACCGTTTCGTAGGCGGCCGCGCTCAGGACGACGTCCGCGACGCCGCAGTCATCGCCAAGCTCGTCCGCCGCGACATCAAGCGCGCGCAGGAGTTCGGTGCCATCCCTGAGAACCTCGACTACCGGGTGACAACCAGCAAATTCGCAGGCGGCCAAGCAATCCACGTGCGCGTCGAAGGCGTCAAGGACGAGCAACAGTTCCAGGACCGCCTGGACGGCTTCCGCGGCCGGCACCCGTGGGCGGCAGAGCTCGAGAGCACCCTGGAAGTGATCGGCGCCCAATGGCAGGACCAGGAGATCGAGACGCAGACCGACTACTTCAACGTCCGGTACTGGTTCAGCGTCGACATCCCCGACGAGCACATGACGGAGTTCTGGCGCCGAGGACGCCAGGAAGCGGCCGCGAAGCGCGCCGCCGCCCGCGCCTGACCGGTCACTGCGCCCGCAACCACTCCACCGCGCGCTCCCGCGACGACAGCTTCTGCCCGAACGCGTACAGGGCCTCCATATAGATCTGACGGGTCGGCTCAGGGTACGTGATCGGTCCAGGACGGCCACCCGGAGCCTTCAGCAACCGCGGATCCAAACAGGCGACCATGCCCGTGTCTGTGGTGTGCCGGATCAGCCGTCCCGCCGCCTGCGACAGCAGCAGTGCCGCGTCCACCGCGTACACGAACCGGTCCGCCGCCCACCTGTCCTGCAGACGCTCGTTCAGCTCGTCCACACGCGCGTCGTCGATCGGGTTCGACGGGGAACGTGGGATGCGGTCGACGATCACCAGCGAGCACGTCTCACCGGGCGCATCCACACCCGTCATCAGTGACTTCGTGCCGACAAGCACCGACCCGACGTCCTCCCGCCATTCCGTGGCGATCCGAGACGGAGTGCCGCCGTCCCACTGCGAATGGACAGTGATCGACGGGAGAGCACGACGCAACTGCTCCGCGTACATCTTCCCGTCCGCCGCCTTCGCGGACAGCACGAGAGCACGACCGCCGTTGGCGCGGACCAGGTCGATGATCAGCTTCACCGCCCACGCCGGGTGCGCGCTCGAATCGAACGATCGCTTTCCGCGGTACCCCTCACGGGTGAGTGCATGCAGCTCCGCCTCCGACTCCAGCTGCGGAATGAACAGCGACGACCGTGCGTACGCGTCGGTGAACGGGGACGGGTACGTGTTCCGCTGCGCGTTAAGACCCGCCTGCTGGGCGTAGTTGATCGGCAGGGTCGCGGAGATCGCGGTCACTGACAGCCGGTACGGTTCACCGTCCTCATCGACCGACGTCCACAGGTTGTCGCTGAGCATCCACCCGACGTTGATCGGGGACACGTTCGCGACCGCCCACGCCCGCTTCGACGGGTCACGGGGCTGCTCACGTTCCACCCACCGTGCCCACCCGGACCGATGCTTCTGGAACGAACGGAGCGCAGCAAGCAGGTTCTCGATCCGGTCCACCGCCGCGATCACCTTGATCCTCTTCGACACATCGTTGTCGTCGGTGAGCGGCCCGAGTGTGCGGGACCCGATCTGTGCCCACTGCTTCACGATCTCGACGATGTCCTCGAGCGGAGCATCCTGCTCGGTGAGGCGGCGTGCACCGTCACGGTGCCCGTGTAGGAACACCTGCAGGGACCGTTCCAGCTGGTCGGCGACCTGGTCGGCGTCATCGGACCAGATCCGCAGTCGCCCGGACGGGGACCCCGCGGCACGGAACGCCTGCCGGGCGATGGAGAGGATCGTGCCGCCGGACAGTTTCGACGCACCCTGGGACCGGACGTGCCCGGGGAGTGTGTGCGCCTCGTCGACGATGACGTGGTCGATCCGCCCGAACCGGGAGGAACCGACGATGATGGGCAGTCCGAGTGCGGCCTGCACGGCGAGGATCGAGTGGTTTGTGATGATGATGTCCGCGTCCTCACCGAACGCCTTTGCGGCCTGCGCCTTCGACTGGACCCCGTACCGGCCACCGTCGTCCGCTTCGGAGGAGGCCGAGGACACGGCCTGCCATCCTGCGGTGGTGTGCTCGATCGGGCAGGAGTGCCGGTCGCCGGGCTCGCTGGCATGGGCGGGCGTGTACTGGCGGAGCGCCCACACGACCAGGTCACGGAAAGTGTCCTCGTCGCCGACGTCGGAGAACTGGTCCATGTTCCGCAGCATCTTGGCCGCTTCGAGGTCGTCGGCGAGCTTCCGGTACCCGGTGAGGGTGATCCCGCCGAGGAGGGTCTGCGCGGTGGCGATCACCTTCGCAGGGTCGACGTAGTTGCTGACACCCTTCACGAACGCGACCTTCACTTCCCGTTCGGGGAACAGTTCGACCGCGGCGGCCTGGACGGTGTCGACGTCCTTGTCCTGAAGCTGACCCATGAGGGCGAGGGAGTCCGTGGACAGGACTGTGCGTTCGTCTCGTTCGATCGCGGCCATGAACGCCGCGGTGAGGGTCGCCAGTGACTTCCCAGACCCGGTCGGGGCAACACCGACCAGGTGACCGCTGGTGTTCATGGCGTCGTCGATGTGCCCGCGGAGCGTTGCCTGCCCTTCCCGTGCCTGCGCGTGGGGGATGCCTGTCGCGACCCGCACGGCCGCAGTGAGCAGCCCCAGCGGGTCTTCGCGGAGCGTGTCTCGAGCGGACGGGGTGATGAGGTCGGCAGCGGTCAGCGTCGCGGAGGCGGGGGTCATGCTCACCACATGCGCGGCGCGCCCCGCCGCAGGGGTGGTGAGCATGACCGATGCGGGGTTGGGGCGTGGGATGCGTGCGTTGCGCGCGGTCGTGATCGCACTGGTCGGGGTGCTCATCGTCGGGGGAGCCGGCGTCTCCGTGTACGCCCTCCTGTGGCCGGAGGAGGCGGAGCGCCTGTACGGGGAGGTGCAGACCGCGGTTCGTGAGCTGCAGACCGAGGTCACCGGTCATTCCGCCGAAGTGGTGCTCGGCAGGGCCGGCGGGGTGCGAACGTTGGACCAGTGCGATGGGACGTTCACAGAGATGAGATCGTACCGACGAGGTGGCATCCCTCCCGTATGGGCGGCGCACAACACCTGCGGTGGGGACGTCATCCTGCCCGTGCGGGTCGGTGATCTCGTGAACGTGTGGCGGGGCAGGGAGTCTCAGCTGTACCGGGTCGTAGACGTCAGGAAGACCCCGAAACTGTGGGTGACCACGGACGAGCTGCGGGGGCTGCGAGGTGACCTCGTGCTGCAGTCCTGCTATTACGGCGGGTCGCACCGGCCGATGAAGTTCGTCGGCCTGGAGCCCGTTCGATCGAGTGCCCCGTAGCGTCGATCGACGGGTCCTGGGACCGCGCTCCGGTGTCGCGAGGGTGACTTACCGTGAGAGGAATGGAACAGGCCAGCATTCCCGGGCCGGTGACGGACGCTGACGGGCATCCGGTCGACTTCGACCTGACCACGGTGCAGCCCTACGACTTCCGCCGCGCCTACGCGCAACGTCACGCGGACAACGGGACAGACCCGGACGTGTTGCGGCAGCTCATGGACCACGTCTCGTTGAGCACCACGATGGGCTACTACCAGGTCAGTTCGAAACGTCGCCGGAAGGCCGTCAACACGCTCGCCCCGCTCGCCCACGATCGTCACGGCCGACAGGTCGGCATCGCGAACGGGCGTATGCAGCTGAAGATCACACCGGTCCCTTACGGCGACTGCGCGGAGCCGAGCAATGTCGCCGCCGGCGGTACCGCGTGTCAGCTGCGGTATCAGTGCGCGGGCTGTGGGTTCTTCCGCCCCCAACCCTTCACACATCCCAGAGATCGAGAAGGAGATCGTGAAGCTGAAGTCGCAGTTGCGGATCGCGGAGGCCTCCGACACCGCCGGCTACTTGCTGGACGCGCAGCGTGGCCTGATCGCCGACTACGAGAAGGTGCTCACCACCATGCGGGAACGTCTCGAACAGCTCCCACAGGACCAGCGGCGTGAGATCTCCACCATGTCCGAGGTGATGAGACGCGCCCGCAGCGCTGCCCTCGCCGGGAAACACATCGAGCTGAGGGAGATATGACGACGACGACGCCCACCCCACCCCGAGGAAACTCCGCTGCGTTGGCCCAGGCGCGGGCCGAGGCCAGCGCCCGCAAGCACCGTGATGTCGCCGCGACTCTGCACGCGGCCGCAGCACACGGCCAGGCGCTCACGGTCTCGACTCTCGCGGCCGCGGCCGGCGTGAGCCGGCAGTTCCTCTACAGCCGTCCCGATCTCATGGACGGCCTACGCCGACACCAGGAACGACACCCAGCCGCAGGCGACCGCCCCCTCCACGCGGCACGCGCCGCGGACCTGGTGAACGCGCAGAGCACGATCAAACGACTCAAGGGTGAAGCCCGCGAGCTGAACCGGAAGCTCGACGCCGGCCTCGCCGCGCAGCTCGAGCTCCGGGATGAAAAGCGACTGCGCCAGCTATACGAGCACCGCGGCCAGGAGATTGAACGACTCCTCGCCCAGAACGCCGACCTGCTCCGCACCGTCTCCCAACTGCGCGAACAAGTCCGCAGTCTCGAGGACGATCTCGCGATCGAACGCACCGCCATCCGCGAACTCACCGGAAAGCCAGCCAACGTCACCAGCATCCGATTCGGAGACCGATGAGCAAACGGCGAAGCGGGACACCCCTTGCGATGGTGTGTCCCGCTCCGGCGTCTCTGGCTGGGCTATCGGGTGAGCGCGACGCTCTTTCCCGTCACTTCAGTCCCGAAGGTGATTGTCTGGTTGAGGCCGCTGTATCCGGACATGCAGGGGTTGTTGCCTGCGTAGGACCAGCAGAGCTTCGCTCGGTAGTTGTTGCTCTTGAAGTTGCCCCGGTTGGGCCAGGTTCCGCTGGCGCCGGTACCGTCGAATCCGTACCACAGGTGCGGTGACAGGTAGCCCTGCCAGCAGGCCCGGTCACCGCTGCAGTTCGGCACCACGCCGAACGGCTGCACTAGCGACGGTGCAGCATCGATCGCCGTGAAGTCGCCGGTTGCGGGGTCCACCGTCAGGATTGCCGGTGCGCCGGACTCGAACAGATCCCTCTCAGCCTGTGTGAAACCACTCAGAGGGTCATCCTCTACGGTCGCGTTGGCGGGAAGCCCCGCCCACACGGACGCGATGACGAACAGGATCGCTGCAACCGCAGCGATCACGCGAGGGCGCACGGTCGTCGCCCTCGCGGCGGTGTTGGTCACGCTGCCCAACGGATCGACGAGGCGCGGTCGTTCATCGCGGCGCCGACGTTGCTGGAGTTCACGTAGTAACCGTAGGACGCGCCGCCGTAGTTGGTGTTCTCGAAGATCGCGGTCTTGCAGTTCGAGTACGACCGGAACGACGTGATCCGGTTGTCCCAGCCGATCCCGGCGAGGCTCGTGTAGCCGTGGGCATAGCCGTAGCAGCCGTTCTGGGTGACGCTCGCTGCGTACGAGGCACCGGCGTAGTTGTTGTGCTCGTAGAAGATGCCGATCACGGTGCTTGCCAGCGGCGCGACATCGGAGCGAGCACTGCTGGAGTCGTTGACGAGTTCGTCGCTGACTTCGAGCGCCCCGTCGGGCGTGGACAGGACGATGCCGTATGCCTCGTACACGGCGTCTGCCAGGTTGGCGTCGGCGTCGACGCACAGGGACTTCCCGGTGTCGAGCTCCTGCCAACAGCTCTGAGTGCGGTCGATGGTGTCGGCAGTTGCCGCGGGCGCCGTGATGGCGGCGGCTCCGATCATGAGCAACGATGCGGCGAGGGCGGCGAGTGGACGTTTCATGATGTTGGTCTGTTCCCTTCGGATCGGCGATCTTCGTTCAGAGCCTTGCGACGATCGCTGCTCACACGCCAGACCTCGACGAATACTGAGACCCTTTGGTCCGAACGGACAGTCGCCCCGGCCGACCCACACGGTGGGGGAACATGGGGTACGAGAAGAGTCGTGTGTCGGAGGGAGTCGCTGGTGGCGGAGCCCGCGCGCGCGTCCCGGGATCGGCAGGATCTCGCCTCGGCTGATCGTGTCGAGGACGATGTGCCACTGCTGCGACGACTGCGCGATGGAGACGACACCGCTCTGAGCGAACTTCATGACCGCCACGTCCGGGCGGTGTATCTGCTCGCGCGGAGCAAGGTTGACTCCGCGTCAGACGCCGAGGAAGTGACCCAAGACGCCTTTCTGCTGTTGTGGCGCAAGTGCCGTCGTATTGACCTGGCCGGCACATCTTGCCTGCCGTGGTTGCTGACCACTGCGAACTACCTTGCCCTCAACGTTCAGCGGGCAAGTAGGCGTCTGACGCAGCGGGTCACGACTGTGCTGAGTGAAGACGACCTCACTTCCCCGCGCGAGGTGGACGCCGAAGCAGCGCGGAACATGGAACTCGAACAGGTCGTAAGGATCGTTGCGGCCCTTCCGCAGATCGACCAAGACGTATTTCGGCTCTGCGTTGTCGAGGGACTCAGCTACAAGCAGGCCGCGTACCAGCTCCGCACCAGTCACTCGGCTGTACGGAACCGCCTGTCCCGGGTGCGCGGAGCGTTGAGGAAGCAGATAGACCAATGACTATTGACGAGCCGAACTACGACCGGATGCGCGACAACCTGATGCGCGAGGTCCGGCGACGTAGCAACCGGAGCCGGTCTCGCAAGCGGGTCAGCATCTTCATCGGCGCCGGTGTGCTCGTCGCTGCCACCACGGGTGGGGCGCTGATCGCCCTTGCATCCGCGGAGCTTCGGCACAACTCCGCGTACTGCTACGAGTCGCCCTCGTTGCAGAGCCGCGCGCAGCAGGTCGGCGATCCGTCGCCGGTCGGAGACGACCGGGTTGCCCGCGCCATCGACTTGTGTGAGTCCGTATGGCGTATCGGCGTACTCGGTGGCGAGAACGACGGACCGCCCCCCAACGATGGGCGGATCCATCCCGTGCCCGAGCTGTTTGTCTGCTCCCAGCGTGACGGGACGCTCGCGGTCTTCCCGGAGGAGGATGGCGTGGCGTGCAGCGATCTCAGCCTGGAGCCACCCCGGTGACAATCACGCCGATCCGGGCGCTGCCCACGGCGCCGCGGCTACCCGATCGGCACAGGCGCACGGGATGGATAGCGCCGTGCGTCGTCGGGGTGATCGTCGCGATGATGTACATCGCCTACGCAGCATGGCAGTGGTCGCAGTTCACCGTGAAGTCCTGGGACCTGAGCATCTTCGCCCAGCTGCTCGACAACTACGCCCGGATGCAACCGCCCATCGTGAACATCAAAGGCGACGGATACAACCTCCTCGGCGATCACTTCCACCCCCTCCTCGCTCTGATCGCACCCGTCTACGCGATCGCGCCCCACGCGTTCACACTGCTCGCCGTTCAAGCGGTGTGTTTCGCGGTCGCTGCCGCGATTTTCACCCGCACCGCGAGCCGCAGCCTTGGCTCCGTCGCAGGCGGCGTGCTCCTCGGCCTCGCGTTCGGCTTCAGCTGGGGTTTGCAATATGCCGCCGAAGCACAGTTCCACGAGATCGCCCTCGCGGTCCCCCTGCTGACCTGTTCGCTCAGCGCGCTGCTCGAGCGCCGCGATCTCGCTACCGTGCTGTGGGCGGCCCCCCTGGTCTTCGTTAAGGAAGACCTCGGCCTCACCGTCGCGATCATCGGTCTGCTTGTCGCTTACCGCTCGCGCAAGCCGCTTGGGCTCTGGCTCGCGGTCTGGGGCGTGGGCTGGTTCGCGATCGCGGTGTTCATCGTGCTCCCAATCCTCAACCCCCAAGGTTCCTGGGCATACGCGAGCAACGCCAACCCGCTGACACTCCTTGCCGACCCTGGCGGGCTCTTTCACCCATCGAAAGGGCTCACGCTCGCCCTGATCCTGGTGATCAGCGGCGGGCTCATCCTCCGGTCACCGATCGCGCTCGTCCTCCTGCCGACCCTCGCGTGGCGTTTCCTCTCAAGCAACCATGGCTACTGGGGGCCAAGCTGGCATTACAGCGCCGTCCTCATGCCGATCGTGTTCGTCGCACTCCTGGATGCCATCAACCGCGGACCCACCTCCCGGTGGACCTGGCTTCGCAGCTACAGCCGCCATGGCGCCGCGATCGCTGTCACAGCAGCAACAGTGCTCCTACCAACACTCCCGCTATGGTCACTTCTCGCACCCAACTCGTGGGATCAGCCCGACCGGGCTGACGCAGCGACCACAATCCTTGAGGCGATTCCTGCTGGCTCCTCGGTTGAGACCGACATTGGCCTCATGTCCTATCTCGTCGACGACCACGACGTCTACTGGCTCGGAAACTCCAACCCCACCCCGGACTGCATCCTCATCGACCGGGTAGCCGGAGGCACACCAGCCGAATGGGGCAACGCTCTTGAGGTCGCTACCCGACTCCATCCAGGCGCCACCTACCGCGCCATCGCCCAGCAGAGCGGGTACGAACTCGCCTGCCAGTAGCTGACGTCGATTACATGCCGCTCCCGCACAATCTTGCTTCACCCCCTTGACAACACCCAGATAAC
>Ga0182748_1004683_pt1 | contig 10710 bp, 10 predicted proteins | sample eDN3rd37CKraftOP_FD_128877 | JGI IMG/M metagenome (GOLD analysis project Ga0182748, IMG submission 128877) | Enriched Organic Plus compost microbial communities from Emeryville, California, USA - eDNA 3rd pass 37_C Kraft OP (version 2) (version 2) ...
GGCTTCTGGGGCAGCTCCCAATCAGATATTCAGGAATTAAAACATGCGAGCGGCACGCACTGCCTATCCGGTTGTCTGGCGCATCATGGATGCGCTGGAAGCAATCGCAGCCTTTCTGTGGCCCGCGCGGTTCAATCGCGCCGTGCCTTACCTGATGCTGCTTCCAGCGATTGTTCTGGTGGGTCTGCTGGTGCTGGGCCTCGTCCAGATCGCGGATACCAGCCTGCGCACGCTCGACACCTCGACATTCCTGATGTCGGATTATTACACGCTCGCCAACTACAAGCGCGCGCTGACGGAAAGCCTCTTTGCAACCGTGGCATGGCGCAGCCTGTTCGGCTCGCTCGTCGTGACCCTGTTCACGCTCATTCTGGCCTTTCCCTATGCCTATCTCATGGTGCGCACGCCATCGGCTGCATTGCGCAAATTCCTTTTGATCGCGCTGTTCCTGCCGTTCTTCATCGGGCAGGTGGTGCGCGCCTATGGCTGGCTCATCATCCTTGGCAATCAGGGCATGGTCAACGAGGCGCTTGGCTTTGTCGGCATCGCGCCGATGCGGCTCCTCTATAACTATCCGGCGGTGCTGTTCGGCCTTATCCAATATATGCTGCCATTCGCGGTGCTGATGCTCGCACCGGCGCTGACCGCCATTCCGGAAGAAATGGAAGCGGCGGCAAGCTCGCTTGGCGCGAACTGGCTGCGGACCTTCGCCCATGTCGTTCTGCCCATGGCGCGTCCGGGCCTGATCGGCGCTGGCCTGGTGGTCATGACACTGTCGCTCACCGATTTTGCCGTACCGGCAATCCTGGGCGGCGGATCGCAGGATTTCATCGCCAATGCTATCTATGACCAGTTTTTCCGCACATCCGATCAGGGGCTGGGCGCGACGCTGGCGCTGCTTCTTGTCGGTGTCGGTTCCATCCTCGTCGGGATCGTATTCACGCTGTTCGGGGCGGGCACGCTTGCCATGGGGAGGGCGCGCAAATGACCTCGCCGCTGTCAAAATCCATCGTCATTTGGACATTCGTGATTGCCGTTCTGGTGCTTCTATCCGCGCCGACCATCGTCGTGCTTGGCGCGTCGTTCACATCCGGCAACATGATTACCTTCCCGCCGGAAGGGTTTTCACTCAAATGGTATCAGAAGATCGCCGGAACGAGCGACCTTTGGGATGCATTCCTGCGCTCGCTCTATGTCTCCTTCATCTGCACCATTGTTGCCATTCCGGTTGGAACGCTGGCGGGCATAGCGCTTGCGAAATATGCCGTGCGGTTTGAAAAGACGATCCAGATTTACCTGCTCCTGCCGTTCACCATTCCGCTGATCGGTTCAGGTATCGGCCTCATGCTGATCTTCGGTCAGGCTGGCATTCTGGGCCAGCTCTGGCCGGTGGGGATTGCCGCCTGCGTCATCAATCTGCCCTTCATGATCTGGGCCGTGACGGCCAGTGCCGCCAATCTCGATGCCGATCTCGAACTTGCCGCCGCCAATTGCGGGGCAGGGCCGATCTCGACCTTCTTCTTCGTCACGCTGCCGGTCGTCGTGCCGGGCGTGATCAGCGGCTCGCTTCTGATGTTCATTCTGGCGCTGAACGAGTTTCTGGTGAGCCTGCTTCTGGTCGATGCGCGCATCGTGACGCTGCCGGTGCAGATCTACAATTCGATCCGCTCCATCATCACGCCAGACCTTGCGGCCATCTCCGTCGTCTTCATCGCCTGTGCCGCCGCCGCCATCTTCCTGCTCGACCGGCTGGTCGGGCTCGACATCTTCCTCAAATCGAAATGACCGGTTGCGCCCCCACCGCAACCAGCAAGGAGCCGATCATGTCCGATGTTTCTTTTCACGAACTGGCAAAGCTAAGCGATGCAGAACGTGCCGAACTTCTCAAGCGCTCGGAAACCGACCTGTCCGGTTTTATCGAGAAGGTGAAGCCGATCATCGAAGCCGTTCGCACGGAAGGCGATGCGGCGCTTGTCCGCTTTGCGCGCGATCTCGACAAGGCCGAGGTCGACCCGGCAAACATCAAGGCGACGGAAGCCGAGTTCGATGCCGCCTTCGACAAGGTGGAAAAGGACGTGATCGAGGCCATCCAGTTCGGCATCGACAATATCCGCCACTTCCATGAGGAGCAGAAGCCGGAGGCCATGTGGCTGAAGGAAATGCGTCCCGGCGCCTTTGCGGGCGACCGTTTCACCCCGATCCGTTCGGTGGCGCTTTACATCCCACGCGGCAAGGGGGCGTTTCCTTCCGTCACCATGATGACCGCGGTTCCGGCTGTGGTTGCCGGCGTGCCTGATCTTGCCATCGTCACCCCGCCGACGCCGGATGGTTCCGTCGATGCCGCGACACTCGTCGCAGCACGCCTTGCCGGTGTGGAAACCGTCTACAAGGTCGGCGGCGCGCAGGCCGTTGCTGCCGTCGCCTATGGCACTGAAACGGTGAAACCGGCGCTCAAGATCGTTGGCCCCGGCAGCCCGTGGGTGGTTGCGGCAAAGCGGCTCCTTGGCGGCGTCATCGATCCCGGCCTGCCTGCCGGCCCTTCTGAAGCTGTCATTTTCGCCGACGATACGGTGAAGGGCGGGCTTGCGGCGCTCGACCTCTTGATCGAGGCGGAACATGGCCCGGATTCGTCGGCATGGCTCGTCACGCACAGCCGCCGCGTGGCGGAAGAAGCGCTTGCCGCATTGCCGGATCACTGGGCGCGCATGACCGAGCAGCGCGTCGGCTTCTCCAAAACCGTGCTCACCGGCAAATATGGCGGCATCGTCCTGACGCCTTCCGTGGAAGAGAGCTATCGCTTCATCAACGACTATGCGCCGGAGCATCTGGAGCTTCTTTCGACCGATCCGTTCGCGCATCTCGGCCACATCACTGAAGCCGCCGAAATCCTGATGGGGCCGCATACGCCGGTCGTCATCGGCAATTTCGGCCTCGGTCCGAACGCCGTGCTTCCGACCAGCCGCTGGGCGCGCACCTATGGCCCGCTTTCGGTAACGGATTTCGTCAAGCGTTCGTCCATCGGCTATGTAACGGCATCCGCCTATCCGGAATTTGCAAAACACGCCCGCACGCTGGCGCGTTATGAGGGCTTCTCCTCGCACGAGAACGCCGTCTCGGAAATCCGCAAGGATTACCTCTAAGGCCGGGAGGGGCTGCGATGAAGGCTGTCCGGCTTTATGCGGCAAAGGATTTGCGGGTCGAGACTGTCGACCCGCCGACGCACCCCGAGCCGAGCTGGGTCCGGCTCAAGGTGACGGCTGCGGGCATATGCGGCTCGGACCTGCACAATTTCATGACCGGCCAGTGGATCAGCCGGTCCCCTTCGGTCGCAGGCCATGAACTTGCTGGCGTCGTGATTGAAACGGGCGGTGGCGTGACCGGCTTCAAACCAGGCGATACGGTGATCGCGGACTCCCGCTACTGGTGCGGCGAATGCCCGTCCTGCAAGAGCGGCAGGCACAATGTCTGCGAGACGCTCGGCTTCATCGGTGAAGTCTGCGATGGCGGCTTTGCCGAGGAGACAGCGCTTCCCGCACGGCTTCTCGTTCATTACGATCAGGCCATCAATCCCGTGGTAGCCGCCATGGGCGAACCGCTTTCGGTGGCGCTGCACGCTATCCGCAAGCAGCGCGTTCCATCCGGCGAAGCCGTTCTCGTTGTCGGCTGCGGGCCTATCGGCGGGCTTGCGGCGCTGCTGCTCTCGCGCCTGCATGATGGTCCGGTGCTGGTCTGCGACCGCAACAACCAGCGCGCCAATCTCGTTTCAACTGTCACCGGCGCAATCAAGGTGTCCCTCGACAAGGCTGCGATTGAAGCTGGACTCCACGGCCAGCCAATCCGCTATGCCATCGATGCCACCGGCAATATCAATGTTCTCAAGGCAATTCTTGACGTGCTTTCGGGCGGCGGTTCGCTGGCACTGGTGGGTATTTCCCATGGCAGGATCGAGCTTGATCCGAACATTCTGGTCGAGCGGGAAATCAGCCTGATCGGCTGTCACGCCTATCAGGATGAATTGCCGGAAATCGCAAAGCTGCTACCCGATCTTGAGGCGCAGCTGCTGCGGCTTGTCGACCGGGAAATTTCGCTTGACGAAGTTCCGGACGCCTATGCCCGTCTGATAGCCGCCGAGGCGAACGGCCTCAAAACGATTATCCGTCCGGGAATGTGACGGCGCCCGCTACAAGCCTGAAATATTTGAATAATCAAGCCCACTCCATAGTCATCACATTTATCTGATCTGGTGTCTTTCGCCGGATGTGTTGACATCTGCCGATTCTCGTAACATTTATAGTTACATGAAAAGAGACAGCAAACTATCGGGCGTCCTGCACGTCCTTCTCCACATGGCGGAACATAGAGGGCCGGTCACATCGGAGGTCCTTGCCAAGGCCATGACCACCAATCCGGTCGTCGTCAGACGTGTGATGGGCGGTCTGCGCGAGCAAGGCTATGTCCGCTCGGAAAAGGGACATGGCGGCGGCTGGGAGATCGCCTGCGATCTCAACATGGTGACGCTGCGCGACATTTACGAGGCCATCGGGGAACCGACACTTCTGGCCATGGGAAACCGCGCCGAAAAGCCGGAATGTCTGGTGGAACAGGCGGTCAACGCTTCGCTCGGCAAGGCATTCAGCGACGCCGAAAACCTTCTTCTGGAGCGTTTTGGCGAGGTCACGCTCGCCATGCTGAGCGCGGATTTTCATCAACGCGCGCTGGAACGCGGCGTAAAGTTCGATCTGGAGAGCAGTCATGCGTCATGATGCAATCATTATCGGCGGCAGCTTCGCCGGCCTGTCTGCGGCAACCTATCTGGCGCGCGGCAGGCGAACTGTCCGCGTGATCGACGCCGGAAAACCGCGCAACCGTTTTGCCGAACATTCGCACGGCTTCCTTGCGCAGGACGGCAGCAACCCGCTTTCCATGCTGGAAACCGCGAAAGCGCAGGTCGAAGCCTATCCGACCGTGACCTTCACACAAGGGAAAGCCGTTTCCGGCAGCGGCGAAATCGACAATTTTGCGGTCGAACTCGATAGTGGCGAGATCGTCGAGGGGCGGCGGCTGATCCTTGCCTTCGGCATATCGGATGATCTGCCGGATATTCCGGGCCTCGCGGAGCGATGGGGCAATACGGTCATTCATTGTCCCTATTGCCATGGCTATGAATTCAGCGACCGGCAGCTTGGCGTCCTCAATCTGTCGCCCATGTCGCTGCATCAGGCCATGCTGATTTCCGAATGGGGACCGACGACCTTTTTCATCGATAATGGACTGGAGCCGGACGCAGAGGCATTCGCAGAACTGGAACGGCGGGGCGTGAAGATTGAACGCAGCCCGGTCCGCGCGCTGCGCGGCGAGGGGAGCGATCTTTCGCAGGTCGAGCTTGAAGACGGACGACTGGTGCCGGTCGATGCGCTCTACATCGGCCCCCGCAATCGCCTGAACAGCGATATTGCCGACACGTTCGGCTGCGCGATGGACGAACTGCCGCTCGGCAGGACGATACAGACAGACGGGCTGAAGACGACAACGGTGCCGGGCATTTTTGCAGCAGGTGATATTACCCGCGGTGCGCACAGCGTCGCCTGGTCGGTGGCCGATGGCGTGACGGCGGGAACTGCGGCGCATCGCTCTCTGGTGTTCTAGACGCTGGACCTATCAGTTTGTTGCATTCCAGCTACATTGGCGCTCCCGTCTGCGACCGTCATATATCAGCCTCTTGCTAACGCGCTCCAGTCCTGCAAATTCAGCGTTCATGGTCCATCCCGCTACAGGGATTCCTGGACCGGATCGGGGAATCCATGAACACCGGGTCAGTCAGTTCAAGACCGCTTGCAGGCATCGCCCTTGCTTGCGGCGGCTACGCTTGTTTCGCCCTTCAGGACGCAATGGTGAAATGGCTCGTCGCAACCTATCAGGTGCCGCAGATTTTGTTCATGCGCAGTCTGGTGATCGTGCTCATCACCGGCGTGCTGATCCGCTATCACCGCCATCCGTCGATTTTCAAAAGCCCTTATCGCAACACCATCGTGCTCCGTGCCGGGTTGATGCTTGGCGCGTGGCTGCTGTTCTATAATGCGGCTCGCCACCTTGAGCTGGCGGAACTGACCACGCTCTATTTCTCCGCGCCGATCATGGTCATGTTCCTGTCGATCCTCGTGCTGAAAGAGAAGATCGGGCCGGGGAGGTGGGTCGCCTGCGCCATCGGTTTCGTTGGCGTAACGGTCGCTGCGAACCCGACCCATTCGCCCAATCTCATTCCCGCTGCCATGTGTATCGTGGCGGGTTTCTGCTGGGCTTGGAGCACCATCCTGATCCGGCTTGTCAGCCGCAGCGAAACCACGATGACGCAGATGTATGCCACCAGCCTGCTGTTCGGTCTGGCCTGCGCGCTGTCCTTTCCATGGACATGGCAGAACCCCGACCTTTCGGGCTGGCTCCTGATGATCTGTCTCGGTCTTGTATCGACCCTCGGCCAGTTCCTTCTTTACGAAGGATTTCGCCATGCGCCCGCCTCGGCGCTGGCGCCTGTGGAATATAGCGGGCTCATCTGGGCCTTCATCTACGGCTACCTGATCTGGGCGGAGGTTCCGGCGGCAAATGTGTTTGCCGGCGCATTCCTGATCGTGCTGGCAAGCCTGCTCCTCATCGCATGGGAACAGCGCCAGGCAAACTTGCGCAAGCGCCGCGCCCACTGTTGAGATCCCGCTTCAAAACTCGGCCGGTGCGGCTTTATCATTCCTGAAGACGCGTCAGACCGCTTCAGCGGTCTGACCGACCGGCAGTGGGAACAGCTTGTCATACGCGATGTTGAACACAAACGCGTAGACCAGATAGAAGACGACAATCGCTATATCCATCACAAGGGCGGTAATCAGCGAAATTCCCAGATACCAGGCGATGAACGGGATCAGAAGCACGATCAATCCGCCTTCAAAAAGGATGGCGTGCAGCACCCGCACGATCATGCTCTTGTTGACGCTGCCGGTGAAGCGAAGCATCGCCTTGTCGAAGCCCAGATTGAACAGAAAATTCCACACGGTCGCGGTCGTTGCGGAAACAAGACCGATTACGCCCATGTCTGCTGCGGGCTTGTCCAGTATGATGGCGGAACCGGGTATGAAGATCGCCAGTCCGATGAGTTCGAACATCGTCGCGTGGCGGACACGGTCCATAAAACTGCGCATTTCCTTTAATCCCTGTTGTTAATGCGCGTCCTTCTATCTTATTTTGACAATGAGAAAAGTTAGGTATTATCTGGATTTCAGATAGATGAGCATTGAATTGGAACAACTCGAAGCCTTTGTGGCCTCGGCGGACCACGGCTCGTTCTCGGCGGCGGCGCGCTATTTGCGCAAGGCGCAGTCTGCCGTCAGCACGCTGGTTTCCTCGCTGGAGGACGATCTCGACGTCAAGCTGTTCAGCCGCGCCTCCCGCAATCCGGTGCTGACGGAAGCGGGCACACGGCTGTTGCCGGAAGCGCGTCTGCTGCTTGCCCGGCGGGAACATCTGATTTCAGTTGCCAGAAATTTCGGCGATCATGTTGAAAGCCGTCTGGTCGTCGTAATCGACGAGCTTTATCCCGAACCGGCCATCGCGACCCTGTTCGCAGCTTTTGCGCAGGAATTTCCGCATGTCGAGCTTGAGCTGAAATTTCCGCCCTCAACCGCGATAAGCGGGCTTGTGCTGGAGGGAAAGGCGGACCTCGGCGTCATGTGGCGCGCCGAACAGATGCCGGATGAACTGGGCTTCCATACGATCGGCTGGGTGCCTCTGGTGCTGGTCTGCGGGCGAGACCATCCGCTGGCTCATACTGCGGTCAGCTGGGAAGATTTGCGGTCATTTCGCCAGATCATGGCGCGAAAACACAGCGATACGGCTGAAAGCCGCCGTCTGCGGGTGGGTGCCGAGGTCTGGTGGGTGGAAAGCCACTGGGTCATCCTGCAAATCCTCACGCGAGGGATCGGCTGGGCGTTCATTCCCGAACATATCCTGCAGGATTCACCGCTGGCGCCGGAACTCGTCATTCCCAAACTGCAATTCGACGAAGGTGCGCATCCCGTCGCGCTGGAGCTGATCTGGAACAAGCGGCGGCGGCAGGGACCAGCGGCCCAATGGCTGCAGGAGCGCTTTGCCAAAAAACGCTTTTAAACATTCGACGAACGGCATGCGAAGGGCAGGGGTTGGCCCTGCCCAAAGCGCGTTTATACCTTTGCGGCTTCCACGAAGCGCGGATCGAAAGTCTGCGCGAACGAGATATCCGCATTGGCCAGTTCCGGATCGAGGGCTTTCAGCATTTCAAACAAGCTCTTGAAGCCATCTTCCGCAATCAGGCCCTTTTCAGAATACATGGCGCGCGACTTCTCGAAGCCGGTTTTATAAAGCTCGCGGTCGCCCAGCAGATATTCTTCCGGCACAGCATCAGCCACTTCGTCGGCGGAAGCCTTGTGAATCCAGTTCAGCGACTTGACGAATGCGTTGACGACGCGCTGCGTCGTTACCGGATTTGCATCGATGAAGCTCTGCTGCACATAGACGGTCGCTGCCGGATTGGTGCCGCCGAAAAGCTGGCGGGTGCCTTCTTCGGTGCGCGTATCCAGAAGCAGCGTGATATCGCCGTCCACTTCCAGGCGCGTGATCACCGGATCGAGATGGACGAGAGCGGCAATCTCGCCCTTCTTGATGGCTGCGACAGCACTTGCACCACCGCCGACACCGATGATCGAAGCGGCATCTTCGGCAAGGCCGTTCTTGATGAGCGCATATTGCAGCAAGAGCGAGGTCGATGAGCCGGGTGCCGTGACGCCGACATTCTGGCCCTTGAGATCGGCAATCGTCTTGATCTCACCGGCAAGGTCCTTGCGCACGCCGATGCAGATGCCCGGAAAGCGTCCGAGTTCGCAGACGGCCTTGATGTCCTGTCCCTTGTTCTGCATGCGAATGGTGTGTTCGTATGCGCCGGTGACAACATCGACCGAACCGCCGATCAGCGCCTGCAACGACTTCGCGCCGCCGCCGAAATCATTGATGGTTGCCTTGATGCCTTCTTCCTCGAAGAAGCCCTTGCGCTCGGCAATGGTAAGCGGAAGGTAGTAAAAGAGCGGCTTGCCGCCGACACCGAACATCAGCTCCGGCTTTTCCGGCGTCGCGGATGCGTCCTGCGCATAAGCCGGCAGGCGCGAGGCGATGCCCGCAAGCCCGAAGGCGGCTGCGCCCAGCAATATATCTCTACGCGTTGTTCTCATGGTTTCCTCCTTCAATCCTTTGGAGCGTGTTTCGATCTGACTGGATCAGATCGGCGCTCTGGTCCTTTGTTTTAACGCGCATCTTTTCCGAAAACCGTTTCACACTTTTCGGGACGCGCTCTAACCATTGTGTCCGGCAGCTTTCGGCCGCCAGATGAGCAGGCGCGCTTCGACGATGGACACGATCCAGTCGATCACCAGCACGAATGCGGTCAGCACCAGCATTCCGGCAAAGACGCCGGTAACATCGAACACGCCTTCCGCCTGATGGATCAGGTAGCCGAGACCCGCCGACGAGCCCAGATATTCACCGACGACCGCGCCAACGACGGCGAAGCCGACAGCCGTATGCAGGCTTGAGAACATCCACGACAGCGCCGATGGCAGATAGACATTGCGCAGGAGCTGACGCTCGTTCATGCCGAGCATACGCGCATTGGCAAGCACGGTCTGGTTCACTTCCTTCACGCCCTGATAGACGTTGAAGAAGACGATGAAGAAGACCAGCGAAACGCCGAGCGCCACCTTCGACCAGATACCAAGGCCGAGCCAAAGCGCGAAGATCGGCGCCAGCACGACGCGCGGCAGCGAATTGGCGGCCTTCACATAAGGGTCGAAAATCGCGGCGAGCAGGGGCTTGCGGGCGAACCAGAACCCGATCAGCACACCGCCGATTGAGCCAATGGCAAAGGCCAGCATGGCTTCAAGCAGGGTGATGCCGAGATGATACCAGATGGTTGCATCGGCAAACCATTTATAGATGCGCTGCGCCACATCGCCCGGCGTGGCAAAGAAGAATTTCGCCTTGGCCGGATTGCCCAGAAGATGGGTCGCGGTGAAGAGGTGCCAGACCAGAATGACGGCGACAGCCACGCTGAGCTGCGCCAGAAACAGCATAGGCTTTTTCATTTCTTTTCCCCGCTCGTCTGCTGATAACCCTTGAGAACCTCTTCCTTGAGCGCACTCCATATTTCGCGGTGAATTTCGTGAAACTTGTCGTCGAGGCGTATTTCGGAAATTTCGCGCGGGCGGGCGAGGGGGATCTTATATTCCGCCATGATGCGGGCACGCGGCCCCGCGGACATGATGACGACGCGATCCGCCAGCGCAATCGCCTCTTCCAGATCGTGTGTCACGAACATGACCGCCTTCTTGTCCTGAGACCACAGGTCCAGCAGAAGATCGCCCATGATGACGCGGGTTTGGGCATCAAGCGGACCGAAGGGTTCATCCATCAGCAGATATTTCGGATTGCGGATCAGCACCTGCGCAAGGCCGACGCGCTTGCGCTGCCCGCCCGACAGCATATGCGGATAGCGGTCGCCGAAACTTGCAAGGCCGACGCGACCCAGCCACTCACGGGCCTGTTCGCGCGCCTGGGCTTTCGGTGTCCCTGCAATTTCCAGCCCGATGGAAACATTGTCCAGAACGGTCTTCCAGGGCATGAGAGCATCCTGCTGGAAGA
>Ga0182748_1004693_pt1 | contig 10693 bp, 9 predicted proteins | sample eDN3rd37CKraftOP_FD_128877 | JGI IMG/M metagenome (GOLD analysis project Ga0182748, IMG submission 128877) | Enriched Organic Plus compost microbial communities from Emeryville, California, USA - eDNA 3rd pass 37_C Kraft OP (version 2) (version 2) ...
CATCGAGCTGTCGATGCTGAACAAGCGGATGACCCGCTTCGTCGGCCTCGGCAATTTCGAGTTCCTGCTCGGCCGTGAAACCTTCCAGATGGTGATCTGGCAGAGCGTTCTCTTCGCGGTCACTGCGGTCATTGCCAAGGCGCTGATCGGCTTCATCCTGGCCCATGTGCTGCACGCCCTGCCGGCCAAGGGCCAGCGCAAGTGGCGCGGCATGCTGCTGGTGCCCTGGGTCATCCCGCCGGCGATCTCCACCCTCGCCTGGTGGTGGCTGTTCGACCCCTCCTATTCGGCCTTCAACTGGCTGCTGACCGGCATCGGCGCGGACCCGGTCCCCTGGCTGGGCGAGGCGGGCTGGGCGCGCTTCGGCGTGATCCTGGTGAATGTCTGGTACGGCTCGCCCTTCTTCATGATCATGTACCTGGCCGCGCTGAAATCGGTGCCCGACCAGCTCTACGAGGCGGCGGCGATCGACGGTGCAAGCGCCTTGCAGAAGCTGCGCTACGTGACCCTGCCGATGATGCGCAACATCATCTCGATCACCGTGCTGTTCAGCCTGATCGTCACCTTCGCGAACTTCGATATCGTCCGCATCCTGACCAATGGCGGGCCGCAGGACCGGACGCACATCTTCGGCACCTACGCCTTCCAGGTAGGCATCCAGTCCGGCGACATCCCGCTCGGCGCCTCTGTGTCGCTGTTCATGTTCCCGCTGCTGGCGGTGTTCGCGATCTTCATTCTGCGCGGCGTCAGCCGCCGCACCAAGGAGGAAGCGTGATGAGCGGCGCAAGCATTACCACGGGCGCCGCGGCAGCGCCCGCCTACCACAAGGCTGGCAGCATCCGGCGCGAACGGCGCTGGGCGATGATCGGTGCCTATATCGCGCTCGCGGTCTTCGTGGTGTTCTTCCTGCTGCCGCCCTTCCACATGCTGGTCACCAGCCTGAAGAGCAGCGCGGAGATCGCCGATCTCTCGGGCAACCCCTGGATCGTGCGGAGCCCGACCCTCGAGCACTACTGGGCGCTGCTCAACCATGGCAGCTATCCCATCCACTTCCGCAACTCGGTGCTCGTGACGCTCTCGGTCGTGGCGATCACCATGGCGATCTCCATCCCCGCCGCCTTCGCGCTGTCGCGCATGCGGTTCTGGGGCAGCACCATGCTCGCGACCGGCGTCTTCCTGACCTATCTGGTGCCGGAGACGCTGCTGTTCATCCCGCTGTTCCAGATCATCGGCGGGCTCGGCCTCTACAACAACCTCTGGGCCATGGTGCTGCTCTATCCGACGCTCACCGTGCCCTTCTGCACCTGGATCATGATCGGCTACTTCGGCTCCATTCCGAAGGAGCTGGACGAGGCGGCGCTGATCGACGGTGCCAACCACTTCCAGATGCTGTGGAAGATCTTCATCCCGGTGGCGCTGCCCGGGATCCTGGCAGCAACCATCTTCGCCTTCACCGTCTCCTGGGCGCAGTTCCTCTACCCCATGGCCTTCCTGGTCAGCTCGGAGCAGATGGTGCTGACCACCGGCATCGTCTCCGATCTCATCCGCGGCGACACCTTCCAATGGGGCATGATCATGGCCGGCGCGCTGATGGCCGCCCTGCCGCCGCTGCTCGTCTACGCGTTCCTGATGGACTACTACATCGCCGGGCTGACCGCCGGCGCAACCAAGGGCTAGGAGGCCGTCCGGACCATGGCACAGGTGAGCCTGCGCAGGATCGTCAAGAAGTACGAAGGCGACGTCCAAGCGGTGAAGGGGATCGACCTCGAGATCACGGACCAGGAGTTCGTGGTCCTCGTCGGACCTTCCGGCTGCGGCAAGTCCACCACGCTGCGCATGATCGCGGGGCTGGAGGAGATCACCGATGGCGAGATCGCCATCGGCGGCACGGTGGTGAACGACATTCCGCCGCGCGACCGGGACATCGCCATGGTGTTCCAGAATTACGCGCTCTACCCGCACATGACCGTGTTCGAGAACATGGCCTTCGGGCTGACGCTGCGGAAGTTCTCGAAGGACGAGATCCGCCGCCGCGTGGACAACGCCGCGCGCATTCTCGACATCTCTCCTCTGCTTGATCGCAAGCCGAAGGCGCTCTCCGGCGGCCAGCGGCAGCGTGTGGCCATGGGCCGTGCCATCGTACGCGACCCCAAGGTGTTCCTGTTCGACGAGCCCCTGTCGAATCTCGATGCCAAGCTGCGCGTGCAGATGCGCACCGAGATCAAGAAGGTGCACCAGACGGTCAGGACCACCACCGTCTATGTCACCCATGATCAGGTGGAGGCGATGACCCTCGCCGACCGCGTGGTGGTCATGAACCACGGCGTGATCGAGCAGGTGGGGCCGCCGCAGGAACTCTACCACAACCCCACCACGCGGTTCGTCGCCGGCTTCATCGGCAGCCCGGCGATGAACTTCATCCCGGCACGGCTGGAAAATGCCTCTGGCGCGCTGCGCCTGGCACTGCCCGAGGGCATCGTGCTACCGGTGCCGGCCGGCCGCACCCAGCGCTATGCCGCCTATGCCGGCCGCGAGGTTCTGTTCGGCATCCGGCCCGAGCACCTCACCGAGGAGAAGCCCACCGACAAGGCCAACATCGCCACCTTCCAGATGCGGCCCGAGGTCATCGAGCCCATGGGCATGGAGACGCTGGTGCATTTCTGGCTGCAGGGCGTCGAGGTGAGTGCGCGGCTCGACCCCGCCGTGCCCGCGGAGGTCGGCCAGCCCCTGACGCTGGCAGCCGACATGAACCGCATGCACCTGATCGACCCGCAGACGGACCGGGTGCTCTAAGGTGAGCGATCCGGGGGGCGGCAGCACGGCTGCGGCCGCCCCCCGCAATTGCTCTTTCCCTCCATCCTGCTACAGACCACAACATGGACACCGAAGCCCCGGCCGACGCCGTGCTCGTCGGCGCTGCGAAACTCGAGGCACTGATCGCCGACATCTTCGCCGCCGCCGGCTGCGACCGGGCGGAGGCCGGGCGCATCGCGCACCATCTGCTCGGTGCCAACCTGGCGGGACATGACAGCCATGGCGTGGTGCGCGTGCCACGCTATGTGGAGTGGCTGCAGGCAGGCTATGTCGTCGCAGGCCAGAATGCCGAGATCATCACCGATGGCGGCGCCTTCGCGCTGCTCGACGGCAAATGGGGCTTCGGCCAGACCGTGGCGCCGCAGGCGACCGCTCTCGGCATCGAGCGGGCGCAGAAGCACGGCACGGCCGTCATCGCGCTCAGGAACGCCGGTCATATCGGGCGGGTCGGCACCTATGCCGAGCAGGCGATCGCCGCGGGGCTGATCTCCATCCACTTCGTGAACGTGGCGGGCAGCGTGCTGGTCGCCCCTTTCGGCGGCACGGAGCGTCGCTTCTCCACCGCACCCTTCAGCGTGGGCGTGCCCACCGACCCGCCGGTGGTGCTGGACTTCGCCACCTCTCGCGTTGCCGAGGGCAAGGTGCTGGTCGCCTCCAATGGTGGCAAGCCGCTGCCGCCTGACGCGCTGATCGAGCCTGATGGCCGGCTGTCCGACGATCCGCATACCCTCTACGGCTCCTATGAGAAGGTCGGCCCGCGCAGCCCGGCCAACGGCCTGGGCGCCATCCGCGCCTTCGGCGAGCACAAGGGCTCGGGCCTGGCCTTCATGTGCGAACTGCTGGCCGGTGCGCTGACCGGCGGTGGCTGCTCGGGTCCCGTCTCGGCGCGCGGGCGCATCGCCAACGGCATGCTCTCCATCTATCTCTCGCCGAGGCATTTCGGTGACGACGCCACCTTCCGGCGCGCGGCCCAGGACTACGTGGCCTGGGTGAAATCCTGCCGTCCCGCGGAGCCAGGCGGCGAGGTGCTGGCGCCTGGCGAACCGGAGGCGCGCCTGCGCGCCCGGCGCCTTGCGCAAGGCGTGCCGCTGCAGCCCGACACCTGGGAGAGCATCCTGCAATGCGCGCGCCGTCTTGGCGTGCCGACGCCGGCGTGACGGAAGCGCCGCTTCCCCCGGCACTGCGCTACCAGAGCCTGGCCGCTGCGCGGCAACGGATCCTCTCCGCCGCCGCCATGCGCGTTCCCCTCGTCAGCATCGCGCAGCAGGCGCGGGCGCTGTCCATCTGGAACGGCAAGGCGGTGGCGCCCGGGGACGAAATGCAGCTCGCCATGGCGTTCGACCTCGGCGTGCTCGATCCGCTCGGCGGCCATAGGCGGGGTCTCGATCGCCAGGCCCAGGCCGCACCGCCGGAACCGGGCAGCGAGGATGCCGTGATGCTGGCGGCGTTGCAGCGGCCGCGCTTCGGCCTTTGGCGCATGCTCGGCCCGCATCCGGAGGGTGGCGCGCGGCTTGCGCCGCTGCCCGAGGGCGAGGAGGTCTGGGTGATGGACCGCTACCTCGCCGCTGTGGCCCCCGGCGCGATCTTCGCGGCACGCCTCGTCCAGCCAGCGGAATTCGCCATGACCTGCGGCGTGGTGGCACCGCTCGATGCCCGTGCGCTGGAACGCCTGCTGCTGGACGCGCCGCCCTCCCGCGGCCCGGTCCTGCCCGGCCGCCCGGCACTGGAGGATGCCGCGGCCGTGGATGCTCTGCTTGCCGAACCCGCGGCGCGGCTTCGCCTGAAGGCGCTCCTCACCCAGCCCGGCTTCGCCGCCAAGGCCTATCGTCACGCCATCGATCTTGGCCTGGTCGGACCGGTGCCTGGCCGGACGCCGCCCGAGGCCATGCCCGTCGCCCCGGCCGGCTGACTCGCGAAACGCCCAGGCTCCTCCCGGTCGAGCCGGGCGCGGCAAGGGCGGCGACACCCCGGATTCGTCTCCGCTCCCGGCGGCGATGGGATCACCAGGTCTCTGTAACGATAGCGAGACGGAGATCCGTCCCGACCGCCCGGGACGGTCCGGAGGATCTCGTCATCCGCGCCATTGCCATTGGCGCTGCGGTGATCCGCCAGATGCGCAAGGGCCGGTGGTGATGATCACGCAGCCTGCTGCACCTCCGGCGCCGTCCCCTTGGCCGAGGCGTCTGCAAACAATGCCACCCGTCTTGCCGGTTCTCCCGTGCTGGACCTAGCCTTTCCCGGGGGCGGCTGCGCCGCAGCGGGAAGGAAACGGGAATGCATCGCAGAGCCTTCATTGCCGGCCTGGGGCTGCTGGCGGCGCCGCGCGCCGCTTCGGCTACGACTGGTGCTGACTGGCCCGGAACCCGGCCGGTGCGCATCATCCATCCGTCCCAGCCTGGCGGGCCTGGCGACATCTACACGCGGATGCTCTGCGAGCATCTGGGCCATGTCTTCGGCGGCACCTTCGTCACCGAGAATCGCGTCGGCGGCACCGGTACCATCGGCACCGCGCTGGCCGCGCAGGCGGCGCCGGATGGCTGGACGCTGCTGCTCTCCTCCAACACCGCCCATGTCGTCGCTCCGCTGGTGCTACCCAACCTCTCCTACGATCCGGTGGCGGCCTTCGTCCCGGTCGCGGCCATCTACAAGTACGGGATGATGCTGATCATCAACCCGCGCATCCCCGCCCGCACCGCCACGGAATTCGTCACCTGGGCCAAGGAACGGCCGAACGGGGTGAACATGGCGAGCGTGGGCATCGGCAGCGTCGGCCATCTGATGGCGGAGCGCTTCCATCTTCGTGCCGGCTTCCAGCGCGTGCACATCCCCTACCGCGGCGGCCCGGCCGCGGTGCTGGCGGTGGCACAGGGCGAGAGCGATTACGTCTTCGACAATATCGGCAATTCCGGCCCGATGCTGCGCGACGGCCGGCTGCGTGGCCTGGCACTCACCGGACGCAACCGCGCGCCGCAGATGCCCGAGATCCCGACGCTCGCCGAGGTGGGTTACCCCGGCTTCGTCGAGACGGTCTGGTTCGGTCTTTACGCCCCCACCGGCACGCCGCGCGCCATCATCGACAAGCTGAACCGCGAGACCAATCGCTGGATCGAGAGTCCGGCCATCCGTGGCCGCATGGCCGAGGGTGCGCACGAGCCCATGGCCGGTACGCCCGAGGATATGGGTGCCTATTGGGCGGAGGAACGGCGGTTGTGGGCCGAGGTGGTGCGCGAGACGGGAGTGAGAATGGAGTAGTGTCTCAGGTCTGCGAGCTTGCCGGCCCCACCAGCCGTCGGACCGCCGCCAGCATCTCCGCCGAATCCCACTCCGCCCCGCCTTCCAGCCGCGCCCTCTCCTTGCCCTCGCGATCCACGATGACCGTGGTGGGCAGGCCGCGCGCGCCGAGCGCCCGCTGCGCCGCCCCGCGCGGATCGAGCCAGACTCCGAGATGCTGAATGCCGACGCGCTGGTAGAAGGGTTCCACCTGCGTGCGCCCGCCGCGATCGGAGGAAAGCGGCAAGACCCGTATGCCCTCCGCATCCAGCGTGGCCTGGGCGCGGTCCAGCGCCGGCATCTCCGCCACGCAGGGCGGGCACCACGTGGCCCAGAGATTGATCACCAGCCCCTGGCCGGCGAAATCCGCGACCCTCCGTGTCTGGCCATCCGGATCGACGAAGCTGAAATCCGGCAGGGGCTTCGGTCCCGTCTCCGTCAGCTTGCCGAGCGCAGCAGCGGCGCCTTGCCGCCCGGCAAGCGCCGCGGCTAGGGTCCCGCTGGCCGCGGCCAGCACCAAGCGGCGCCCGATCGATCCCTGCAACGAAAGCCCTCCTTCGTGTCCTCACCGTCCAACGCCAACCAGTCCTGGGGCGGCCGCTTCGCCGAAGGGCCCTCCGCCATCATGCAGGCGATCAACGCCTCGATCGGCTTCGACCGCAAGCTGTGGCGCCAGGACATCCGTGGCAGCCTGGCTCATGCCGCCATGCTGGCGCATGTAGGGATCATCACCGCGGAGGACGAGGCGGCGATTCGCGAAGGGCTCGCCGCCATCGCAGCGCGTATCGAGGCCGGTGATTTCCCCTGGTCGGAGGCGCTCGAGGACATCCACATGAATGTGGAGGCCCGGCTGACCGAGGCGATCGGCGAGGCGGGCAAGCGCCTGCACACCGCCCGCAGCCGAAACGACCAGGTGGCGACCGATCTCCGGCTCTGGGTGCGGGACGCCATCGATGGCCTGGCCGCGCAGGTCGAGGATTGCATGCGGGCCCTGGCGGCGCGGGCCGAGGAGCATGCGGCAACGGTGATGCCCGGCTTCACCCACCTGCAGCCGGCGCAGCCCACGACCTTCGGCCACTATCTGCTCGCCTATGTGGAGATGCTGTCCCGCGACCGAGGCCGGCTGCTGGACTGCCGCGCGCGATTGAATGAATCCCCGCTCGGCGCCGCCGCGCTTTGCGGCACGGGCTTCCCGATCGACCGCCACATGACCGCTGCGGCGCTCGGCTTCGACAGGCCGATGGGCAACAGCCTGGACGCCGTCGCCTCGCGCGACTTCGCCATGGAGTTCCTTGCCGCCTGCGCCATCTGCGCCACGCATCTCTCCCGCTTCGCCGAGGAGATCGTGCTGTGGACCAACCCCTATTTCGGTTTCGTGCGGCTCTCGGATGCCTTCACCACCGGCTCCTCCATCATGCCGCAGAAGCGCAATCCGGATGCGGCGGAGCTGGTGCGCGGCAAGGCCGGGCGCATCGGCGGCGCGCTGGTCGGGCTGCTGACCGTCATGAAGGGGCTGGCGCTGACCTATGGCAAGGACATGCAGGAGGACAAGGAGGGCGTCTTCGATGCCGCCGAGAACCTCGCCCTCTGCCTCGCCGCCACCGCTGGCATGGTGCGCGACATGCAGCCCGATGCGGAACGGATGAGGCAGGCGGCGGGTGCGGGCTTCTCCACCGCGACCGATCTTGCGGACTGGCTGGTGCGCGCGCTGCGCCTGCCCTTCCGGGACGCGCATCATGTGACGGGTCGGCTGGTGGCGCGCGCCGAGGTGAAGGGCTGCGATCTCGCGGGGCTGACGCTTGCGGAGATGCAGGCGGAGGAGCCACGCATCACGCAGGACGTCTTCTCGGTGCTGACGGTGGAGGCTTCCGTCGCTTCGCGCACCTCCTACGGCGGCACGGCGCCGGAGAATGTGCGCCGCATGGCGGCGGACTGGCGGGAGCGGCTGGCATGACCTGGCGCCTCACCGGGCTGTTCGTCCTGGCCGTCCTCCTTTCTGGGCTTGCCGGCTGCGGCCGGTCCGGCTCGCCGCGTCCGCCGGGGCCGCCGGAGGCAGTGACCTATCCGCGCTCCTACCCGGCGCCAGAGCCGCCCCTGGCCGCTCCACCCTCGCCCGCGCCGCAGCGCTAGGCCTGCCGCGCGCCGAGCCTCATCGATCGGCGGGCGCGTGCAGCGCAACGGCTCGTGGCATGTGGCGGCGGAGTGCCATCGCCATTGCCTGTGGTGGCGGAGTCTCTGCATCGGCGCCGCTACTGCGTCTCGCTGGTGCGCCTGATCGCCGGCGTGGCTGTTGGGTACCCTTTCCTGGACCCGGGGGAGGTCGCTGATGGCCTTGGCGACATGCGCGCCGGATGCGGCCATGCGGCCATCGGACATCCTCCGCCGCAGCGAACGGCTCCCGGAGCCAGGCGAGGCGATGCCCCGGATGGCAGGCGGAACTTCCCACCCACTGCATCGGCGTGCAGTATGCGCTGCCTGCGCATCAAACCGGCGACTGGGCCGGAATTGGGAGGAAGGTCATGACTGCCTGGGATACCAGGACTCTGCGCACGGCCATGGGCCGTCGCGCCGCGCTCGCGGTTGCCGCCGGCACTCTTGCGATGCCTGCCGCCGCGCGTGCCCAGGGCGGTAGTGCGCCAGGGTCGGATTGGCCGAGCCAGGCAGTGCGCTACATCAACGGCTTCCCTCCCGGTGGGTCCACCGACATCCTCTCGCGCATCTTCTGCGCGAAGATGAGCGAGATCACCGGCCAGCAATTCGTCGTCGAGAACCGCAGCGGCTCCGGCGGCGTGGTCGGCACGGATGCCATCGCGAAGTCGCGGCCCGACGGATACACGGTCGGCCTCGGCGGCATTGCCGCCCATGCCATCGCACCAACCCTGCAGCCGAGCATGCCCTACGACCCGGAAAAGGACTTCACCTTCGTCACCGGGCTCTGGCAGTTGCCGAACCTGCTGATCGTGAACAACGATCTGCCGGCTCGCACGGTGCCGGAACTGATCGCGCTGCTGAAGGCGAATCCCGGAAAGTACTCCTACGGCTCGGCAGGCCCAGGGACCACCCTGCACATCTCCGGTGCCTTGCTGGCACAGATGGAGGAGCTCGACATCATGCACGTGCCCTATCGCGGCGCGGGGCCGGCGATGGTGGACCTCATCGCCGGGCGGGTGCAGTTCATGCTGGACAACATGCCCTCCGCCCTTGCCCAGGCGCAGCAGGGCAAGGTACGGGCGCTCGCCGTCACCAGCCGCGAGCGCAGCCCGGCCGCACCGGAACTGCCGAGCCTCGCGGAGTTCCTGCCGGGCTTCCATATCGTCTCCTGGACCAGCCTCTGCGCGCCAGCCGGCCTGCCGCGAGCGGTGATCGACCGCATGTCGTCCTTCTCCAAGCGGGCGCTGGAGAGCGAGGACTTGCGCCGATCCTATCTCGAACAGGGGGCGACACCCTGGTGGACGACGCCGGAGGAGATCGCTGCCTATTCCGCGGCCGAGCGCACGCGGCTGCGGCCGCTCATCCTTGCTTCCGGGGCGCGGCGGGACTGAAGCAGGGGGGGGTCAACGACGGCGCCATTCCTCGTTGCCGCGGGCCGAGGCCCAGGCCCGGCGCGCGGCTCTCACTCCGCCCGCGGATGCGCCTTCCGCCAGGTCGCCAGCAGCGTGGTCGCGTCCACCGCGGTGTAGCGCTGCGTCGTGGACAGGCTCGCATGCCCGAGCAGTTCCTGGATGGCGCGCAGGTCCGCCCCGCTACCGAGCAGATGCGTGGCGAAGCTGTGCCGCAGGGCATGCGGGGTCGCATGCTCCGGCAGCCCGGCCAGGCGCCGGTAATGCCGCAGGCTGCGTTGCGCCACGGCGGGATCCAGCCGCCCGCCGCGGGCGCCGAGGAACAGCGGGTCGCTCTCCACTGCGCCGGGACGCAGGCGCAGATAGTCCCCGATTGCCTGGCGTACGGCCGGCAGAACGGGGACCACGCGCTGCTTGCCGCCCTTGCCGGTGATGCGGAGGGCGCCGTTATCCCCCTCCCGCGGTGCGTCGCGCACATCGAGGGCCAGCGCCTCCCCCAGCCGAAGGCCACAGCCGTAGAGCAGCGTGAACAGCGCGACATCGCGCGCCGCCTGCAAGGCCGGCAGTTCGGCACGCATCGGATCGTGGACCGTGCCAGTCTCGGCCGCCACCTCACGCGCCTGGGCGGGGCTCAGTGCCCGCGGCACGGGCGGCTTGCGCCGCGGGCCGCGCAGCCCGGCCAGGGAGGCAGGGGAAAGTCCCTCGGCCTTCGCCAGCCAGCGCAGGAAGCCACGGACGGAGGCCAGCTGCCGCGCGCGCGTCGCCGTCCCGGCCCCGGCATTCGCGCGGGCGGCCAGGAAGGCACGGAGATCGGCCGGCCGCAGTGCGTCGAGCGCGGCGAGGTCCGGTTCACCACCCAGATGGCCGGTGAGGAAGGCCAGAAAATCCGAGAGGTCGCGGCCATAGGCCTCGACCGTATTCGCAGCTGCCCGGCGCTCGCGCGCCAGCCAATCAAGATAGCGGAGGCGGGCTTCGGCGGCGGTCATGGAAGCGTGCCGGCACTCTGCCTCGTCCCAGCGGCGCCAGCGGGTCCGGGGCCGCGCCAGTGC
>Ga0182748_1004697_pt1 | contig 10691 bp, 11 predicted proteins | sample eDN3rd37CKraftOP_FD_128877 | JGI IMG/M metagenome (GOLD analysis project Ga0182748, IMG submission 128877) | Enriched Organic Plus compost microbial communities from Emeryville, California, USA - eDNA 3rd pass 37_C Kraft OP (version 2) (version 2) ...
CCGCCGGCGGAGCCGACGCCGCCTGTCGATCCGGTGGACCCGGTGGATCCCGTCGACCCCGTCGACCCCGAACCGCCCATGACGCAGAGCCTCATCACGGGCGCCCTCGCGGTCGTCAACCGCGCGCATCCGACCCTCGTGCTCACGCAGCCTGTCGACTCGATCGCCTCGGCATCCGTGAGCTGGATCGCCGACAACATGCTCGGCGCGACAGCGGTGTTCTTCGAGATGGGCGGGTCCGAGTACGCCATCCCCGCCGACTCCATCACGACCGTGACGCTGCCGAGCGGCTCGCCCGGCTATCTCGCGGTCGCCGACGCGAAGGACATCGTGACGGACTTCATGGGCGGCGGCGGCCCGCTCGACTGGGCCATCTCCGAGAACTTCGGCGTGCTCGACTGGCGGCTCGAGGTCGTGCAGACGACGAGCGAGGTGGGGGGCGTGCGGCTCGACGGTCCGCTCGAGCTCGATGCGGGTGATGAGGTCGTGATCCCGCTCATCGCTCCGGGGTCGGGCGTCGCCTATGTCACGACCCTCGACGGATCGCAGCCCGAGGCGACCATCGTCGACGGAGCGCTGCACATCCGCGCGCTCGCGCCGGTGGTCGTCCACTCGGTCATGGTGGTGTTCGACGCAGTCTCGCCCTAGCGAGTTCCGCGAACTTTTTTCGGGGAATCGCGTCACGATCCGCCTCGTTGCCCGTCTCTCTCATTGGACGGATGCGTGTTTCGGCGCCGTCCGTCACCCACCCGAAGGAGCCGCCATGCTTGTCCGTGCCCGCGGTCATGCGGAGTCGATGCGGCATCCCGTCGTCGGCGCTCGGCGGGTGCGGGATCGCATCGCCGGGGCGGTCGCCGCGGTTCTGCTCGGAGCGGGTCTCGCGCTCGTCGCGACGTCGGCCGCTCAGGCCGCCGCGGGGGGCGAGAGCCCTCGCGATGTCGAGGGCCCCGCACGCGCGAATGCGGCGATCACATCGACGCGAGACGAGGGAGAGCTCGCGATGCCGGCGACCGAGTCGCCCGTCTTCGCGATCGCAGGCGGACTCGTCGGACTGACGGCGAGCGCCATCCTCGTGCTCGCCGTGCGGCGCAGCTCGCCGCGCTGAGTTTCCGGCATCCGGTCGCGACCCGAACGCGACCGGCGGTCGGAGTGCATAACGGCCCCGGGCATCGATTGCCCGGGGCCGTTGCGATCATGCGGCGGTGACGCGCTCGAGCAGCACCATGACCTCGTAGTGCTCCGTCTGCGGGAACATGTCGAAGACGCGGATGCGGCGCGCTCGCAGCGACGGCATCGCGGCGAGGTCGCGGGCGAGGGTCTCGGCGTTGCAGCTCGAGTACACGACCGTGCCGACCGTCGAATGCTCGAGCGTCGCGCACAGCTCCGCACCGAGACCGCGACGCGGCGGGTTGACGATCACGGCATCCGGAGCCGCCGCTCCCCCGATCGCGGTCGCATCGCCCACCTCGAACGCGACGTCGGCGAGCCCCGCCTCGGCGGCCGAGAACCGCGCACTCTCGACCGCGGGCGCGCTCGTCTCGATGCCGAGCACGCGCCGGCCCGGCGCCGCGACATGGAGCGCGAAGCCCCCGACGCCGCAGTAGAGGTCCCACACGGATGCCGGCCGCACCTCGTCGAGCCACTCGCGCGCCTGCCGGTAGAGCGCCGCCGCGATCTCGGTGTTGGTCTGGAAGAAGCCACCCGGCCGCAGATGCAGCACGACGTCGTCGAGGCGCATCGCGAGCGTCTCGTCGGCTGTGAGCGGGATCTCGACGTCCCCCTCCGTGACGGCCTTGTGCTCGGGCAGGAGGTTCGCCGAGACGACGGCGAGCTGCGAGAGCTCGGCGAGCAGCGAGGGCAGGTGCTTCCGGATGCGGGCGAGCGACTCGGTCGAGCGCAGCACGAGCCGCAGCATGAGGCGGCCGTCGGGCGACTCGGTGAGCAGCACGTTCTTGAGCTCGCCGCGGCGGGCCGGCACGTCATAGGGCACGAGGCGTGCGCGCGTGATGAAGCTCGCGATCGCCGGCATGGCGGCGCGCAGTCCCTCGGCGAGCACGCCGCACGCGCGCAGATCGACGCCGCGGCGCGCGCCGTCGAGGATGCCGAGCGTCGGCTGCTCGACCGTGCCGCCGACGACCATCTTCGCCTTGTTGCGGAAGCCCTCGGGGCGGCTCGCGACGGGCGGGAGCCACTCGGCATCCGCCCACGGCGCGAGCAGCGACTCGGCGTGCGCGACCTTGCGGGCGAGCTGCGCGTCGTGCGCAACGCCCATGAGGGTGCACGAGGTGCACACCCCCGCGTCGAAGTAGTCGCACTGCATAGCGAGTGGAGTCACCGCCATAGTTCCTGCTCCCGCCAGGCCGAAGGGAACCCCATGTCTCGTTCGGGTGAGACGAAGTCGTTAGCGGGGAACCGTGTCATGAGTTCGGCGAATCGCCTCGGCCAGTCAGATGTCGGGGAGAGCGAACTCGCGATGTGGGCGACGACGACCGCCGCAGCGTAGACCTTGGCCCGCTGGGCGTTGTCGAGCTCGCGCAGATGCACGATCGCGGAGGGCGCCTGCGGGCTGGGTCGTGCGATCGCATAGGTGAGCCTTCGGTTCCACAGCCGGCCATGGTGCGCGGAGACGTTGCGCAAGTAGGCGATCGTCTTGAGCCAGCCGTACATGACGGTTCCCGAGTTCGTGCCCAGCGCTCGTGCGATCTCGCTGCGATCATCGTCGCGCAGGAACCCGAAGAGCCGCACCAGCGCCCCGAACTCCATGATCTCGGTTGCTACCCAGATCGGGAGGCGCCCGTCGTACTTCTCGACGTAGTGGCGAACAAAGTCCTCCGACTTGGCTGCGTCTTGGGCGCGGAGGTGGCGCGCGACCCAGGTGTCCCAGAGCGCCGCCCCGTCCGGACCCGGGCGAGCGCACGACGCCTCATCGAGGTGTCGGGGGTTGAGATGCCCGAAGGCGTCGCGTCGGCCGAGGACGTAGGAGAGCTGCACGCGAAGGCCGATCTCGATGGCCTCGAGTGCGTCGATCAGCAAGAGACGGAGCTCTCGGTCGAACCGCCACAGCTTCTCGACCAGCTCGAGGGATGCACCATCCATGAACTCGTCCCGGCGGTACTGGACACTGCTCGAGCGCGCCTCGTCGGGGCCGAGGAGGATCCGGAGTGGATACGCGTAGGCGCTCAGTCGGTAGTAGCCGACACGACGAAGAAGTGCGACGGCGTCGGCCGGATCGGAGATCCGCAGGCCGCGACGACGCAGATGCTCGACCTGGTCGTCGAAGCTCAGATGGGGCTTGTCGTAGTCCATGTCGGGTCGATCCGGAAAAGAAAACCAGCCCGTGACCTGCGGTCAGAGGGGCTGGTGTTTATGGCGAAAGTCTATCAGGCACCCACGACAGGCGCAGAGGCTTCGCTCGTGTCGGCCGCGCCCGTCGCGAGCGCCGTACTGGGCCTCCTCGTCGTGCTGGGCTGAGCCCCGGCGCGGTGATCGGCTAGTCTCCGAGGCTGTGACCACCGAGCCCGCGCCCGTCTCGCGCACGCGCCGCGGCATCCGCTGGGTGGCATCCGGGGTCGGGCTCGTGCTGCTCGCGGCCGCCGTCGTGCTCGTGGCGCGCTGGCTGCGTGGGACCGAGCCCGTGCAGGGCTTCCTCGCCGAGTACCCCGGGGCGTATGCGCTGCCCGAGGGCGCGCCGGTCGGCTTCCCCGCGTGGCTCGGCTGGCAGCACTTCTTCAACGCGTTCCTGCTCGTGCTCGTCGTGCGCACGGGGCTGCAGGCGCGCGCCGAGAGGGTGCCCGCGGCCCTGTGGAGCTCGCGCCGCAACCGTCGCCGACGCATGAGCCTCACGGTGTGGCTGCACCTTGCGCTCGACCTGTTGTGGATCGCCAATGGCGTCGTCTACGTCGTGCTGCTGTTCGCGACCGGCCAGTGGATGCGCGTCGTGCCGACCGATGGGGCCGTCGTGCCGAACGCGGTCTCGGCGGCGCTGCAGTACGCCTCGCTCGACTGGCCGCTCGAGAACGGGTGGGTGGGCTACAACAGCCTCCAACAGCTCAGCTATTTCGCCACGGTGTTCGTCGCGGCGCCGCTCGCGATCCTGACGGGCGCCCGGATGTCGGCCTTCTGGCCGCGCGACGCCGAACGCCTCAACCGCCGCTATCCGTTCGCCGTCGCGAAGGCCGTCCACTTGCCCGTCATGCTCTACTTCGTGGCGTTCACGATCGTGCACGTCGCGCTCGTGCTCGCAACGGGTGCTCTGCGCAACCTCAACCACATGTTCGCGGCGCGCGATGCCGACGACTGGGTCGGCTTCGGCATCTTCGTCGTGGCCCTGCTCGCGATCGCGGGCGGCTGGGCGCTCGTGCGCCCCGCGGTCGTCGACCGCATCGCGAGCGCGTTCGGCGACGTCAGCCGACGCTGACGGCGGATGCGCGGCGCCGACCGGTGCGCGCGCTCCAGCGGTCGCCCACGCGCTCGACCTCGATGGGGTGCTCGAACGCGCGCGTGACGGTGTCGGTCGTGAGCGCTTCGGCCACGGGCCCGGATGCCACGGTGCGCCCGTGCGCGAGCAGGAGCACGTGGGTCGTCGTCTCGGGCAGCTCCTCGAGGTGATGGGTCACGAGCACGGTCGCGAGCTCAGGCGAAGAGGTTGCGAGCTCGGCGATCGTCTCGAGCAGTTGCTCGCGGGCCGCAACATCGAGTCCCGTGGTCGGCTCGTCGAGCAGCAGGAGTGCCGGGTCGATCACGAGAGCTCGCGCGATGAGCGCGCGCCCGCGCTCGCCCTGGGAGAGCACGGGCCAGACGGCGTCCGCTCGGTGCGCGAGACCGACCCGCGCGATGAGCTCGCGTGCTCGGGCGAGCTCGTCGGCGCTCGGCTCCCAGCGCAGGGGCGGCTCGATCGAGCCGGTGAGGCCCGTGAGCACGACCTCCGTGACGGTGATGGGCGAGCGCACGGGGTGGCGCGGGTCGACGTGGCCGATGCGCCGACGCAGCTCTTGCAGGTCGACGCGGCCCAGGCGGTGGCCGAGAACCTCGACCGTGCCGGAGCTCGGGTGGGTGCGCGCGCCGCAGAACCCCAGCAGCGTGCTCTTGCCCGCGCCGTTCGGGCCGAGCAGCGCCCAATGCTCGCCCGCCGCGACCGTGAGGTCGACGCCGTCGAGGATGGCCGAGCCGCCCCTCGTGAACGTCACGTTGTTGAGCGCGAGCACGGCCGTCACGAGAGGCGCTCCACGAGCGAGCGCAAGTGGCTGCGGCTGAGGCGCGCGGCAAGCCCCGCGTCACGGGCGGCGACGGTGTCGGCGAGCTCGAGGTGCGCGTCGTGATCCGCCTCGGCGGGGAGCGGCCGCATCCGCAGCATGTCGACCATGGCGCGGCGCACGCGCGGCGTGAAGCCATCGAAGAGCTCGAGGAGGATCGCGTTGTGCGCTGCGGCGACGACGGCGCGATGGAAGGCGATGTCGGCATCGACGAGCGCCTCGACGTCGCGTGCACTCGCGCGTTCGTCGAGGGCACGCCGCATCGCGCGCAACTCGGTGGGCGTGCGCCGGATCGCGGCGAGCTCGGCGGCGTGCACCTCGACCGCCATGCGCGCCTCGAGCACCGAGACGATATCGGCGCGGCGCACGACGGCATCCCACTCGTCGTGTACGTCGAGTGCCGTGACGTAGACGCCGGAGCCCTGGCGGCTCTCGAGCACGCCGCGCCCTGCGAGCTGCCGGATCGCCTCGCGCACGGTCGAACGGCCGACGCCGAGTTGCGGTGCGAGCGTCGTCTCGCCCGGGAGCCGGCTGCCGAGCGGCCACTCGCCCTCGCGGATGCGGGTGAGCAGAAGCGCCGCCGCCTGCTCGGCGAGCGGGGTCCGGGTGAGCTGCGTCATGTCGCCTCGATCTGTCAACTTGTCTGAGGAGTTCGAGTGTACGCGATCGAGGCGACCCGAGCGCGAGGCGGGGCGCCCTCGACACGGTCGTGGAGCATCCAGGCCATGGGCTTCGTGCTGTATGTCGCAAGCTGGCTGGCCGCGCGCGCTCCTCCGCAAGTTGTCCGCGCCGCCGCCTTCACGCCGATGATCGCGACGCTACGATGACCTGACGCGTGAGGGGGAAACAGGGAATGAGCGCGAAGTCACGACGCGGAATCGTCGTCATGGTGGTGGGTCTTTCCTTGATCGTCCTCGGCTTTGTGGGAGCCGTGGTGAGCTTCTTCATTCCGGGTGTCATCCCGGACTCCGGCGCTGGCGTGTGGCTCGTCTTCGTGCCGGGCATCTTCTGGATCGGCGGATTTGCTCTCGCCATCGTGGGCGGCGTGGTCGCGCTGCGGGGACGGCGGCGGCAGGGCTGAGACCCGGTGCCGACGGCGAGCACGTCGGCGCCGGGCCTCCTGCTGAGTGGCTACGTGAGAGACGCCGCAGCGCGGTGTCGCCGCCACCACACGCCGACCGCGCCGAGCGCGAGCAGGAGCGCGGCGAGTGCGATTCCGCCCCCGTCCGTGACGCCCGTCGCCGCGAGGCTCGGTCCGGCGAGCACGGTCACGTCGGCCGCCGCGAGCACGACCCCCGCATCCGCCGTGAGACGCAGCGAGTGCGCGCCGATCGGGGTCGACGCCGGGACGGTGACGGTCGTGTCGAGCACGCCATCCGCCGCCACCGTGACCGTCGCGAGCGTGAGCGGGTCGGAGTGCAGCACGAGCGTGTAGCTGCCGGCGGGGATGTCGGCACCCGTGACCGTGATCGTGCCGCCCGCAGCCACTGTCGCCGGGCTCACCGCGAGCGTCGCGGCGGTCGTGCCCTCGGGCGGATACGACGCGAGCTGGTGATTGACTCCCGGCGTCGTCGTGCTCTCGCCCGCGTCGTTGACCTGGTGCCGGATGCCGCCCGCGCCGTTGAGCATGACCGTCGTGATCGACTCGAAGGTCACGTGGGCGGTGCGCGGCGCCTGCACGCCGCTCTCCGCCCAGATGTCGGCCCCCTGGTTGAAGAAGGAGTAGATGCCGAGGCCGTAGGCCGCGTGGCGCGTGACGTCGTCGGCCACGCGATAGCTCGCGTATCCCGCGCGAGATCCGTCCATCCAGGCGGCCTGGCTCGGCACCTCGTAGGGGATCTCGCTCTGGTAGAACACCGTCACGCCGTCCTGGCCGTTCCAGACCACCTGGTTCTTCTGGTAGTGCTCGACGAACAGACCCGTGGCGGTCACCGAGTCGCCGTTGACGACGAGCCCGTGGTCGCCGCGGCTGCCGGTCCACGTGCCGGTTCCGCCGACGCCGTGGTCGCCGCGCCACGCCCAGATGTGGTCGAGCAGCACGTGGTCGCTGTTGACCTCGATGCTCGTGGTGGCGTTTCCGGCCCACGGCCCGCCGACCCGGATGAAGACGTCCGAGAGGGTCGTCGGGTCGCCCGCGTCGGATGCCGTGGCGCCGGCCGGGCCGATCCTGACGAGCACCTCCGAGTTGTCGACGCCCGCGTCGACCGTGATGCCCGCGATCTTGACGCCCGCGACATCCGCGACCTCGATCGCCGCCGTGCCGTTGTCGGGCGTGAGCGACGCCATGCCGATGCCGAGCACGACCGTGTCGGCGCGCGTGACCTTGATCGCCGACTCGAGGTGGTAGACGCCCGGGGTCAGCAGCAGGTGCTTGCCGGATGCGAGCTGCGCGTTGATGGTCGCGGCGCTGTCGCCCTCGTGCGCGAGGTAGAAGTCCTCGATGCCGATCGACGTGCCGTGGGCCGCATCCGTGGACCAGTTCACGCCGCTCGCATCGGTCGTGGCGTTCGGCACGAAGACCGCGTACTCGCCGCCCTCGACATAGAGGAACGGAGCGGGCCGGCTGACGGGCGTCGTGGGCAGATTCGTGTACACGCCGGGGTCGAAGTCGGTCGCCGGAGCGCCCGCGACGCCCGAGAACACCTGGTTCCAGACTCCGTTGCTCCAGGAGCCGATCTCGCTGTCGCGCGTGTACCACTGCTGCTGCGAGCCGGAGAGCACCTGGCCGTCGACCTTCGAGTCGGCCAGGTAGCCGCCGCTCGAGTAGCCGCCGAACGACGGCATGAGGGTCAGGTCGCCCTGCACGTGGACGCGTCGCAGGGGAGCGGCTTGCGAGACGGCCCAGCGAAGCTGATGCGGCGCGGCGGTGCCCTCGGGCATGGTCGCGCCGGGAGCATCCGTGCAGCTCGCGTCGAGCACCGGCGCGTCTGCGGGGACCGGGCGCTGGATGGGGTTGATCGCGAGGTTCGACATCGACCGCCAGAAGTTGGTGAGCGCGCTGTCGCCGCCCGCCCACCACGGGCATCCCTGTGCGGGGCTGACGCCTTCCGCGTGCAGCGCGCCGTTGATGAGCACGTCGTCGGGCGCGGCGCCGAGGCCCGCGACGGTCTGGTAGTAGCCGATCTGGCCGTTGACGATGCCGGTCGCCGTGGCCGGATCGTCTTCACCCGCGGCGCTCCCGTAGGTGCCGGGCAGGAAGAAGTAGGCGTGACGGTTCTGGCTGAACTCGCCCTCCTGGGCGCCGGCGGCGAGAGCAGCGTTGATGTCGTCGACCGACCAGCTCGTGTCGAAGACGGTGACGTTGGGGCCGAAGTCGGGGTTCGACGGGTCGGCTGTGGCGGGCGCGGCGACGAGCAGACCGGATGCCACGACGGCTGTCGTGACGGCGGCGGCTCCGAGCGTGCGCGAGCGGGGGCGCGAGGGCACTGCGGTTCTCCTTTGAACTCGAGGGGTGGATTGGGTTACTTACTGGACAGTAAGTCAGCAAGATTCAACCCCGATACTGGCGCACCGGGAACGCTCCCGCCAGCCCCAGTTTTTCGGCGGCCCATGGTCGCGCTCTCACCGGGCGCGTGACTGGCGCGAAGAGCGCAGGCCGTCAGCTCGCGGTGTGCAGCAGCTCGGCGACGCGCTCGCGCAACGCGGGCACGACATCCGCCTCGAACCACGGGTTCTTCGCGTGCCAGCGGAAGTTGAGGGGCGAAGGGTGCACGATCGGCAGGAAATCGGGCAGGTAGTCGGCGTAGGCCCGCACGGTCTCGGTGAGCGAACCGCGGCGCGCCCGCCCAAGGTAGTACGCCTGCGCGTACGAGCCGATGAGCAGCGTCACGCGGATGTCGGGCATGAGCGCGAAGAGCGGCGGATGCCAGCGCTCGGCGAAGCCGCGACGCGGCGGCAGGTCGCCTCCCGCGCCGCGGCCGGGGTAGTAGAAGTCCATGGGCACGAGAGCGAAGAGCGAGGGATCGCGGAACTGCTGCTCGGTCACCCCGAGCCATTCGCGCAACCGTGCTCCGCTCGCGTCGTCCCACGGCACGCCGCTCGCCTGGGCGAGGCGACCGGGTGCCTGGCCGATGACGGCGATGCGCGCCGTGGCGCCCGCGACGTAGAGCGGCGTGTAGCCGAGCTCGCGCATCGCCGCGTTGTCCGGATGCTCGACGATGGCCGCGCGGATCTCCTCGAAGCTCGAGAGCTCGGTCACGAATGCGACTCCTCGTCGGGCGGGTAGGTGAGCACGCCGTCGACGAGCACCATCGCAGGGTTGAGCTCGGCGCGCTCGACGTGGGTCGGCGACATGATGTGGAACACCTCGGCGCCGGCGACGATTGCCGCATCCGCGATGAGCCGCCGGTGGCATCGCCACGGCACGGCCTCGCTGCACATGATGGCGGGAACGGATGCGTCGGCCAGCTCCAGGAGCGTCTCGAGGCCCGCGCGGAACTCGGGCGTCGCCATGTAGTCGGCGTAGTCGCGGAATGCCCGCACGCGCCACCAGCCGTTGGGGCTCGGGGTGCCTGCGGGCGTGCGCCGACGGCCGCCCAGCTCCTTCGCCCAGCGGTAGCCGATGCGCTCCGGGAGGTCGACCTCGAGCGATTCGCGATCCCATTGGGGAATGGCGCGCGAGCCCGGCAGCGACCTCACGTCGACGAGCTCGGTTACGCCGTTGTCGTCGAGCATCCCGACGACCTCGTCGAGTTCGCGCGTTGAGTGGCCGATCGTGAAGATGCGGCGGGCGGCGGTCATGCGAACTCCTCCCCCTCCGGTCTACCGAGGAGCGACGCTTGCCGCAACCGGTTGCCGCGCCGTGCGTTGCAGATACAGGCTGATCCGGCATCCGCGGTGCCCGAAGAGCTAACAGGGTGCAGTTGAGCCTGTGATTGCGACCAGTTCAGGCGAGCACGACCTCGACGCCCGCGTCGCGCAGGCGCTGCAGCTCCTCGGGATCGGCCGAGTCGTCGGTGATGAGGGTCGTCACGTCGCTCACCTCGGCCATCTGGGCGAGGGCGGCGCGGCCGACCTTCGAGCCGTCGGCCACGACGATCGTGCGCTGGGCCTTCGCGACCATCGCGTGGTTGGTGCGGGCCTCGGTCTCGTCGTGCGTCGTGATGCCCGCGGATGCCGAGATGCCGTCCGCACCGAGGATCGCCGTGCCCACGTTGACGGCGCTGAAGGTGCCCTCGGCGAGCACGCCGACGAGCTCGAGGGACTGCGGCCGCAGGATGCCGCCCGTCATGACGACCTTGAGCCGCGGATACGAGGCCACGAGCGAGGCGATCGAGAGCGAGTTCGTGACGATCGTCAGGTCGGCGTGGTTGACGAGCTCGCGCGCGACGCCCGCGGTCGTCGTGCCGCCCGAGAGCGCGACGGCATGGCGCTCGCGCGGGATGCGGATGGCGGCGGCACGCGCGATGCGGCGCTTGGCATCCTGGAACCGCGTGTCCC
>Ga0182748_1004699_pt1 | contig 10683 bp, 8 predicted proteins | sample eDN3rd37CKraftOP_FD_128877 | JGI IMG/M metagenome (GOLD analysis project Ga0182748, IMG submission 128877) | Enriched Organic Plus compost microbial communities from Emeryville, California, USA - eDNA 3rd pass 37_C Kraft OP (version 2) (version 2) ...
CGGCGCTCGTCCAAAGCATCTATAAACAGAACATGCATCGGCGTAGTTGGGGTCACGAGAAACGAGCGAGCAGTAAATACGGGAACGCCTTCTTTCGCCGCCTGCTCGCAGAACAGGTGCGATTTTCCTGCACCTGGGTCGCCGACAAGAATGATATTGGCGGCTGGAGCAAAGGTAGAAAATGGCTTTGCCGCCTCCGTTTCGTCGTTCGGCCGCGGATCGATTTGACGGACGAGTCGGTCAGACATCGCCTTACAGACAGCTAATCATTTCGATCTCGCCGCCATCAGCCTTCATAGCAGGCGATTGCAGTGAGAGCGAAGAAATGGTGGATGGTTCAGTCACAGGCCCCCATCAATCATCATCCCCGAACACACCCAGCCCCTCGCCGTACGGATTCGTCGGGCTCGATGGCGAATACGGATTGCCCGCGCCGTAGGGGTTCCTCACGCTGTCAGGCGAGTAGGGACTTCCGTAGCGGCCGTACGGGTTCGAGATCGAGTCGGGATCGTACGGGTTCGCGCTCAGGCGGCCGCGATAGTTGCCGTCGCGGTCGTAGAGCTTGGGCGCGTTCGTCGCGTAGGGGTTGGTCGCGGAATTCGGACTGTAGGGGCTGCCATAGCGACCGTACGGGTTCGTGACGCTGTTGGGATCGTAAGGGCTGCCCGCGCCGTAACTGTTGGAGAGCGAATTGGACGCGTACGGGTTGGCGGACCAGTTGCCGAGATAGGTCTGGGCGCGCGCGAGCGTCGCGCTCGCGAGCAGCACGCACAGGATCGTCAGCAGCCGGGCCATGCGCCCCCCGTCGTCTCGTCGCGCGTCGATGTTTTTTCTTTTGAGTATTCCGCATCCGGCGCGGGTGTGCAATCGCAAGTTGCCGAGTGGCGGCGGGGCGGAGCGTCGTCGTCCTCGCGTTCACGGACGCCGTGTTTTTTCACACGCCGTGCCCCCACGCCCCCTCCCTGTCCCTCCCCCGCAAGCGGGGGAGGGAACGATGGAGCCGAAGCGGCATCAATGTGGCTGCTGGTGGAAATCGAGGCCTTGCACCACGGCGTCATCGCCCGCGAAAGCGGGCGATCCAGTATGCCGCGGCGCAGGTGATGGAACCGCGACGGCGGTGGGTACTGGATGCCCGCGTGCGCGGGCATGACAGGTGGAGAGATGGTGCGTCGCCTTTCACGTGCGTGTCCCAGTCATTGCGAGGAGGGCCGCAGGCCCGACGGCGCAATCCGGAGCCGAGGGGCGGTTCTGGATTGCTTCGTCGCTGCGCTCCTCGCAATGACGGTGCACGGCGTCATCGCCCGCGAAAGCGGGCGATCCAGTACGCCGCGGCGCACGTGATGGAACCGCGACGGCGGTGGGTACTGGATGCCCGCGTGCGCGGGCATGACAGGTGGAGAGGCGGCGCGTCACGCGCGCGTCCCGGTCATTGCGAGGAGGGCCGCGGGCCCGACGACGCAATCCAAGCTGCGGGGCGGTTCTGGATTGCTTCGTCGCGCGTTGCGCTCCTCGCAATGCCGGTGTGGCCACGTTCAAGCTCGTTACAAAAAAGCGCCCCGCCGAAGCGGGGCGCCGTTGCGTGTGTCTCGCGCGTGCGGGCGGACTAGCGGGACGAGCCGCTCGATCCGTTCGCGCTGCCGGGCTCCTTGCGCGACTGCGGCTTCTCCTTGAGCGCGTTGCTGTTCGAGTCCGACGCGCCGCCCGACAGGCCGGAGCCGGACGCGCCCGACGAACCCGACAGGCTGCCCGAGCCCGAGGTGCCCGACATGCCCGAGGACGAACCGCTGCCCGACAGGCTGCCCGAGCCGCTGCCCGAGGTGCCGGACGAACCGTTCATCGACGAGCCCGACGAGCCGCGCAGCGACGAGCCGCTGTTGCCGCTCGGCGAGGGGTTCTGGCTCGCCTTCGGGGACGCGGACGACGAGCCCTGCCCGCTGGTCGAAGACGACGCGTTGGGCGAGGACTGCGAACGCTGGTCCGCCGCGCCCGAGGGCTTCGTCGCGCCGCGCGGCGCATCGGCCGTGCCGGCGCCCGGCTGGCTCGACGAGGACTGGCCCGACGTGCCGGCCGCCGCGCCGGAGCCGCTCGTCGAGGAGCCCCGCGTGGTGGTCGAGGTCGAGCTGGCACTGCCCGTGGTCGTCGTGGTGCTCACGCCGATACGATCGGCGACGCCGAGGCGGGTCACCGTCGTGGTGTCGATGACGCCGGACACCGCGATGCCCTCGCGCCGCTGGTAGGTCACCAGCGCCTCGCGCGTGCGCGGCCCGAGGACACCGTCGGGTTCGCCCTCGAGATAGCCGCGCTCGATCAGCACCAACTGCACCTGGCGGATCTGGTCGGGCTCGAGCTCGAGCGCCTGGGCATGGACCGCGCCGCCCGAGCCGCCGCGCGAGGCGCGGTGATCGCCGACCGGCACGGTGGCGACGATCCGGCGCGAATTGTCGAGAATGATGATCTCGTCCTCGACCACGAAATACTCGTGGCCGCGCCACTCGGGGTGGATCTCGATCAAGGTGGGCGGCACCTCGACCACGTGAACGTGGCGCGGCACCACGGTGCCGACGCTGATCGCGAAGTCGACGTGGTCGACGCGCGGCACGTCGCGGCGCGACAGCACGGTCTGCCGGATGGTGGTGGTCTGCTGCGGCGTCAGGTTGACGGTGCCGCTCGCCTGCGTCGTGGACGACGTGGTGGACTGCTGCGTGGTCGTGCGGCTCTGGCTCTGCTGCGGGTCGGCCGAGCGGCTCTGCGCCGAGGGCTGCGACTGCGTCGCGGACGGAGACTGGGCCGAGCGCGCCGAAGGCTGCTGCGAGGGCGAGGCGGCGGTCTTGTCAGTGCTCTTGGACTCGCTGCTCTTGGACTCGCTGCTCTTGGACGCGCTGTCCTTGGAGCCGGCGTTCTTGGACGCGGCGTTCTTGTCGCCGGCCTTGCTGCTGTCCTTGTCCTCGGCGCGTCCCGAGGTCGCGGACGGCGACGACGATTTCGACTGGGCTGCCTTGCCCTTACTGTCCTCACCGTGCCGGGCGCTGTTGCCATTGCGGTCCGCGTCGGAGGCGCCGCGCGCCTGGCCGCTGGTTCCGCCGCGTTCAATGCCCTTGCGATCCATGCCGTTGCGCTCGGCGCGGTCCATCATCTCGCCGCGCGCGCCGCTCTCGCCCTGCGCCGCGCCCGAGGTGCCAGCACGCGGCTGCGCGTTCTTCTGCATCTCGCCGCCGGAACGCAGGCTCTCCGCGCCGCGGTGGATCTCGCCTTGCGGCGACATCTGCGATGCGCCGCCGCGGCCGGGCTCGCTGCCGGCCGCGCCGCCGGACGGCATGGTCTGCGCCGACGCGACGGACAGGGCCGCCAACATCGCCGCCGTACTGAGTAAGGTCGTCCTGGTCATCCGCTCCTCCTGGTATCCGATATGCGCGCGGCCGTGCGCAGCACGCGCGCAGGCCGGCAGAGGCCGGCCTTTGGTCCAGACGAACGTGCGACGCCATATCGGGTTCCGCGTCCGATGCGTGCGATGACACCAATCGTCGTCACTTTGCGCGCGGAGACATCTCAAGGGTTTGGTGCGCGCAACGACAAGCAGAACGCGCATGTGGCGCGACTGTGGTGCGCGTGGTGCGATGAACACGACGGCGACACCGTTTGCGGTGTCATCGCCCGCGAAAGCGGGCGATCCAGTACGCCGCAGCAACGGTGGTCACGCCGCGACGGCGGCGGCTACTGGATGCCCGCGTGCGCGGGCATGACAGGTGGAGAGGCGGTGCGTCGTGTCGGATGGTGCGCTGCGTGAGGCGATGAGCGCGATGGAACCGACGCGCCATCGACGTGGCTGCTGGCGTGGTTCGAGGCCTTGCATCTTGCGCGGTGTCATCGCCCGCGAAAGCGGGCGATCCAGTACGCCGCAGCAACGGTGGTCACGCCGCGACGGCGATGGCTACTGGATGCCCGCGTGCGCGGGCATGACAGGTGGAGAGGCGGTTCCGGATTGCTTCGTCGCGCTACGCGCTTCTCGCAATGACGGTGTGGCGACGCAACGGCGGCTAGGCCACCGCGTGGTCGGCGCCGAGGCCGAGGAGGCGCGCCTGCGCGTCGTGGTCGGCGAGGAGCTCGGCGCTGGCGCCCTCGTGCACGATGCGGCCGCGATCGAGCACGATGGTGCGGTCGCAGTAGCGCATGGCGAGCTCGGCCTTCTGCTCGACGAGGAGGATGGTCATGCCGCCCTCCTCGCGCACGGTGCGCAGCGCGTCGTAGAGCGCGTCGACGACGACGGGCGCGAGGCCCTCCATCGGCTCGTCGAGGAGCAGCACCTTGGGCCCGCCGACGAGCGCGCGCGCGATGGCGAGCATCTGCTGCTCGCCGCCGGAGAGCTTGTTGCCGGCGTTGGCGCGGCGCTCGGCAAGGCCGGGGAAGAGCGCGAACACGCGCTCGAGCGGCCAGCCGCCCGGGCGATACGAGATGGCGAGGTTCTCGGTGACGCTGAGCGAAGCGAAGATCTCGCGCTCCTGCGGCACGTAGCCGAAGCCCAGCCGGTTGCGGCGGAACGGCGCGACGTGCTCGAGCGCGCGCGCGCCCAAAAGGATGCGGCCGGAGCGCAATGTCGTGAAGCCCATCAGGCTCGCGAGCAGCGTCGTCTTGCCGACGCCGTTGCGGCCGAGGATCGCGAGCGAGCCGCCGAACGGGACGGAGAACGTCACGTCCTCGAGCACGACGGTCGGGCCATAGCCCGCGGTGAGGCCTTCGACGCGCAGATCGCCGCGCAGATCGCCGCTCATGCCACGCTCCTGCCGAGATAGACCGAGCGCACCTGCGGATCGCGCGCGATCTGCGCGGGCGTGCCGCGCGTGAGGATGGCGCCCTGCACCAGCACGATGATCTCGCGCGCGAAGCGGAACACGATCTCCATGTCGTGCTCGATCATCAGCACGGCGACGTCGGGCGGCAGGCGGTCGATCATGTCGTGGATGGCGTGGGCCTCGCCCGAGGGCACGCCGGCGGCGGGCTCGTCGAGCAGCAGCACGCGCGGGCGCATGGCGAGCGCGATGCCGATCTCGAGCAGGCGCTGGCGGCCGTAGGGCAGTTCGGAGACGCGGTGACCGGCGACGTCGGCGAGCCCGACCTCGGCGAGGCGCTCGTCGGCTTCCGCGACGCAGGCGCGCCAGCGCGCGCCATAGCGCAGCATGCGCCAGCCCAGGCCCTCGCGCTCGGCGATGGCGACGGCGATGTTCTCGCGCGCGGTCTCCTCGACGAGCAGCGTGTTGAGCTGGTGCGTGCGCACGAGGCCGCGGCGCACGCGCTCGTCGCCGGAGAGGCGGTCGATGCGCTCGCCATCGAGCGTGATGGTGCCGGCGTCGGGCTCGGTGAAGCCGGTGAGCAGGTTGACGAGGGTGGTCTTGCCGGCGCCGTTGGGGCCGATGAGCCCGAGGCGCGCGCTGCGCGCGAGATCGAGGTCGATGCCGCGCGCGACCTGGAGCGCGCCGAAGGTCTTGGACAGGCCGCGCGTCGAGAGCACGGCGGCGGCGGGCGTGGCGGCGTCGGTCATGGCGTCACCTTGGGCGCGGGGCCACGGTCGGGGCCGCAGGCGGGTGGTGATTTCCTGGAGGCACGCGCACGGCCGACGATGTCGACGATGCTCATCAGGCCGTTCTCGAAGAACAGCACCGAGGCCATCAGCAGGCCGCCGATGACGAACATCCAGCGGAAGGGGTCGAGCTCGGCGGCGAGGTCCTGCACCACGACATAGACCACGGCGCCGACGAAGGCGCCGTAGAGCCGGCGCATGCCGCCGAGCACCAGCACCATGAGCACCGTGCCCGAGGTGAGCAGGCTGAGCGAGGAAATGCCGACCGAGCCGGTCGCCTGCGCGGAGAGCGCGCCGGCCGTGCCGGCCATGGCAGCGGAAAGGCCATAGGCCGCGACGAGGCGGCGCCACACCGGCGCGCCGATGGCGCGCATGCGGCGCGGGTTCTGACGGATGCCGTTGACCGAGCGCCCGAACGGCGAGCGCACGATGCGCCAGCTCAGAAGGAACCACACCAGCAGCACGGCGCCGGCGTAGAGATAGGCGGTGTGGCCCCACAGGTCGAACTTGAAGAGGCCGAGCAGCGGCTTGAGCGCGGGCAGCTGCAGGCCGTCGTCGCCGCCGGTGAGCGCATGCGCCTGGTTCGCCGCCTCCGCGATCAGCGCGGCGACGGCGAGCGTGAGCATCATCAAGGTCATGCCCTGCGTGTGCAGGATGAGCGCGCCGGTGATAAGGCCGAACACCGCGGCGACGGCGGTGGCGAAGAGGAGGCCGAGCAGCGGCTCGTTGGTGAAGTGGATGGCGCAGATGCCGGCGGCATAGGCGCCGACGCCGTAGAAGGCGGCGTGGCCGAGCGAGACGATGCCGGCATAGCCGAGCGCGATCTCGAGCGAGAGCGCGAACAGGATCATGATCAGCACGTTGGTGCCGAGAGTGAGATAGTCGGGCAGCGCGACATAGGCCGCGATGACGAGGAGCCACGGGATCGCGTGCAGGACGACGCGGCCGGGCGAGAGCATCGGCGCGGCGGCGGGACGCGCGCGCGGCGCGCCGTGAACGGCGGAGGCGGTCATCGCGCGGACCTCGCGGGCATGAGGCCGGCCGGCTTCCAGAGCAGGAGCGCCAGCACCAGCGAATAGAAGATGTAGGGCGCGAGCGAGGGCACGAGGTATTTGCACGAGGTCTCGACGATGCCGAGCACGATGGCGGCGACGAACGAGCCCTTGAAGTTGCCCAGCCCCCCGACGCCGACCACGACGAGGAAGAGCACGAGGTAGCGCAGCGCGTAATAGGGATCGAGCGGCAGCAGCTGCGCGCCGACGACGGCGCCGAAGGCGGCGAGCGCGCAGCCGGCGGCGAAGGTGAGCGTGAACAGCAGGTTCACGTTGACGCCGACGGCCTGGCTCATGCGCGGGTTGTCGACCGCGGCGCGCAGGCGCGCGCCGATGAGCGTGCCGTCGACGGCGACCCAGAGCAGGCCGAACAGCGCGAGGCCGACCGCGATGAGGAACAGGCGGTAGAGCGGATAGGCGCGGAAGCCGAGATCGACGAGGCCGTCGAGCGCGGCGGGGATCGGCAGCGTGCGCATGCCGGTGCCGAACAGGGTGGTCAGCGTGGCGATGACGACGAAGGTGAAGCCGAAGGTCATCAGCGACTGCGGCAACTCGCCCTTGCGGTAGAGCGGGCGGTAGATCGTAAGCTCGGCGACGGCGCCGACGAGCGCAACGCCGATCACCGCGAGCGCGGCGGCGGCGGCGAACGGAAAGCCGGAGGCGACGAGGACGGAGGCGGCGTAGCCGCCGATCATGGCGAAGGCGCCGTGCGCGAGGTTGACGACGCGCATCAGCCCCATGGTGACGGTGAGGCCCACGGAGATGATGAACAGCACCATGCCGTAGGCGAGGCCGTCGAGCAGAATGGTCAGGTGGGTCATCGGAACTCGAACTCGCGTGCACTCCGCCGGCCGGCATCACCGGCCGGCGGAACGCGGCACGTCACTGCGGATGCTTCTGCTTCCAGGGATCGCGCACCATCGGGAAGGTGTGGATGTTGATGTTGACGAGCTTGCCGTCACGCTCCTCCACCCGGCGCAGGTAGACGTTCTGGATCATGTCGCCGTCCTTGGGATCGATCTCCATCGGACCGCGCGGGCTCTCCCACTTCATGCCCTTCCACAGGCCCATCGCCTGCTCGGCGGTGAGCTTGGGGCCGAACTTGGCGACGGCGCGATAGATCAGCTCCATGCCGTCGTAGGCGGCGACCGAGGCGAGGTCCGGCACCGTGTTGGGGCCGAACATCTCGACGAGGTCCTTCTTGAGCGCGACGTTGAGCGGGTTGTCGACGGTCTCGGTGTAGTGGAACGAGGACACCACGCCGAGCGCGGCCTTGCCGATCTGCGGCAGGTCGATCTGCATCGTCTCCGACGTGCAGAGCAGCTTGATGCCCGCGGGCTTGAGGCGCGAGGCCCAGGTGTTGACCATGGCGACCGTCGGCGGGCCGCCGGGGCCGAAGATGTAGAGCGCGTCGGGCTTCTGCTGCAGCACGCGCTCGAAGAACGGCGAGAAGTCCGTGGTCGCGAGCGGGATGCGGATCGACTCCAGCACCTCGCCGCCGCCCTCCTTGAACTTCGCGATGAAGGCGGCTTCCGAGTCGAAGCCGGGCGTGTAGTCGGACACGGCGGTGACGACGCGCTTGACGCCGTTCTGCAACGCCCAGGTCGCGATCGGCTCGGCCACCTCCGGCAGCGTGTGCGAGACGCGCACGGCGTAGGGCATCTTGCGGATGATCGCGGCCGTCGGCGTGTTGAACATGACGAGCGGGATCTTCGCCTCGGTGACGAGATCGCCGACCGCGACGACGTTCGGCGTGAAGACGTAGCCGCCGAGGATGTTGACGCGATCGCGCGTGATGAGCTGCTGGGTGATCTGCTTGGAGCGCACCGGGTCCGGCCCGCCGCTGTCGCGGTAGACGATCTCGATGGTGTGGCCGTTGACGCTCTTGCCGTGCTGCTTCTGGTAGACGTCGATCGCCTGCTGGAACTGCGTGCCCCAGCGCGCGAACGGACCCGAGAACGGCCCGACCACGCCGACCTTGACGGTGTCGGCCGACGCCGCGGTCGCGGCGGCGGCAAGCAGCACGCCCGCCGCGGAGGCGAGGCACCAGCGCGCCATCCCCCGAATGTTTGTTGCGTTTCTCATCGATACTCTCTCCTTCCCAAAACTCGTTTGTCGGTTCAGCCGGCGGCGGGCGATGCGCCCCAGGGCGAGATCGCGCCGAAGATCGCGACGTCCGGCGGCTGCTCCTCATAGACGTGCGGACCCGTGAGCAGCGGGCGCAGCCAGGGCTGCGCGCTCGACACCCAGATGTGGCCCATGACGGTGAGGCAGGACGTGTCGTCGAGCGTGCCGCCTCTGACCATCACGCGCGCGCCGCCCTGGCGTTCGTGCACGATGCGCGTGCCGCAGTCCTTGCAGAAATGGCAGATGGTGACGGTGCCGCGCTCGGTCGTGCGCGACCACGTCGCGGGCGTGCCCTTCGTGACGGCGAAGTCGGCGCGCGCGACGCCGAGCGAGAGGCCGAAGGCGCTGCCCGACTGCGTCTGGCACTGCGTGCAATGGCAGGCATAGACCATCAGCGGCTTGCCCGTGATGGCATAGCGCAGCGCGCCGCACTGGCATCCGCCGACCATGTCGCTCATCGTTCCGCCCTCCCGTGTGGCGTTCGCGCCGCGCCGTTGCGACGCGGCTCTAGTCGAGCACCGCGCCCTTGTGCACCGGCTGCACCGTGTGCTGGTAGGTGCGCAGCCAGCCGCGCAGGTTCTGCGCGCCGAAGGTGCGCGGCGTCTGGCGCCGGCGCGCGAGCTCGGCTTCATCGACCAGGAGGTCGACGGTCTTGCGCGGCACGTCGATGCTGATGCGGTCGCCCGGCTCGACGAAGGCGAGCGGGCCGCCGGCGGCGGCCTCGGGCGAGGCTTCGCCCACGACCAGCCCCTTGTTGACGAGGCCGGAGAGCTGGCCCTCGGTGATGACGGCGACGTCCTCGATCAGCCCGGCGCCGTCGAGCGCGAACACCACCGCCGAGGTCATCGCCATGCCGGGCCCGCCGATGACGCCGAGGCCGCGCAGCACCACGACGTCGCCCTTCTTCACCTCGCCCGCCTCGATGCCGGCGATCGCCTCCTCGCGCGAGTGGTAGAGCCTCGCCGGCCCCTCGAACGTCATCTTGCGCTCCTCGACGCCGCCGATGCGCACGATGCCGCCGCCGGGCAGAAGGTTGCCGCGCACGATGTTGAGCGAGGGACGCCGCGACATCGGATCGGCCATGGTGCGGATCACCGTGACGTCCGGCTCGGGCGCATGCGCGAGCGCGTCGCGGATGGTGCCGCCGGTGACGGAGCGCGCGTCAAGGTCGAGCACGCCCTCGAGGCGCTTCATCACGCCGCGCGCGCCGCCCGCCGCTTCCAGTTCCTCGATCAGCCCCTCGCCGTTCGGACGGATGGCCGCGAGCAGCGGGATCTTGTCGGCAAGCTCGGCGTAGAGGTCGTAGACGTCGACGTCGACGTAAGCCTCGGTGGCGATCGCCTGCAGGTGCTTGGCGCAGTTGATCGAGCCCGACAGCGCGAGCACCATCATCACCGCGTTGCGGATCGAGCCGGCGGTGATGATGTCGCGCGGCTTGAGGTCCTCGTGGACCATTTCGACGATGCGGCGGCCGGAGGCGCGCGCGAAGGCCATCATTTTCTGCGAGTTGGCCTCGACGGGCGCCGAGCCCGGCAGCGTCATGCCGAGCGCCTCGCACACGACGTGCATCGAGTTGGCGGTGCCCATGCCGGCGCACACGCCCGGCCCCTGCACCGCGACGTCGGCCATGCCGCGCAGGTCCTCGAGCGTGATCTGGCCGGAGGCGAGGTAGCCGGCCTTGAGGAACACCTCCTCGATGTCGACGTGCTGGCCCTTGTAGGTGCCGCTGCGCTGATAGCCGCAGATCACCGCGATGGTCGGGACGTTCATGCGGCCGGCGGCCATGAGCTGGCCGGGCAGCGTCTTGTCGCAGGAGGCGAGGCACACCATGCCGTCGAGCAGCGCGCCGTCGACCTGCACCTCGATGTCGGCGGCGATCAGGTCGCGCGTCGGCAGGATGTAGGCGCCGTACTTGCCGGCGCTGGTGATGAA
>Ga0182748_1004704_pt1 | contig 10670 bp, 4 predicted proteins | sample eDN3rd37CKraftOP_FD_128877 | JGI IMG/M metagenome (GOLD analysis project Ga0182748, IMG submission 128877) | Enriched Organic Plus compost microbial communities from Emeryville, California, USA - eDNA 3rd pass 37_C Kraft OP (version 2) (version 2) ...
CACGCGATCTGGGCGCGCGACTTTTCCGGTGCGTCAGGATTGTTCAGCGTCGTCTTCAAACCCGTCTCGGAGGCCGCGCTTTATGCCTTCTGCGATGCGCTGTCTCTATTCGGCATGGGATTCTCGTGGGGCGGTTACGAGAGCCTCGTGATCATCTTCGATTGCAAGGAATATCGGACCGCGACCAAGTGGGAGCCCGGCGGTCCGGCGCTGCGCTTCCATATCGGGCTGGAAGATACCCGCGACCTGATCGTCGATCTCGAAGGCGGCTTTGCAGCGCTTCATGAAGCGGCGCGCGGCTGAAGGCGTCGCACGCTCCCGCCGGCGGAATACGGTAGTCGCGCGTTATTGATCAGCGCGCGAACGATAAACCGTGAACGACGTCCGCTTGCCGCTTCCGAGATTATAGCCCCTGAAGCGCGCCATTTGCGCATAACGCAGCCCGATCGCTTCGGCGCGCTGCGCAAAGGCGCGTTCGAGGGTGTGCTCCACCACAGCGAGTCGGCACGGCGCCCCGCGCAGGAAGTCGGCCGCACCATTGGCGCCGGTCAGCACCGTATCCGTCCCGTTCAGGAACACGAGGCTCGGTTCATGGAATCCGGCGGCGGCCAGGCGGGCGTCGTTGCAGCCGGACGCATGCACCGCGCGCTGGACCGCGACGCTCGGGAAAAGCGCTTCGAGCGAAGGAAGAACGGACCAGTACACGGCAATCGACAGCAGGACCGTCGTCACGGCGGCGCGTAACAGCGAGCGCTCGATGCCGTCCACATCGTAGAGCCACCAGGCGCGGAAACCGAAAACCATCGCGGCTGCGAGGAACGGCCAAGCCTGCCAGCCGAGAGCTCCCTCATAAACCAGCAGCAGGAACAGCGAACCGACGAAGATCAGGACCGGGACCGCGAACCACCAGAAGGTGCCCCATTCCATCCACTTGCGAGGCGACATCTCGCCCCGCTCGATCGCGCGCGCCAGAAGGATTGCGATCGCCGGGTAGAGCGGCAGCACGTAATGCGGCCGCTTGGTGACCACGAATTCGAACACGATCCAGGCCGGCACCAGCCACGCCAGCAGGAATTTGACCGGGGTCTCCCATTTCTCCCGCCAGATGCCCGGCGCAGCCATGCCGGCCAGCAGTGAAGCCGGCCAGAACGTGAAGAAGAACAGGACGATGAAATAGCCGGGCGGCGCGCCATCACCCTCATGCCCGGTGAAAATCCTCAGGAGCAGACCGTCGCCGAGGGCGTGGGAGAAGAAGGCGGAGCCGGTGCGCAGGCTGATCGCGGCGAACCAGGGGACCACCAGAACGAGGAAAATCGGGATTCCGATGAGCGGACGCAATGCACGCAGCCACGACCCGGAGCGGTCGATCGCCACCAGCGCGACGATCGGCAATCCGATCAGCATCAGGATCAGCGGGCCCTTGAGAAGCACGCCGGCCGCAAGCGCTATCCAGAAGACATATGGCAGCGCCGGATTGTCCGGCTCATCGTCGTCTTTGGGCAAATAGGCGCGCGCCAGCACGCCCATGCACAACACCACCATGAACAGCAGCATGGCATCGGTCTTGGCCTGCCGCGCCTCGATCCCGAGCAGGATCGAAGATGCCATCATGATCCCGGCGAGAAGCGCCGCACGCCGGCTGACGAACATGGTGGCGACCCAGAAGGTCGCGATCACCGCCCCGACCGCGCCGACGACAGAGGGTATGCGATAAACGTAGATGCGGTTGTCCAGTTCTCGTCCCGAGATCAACTCGGACGCATGCAGCGCGGCCGCCTGCAGCCAGTAGATGCCCACCGGCTTCTGGTAGCGCACGTCGTTCTGGAAGCGGATGTCCACATAGTCGCCGTGCTGGACCATCTGCCGGGTTGCCTGCGCAAAGCGTGCTTCTTCGCGGTCGATGGGCGGGACTTTCGATATTCCGGGCAGGAAGGCGAGCAGCGAAAAGATCAGCAGGATGACAATGGCGCGCGTGTCGGTGGCGCAGGCATAATCGAGCACGCCGCCGAGACCCCTTTGCCAGGTCTCACGCGTCTCGCGCTTTGCAAAACTCTCTTCGTCCCAACCGGTCGCCATGCGGGGCGGACCATAGGGAAAAAGCCCTCACCCGGGAAGAACCGGTTACTGCACCCGCACCATCACGCTGTCGGCTGTGCCTTTTCCGTCAATGACGGTGAGCCGGACGAAGCCCGGCCCCTTCGGATCGAAGAAGATGGTACGGCCCGAGCCGCGATTCTGCGGCACCCCGTTCACCATGACGGTCATCGGCTCGATGCCGCCCGCGATCTTCATCGCTACCGGCTCCGGGCGGCCATCGGTCGATGCGAGTTCGAGACGTGCGCCGTTCGGCGGGAACATGATCCGGACGCGGTCGCTGGCACGACTGCCCCCTAAATCATCGGAAAAGCGTTGCAGCGGCGGCGGCAGCTTGCCGTTCGTGGCCAGGATGGCGCCCTTCGGCGCCGGCGGAAGGCGCTCCGGAAGGTAGCCGCCCCGCGCAAACGCATCGAACAGAATTGGGGCTGCCGCCGTGCGTCCGAGGATTCCCGGCACCGGCGCGCCGTCCGGACGCCCGACCCAGACACCGATCGTGCGACGCCCGTCGAAGCCGACCGCCCAGGCATCGCGATAGCCATAGGACGTCCCCGTCTTGAACGCGATGCGATTGCGAGCGGCATTCTCCGGCGGCGGAGTGCCGATCAGGACATTGCCGACATACCAGGCGGCGACCGGATCGAGCAGGCGGCGCGGCGGGCGCGCGAGCGCGGCCTCGATTCGGCGTTCGATCAGCGGCAGCGTCAGGCCCTGCCGTGCCAGCCCGGCGTAAAGCATGGTGAGGTCAGAGAGCGTTACGCCGACTCCGCCAAGTCCCATCGCCAGTCCCGGCACTTCGCCCTTCGGGAAGACCATGGCTCCGCCAGCCTGCGACAGTCGCGCCGTAAGCCTTGCGGCGCCGACACGGTCGAGCATCGCGACAGCCGGAACGTTAAGCGACAATTGCAGGGCCTTGCGTACCGACACGGTGCCCTGAAAGGTCAGATCGAAATTTTCAGGTGCGTAAGTCCCGTACCGCGTCGGCCGATCCTCGATCAGCGTTTCCGGATGCGCCAGTCCGTCCTCGAACGCCAATCCATAGATGAATGGCTTTAGCGCCGAGCCCGGCGAACGCAATGCGCGCGTCAGATCGACCTGTCCTGCCCGGTTCTTGTCGAAATAATCCGGCGAGGCGACGCGCGCGAGGATTTCGCCGCTCGCATGATCGACGGCAAGGATCGCAACGGAAATATCGCGACCAAGCATCGCGGCCCGTTCTTGAGCCAAAAGCTCCAGCGCGCGCTGCAGCCGCGCATCGATGGTGAGTTCATGCCGGGATAAATCTGGCGCGGCGGCAACCGCCTGGTCGGCGGCATGCGGCGCGAGAGCAGGCATCGCCAGCCGCCGTGCGGGCACCGGATCGGTCTTTGCCGCGGCGATTTCGTCGGCCGGAATGCCGATGTCGCCCGCCACGCGGTCCAGCACGCGGTCGCGCGCGCGCCTCGCCCGGTCCGACGCGCGGTCCGGACGACGCGCCTCGGGCGATTGCGGCAGCGCGACCAGAAGCGCGGCCTCGGGCCGCGACAACCGCTTAGGTTCCTTGCCGAAATAGGCGAGCGACGCCGCGCGAATGCCTTCAAGATTGCCGCCATAGGGCGCGAGCGAGAGATAGAGCGACAGGATCTCGTCCTTGCTCATTGCGCGTTCGAGCTCGATTGCGCGCACCATCTGGCGCAACTTTGCCAGCAATGTGCGCTCACTGCGGGGCTCAAGGAGCCGCGCCACCTGCATCGAAATCGTCGAGGCGCCGGAGACGATCTCGCGATGCGCGATCAACTGCCACGCGGCGCGTATCATCGCGACCGGGTCGACCCCGTAATGCTCGTAGAAGCGCCGATCCTCGTATGCGATCAGCATGCGGACATAGCGAGGATCGACATCCTCGATCCGCGCCCTCAGCCGCCAGCGTCCATCGGCGGTGGCATAGGGCCGCAGCAGCCGCCCGTCCCGATCGATCACCTCGACCGAAACGGGGAGCGTCTCGGCGCGGGGCAGCGGGGGCAGCGACCGCACCCACAGCGTCAGCGCAAGCGCTGAGCCGGCAAGGATCGCGCCGCCCGCGCCGGCTGCTATTGCGAGGCCCCGCCTCATTTGCCGGCCGTCACCTCGACCTTGCCGGTCGCGGTGCGGCCGAACCGGTCGGGGCGATACATATCCTCCACGAAGGCTTGCGGATGCGTGTAGGTCCCCGGCGCAACCGCGCGCACCACATAGGCCACCGTGAAGATCGCCGCGTCCTTGCTGTCGCGCTTGAAGGCCGCGCTGAAGCGGTCGTCGCGGAATTCGGCATGGTCCGGAACCTTGCCGAGTTCGATCCAGCTCAGCGCCCCGGCGTCGCCCGAGGACACAAGACGGGGATTGTCGATCTCGAAGCCGGCCGGCAGGTAATCCGCAACGACGATTCGTCCGAATTGCGGCTGGCTCTCGGTGATCTTGAGCACCACCGCATAGCGTTCGTTCTGCTTCGCCTTGGTGATGTCGACCGGCTCGCCGGCGAGCGTGAAGTAATTGCGCTCGATCTTGAAGCCGCGCTCTGCCGCGGGCTCGGGGACGACAGGCGCGCCGGTGACCGAAACCACCGCCTGCAACGTCTCCTCGCCGCTATTGCTGATGCGCAGCGGAGTGGCTTTCAGCGCCGCCGCATTGGCGCTGCGATAGAGCGCGCCCTTTTGCGCGCTGCCATTCACGGTCATCGCAAGGCCGGCCGCATCCCTCGCGATGGCGCGCGCAGCCAGCACCAGCCAGGCATTCTCCTGCGTCGAGGTATAAGCCGAGAGCTGGCGCGCCGCCTCGACCCGCGACACAGCGGCAGCAACGGTCGGCCGCGGTGCATTGCTTTCGGAGGCAAGCGTCACGAGCGCCGCGGAATCGCGCAGCGCCGAGCCATAATCCTGCCGGCCGAATTCCAGCTTCGGCTGCGGCGAGATGGCGTCGAGCGCGGCCTGATAGACCCGGTCCGCGCGGGTCTTGTCGCCGAGCAATCCGAACGCCGCCGCGATCTGCGCCTTGGCGATCGGAGTTGCGATGGCGTTCAGCTTGGTGTCGGCGATATAGCGAAGATCACCAACCGGAGCTGTGCCATTGCGCGCCAGCACGTAGAGCGCATAGGCAAGGTCGCGTCCGCCATCCTTGGACGGTTCGGGCGCGATCGCAATGTTGTTGCGCAGCCGCTCCAGCGCGAGGCGGAAGGCGACATCCGGAACCGCAAAGCCGCGCTCGCGCGCCCGCGTCAGGAAATCCGTGACATAGGCATCGAGCCACGGATCGTCTCCGCCAACCGACCAGAGCCCGAACGAGCCGTTTGAGCCCTGCCGCGCCAGAATCCGCTCGATCGCATCGCGGATGCGCTGATCGGCCTCGGTGTCGAGCGCGAGCTGCGCGGTTGCTGCGAGATCGTTGACATAGAGCAGCGGCAAGGCGCGGCTCGTGATCTGTTCGGTGCAGCCGAACGGATAGCGGTCGAGCGCCTTGAGGATCGTCGCCGCATCGAGTGCGGTCGATGGTCCGACCGACAGCGCAACGCTTCCCGTTCCGGGCACGAGATCCGCGAACAGATCGTCGGTGAGCGTGATGCTCTCGCCTTTTGCGATTTGGCGTACGGTGCGCCGGGTCAGAAGCTGACCGGCGGGCCGCACATTGAGCGCGTATTGGCGTTCGAGCTTGAAGCCGCCCGGCCCCTCGACATTCAGGGTGATCGTCGCGGTGCCGGCGGAGGACACTTCAAGCGGGAAAGACACCGCCCGGCGCTGCTTCGCCGGCAGGGTGACCTTGTCCTCGACCTTGCCGGTCGCACCGGTCGGCCCCTGCGCGGTCAGGATGAGCGCATAATCGCCGGCCTGCCCTTCGACATTGTCGATGTCGACATGCATCGTGGACCGGTCGCCGGTGTTGAGGAAACGCGGCAACGTTGCGGTGACGACGACCGGATCGCGGATGATCACGTCGCCCGTCGCCTTGCCGACGCGATCTCGGCTCCAGGCGATGCCCATGACGCGGGCGCTGCCGGCAAAGGCCGGGATGTCGAACGACACCTCGGCGGTTCCGTCCGGCTTCACCTGGACCACGCCGGAATAGAGGGCGAGCGGCTTCTGCACGGGCGGCGAGCCTTCCATGGCGTCGCCACCATCGTCGCCGCCGGTGCGGATCGCGCCGCGGGTGCCCTGCATCCCGTCGATCAGCTGACCGTAAAGGTCGCGCACTTCCGCCGACAGCCTGCGCTGGCCAAGGAAATAATCGTCAGGCGCCGGCGGCTTGTAGTTCGTCAGATTGAGAATGCCGACATCGACGGCGGCGACCACGACCCGCGCGTCTTCACCGGGAGCGAGCCCGGTCAGCTTCACCGGAACGCGCAGCGTCGTGTTCGGCCGGATCACCTGCGGCAGCGTCATCTGCATGCCGAGCGTGCGTGACGCCTTGTCGATGCTGAACCACTGCACGCCGATGGCGCGGCCGGGCATGCGCTTGGCCGCAGCGTCCAGCGGCCGGCGCAAGGTCGCGATCACATAAGCGCCGTTGCCCCAATCCTTGCCGACCGGAATCGCAATCTGGTTGATGCCCGTCTTCACGTCGGCCGTGATCGTGGACAGCATGCGATCGCCGAGCACGTTCAACGTCACGCGCCCGTCGCTGCGCGCGGTAATGGCGACATTCATGGTGTCGCCCGCGCGGTATTCCGGCTTGTCGAGCGCGATCTCGAGGAGATCTGGGGTATCGGCACCGGCCTCGGCATAGAAGCCGGCATCGAACGCCACCTGCGTCAGCAGGCCGTTCTCGTCGGAGACGTCAAGGCGATAGCGTCCCCACGACACCGGAAGCGACAAGCGCGCCGGCTGACCGTCCGCCGTTGCATCGATCTTGCCGTCGGCAATCCGGCGGGTGGATTTCACCGGTTCGTAATTCCAGTAGCCGTCTTGCCGGTACCACTGATAGCGGCTCTCGATGCGCATCAGTTCGTAACGCAGGCCCGGCCGCGCGATCCGCTTGCCCTCGAGGTCGACAACCACCACGTCGAAGGTCGCGTTGTCGCCTTCGCCGAGCGAGCGGCCATTGAATAGCGGGCGCACGCCGATCATGTCGCCCGCCGGCGTCACCGGCAACGTCAGCTTGCGCTCGACGGCGCGGCCGCCGGATTCGGCAAGACGGATAGTGAGGCGCGCCTCGAGAATCCGTTCCTTGGTCGGCAGCTTGTCGAGCGACACCTCGAATGTCGCCTTGCCCTCGTCGTCGGTCGTGCCGAGATCCGATAGCGATTCCTGCTCGGCTTCGACGCGTTCGTCGGTCCCGAACCGATAGCCCGGAAAGCCCGGCCGCTCCTTCGCCGCCGTGACCAGAAGCTCGCCCTCGATGGCGAGATTGGCAGCCGGTGCGCCATAGAGGAAACGTCCCGACAGCGTAATTTCGGCGGGCTCGTCGGTCGAGATCTTGCCCTTCGGCGCGGCGAGATCGAATTCCAGCCGGTCGGGCACATAATCTTCGACAAGGAAGGTGGCTTCGCCGATCGCCGGACGCTTCGGATCGGTGAAGGCCTTGACGCGCCAGGTGCCGGTCAATGCGGTCTGCGCGATCGGAAGCGAAAAGGAACGGCCGCCCAGGCCCTCGTCCTTGAGCACGCTGCGGCGATATTCAACGCCGTCCGGGCGCTCGACCACGAGGGTGAGCGGGACGCCCGTTGCCGCGACCGCGGCCGCATCGCGCAGCAGCGCCGTGATGTGGACCGTCTCTCCGGTGCGATAGACGCCGCGCTCGGTGTAAACAAAGGCATCGAGCTCCGCCGGCGCCTTGCGGCCGGCAACGCCGCGGTCGGACAGGTCGAAGGCCGGCGATTTGAGATTGAGGAAGGCGTAATCGGCCGCAGCGCTCGCGACGATCAAGGCCGGCGACAGGCCACCCTCCCCGCGCGTCAGATTGGACTCGAACTGCGCCTGTCCGTTGGCATCGGTGCGCTTGATCGCCAGCACCTCGTTGCTGCGCGACAAGAGCCGCAGCTCGATGCCTGCAACCGGCGCGGTCGAGGCGAGCGAATTCACCGAGACATGGATGCCATCATTGCCGGAAAAGGCGGCCAGCCCGAGATCGGAGACGATGAACCATTGTGTTGCGAGCTGGGAAAAGTCGTCGCCCGGATCGGCATCCTTGGGCTCGGCGACCATCGCATAAACGCCGGGCTTGAGTTCGCCGAGCGCCTGATCGATCGGGAAAGCGGTCGTGACCTCGTTGTTGAGCGAATATTCGAGCGCCAGTTCGCCGGTCCAGACGGTCTGGCCGCGCTCGTCGCGCAATTGCTCGGCATCGTAGCGGCTGAGCGGGCGCTGGAAGTCGCTGCCCAGCACGGTGTCGATCAGATTGCGATCACCGACGCGGAAGATCTGGACCTTGGCGACCTTGCTGTTGACAGCGACCAGCGGAATGCCCTGCTGGCCGGTGCGCGGCAGCACATAGGACTTGCCGGTGAAGCGGACCTGCGGGCGGCGGTCGCGAACGTAGATCGTGAAGTCGGCGGCGCGCGCCAGCGGCTCGGTGGTCGACGGCAGACCAGCGCGCAGCGTGATGGTGTAGCGCTCGCCGTGTTTGAGGCCTTCGACGCAGAGCTGCTTTTCGTCCGCGGTGAGCGCGGGACGTTCGACGCCCGGCACCGATACGAAGGGTGAGAAGTCGGTGCGCTTGCCAGGCAGCGTCTCGGAGAACTGGAAGCAGGCGCGCGGCGAAGCGCCATCGGCATCGACCGTGTAATCGAGCAGGCGGAAGCCGTGCTCCTCGCGCAGCTTCTCGTATTGCGCCCGCACCGACGCAACTTCGCGCAGGTCGAGCGCGTGGCGCAGCGCATCGAGCGCTGGCCGCCAAACGCGCCGCTCTGCAAAAGAATTGCCGATGATCTGCAGAGCCTCGGCTTGCTCTGACGGATTTTCGGAGCGCTCATACGCGATATAGCCTGCGGTCGCCGTGCGCTCGAGCAGAAGGGTGCGCTCTTTCGCATTGGCGGGGCGGATCTGGGCGACGCTGCGCGCAAGCCGCAGCCAGCTCGTGGCGTCGTCCGGCTCCGCCGTGACGATCTGGCCGAGCAATTGCAGGCCGGTGCGGAAGTCGTTCTTCTTGAACGCCTCCTCCATCTCGCGGCGCAGCTGGGCGACCGGCTTCGTCACCTGCCCGGAATCGGTCCTGATCTGCGCTTCCAGACGGACCGCCGCGTCGTCGAGATCCTCGCGGGAGAACGGCCGCTCGGCGCTCTGCTCCTGCGCAGATGCGGACGAGACAAAGGTGGGCGAGACGCAGGCACAAGCAAGCAGCACGGCAAAAAGGCCGGCGCGCGCAATCGCAAACATGAGCGAAATCCTCCTCCCCGACGGCGGCAATTCCGTACGGGCGGACTTTAGGTCAAAGGTAAAACGTGTCGAGGTCGTGACGCCCGCCGACGGCAGAAATTCTTCCGCGATCACAAAATCGATATCACGGCGAACAGACTCCAGCCTTCAGGACATGCCGGGCGACATGCGCGTCCTCCGAATCACGGCGCGTCGGAGAGGTCTTTCGGATCGACCTGCCGCCAGGACGGATCGGGATCGAATGCGGTCATGCGCGAGGCGATGCGCGCGGTGTTCGGTCCGAGATCCCTCTGCAGCACCACGCCAGCGTGATTGACGATGAAGCTCATCACACCCGAATTGCCGTACTCGGCCGGATAAGCGAGAAGACCGAAGCCGCCGATCATGTTGCCCTTCACGACATAGTTCATGGCGCCGCCCGGCGCATGCGGTCCCTGCGTCGTCAGCACCTTGTAATAGTAACCGTGATAGGGAATGGGCTCCGCGCCTGTCCTGTAGCCTTGGATCGTGGCGCTGGCGAAGGCTTCGCCGAGCGGGCTTTGCGACTCGTTAGCTCCCGCAGGCCAATACAGGCCGTCCTTCTTTCCAGGACTGGAGACGATCCGCTGCGCGTAGGTGTCGACCTTCTGCCCTTCCGGATTCATCGACGCATAGTCGTTCTGCGCATCGACATAAGCGAGCGCAGTTTGGATCGCGGCGAGTTCGTTCCTGCCGATCCGGCGCAGCAGCACCTCGCGCCGTCCGCTGACCGCGTCGAACTGCCAGGCGCCGCTCTTCTGCACCAGCGGGATCGGGAGCTGCCAGTCGTTCTTGCCGATGACCAGATCGGCACGATCCTCGCCCTCTTTCACGATCTGATGCTTCAGATCGTAGGCGATCAGGAACGCCGCACGTGCGGTCTGATCGGCGACAGGATCGCCCGACACGACGATGTCACGGCCGTCCGGCCCCAGGATGCGGATCATGTCGCGCAGATCGTCGGCGCGGACCGCAGCAACGAATGCCGTCACCGCTTCGTCGGGTGACTTGAACTTTTGCTGCGCATGGGCGGAGAAGGTCGCACCGGCAAGCGGCGCAAATGCGAGCGCTGCGGGCAGGATGATTCGGCAGAGATGTTTCATGGCGTCCTCTCGATCTGCAATCGGCGTTCGGTGATTTCAACGTCTGCCACCGCGACCACCGCCGCCTCTGCCTCCACCACCGAACCCGCCGCGGCCGCCACCGCCGCCGCCAAATTGCCGTCCGCCACCACCGCCG
>Ga0182748_1004706_pt1 | contig 10663 bp, 9 predicted proteins | sample eDN3rd37CKraftOP_FD_128877 | JGI IMG/M metagenome (GOLD analysis project Ga0182748, IMG submission 128877) | Enriched Organic Plus compost microbial communities from Emeryville, California, USA - eDNA 3rd pass 37_C Kraft OP (version 2) (version 2) ...
CCGCCATATAGAAGCATTGAATGATCGTCGGGCGGAAACGGCGGATGAAGCCGAGGCGCTTGCGGAAGCGCCTGACGAGATCGAGAGCCGTCGCCGGGCGCTTTTGAACGAGCTTTCGCAGGCAGATGCCCTTCGCAAGCAGGCGGCTGACATTCTGGCTGAAGCCGAGGCGGCGCAGGCGGAACTCGACAGAATCGCAACCCTTGCCATTCAGCAACTGGCGGCTAGCCGCGAACAGCGGGCACGTGCCGAAGAACGCCTTGCCGCAGCCGAAGAGCGGCGCAAGGATGCGGAAGCCCGCATCGCCGAAGCTTTGAACTGCCCGCCGCACGAGGCTATCCGCCAGGCCGGTTTGAAGCCGGACGAAGCCTTGCCTGATCCAGACCAACTGGAACGACAATTGGAGCGGCTGAAGATCGAACGCGAGCGACTTGGTGCGGTTAATCTTCGTGCTGATGAAGAGCAGCAGGAATTGTCCGGACGTCTCGATACCATTGTCTCCGAGCGCGAGGACGTGATCGAGGCGATCAAGAAGCTGCGCCAGGCAATTCAGAGCCTCAACCGCGAGGGGCGCGAACGCCTTCTGGCTGCGTTCGATGTGGTGAATGTGCAGTTCCAGCGCTTGTTCACGCATCTCTTCGGCGGCGGCACGGCTGAACTGCAATTGATCGAAAGCGACGATCCGCTGGAAGCCGGTCTGGAAATTCTCGCCCGCCCGCCCGGCAAGAAGCCGCAAACCATGACGCTGCTTTCGGGCGGCGAGCAGGCACTGACGGCCATGGCGCTTATTTTCGCGGTGTTCCTCACCAATCCGGCGCCGATCTGTGTGCTGGACGAAGTGGACGCCCCGCTCGACGACCATAATGTGGAGCGCTATTGTAACCTGATGGATGAAATGGCGGCTTCGACCGAAACGCGCTTCGTGGTCATCACCCATAACCCGATCACAATGGCGCGCATGAATCGCCTGTTCGGTGTCACCATGGGCGAGCAGGGCGTGAGCCAGCTCGTTTCGGTGGATTTGCAGACCGCAGAACGGCTGCGCGAAGCGAGCTAGATTTTCCCCAGCAAAACCTGTGAAGCAGTTTTCGCCGGAAAGAGCTCAAAAGGCCAATAGAAAGAGCAGTTGAGCGGGGTCAGTTTGACGTGAACCCGCTCGGCTATTTTCGATGCTGATTACAGCCGTTCCAATCAAGATTGGAGCAGTGTTGAGGCCGGAAATCAGTCAGTGGATTGATTTCCTCGCGCAGACGCTTCGCATTTTTGCGGCAAATGTTCTAACGGGCCTTGTAGCTCACGCTCATTTTTGCATCTGACAGTGCGCGGGGGGCGAGCTTTTCGGGAGACAAATCGCTCAGGCCGATTGGAAGAGGTGTTTCAAAGCTCAAATCAAGTGCGAAATAGCCAGTCGGATTAGGCATGTCCTGGATGAAGCGTAGTAATGCCTTTTTCGATTCTGCATCAATCTGGCCGTCGGGCATCGCCTGTACTGCGGCACTTGCCACAGTGATGTACTGAGCGATTGCCGTTTCCGGATCTGCATCATCGTTTGACCAAGCGCGGAAGACCACGTTGGCGAGAGAGGGCACAATCAGGCTCTCCCATATTCCCTGATTATCAAGACGCAGGTGCAAACGGGAAAGGGTCGCTGTCGGATTTGCTGCCAGTTCAGCGATGGATGATTCGGTGGGCAGGTTAAATTCGCCTGAAATGGCGACCTTGCCCAGCCTGACATTGCTCATCTCGGCATTCTGGATATGCAGATAGCCGTCTTTCGGATCGAAACGGTAGGAAGCTGTAAAGTCAGACGGCGTTTGCTGAACAGAACTTATAAACTTGGTCAGTTTATCATCGATCTTGAGGGACAGCCGCACACCATCAATGGACAGACGCGCCCATTGCGGTGGGCTTGAAGCCATATCCGGCGTGTCGGACACAAAGTCACGAAGCCGGTCGCCTTCAATCTCTACCCGGTCAAACGCCCAACTCATCAGATCGCCGGAGCTGAACAATGCGTTTGAGAGCACACAGCCATCATGGCTATCCCGAACGGCAAAGCCTTTGCCTTTCTCGACAATACTCATGCCTTTTAAAAATTCCGCGCAGCGGCTGAGCGGCGCTTCTTCTTTCAAAGTGGGAGTGGTTTCAGCAAAGGCGGGGACTGCGATAAAGGACAATAGGATAGAGGGCAGAAGGAAACGCATTTTACCAATTTCTGTCAGTGTGAATCGTATTGAACGCGCCTCATCATTGTCATGGAACCACCCCTGTCAACCTTGCTGACATCGCTCCTTGGTAAGGCTACTTGTCGCTCCAGACCGCAAGTTCGTTGCCCGCAGGGTCGGTGAAATGAAAGCGACGTCCACCCGGGAAGGCAAAAATGGGTTTCACAATCGTTCCACCCGCTTCCGTCACGGAAGCCAGCGTTTCTTCCAGCCTTGCGGCATAGAGCACGGGCAACGGCTTCGCGGTGGCCTCTCTGTCGGCATCAAAACCGCCGTCCAATCCTTCTGAAAAGGCGGAATAGGTTGGGCCATAATCCACAAAAGACCAGCCGAAAGCGCGCGCGTAGAAGCTCTTGGTCGTATCGAGCGATCCATTTCCAGCCGGCATTTCGAGATAGTCGAGCTTTCCCGTGATACGCATGACAGATTCCATACGTTCACTATTTGTTCGATAATGCCTTGAAACCTCGCTTTTTGTCAAGTGAACAGGGAAAGGCCGCCGATTCAGAAACGCAAGCGGGCCATGGTCAGGACATCGACATATTGTCCTGCACGAAAAGCGTATGAACGCAGCAGGCCTTCCCGTTCGAAACCGTATTTTTCGTAGAGCCTGATTGCCCGTTCATTGTCCGAGTACACCGTCAATGCAAGCCGTTTCAGATTGAGCCAGTTATCTGCAACGTCAATGATTTGCGCCATCAAGGCGGTTCCAATTCCTTGTCCATGAAAATCGTCATGCACACCGATGCCAATAGTCCCGCTGTGGCTTCTGCGCCCTGTTGCGCGACGAATATCAGCACTTCCAACAATCTTTTCATCAAGAAGCGCCAGAATCACGGTGTTGTCTGGACCAAGTGATGAAAGCCAATCGCGCGTTTCCCGAATGCTTCTATATGGCAGGCGAGATGTTCCATGAATGAACTTGGGCATACTCGTAAGCGCGTATATCTCTTCTGCATCGCTCAAGTCTGGAGCACGAAACTTCAATGAGGAATTCATCAGAGCATTTCCCGTCTATCCCGAATATTCCATTTATCGGTTCTTGATGCGCTCCAAGTCCATACCAAATGACTTTCTCCCAAACTGTTGGAATGAGGCTGGGGAACTTCACGCAGAGGTCTAATCGATTCTATTGTCGCGGCCTGTCGTTTTTGGTTGGCAGCAGCGTTACGGATCGCATAAGCAACGGGGAGCAGGTTCTGGGAGTGCTTGCAACCGTTGCAAGTCTTTCATGAGCCTATCCTGTATCAAGGGAGGCCATAATGGCGAAGTGGGTGTACACGTTCGGCGACGGCAAGGCAGAAGGTGCGGCAAGCGACCGTAATCTTCTTGGCGGCAAGGGAGCGAACCTGGCTGAAATGAGCAGCCTTGGTCTTCCGGTGCCTCCCGGCTTTACCATCACCACCGAAGTCTGCACCTATTATTACGATCATGACCGGTCCTATCCAACCGAACTGACCGAACAGGTTCAGACGGCTCTGGCCCATATCGCTAAGGTGACCGGGCGCAATTTCGGCGATGCCGAGAAGCCGCTTCTGGTATCGGTGCGTTCCGGCGCCCGCGCTTCCATGCCGGGCATGATGGATACGGTGCTCAACCTTGGTCTTAATGACGAAACCGTTCAGGCCATTGCCCGGGAGGCGGGCGATGAACGCTTTGCCTATGACAGTTACCGCCGCTTCATCCAGATGTACTCGGATGTTGTGCTGGGGGTCGACCACGGGTTTTTTGAAGAAATTCTCGAAGACAAGAAGGCCGATCTCGGCGTTGATGTCGATACGGCACTGACGGCAGAAGACTGGAAGGACGTCATCGGCTCCTACAAGGCCAAGGTCGAGGAAGAACTTGGCCAGCCTTTCCCGCAAGACCCGCGTGAACAGCTCTGGGGCGCCATCGGAGCCGTCTTCTCGAGCTGGATGAATGCGCGCGCCATCACCTATCGGCGGCTGCACAACATCCCGGCGGCGTGGGGCACGGCAGTCAATGTACAGGCCATGGTGTTCGGCAATATGGGCGAAACCTCCGCGACAGGTGTTGCGTTCACACGCAATCCTTCGACCGGCGAGAAGAAGCTCTACGGTGAGTTCCTCGTCAATGCACAGGGTGAAGACGTCGTGGCCGGTATCCGCACGCCGCAGAACATCACCGAAGAGGCGCGAATTGCTGCCGGTTCCGACAAGCCATCGCTTGAAAAGGTGATGCCGGATGCCTTCGCCGCATTCCTCAAGGTCGCCGACCGGCTGGAACAGCATTATCGCGACATGCAGGATCTCGAATTCACCATCGAGCGCGGCAAGCTCTGGATGCTCCAGACCCGTTCGGGCAAGCGCACAGCCAAGGCCGCGCTGAAAATGGCGGTCGAAATGGCCGGCGAAGGGCTGATCACCGAGGAAGAAGCCGTACTGCGCATCGATCCGGCAGCGCTCGACCAGCTTCTACACCCGACCATCGATCCCCGCGCCGAGCGTCAGGTGATCGGTCAGGGACTCCCTGCCTCGCCGGGCGCTGCGACGGGTGAAATCGTCTTCTCATCGGAAGATGCCGAGCAGGCGAAGTCGGAAGGCCGAAAGGTCATTCTCGTTCGTATCGAAACCAGCCCGGAAGATATTCACGGCATGCATGCGGCGGAAGGCATTCTGACGACGCGCGGCGGCATGACCAGCCACGCGGCCGTTGTTGCTCGCGGCATGGGCAAGCCATGTGTTTCGGGTGCCGGGTCGCTTCGCGTGGACTACCGCAACGGCGTCATGCTTGCGGCAGGCCAGACCTTCAGGAAGGGCGATGTGGTTACCGTCGATGGCGGCACGGGGCAGGTTCTCAAAGGCGCGGTCGCCATGTTGCAGCCGGAGCTTTCCGGCGATTTCGGCAAGCTGATGGAATGGGCCGATCGTACTCGCCGGATGAAGGTTCGCGCCAACGCCGAAACCCCGGCCGATGCCCGCACGGCGCGTTCGTTCGGCGCGGAGGGTATCGGGCTGTGCCGTACCGAACACATGTTCTTTGACGGAAGCCGCATCGTCGCCATGCGTGAGATGATCCTTTCCGACAATGAAGAAGGCCGACGCGCGGCACTCACCAAGCTTCTGCCGATGCAGCGTTCCGATTTCGTCGAGCTTTTTGAAATCATGAAGGGTCTGCCGGTCACGATCCGCCTGCTCGACCCGCCATTGCATGAGTTCCTGCCGCATACCGACGAGGAAGTCGCAGAGGTTGCCCGGTCGATGGGTGTCGACGCGGCAAAGCTGCGCGAGCGCGCAGACAGCTTGCATGAATTCAACCCGATGCTCGGTCATCGCGGCTGCCGTCTGGCCGTGTCTTACCCGGAAATCGCGGAAATGCAGGCACGGGCGATTTTTGAAGCTGCCGTCGAGGCCGGCAAGAAAACCGGTGAACCTGTGGTGCCGGAGGTGATGGTGCCGTTGGTCGGCCTCAAGGCTGAACTCGATTTCGTCAAGGCGCGTATCGATGCTGTGGCTGGGGAAGTCATGGGCGAGGCGGGCGTCAAGATCGACTATATGGTCGGCACGATGATCGAGCTGCCGCGTGCCGCCTTGCGTGCAGCCGAAATCGCTGAAACGGCCGAGTTCTTCTCGTTCGGCACCAACGATCTGACGCAGACGACATTCGGCATTTCGCGCGACGATGCTTCTTCCTTCCTGACCTCCTATCAGCAACGTGGCGTGATCGAACAGGACCCGTTCGTGTCGCTCGATCTGGAAGGTGTTGGCGAACTGGTGGAAATCGCCACTGAACGTGGACGCAAGACACGCAACAACATCAAGCTTGGCATCTGCGGCGAGCATGGCGGCGATCCGGCCTCGATTGCCTTCTGCGAAAAGACAGGGCTCGACTACGTTTCCTGTTCGCCGTTCCGTGTGCCGATTGCCCGCCTCGCCGCTGCGCAGTCGGCGATACGCAAGGTTTGACAGCATGCCACATTTTGGCTTAGCTGCCGGAGTAATTTCCGGCAGTTAGGCCGTTTCCAGAAGATATATTCATGCTCCGTTGTATCGCTGCGGCAGGGGCCGCCATCCTCTTCACGACTGGCATTGCAAGCGCCTACGACGTCGCTCCGCAGGAGCGGTTGCCCGATACGATCAGAATCGTCGAGCCGCAATTGCGCGTAGCGCGTGGAGGCCCTTCTTCGCCGCAGGTGGCGTTGACGCTCGATGCTTGCATGGGCAAGACCGATCATCGTATCCTCGACATGCTGGTGCAGAACCATATTCCGGCGACGATCTTCGTCACAGGGCGTTGGATAAAGCAGAACCCGGCTGCCATGACGATTCTGAAGGCCAATCCAGACTTGTTCGATATCGAGAACCATGGCGCGATGCATATTCCGGCTATCACGAACGAGCCGAGAATGTACGGGATCAAGACGGCGGGATCGCTCGATAGTGTCCGGCTGGAAATAGATGGCGGCGCGTCGGCCATCACAGGCTCGGGTGCGCCGAAGCCGCTTTGGTATCGCGACGCAACCGCCCGCTATTCGACGGATGCGGTCAAGCTGGCAACGAGCATGGGCTACAAGATTGGCGGCTATTCGCTGAATGGCGATCAGGGTGCATCTCTGCTGGCGCCCACGGTCGAGCGTCGCATCGCTGCCGCCCGCGACGGGGACGTCATCATCTCGCATATCAACCAGCCCACGCGGTCAGCGGGGGAGGGGGTGGTCAAAGGCGTGTTGGCCTTGAAAGCGAAGGGGATGAAATTTGTGCGTTTGAAGGATGTCGAGACGACAATGACGCTGAATCCGGTCGCACCGCACAACCTTCAGGCGGGCGTTCCAAAGCGTGCAGCGCCGAAATAAGGCGCTTTACCAGTTCAGGCGCTGTTGGCCTTTCCCTTCGGAGAAAGGCTTTTCATGACGGCGGCATAATTGCGGCCAAGGCTTTCGAAAACTGCATTTTCACCCGTCGGCGGCTCAACGGACAGCGTTGTGCCGTCATTGCGCAATGTGACGAAAATGACCTGATCTTCCGGTTGCCCGGCGATTGCAATCGCGCCGATGCGCTGTGCTTCGCTTGTGTCGAGGGCTGGCATATTGAATAGAACTTCACCGCCCACCCGTTCGGCGGCTTTGGCAAGCGCAGAATCAAAACCCTCGATCAACACGTCAATGGCTCCGAGCGCGAACTCCAGTTCGACGGCTTCAAGCGTCATGATATCGTCTGGGGTTGTACCGTTCGATAACGGGTTGCCATTTTGAAGGGCGCGATCCATTCCGTCCTCTCCGACGATTGCAATATCTGCCCCCATACGCGCAATCATGCCTTCTGTTAGCAGTTGCTGCAATGCCTTTTTATTTGATTTACCTAGCTTTTTTTCACTTATTCTTAAAGCTGGTGATCTTTGCAGGCTAAGGGAACACCCCGAAAAGCGCGAAATGGTTCTCGGATATGGTGCATCTTGACCAAAAAAATGGAGCGTCAATCCGCCGTAATCAGACTGAATCCGCTCCGGGAGGGTGCTGCCCCTAAAGCGATTTGCCTTGTCTATCAAGCACGCAAGACGTGCATTGACTTTTGCCTTTATCCCCCGCTGACCATTGGTCCAGAGGATGGGCGCTTAATTTCGCTGTCGAGGTTTTGCCCAGTGAAAATCTCTCTGCTATTCATACTGCGTGAAAACAGAAACGGTGCAGTGCCATTGATTCCGCATCAATTGGAAGCGCTCTGAACCTGGTTCGTTTGAGGCGGATTTCTCGCGTTTCTGTCCGGGAAGCCTGTCTGGGAGACTGCATGAGAAAACTTCGCTACCAGCGGCGTCAGTCGCGCTCTGCGGTCTGGTCGCTTCGGCTTGGCATTTTTGCAGTTGTGTTGCTTGCGATGGCATTTCTTCTGCACCGCTTCTGGACACTGGAGACGCCCGATCTGGTGCTGGTTGCTGGATTGAGTACCGCTCTCGCAGCCTTGGCCCTGCTCTGCGCCGCAAAAGGCTTTCGTAATCTCTGGGTCAATGGCGACAAGGGCGGCGCACGGTCCTTCTGGGGCGGTCTGTTCGCTTTTGCCGTGCTGCTGCCGGTCGGGCTGGTAACGGCGCTATGGTACACGTCCCCGCCGCTCTATGACCTCTCAACCGACTTTGAGACGCCACCGCAATTTCCGTCTGACATGCCGCCCCGCCTGCAATGGATGAATCCGCTGACGGTGGCGGTGAGCGGCGACGCGTTAACCCAGTTGACGGCCTATCCTGACGTTGTCGGGCGTCGCTATGAAGCCGCGCCGGATCGGGTCGCGCAAGGTGTGGAAACGGTTTTCAAGACATTCGGTTGGCAAGTGATTGCGCGCAATGCTCCCTTGCCGGAAGAGAATGCGGCGCGGTTTGTTGCAACTGCGCATAGTTTCATTCTCGGTCTGAAAAGCGATATCGTCGTCCGTCTGTCCGACGAAGGCGAAACCACCTACGTGGATGTGCGGTCGCTGTCACGTTATGGCAAGCGCGACATGGGCCAGAACGCAGGCTTCATCACCGATTTTTTGGGTGCGCTGGAAGGCGAAGTCAACAAAGCTCCAGCTGACGTGGAATGATCAGGCGGAAATATAGATACTGTCGAGCAAGGGTTGGCCATCGGTCTTGACCTCTCCACGACCGACCAGATCTTCCAGATGTGCCAGGACGGACAGCGCTGCCGCCCCATGCAGCCGTGGATCGGTATCGCGATAGATGACCTTCACCATATCGCTGATCGTCCGGTCCCCCTGCAGCACGCGCTCGAAGATCGCGCGTTCGCGCATCTTGCGATGCGCACGCAAGCCGCGAACGAAAGCGGCAGGCTTGGTGACCGCACCGCCATGACCCGGCAGATAGACCTTGTCGTCGCGCGCCAGCAGCTTTTCAAGGGAAACCATATAATCACTCATGGAACCGTCCGGCGGTGCAACGATGGATGTCGCCCAGGCCATGACATGATCGGCGGAAAAGAGAACGCCTGTATTCTTCAGACCGAACGCCATGTGATTGGCGGCATGTCCGGGGGTATGAATTCCTTCCAAAGCCCAGCCATCGCCTTCGATCGTGCTGCCGTCGGTCAGCACGATATCCGGAATGAAGTCCGTATCGGCGCTGGCTTCAAGCATGTTCACTTCACCCGCATAATAGGGGCGGGCAGGGCGATGCGGGCCCTCGGCGACGGTGCAGGCACCAAGGGTTTCCTTCAGCCGCTGCGCCAGCGGCGAGTGATCGCGATGGGTATGGCTGATGCAGATATGGCTGACCGGGCGGCCGGCAATGGCGGCGATCAGGGCGTTATAATGCGCCTCGTCTTCAGGGCCGGGATCGATGATCGCCAGCGTATCGGTGCCGATAATATAGCTGTTGGTTCCATGAAAGGTGAAAGCGCTCGGATTATTGACGGTGAGGCGCAAAATGCCTTTACTCAGTTCTACCGGCTTCCCATAATGGGGCGTGAAACTGCTGTCGAAAACAAGCGCCATTGAAGCGGCTTCCATTCTTCTTTGGTTTGATTGATGAAACGGCATAGGCCTTATATAGTCGGGTTGCAAACGTGAACAGTCGCGCGCGCTGATAATCGCGTCAGAGGGTAGATTCTGGAGAACTGAGCAATCCGGTATCTGCCGCCGCGTCAAAAGTGGAGTTGGATATGCCTCACAGAGCAAAGTCTCGTATTGCCACTGCCTCTCTCGCCGCAGAATATCTGCCGACCAGACAACTGGCCCGCGCCTTCTGGTTTGTCGGGCTTGCGCTGATCGGAACGGCTGTTCTTACCATTTCTGCCAAGATCAAGATTGATCTGGTCTACGTCAATGTGACGATGCAGACCTTCGCTGTCTTTGCGATTTCAGCGCTCTATGGTTCGCGGCTCGCTGTGGCCACAGTCGCCCTTTACCTGCTTGAAGGCGCACTTGGCATGCCTGTATTCACGGGAACACCGGAGAAGGGCATCGGCTTTGCCTATATGGTCGGCCCAACGGGCGGCTACCTTCTTTCCTATCTGGCTGCAGCCTGGATCGTCGGACGCGCCGCCGACAAGGGGCTGGCGCGCAATCCCTTCGCTCTGGGCGGTGCAATGCTGCTTGCAGAAGCCGTCATTCTGTTGGTGGGCGCTGGCTGGATGGGTTATCTCTTCGGGTTTGAAAAGGCCATTGCCTTCGGCTTCGGCGCATTCATCGTTGGCGATCTTCTGAAGCTGGCGCTCGCTGCATGTGGTGTTCCCGCGATGATGTCGCTTCTGAAGCGCTGATATTTCCAGTTCTGCGCATGACGAAAGCCGGGCGTTTCGCCCGGCTTTTTCTTGTTTCGGTTGAAACTGCTTCGCGATTGACAGAAGGCCCATTGCCAAGCTTTGTCGCTATAAGAAATCTGCTTTTACGGGGAGGATGATTTGCGCGTCGAAACTCTGGTGGTCGAACCGCTGACAAAAGAGGCTTTTGCGCCGTTTGGCGATGTCATCGAGACGGAAGGGGCTGAACTTC
>Ga0182748_1004709_pt1 | contig 10658 bp, 7 predicted proteins | sample eDN3rd37CKraftOP_FD_128877 | JGI IMG/M metagenome (GOLD analysis project Ga0182748, IMG submission 128877) | Enriched Organic Plus compost microbial communities from Emeryville, California, USA - eDNA 3rd pass 37_C Kraft OP (version 2) (version 2) ...
AGGTGCCCGGTCGCCGGCATACTGGGCCAACCAGGCCACATCATCGTGCAGGCTTTTCGCATTCTTTTCAGTATACGCCGGCGTGATATGACCATAGCGTCCATAGCCGCCATCGATGCCGAGGTCTTCGACGTTGCTTTGTTGGATATCAAGGGCGTCATGCACCAGTCGATGCAATAGGATCGCTTGCTCGTTGCCCAGCTGTCGAGCCAGCGTGCTCCAGCCCAGTTTGTAGCGTGCCACGGCCATGCCGCCGTTGCGGCCACTGGCGCCCCAGCCGACGTCGTTGGCTTCAATCACACAGGTTTGCGCGCCGCGCTGGCTCAAATGCAAGGCGGCGTTGAGCCCGGTATAACCCGCACCGATGATGGCGCAGTCCACGTGCATATCGCGGTTCAAAGGCGTGAGCGGCGGGGCCGGCGGGGCCGTGGCTTCCCAAACCGACTGGGGGTGTGGCAACGCTTGATGAAGGTTGTGTGGGGTCATGGTTTGAGTCAGGCAGGAAAGCCCAAGGCGTCGCGCAGCCGGTGCCAGTGGATGGCGGCGCGCACGGCAGGACTGTGAACCCGGTGCCATGGCAATGTGCGCAACGAGGTGACGGGGTAGTCAAGCTGTGTAGGGGGCACGCCGATTACGGCCTCGGCTAATGTGGGGCCGAACCGCACCGCCAAGGCCACGCCACGCCCGCCGTAACCACAAGCCGTCCACAAATCAGGCGCCGGACTGTGCAGGTGCGGGACGTCGTCTAGGGTGAGCGAGACGCGTCCGGCCCATAGGGCGTCCCAGCGTACGTGATTCAGCATGGGGAACCGTTGGCATGCGGCCATGCGCAGCCGTTGCAGAGTCGAAGCATCTGCGGTGTCACCTGCGGTGCCGCGGCCCCCAATCAAAAAGCGGCCGTCGGGCGATATGCGGCAGTACACCGTCAGTTTGCGCGCTTCTGAGATGCCTGCGCGGCGCGGCAGGATATGTCGCAACAGCTCAGCGGGCAGCGGCTCTGTCGCAGCCTGCGCGCTGGAGACGTGCACCATGGAATGCATCATGTTGGGATAGAAGTCTGCGGTATAGGCGTCCGTGGCCAGCACGACGCTGCGCGCGTGCACGTGACCCCTATCCAGTGCCAGCGTCCAACGCGAGTCTGCGCGCGTCAATGCTTGCACGGGCGTGTTGCCGTGCAGCGTGGCCCCCGCTTTGGCCGCGGCGTCTGCCAGACCCAGCGCGAACTTGCGCGGATGAACGGAGCCCGCGCCCAGTTCAATATAGCCGCCCGCGTAGCAACGCGCCCCAGTGTCGCGCGCCATGTCGTCGGCCGACATGGTGGCGACGTTCGCGCCCCAGCGCTCCAGCTCGCGCACACGGTTAAATAAACGGTCTCGTGCCCGCGTGCTGACGGCACATTGAATCCATCCGTTGCGCGTGGGAGCGCAATCGATGCCCAGCTCGTCGATCAGACCGAAGGCGTAATCGGCGGCCGAGTTCGCAAAGCGCATCATGCGCGTGGTGTCGTGTCGCCCAAACCTTCCCACCAATTCCTCAGGAGCGGGCTTGAGCCCCGGTACGACTTGGCCGCCATTGCGGCCCGAGGCCTTGCCGGCCAGGGGGCCGGCTTCCAAGAGCACGGTCGAGAGCCCGCGTCGGGCCAGCGACAGCGCGGCCGACAGACCAGTAAATCCTCCGCCGATGACGGCGGCATCGTAGGTGGCGGTGCCGCCTTCGAAAGCGGTGCCTATGGCCTCTGGTGTGTCGTCGTTCCACACGACTCGATTTGCTGTACCGAGACGATCCATCAGCCGTTCCCCATGACCAAATTCGGCAGCCAAAGCACGATATCGGGCAGCGCGGCCAGAATGAGTACCCCCAATAACAGCAAGATCCAGTACGGAATTGCCGCCATGGCGGCGCGCGCCAGCGAGACTTCGCCGTCCGTGATGGCTGTTAGCACAAACAGATTCATCCCTACCGGTGGCGTGAGCATGCCGATTTCGATCAGTATGGTGATGGTCACACCCGTCCACACCGGATCGAATCCCGCAGCCATCATTAGCGGAAAGACAATCGGGATAGTCATCAGCATGAGCGAAATGCCATCAAAGAAGCAGCCCAGCACGAGGTAGAGCAAGATGACCGCTGCCAGTACGGCGTATTTCGGTAAGCCAAGATCCATAACGGTGCTTACCAGGGCTTGGGGTGCGCCCATGATGGTCAAGGCCTGTGACAGCACGAGCGCGCCGAGCATAATGGTGGCGATTGCGCCGAACACCCGCACCGAGGTGAAGAAAGCCCGGTAGATCTTGCGCCAGTTGAGCTCGCCCCAGCAAACGCCCGTCGCGATCGCTGCCACGACGCCCAGGCCTGCGGCTTCAGTGGGGGTAGCCAATCCGAGGTACATCGTGCCCAGTACGGCGAATACCAGAAACGCCACTGGCCATATCGCCAGTAAGCCACGCAGCTTTTGTCCGAATGGAATCGCGGCCTGTGGTTGGCCCACATCGTCCGGATGGCGGTGCGCCCGCCAGCCTATCGCCATCATGAACATCACCGCCAGCAGCAGCCCGGGCACAACACCCGCCAGGAATAGTCGTCCTATCGACACGCCCTGTGTCGCGCCATACAACAACAGCGACAAGCTGGGCGGAATGAGCAGGCCCAGCGTCCCGCCGGCGGCCAGCGTGGCCACCACCTGCGCGCGGTTATAGCCGCGGTTGCGCAACTCGGGGTAGGCGACCGACCCGACGGCAGCGGCGGTAGAGGTGCTGGCGCCGCTGACGGCGCCGAACACGGTACATACGGCGATATTCGTATGCAACAACCCGCCAGGAACCTGCCGAAAGAAGGGCGCAATCGCGTTGTAGATCCGCGAGGAAACGCCGCTGACCAACAATATTTCGCCCATGAAGATGAAGATAGGCACCGCCGACAGTGTGAAGTCGACAAAGACGTTCCACACCGCGGTGATGGCCAGATCTTCACCGCCGCCTGCGGCAAAGCGCAGAATCGACAGACCCGTGAGGGCCAAGCCGATGCCGATGGGCACGGCGGTGACGCCAGTAATGACCAGCCCGAGGATCAGGAGAAACCAAACCATCTGCCCACTCCTCAGTGGCCGCCCAGCGGCGGCGTTTCATCGGAATTGGCGGCACCGTGCCCGCGCGGCATCAGGACAAAGATGCCCATTAAGACGCATGCCAACACGACCAGACTCATCCAGGGCCACAGCAAGATCCCGCCTATGTCCGAGCGCGAGCCCAGGTCGTACGACATGAGCGCAAAGTCCCAGGCGTAATAACCGAACCAGCAAGCGAACAGCACCACCAGCAACCGGGCCGTCACGTCGCAAACCCGCTGTACACCAGCCGGAAAGCAGTCGCGCAGCAATGTGACTTCGATGTGCTGGCGTTTTAACGTGATGTAGGGCAGCGTCAGGAATACCAACGCCGAGAAAAGCAGCCCAACCAGTTCCTCGGTGAAGGCAAAAGGCTCGCCGATCACATAGCGCATGACAGCTGACAATGCGACCAGCAGGGTGAGAGCAATGCCGCACAAGGTGGCCAGGTGCAGCAATATGGCCGATACGGCGCGAGCGATGCGGTTCATGACGTCATCCTATTGGCCGAGCGCCTTTAAGACGACATCGCGGTTGGCGAGCGCTTTGGCGCCGACCTGCTTGGTCGATGCCTCCCATACCTCTACGCTGGTGTCGGCGAATCGCTTCTGATCGGCTTCGGAGAAGGGCGCCAGGACCTTGCCGCCTTTCTCTTTCCAAGTGACCTCCGACTCCTTATCGACCGTGCCTTTTACATAGGCTGCAAAAGACTCGCGTTCTACTTTGGTCGCGGATTCTTCCATGATTTTCTGCACGTCCGGGGGCAGGGCATCGAACGCCTTCTTGGACACAATGATGTTCAAGGGGTGCAGTACGTACGGGAACAGGAACGCCGCGTTCGGGGCGACTTCCTGCAGCGATATGGTCAGCGCGAAATGAATGGGATAGATGGCGCAATCGATCACGCCGGTGCGCATGGCCATGTACAAATCGTTTTGTCCCACGATCTGCGCAGAGATACCCAGTTTGGCGAAGGTCTCTGCCTGGCTCTTTTCCCAGACCCGCACTTTCTTGCCTTTTAGGCCCTCCAGCGTGTTGATGGGCTCCTTACACATCAGCGCGGTGTCGCGCACGGGGTGGGCGACAAAGCCTAATAGTTTGATGCCCCATTTGTTGTAAGTCTCTTGATAGATGTCTTTCAAGACCGGGGCGAGCGCGTCCAGTTTTTCGGGCTCTTGGACTACGCCGGGCGGCAGCGTCACGGCGTATTCCGGCTCATCGCGCGTCATATAGCCGGGGTAAAGACCTGCCACTTGTATGACATTGCCGCGCGGCAAGACGCGCAACATGTCGACATCCTTCACCCCGAGCGTGGCACCGGGATAAAGCTTGATATTCAGTTTGCCTTTGGCGCGTTCATTGACTTCGTCGACAAACTGCTTGTAGTACTGGGCTTCGACGCGCGCCGGCACCCAGACAATGTGCATTTTCCATTCTTCGGGTGCCGCCATGGCGGCGCCCGAGTACGTCAGAGCAGCCGCCAGGCAACCGGCTAACCATTTCCCCATTTTCATCGCGATCTCCTGTTTGACGTCGAGGGACGTGTCGAGATACTGCTGAACGCCGCGATAGCCGTCGCGGCTCGGTTTGCTACTGATTCTTATGCTGCCGAATATTGGGCGCGCGCCTGCTCAACCGTTACTTTGCCGTCTTCGATATCAGCGGCCAACGTCGCGGAGTCGCGCTTGGCTGGATCGCCATAGCCCCCTCCGCCCGGCGTTTGAACGATGACGCGATCGCCTCGATGCAGGGTGGCGACGAGCTTGGAGGGGATGTCCTCGGTCGTGCCGTCGGCGCGCAGGATGACCGAAACCTCGCAAGCGCCGCTGCCGCCGCCCATGGAACCTTGCGCTGGGCAATAGTGGCGTTCTCCGCGGTGAGTGAAGATGGCGTCATCACCAAGCAGCTCGAATTCTTTGATCAGTCCCAGGCCGCCACGGAATTGCCCCGGCCCGCCCGAATCGGGGCGCAGCGCCAGGCGGTGCACGCGAATAGGCGCTTCCAGCTCCAGGGCCTCGACCGGTAAGTTCATGCAGTTCGACGCGTCAGTTTCGACGACGTCTACGCCGTCACTACCTTGCGCTGCGCCGCTGCCGCCGGTGATGAGCTCACCCACGACATAGGTCTTGCCGTCGGCCTGTTTCCCGCCGAAGGCCAAGGCCAACAGCACGCCAGCAGAATCGGCGGGCACTTTGTGGGGCAGTACCTCTTTGAATGCCGCCAGAATGCAGCCGGTAATACGTTTGATCGTGGCGGTTCGCGAACCTACCGGAGCAGGTTCGCGCGGATTGACCAACGTGCCTTCCGGTAAGTGCAGCGAGACGGGGCGGAAGCAACCCGCATTGGTGGGGATCTCGGGGTCCGTTAGTGCCCTTACGGCAAAATAGGCGGCGGCTTGAGAGCCCGATTTCACACAATTGAAGGGGCCGCGCAACTGAGGACTGGTACCCGTGAAGTCCACATGCATGGAGCCGTCCTTGATGGTCACCGCCACTTCGATGCGCACGCGCTGGTCGAGGTCGATGCCATCATTGTCCAGCCAGTCTACATAGCGATAAACCCCGCTGGGAATCGCTTCTAGCTGCGCGCGCGTCATTACCTCGGAGTTGGCGAGTAAGGCCTGGAAAATCGCCTGTAGCGTGGCGACTTCGTAGGACTTGGTCAATTCCATCAGGCGGCGCGCGCCAATGCGGCAAGCTGCAATCTGCGCGTTGATGTCGCCCATGAAGGTATCGGGAATGCGCACGTTCAGTTTCAACAGACGCACCAGCGTCTCGTTGATCTGGCCCGCCTCGAACAGCTTGAGCGGCGGGATGCGGATACCTTCCTGATAGATCTCTGTCGCATTGGTCGGGATCGAGCCCGGCGTCATCCCGCCCACATCCTGGTGGTGTGTCATCGTCGCCGACAGGGCGATCACCTTGCCGTCGACAAATATCGGAGCTACCAGCGCGATGTCGGGCAGATGGGTCCCCCCTAGATAGGGGTCATTCATAATATAGATGTCGCCGTCTTGCATCGTCGCCAGCGGAAATTCGCGCAGCAGTGTTTCGACGATAGGGATCAGCGTCGCCAAGTGAATCGGCACGGCGCAGGCCTGTGCGAGGGATTCGCCGTCGGTGGTAAACAGGCTGGCCGAAGCGTCCAGGCCTTCCTTGACGATAGGCGAGAACGAGCTTCGCAGCAGAGTCGATTCCATCTCGTTGGCGATGCCTTCGAGCTTATTGCGGACCACTTCGATGGTGACAGGGTCCAAACCGCTATGGGCGGGCGCTTCGGGCGCGCCGCTGGCTGTCATTGCATGGGGTTGCATGATGTCCTCGATCCAGAGTTATCGGGTCAGCAGGATGTTGCCGTTGTTGTCCACTTCGCCTTGCCATCCCGGTTCGATCACCGTGGTGGTGTCGGCTTGCTCCACAATCGCGGGGCCTTGGAAGCGGAATCCCGGCGGCATGGATTCGCGGCGGTAGATGCTTGCCTCGATAAAGTCGGGCGTGTCGGTGACCAGAATTCGCCGCGTGCCACGCAGCGGCGGTTCACCATTCGCGGCATACGCAGTGCTATCGATGCTGTTCTGTCCGCCAGCCTGATGGACCGCGCGCAGATTAACGATGCGCGCCGGCGTGCGCGTGCTGTAGCCGTACACCCGCGCATGCGCTTGCAGGAAGTCTTCGAACAACAAGCCACAAGGATCGTTCGCATCCAGTTGTAGCGGAACTTCGATGGAGTAGGCCTGGCCCACATAGCAAACATCGGCGTAGTACTGCACCAGCGAGGCCGACGCATCTACGGCTTCCTTGCTCATCAATGCCGCGCATTGCTTATCGAGCTCGTCAAGCACCGCGCGGATGGCAGGCATTTCCTCAGCGCTTAAGGTTTTGCCAAATGCCAGCGAGCTCTCGTGTTCGGTCGGTGCGGCCAATAAACCGGCAGCCGACAGTACTCCGGGATATCGCGGCACGACCACGCGGCTCACGCCCAGCTCACGGGCGAGCGGAACAATGTGCACGGCGCCACCACCGCCCAGCGGCATCAGCGAGAATTTGCGCGGGTCCAGGCCTTGGCGGATTGAAACCAGCCGGATGCCTTCAGCCATTTGGGCGTTAACGATACGGTGAATGCCCAGTGCGGCTTGCTCCACTGTCATACCCAGTGGCTCGGCGATTTTTTCTTTGATGGCCTGATACGATTTCTCCGGCTGCAGCTGCAGGGTGCCGCCAGCGAAGTAATCGGGGTCCAGATAGCCCAGCACAATGGAGGCGTCAGTGACCGTCGGCTGTTCGCCACCGCGGCCGTAGCAAGCCGGGCCGGGCTCCGAGCCTGCCGATCGTGGGCCGACGCGCAATCCGCCTGCGGCGTCGATCCAGGCGATAGAGCCGCCGCCCGCGCCAATCGAGTTGACGTCTACCATCGCCACGCGCACGGGATAGCTGTCGATAATGCCCTCCGAGCGGATCATGGCTTTGCCTTTATGGATCAGCGCGATGTCGCTGCTGGTCCCACCAATATCCACCGTGATGAGGCTTTCCGTATCGGCTGCCTTGCCTGCGATCTGTGCGCCGATGACACCGGCGGCCGGACCGGAGAGAAACAAGCGCACAGGACGGCTGCGGGCCACCTGCGACGCCATCAAACCGCCACGCGATTGCATGACCTGGAAGGGCGCCTGTACGCCGCTTTGCGCCAGTCCATCTTCCAAACGCGAGAGATAACGGTCGATCACCGGCTTCACATAGGCGTCGAACGAGGTCACGACCGTGCGTTCATATTCGCGGAACGCCGGGTCGACTTCATGCGAGACCGCCAGCGTCAGACCCGGATGGGCCTGGGCAATCAGCTCGCGGGCACGGCGCTCATGCGTCGGGTTCACGAACGAAAACAGGAAGCAGATGGCGATGGCCTCAACGCCCGTCTTTACCAGCTCGTCGACACGGGCCAAAAGGGCTGCTTCGTCCAGCGGCGTGACAATCGCGCCGTCGGCGCCGATGCGTTCCGGGACTTCTTTGCGCAGGCTGCCCGGCACCAAGAATGACGGGGTTTCGGAACTCAGCACCACATCGTACATACGGTGGCGCATTTGGCGCCCGATCTCCAGCACATCCTTAAAGCCCTGCGTGGTCAACAGCCCGACTTTCGCGCCACGGCGTTCCAAGATCGCGTTGGTGGCCACGGTGGTGCCGTGTACAAAGCGGGTAATGTTGCCCGGCTCGACTCCCCACTGCTCGCGGATGCGCCGTACGGCTTCGAGAACCGCCAAGCTCTCGTCCTTGCGGGTCGTCGGCAACTTGAAATAGCGCAGCCTGCCGCTTGCATCACGTCCGACGACATCAGTGAACGTGCCGCCTATGTCCACTGCAACCTGTAGCGCGTCCTGCATGGTTCTGACTCCCTTGATCAATGCGCGCGAAAAATAGCGAACTTGTGTATAGCGATAATCGATTTGTATAAATCGATATACGCTACATGCTAAATAGCGCCACCAGGGTGTGTCAATAAAGTCTGTATAGGGAAAAACACGTATGCGAGCGGCACAGGGACCCCGCCGAGTGCGCCGAGACGGGCCAGCTCGGGTGATAGGGTCAGCAGCACTAGGGCATCACGTAGCGATACAGTCTTGCGCCGATCGAACCCATTATTTGCAAACTTTCGCAATCCCGTTTTTGCTGCAATGCGTAAGCGTGCATACGCCCCATCGCGCCTGTATGAGATAGCCGTTAATGCGCGTTAAACCTATTGCACCGGCTATCGTTCTTGCGTACTGTTAATCACCGGGCAATATTGAACTGGCGTCATCGGGCGCAGACCCGTGGGCGAGTCCGTCGCGCGCGGCGAGCTGCTCGGCTGCACTTGCTTCATCTTTTTCACTACGACTAAGTGGCATCCCTGCCGCCTTTGCGCGGTATCGAAGAAGGAGTCAATTCGTATGGCGAATCAGAAACGCACCCCATCCAAAGGGGACCCGTAATCGGCGGTCGACACGGCCTACTTCAACACCGATAGCGCACCGGCGCTACCGCCTTCTAAGGAGGCCAGGCATCCCGCATTGAAGCAGGCGATCGCCGTCGGTGAGATGGTTGATGCGCTCCCGGAAAATGCGAATAAACCAAGCGAGTATGGCCGTGTTCAGGCGGACTCGGTCGGCCAGACTGCAGAGCCCTCTGACGTCTCCGCCACGGCAAGCACGCTATCGGAGAAGAATCGCTCGGCTAAAACTTCGAGTCGCGCAAAACCCGGCGAAAATGCCGTGGGTGGCGATTTAGGGCGTGTGCGCGCCGACGGTAGTGGGCAAGCGATGACGACCAATCAGGGTGTGCCGATCGCAGATAATCAGAGTTCGTTGAAAGCCGGGCTGCGCGGACCGGCTTTATTAAAAGACTTCATCCTGCGCGAGAAGATTACCCACTTCGATCACGAACGTATCCCTGAACGTATCGTGCATGCGCGTGGCTCGGCCGCGCACGGCTTCTTCGAGTGCTACGAGCCTTTGACCGATATCACGTGCGCATCGTTGTTCGCCGAGGGCGGAAAGAAAACGCCGGTGTTCGTTCGGTTTTCCACCGTCGCGGGCGAGCGGGGATCGAAGGACACCGCCCGCGATGTGCGCGGCTTTGCCGTAAAGTTTTATACGGATCAAGGCAACTGGGACCTGGTGGGCAACAACATGCCTGTGTTCTTCATCCAAGACGCGATGAAGTTTCCCGATCTCGTGCATGCCGTCAAACCCGAACCTCATCACGGGATGCCGCAGGCGGCATCGGCGCACGACACGTTTTGGGATTTCATCTCGCTCATGCCCGAGTCAGCTCACATGATTATGTGGGCGATGTCGGATCGCGGCATTCCGCGCAGCTATCGCATGATGCAGGGCTTTGGCGTACATACCTTCCGCTTTGTGACGGCGGATGGTCGCGCGAGCCTGGTGAAGTTTCATTGGAATCCGAAGCTCGGGACCCATTCGCATGTGTGGGATGAGGCGGTGAAAATCTCCGGTGCGGACCCCGACTACCATCGCCGCGATTTGTGGGAGGCGATCGAGGCAGGCGCCTATCCAGAGTGGGAATTGGGCGTACAGATTTTCACCGAAGAGCAGGCGCAAGCGTTTAGCTTTGATGTGCTGGATGCCACCAAGCTGATCCCCGAAGAGCTGATACCGATACGACCCATTGGACGTATGGTGCTAAACCGCAACCCGGATAATTTCTTTGCGGAGACCGAGCAGGTCGCATTTTGCACCGCGCACGTCGTGCCCGGGATCGACTTCACCAACGATCCGCTGTTGGCAGGTCGGATTCATTCGTATGTGGATACGCAGATTTCGCGGCTCGGCGGGCCCAATTTTCACGAGTTGCCCATTAACGCGCCGGTCGCAGCAGTGCATAACAACCAGCGTGATGGGATGCATCGGCAGACCATCCACCGCGGACGGGTCGCCTGGCTCTACCCCATAAACGGGGGATGAGCATTCATCAGACCCGGTTAATCACACCGTTCCAACCGCACTGAGCCAAGACTCTCATGCGGTAATTCTCAAAATTTCTGAACCCAAACGCCCGGC
>Ga0182748_1004711_pt1 | contig 10656 bp, 5 predicted proteins | sample eDN3rd37CKraftOP_FD_128877 | JGI IMG/M metagenome (GOLD analysis project Ga0182748, IMG submission 128877) | Enriched Organic Plus compost microbial communities from Emeryville, California, USA - eDNA 3rd pass 37_C Kraft OP (version 2) (version 2) ...
CCTTGGAAATCGTCGATACGTAGCGATCCGGGCTATCCGCAGCCATCTGGTCGGCAATTGCCTTGGTAAAGCTCTTCAGCGTGTCCCAGTCAGCCTTTGGCTTCAGCGGTGCCACGACGTGCAGCCCCTTGCCGCCTGAGGTCTTCACGAACGCCGTCAATCCAAGTTTTTCCAGACGCTCCCTCGTCTCCGTGGCAGCTTCGATCACGCGGGGCCACGGAACCCCTTCGCCGGGATCAAGGTCCATCGTCAGTGTGTCCGGCAATTCCCAGTTTTTGAGCGTCGACCCCCAAGGGTGAATTTCCAGTGTCGCGGCCTGCACCAGACCGATCAGCCCGTTGAAGTCTCTGATGCTGATATAAGGTTCCTCTTCCTTGTCCTTCGGGTCCTGAACTTCGACAATATGCTCATTCAACCCCTTCCATGCGTGCTTCTGGAAGAAAAATTCTCCCTCGATACCGGTCGGGCAGCGCAGCAGCGCGAGAGGACGGTTGACGATGAAAGGTTCGATACGAGACCAGACCTCGGCGTAATAATCGGCGAGCCCCTGCTTGGTGACGCCCTCGCCGGGCCAGTAGACACGGTCGGGATGGGTGAGCTTCACATCGATCTTCTGGGTGTCCTTGTCGGAAACACGAGCTGGCACGTTTTGCTCCTCCCATTTGACGTCGCTGGCAGCCTTATCCTCGCGCAGCCCCCTGAAGGAAGCGTGGCGCAATCGCTTATCGGCAGTCCATGCGCGAAATTCGATCTCGGCTACCAGCTCTGGCTTGACGAACTTGGCGCCGCGCCGGTCATCCGCTGTCAGCGGTACGGCAAACGGGCTTTCGTCCAGTCGCATGGCATGCAGCCTTTTATAAAGTTCCTTCGCCACCTTGACCGAAAAGCCCGTTCCCACCCGGCCTACGGGAACAAGCCCTTTTTTATCCTGTACGCCCAGTAGCAGCGAGCCAATCGCGCCCCTTGTTGCGGACGAAGGGACATAGCCAGCAATGACGAATTCCTGCCGCCCAATGCATTTGGACTTGCGCCAATCGTTGCTGCGCCCGCTTCTGTAAGAGGCGTCCTTGAGCTTCGAGACAATCCCTTCAAGACCAAGTCCGCATGCATTCTCCAGTACCGCAGCGCCATCGGCGTCAAAGGCCTCGCTGAAGCGCAGGGTGGACGAGGTTTTGGAGAGCAGTTTTTCGAGAAGCTTCTTGCGCTCAATCAACGGGGTTCCCCGAAGGTCGTTGCCGCCCACATAAAGAAGATCGAACAGATAATAGACGAAGCGATCTGACCGCCCCTCGCTCAAATCTTCCTGCAAGGCTGAAAAATCGGACAGTCCCGACTGGCTTTCGACAACGATCTCCCCATCGAATATGGCGTCATCCACGCCTGTTCCAACAAGATCGTCCACGATCTGTTGACCGAATTTTTCGGTCCAATCCAGCCCGCCGCGCGAATAGAGCTTGACCTCGCCTTGTCCAACATGGGCTTGGACACGATAGCCATCGAACTTTATTTCGTGGAGCCAGCGGTCGCCTTCAGGTGCAGCCGGTACGAGCGTAGCGAGTTCGGGCTCGATAAAATCCGGCATTGCTCGCTTCTGGCTGTTCGTGAGACGCGAAGCCGCAGGTTTCTTTGCGGCGTCCGACTTCTTCTTGATCGGACCGGTTTTCGATGACCAGCCCGGCTCCTCATCCTCGACATCGGCGATGACGCGACCGGTTTTTACAGATTCAGGCTTTTCTTCGAGAATGTCCGCATCATCGGACTCCCTGGCGAACTCGTCCTCCCCCTTGATGAGAAGCCAGTTCTCCCGCTTCTCGCCCGGCTTTCCGTGCATACGGACCAGATGCCAGCGCCCTTTGAGTTTTTCACCGGTGAGTTCAAACTCAAGATGCCCTTTCTTGTATTGCTTATGTGCATCGCCAGTCGATTTCCAGCGTCCCGTATCCCAGACGATTACCGTGCCGCCGCCATATTCGCCCTTGGGAATCGTGCCTTCGAAGCCCGCATATTCAAGAGGATGATCCTCCACGTGCACGGCAAGGCGCTTTTCACCGGGAACGAGGCTTGGCCCCCGCGTCACGGCCCAGCTTTTCAGCACGCCATCCATCTCGAGGCGGAAGTCATAATGCAGTCTCCGCGCATCGTGTTTCTGCACGACAAAGAGATCGCCTTTTGCCCTTGCGGACTTGCCCCGTGGCTCGCTGGTTAGGGTAAAATCGCGTTTCTTGCGATAGGTTTCGAGTGGCTGTCCCATGATCAGCCCGCCTTCTTTCGAGACTTCGCGCCAGAGTTAGCCCGCGACCCGGTCTTGCCTTTTGTTGCCTTGGCTGGCGTTTTATCGGACCGGCTGAGGCTTGCGCTCTTGCGCAGGGCCTCCTTGAGATCGATAACCTCAGCGGTCTTTGGCGCAGCCGGCTTCCTCAGCGGTTTGCCCGCAATCTTTGCCTTGATCAAATCGGCCAGCGCGGCATCGTACCGATCATCGAAGCTTGCGGGGTCAAAGCTGCCCATCTTGGTGTCGATGATGTGTTTCGCCAGATCGAGCATCTCCCGATCAAACTTGAAAGAGCCGAGATCGGCGAATGCCTCCGCTGCGGCGCGCACCTCATACTGGAAATTGAGCGTGGTGGCGATGAGGCCATGATCGTAGGGACGGATGAGGACCTGTCGCGCGCGACGGAAAAGGACGGCCTCCGCAATCGCGGCCACCTTTTCAGCTTTCATGCCCTCGCGAACCAGCATGAAACTGTCGTCATCTCCTGCCGGCGCAAGATAATAAGGCCGGTCGAGATAGACGTCATCGATCTCATCGCATTTGACGAAATGGGTGACATTCAGCGTCTTGTCGCTTTCGGGGATCGCTGAAGCGATTTCCTCTTCGTCGAAACTCAAATACGAGCCGGACGAAATTTCGTAACCCTTGGCCTGGTTTTCACGGGGTACAGGCTTGCCGGTATCGCTGTCCACGAATTCCCGGTTGAGGCGATTTCCGGTCTTGCGATTAATCAGGTGGAATGACACGCGCTCCGACGTCGAAGCCGCCGTGAAAAGTGCGACAGGACACAGAAGCTGTTCGATTTTCAACTGGCCTTTCCAGTTTGCACGGGGTGCCATCGATTTATCCCGCTTTCATCAAGCGCCATCTTCATGCCGGGTGGTGTCCCCGGTACGCTTGAGATAATGCGCATATGCAAAGCCGACGACGAGAAGCGCGGGTAATCCGATCAAGACGATCCAGAACAAGAATCCACCCATTTGCCCTCCTCCGCTCGGCTTGCGACGCGTGTTCACGGCATGATTGCCATGCAGGATAAACTCATGATCGGATAAAATTGTTCCGGCATTGCGCGCCGTGTCTCGTAACCATCGAGCCTTGCACGCCAAATATCTCGGAGTGCAGAGCACAAGATCGCCGCCTTGTAACCTGCGATGATATTATCTTTCCCGCAGCGCTTCGCGCGCCCTGTTGAACGGCTTGAGGAGGTAATCCATAACGGTCTTGCTGCCGGTATGAATGTCTACGGTAGCGATCATGCCGGGTACGATCGGGAAACGGTCGCCGTGTTTATTAAAGAGCGCGTCTGTTTCTGTCTTTATGAAAACACGATAGTAGAACTCTTCCGGATTGACTTCGTCCTGAATTGTATCCGGTGAAATACTGACAACCTTCCCCTTCAAGCTGCCATATATCGCATAGTCATAGGCAGTGACCTTGACCGTCGCGGGCTGGTCAGGATGAATATAGGCAATGTCGCGTGGGGAGATGCGAGCCTCGATGAGAAGCTGTTCGTCCAGCGGAACGATAATCATCAGCTTGCCATTGGGCGGAACCACGCCCCCTATCGTCGAAACTTCGATGTTCTTCACGATGCCGCGAACGGGAGACCGCAATGTCAGGCGGGCAAGCGAGTCCGCCCTGCCCCGGATCACTGAAGAAAGGGATTCCACGTCTGCGTTGGCTTTCGCGAGTTCCTCTCGCGCCTTGACGATATAGTCGGATTGAATCTCGGTTTCCTTGAGCTGAAGCTCGACAAGCTGACGCTTTAGCCGGATGACTTCCACATTGCTGGCGGCGCCCATCTTGGTCAGCGACTGGCTGATGGCGAGCTCGTCCTGAGCGAGCTTTTTCGACTCCGCAAGCCAATCAAGCGAATCCTTGAGACTGCGTCTGCGCGCTTCATACAGCTTGGTCTCGGACGCCTTGAGCGCGGGAAATGCATCCAGTTCGTCAGGGAATTCCAGTTCGCTTCCATTGACCTCCGCCGTCAGACGAGCCGAACTTGCCAGCGCGGCACGATATTTGGCAGAACTCTCCTGAACCGTCGCCTCCGTGACCGTCGGATCGAGCTGGGCCAGTATCTTGCCAGGTTCGACGACATCATCCTGACGAACATAAAGCTTCGCGAGAACGCCGCCTTCCAGAGACTGGATCACCTGTTCCTGGGAGGTTGGCACCACCTTGCCGGTGCCGGTTGAAACTTCATCAAGCAACGCCAGATAAGCCCAGATCAGCAGAATCGCGAAGAACAGGAACACAAGCCGGACAAAACGCTTCGAGCGTTTCAGCCGCGCACCGTCGGCACTTCCGTTCACCCAGTCGCCGAAATCTTCGCCAACGGTCGCCATGTTGCTCTTCTCCGACTAGCGTGCATCCCGAAAGGGCTTTTCTGCGGCTTCGACCTTGCTCACGCCGAGCAATGCTTGCAGCCCGCGTTCTTTGGTGTCGTTGAGGGCTATCTGTCCGTTCTCGACGACGATAAGCCTTTCAACCAGTTCGAGTACCCGCGTGCGATGTGTCGCGATGATCACCGTGCGCCCGGCGCTCCAATTTGCGAACTGCTGGATGAAATGGCGCTCGGTCGCCTCATCCATTGTGGATGTCGGCTCATCGAGCAGCACGACCGAAGGGTCACGGATCAGCAGGCGCGCCAGCAATATGGCCTGCTTCTGCCCACCGGAAAGACCGCTTCCGCCTTCCTGAACAAGATGTTCCAGCCCTTGCGGCAGTTTGCGGATGAAACCTTCTGCCCCGACCATGGCAAGAACGCGCTGAATCTCATCGCCGGAAGCGTCTGGCGCGCCCATCGTGATATTGTCGCGCAGCGTGCCGAAGAACAGCCGTGAGTTTTGTGTCAGAAGCCCGACGTCGCGCCGGACATCCGCCGGATCGATCTGCGGCAAGGACAGGTCGTCCAGCAGAACCTCACCATCGCTTGCATCGAGAAGCCCCGACAAGGCGAGCAGAAGGGTGGACTTGCCCGCACCGTTTCGCCCGAGAACCGCGATCCGTTCACCGTGTTCGATCTTGAGATCGCGCACCAGCAGCGCCGGAAGCGAATTGTCATCGCCATAGCGGAAGAGCGCATTCTTGAGGAGATAGGAGCCTTTGATATGCGGGCAATGAATCCGGTTTTCGCTGTCGGGATGGTCGACCGGCATCTGCATAAGACGATCGAGACCCTGTTTTGCGATCCTCGCATGCTGCAAACGCCCGGCAATCTGGGTAAACTGCGCCATCGGCGCCAGCATGCGCGAACCGAGGATGGAAGCGCCCACAAGCGCGCCGGTCGTTATGTCACCGCTGATGACCATTGGCGCACCGATGAAAACCGTGAGCGCGTAAACGCCGGTCTGCACATTCTGGGTCCATACGCTCAATCCGTTTGTGACCGAGCGAAGCCGGATCTGCGCCTCGCCCGTAACGGCATTGAAATGGTTCCATTGCTGCTGGAAACGATCTTCTGCCTGCAGGCTTTTGATATCCTCTATGCCCTGCACCGTTTCCACCAGCATGGCGTTTCGCAGCGATGACTCACGCATAGCCTCGTTGGCGTGCTGGCGGAGACGCCTTTGCAAAAAAATTCCCGGCAGGATCAAAGCAACAATCGCGGCCAGAGGAATATAGACCAACGGCCCTGCCAGCCACCAGAACAGTACAAGAAACAGAAGGAAAAACGGCAGGTCCGCAATCGCCGCAACAGTCGTCGAGGTCAACAATTCGCGCACTTGTTCAATATCGCGCAACTGCGCGATGAACGAACCTGTCGACGTTGGTCGGGCACGATTGCGCACCCTGAGCGCATGACCGAACACCACATCCGACATTTGCAGGTCGGTACGCTTGCCGAGCATATCAATGATGCCCATTCGCGCGCGACGCATCATGAAATCGAAGCAGATTGCGAGCGCGACACCGCTGAACAGCACATAAAGCGTATTGAACGACTGCGCCGGGATAACACGGTCATAGACCTGCATCGAGAAAATGATGCCCGTCAATCCAAGCACATTGGCGATAAGGGAAGCGACCATCACATGACTATAGGAGCCGAGATCCCTGAAGATGATCCGCCTCAGCCAGTTCTCCTCGAAGGGCTTGATATAGGCATCGACACGCGCATCGGGAACTGCCCTTGCAGGACGAGCCAGCAGAACGCGCCGGGTCTGCGCTACAAGACGGTCGAGGGGAAAAGCGTGTTCCAGACCCTGTTCACCGCTCAGCCAGACACCGGCCTCCCGGTCGTTTGAAATCTTGTGAACGACCGCCAGCTGCCCGTCAGTCAGTTCAAGAATGAAAGGCACATGCCAGATGGAAAGATTGATGTTCCGTGGATCGACAAGCTTGATGCCCAATCCCATGCGACGGGCCACCGCTTGAAGCTTCGTCTCGTCCGTGGCTTTGGGGTCCACAGAGACGGCGGCAAGTTTTACCCCCTGAACAGAAAGCGGAAGACGATAATATTGCGCAACAAGCCGCAGGGCGTCCAACCACCGTTCCTGGCGGAACTCCGCCGTCTGCGCATCTTCTGTCGGCTCAAAGGCCAGAGCTGGCCCTTCGGGAGGGACTTCGTCACGTTTCATTGACTGACCATGCCTCCCCGCACCATCGCCGGATTGATGCCGAACTCACGGCGTATTTTACCGGAACTGTAAAGGCAGCTTATATTGAGCCGTCGCAGATCATGGACTGTGTTGGCGATCTGGAACCGCGATTCATGCAGTTCCTGCTCCGCATTGAGCAAATCCAGCAGCGTTCGGGTTCCCAGTTCCAGATATTGTTCGCGATACAGGTCGCGCGTTTTGACCATCATGTCTGCGCGCGATTCCAGCGATCCCTTCAACCGGCCCAACGTACCGATCTGGCTTCGCGCCTCCATGAGATTGCGCTCAATATCGTAGCGGGCCGTGCTGACGGCAGCTTCTGCCGATTGAAGTGCGTAGGCGGCGGCCCTTTTACGCGCTGCCGTCTGGCCACCGTTGTAAAGGTTCGACGAAACATTCAGGCCAACGGAATATTCCGGCTGGCGGTCATTGCTTCTCGTATCGTCCCGTGACGCGTTGAGATCGTAGCCGGTCATCGCCTCAAGGGACAATGTCGGAAGAGCCTCGGCCCGGCTGGCAGCCAGTTGAGCCTTGGCCTCCTCCTTCTCCGCCTTTGCCTGAAGCATGGCAGGCACTTCCTCCCAGTCAGGAACCGCCGCTTCGCAGGCCTTGCCAAGCCAGTCGGGTTCGCCGGAGGCCGGATTCGGGGAACCACCGCCAATCAACGCGCCGAGAGCGACTTGCCACCGGTTCAGCTCGGACTGGTACTGCAACTGGGTAGCGAGGGCAGATTCCACGCGCGCATCGGCTTGCACCTTGTCGGACATGGTGCTCGCGCCCTTGTCCGTGCGTTGACTGACGAGACCGGCAATGCGTTTCACGCCTTCCACCTGTTCCTGCGCCAGCGCCGAAAGCCTTCTGTAGCGCTGCACCTCGACAACGGCGTTGGCGGTGTCGCGGGACAGATCATCAATAGCGAGAAGGAGGCGAGCATTGCTGATACTCTTGACAGCCTGTTCTATGTCGACCGAACTGGCAACCTTGCCGAAATCGTAAAGCATCTGGGACGCCGAGATATTGAAGTTCGGACGCCAGCCTTCACGATTGCTGCTCTGATAACCGGAAGTCACACCGGCATTGAGCTTGGGATAATAACCTGCCTGAGCTGCCCGAATGCGTTCGTCGGCCTGATAAATCCGGCCTGTTGCCTCGTCGACCGCGGGATGCCAGCCGACGGCGCGACGGACGGCGGCTTCCATCGTAAGGGAACCAGGGGAAACCTGCACCGCTGGTGCAAGGTTTCGAGCTGGACGGCCCCCATCAACAGCAGGTCCTGGGGGAACGGAACCCGCTGATGACAGGGGCTGAGGAGCCTCGGTTTTCTTTGCCGCCGGGGCAGAAACCTTGGCTCCCATGGCTGTGTCGATCGCAGTGGTCTGGCATGCCGCCAGAAGGCATAAACTGGGCAATATGGTCGTCAAATGATTTAGGACCCGGGCTCTACGCATCTAATATCCGTTATGACCGGCCGAAGCCTGAAAATTTTCGGATGGAACCCCTGCCGCCAGCCAGCCGGCGGCAGGGAGGATCGATCAGACCATATGTGCGGAGTGGAGCGGGTCCTCCTGCGTCAGCGGATCGGGCGTCAGGTAGGCCAACGGATCGGTCACTGCGCTGCTATCATCGACCGTTAACAAATCCGTATCGGTGCTGCTTGCCGCCACATCGGCGGAGCTGCCCCCGACCGTTTCGCTATCGCTGGAAGGCAGAACAATTTCACCGCCGCCGTCATCAAGGACGAGTGCCTCCGAGAAATCGTGCTGTGCCGGTTCGGGCGGAGTATCGCTGGCATTGTGCTCGGCCAGACTATGGAGCGGCACGACGTCACCCGACGGATCCATCGAGAAGCTCTCTGCCGATACCGGGTCGCCCGTCACGTTTGCAAACGCGACGGCAGAACCGTCATGAAGCTGGACAACCAGTTCGGCCGTCGTTTCATAACCGCTCGGAAGAACGATCTTGTAGGTGAAGCTGTCCGTCGCTTCACGATCTGCATATGCCAGTGTGTCCAGCGGCTCATACTTGTATGTGCCGTCGCTGTAGATGGTGAGGTCACCATGCAGACCATGGATAACGGTGCCCGCTGTGGTCGCGTCGACAAAAGCGCCACCGTCCGCAACCATCACCTTCGAGCCTTCCGGCACGATCCCGTCATTGACGACCACGCTGCCGCTGATCGACGGATCGCCCGAGATCACATGCTGATCCAGATGGGTGACATTCACATCCGTCGTGACCGTCATTGATGTAAGCAAGCTCGAAAGCGTCGTATGGACCCGATAGGTGCCGGCATCGAGACCGAGGCTGCCAATATCGATTGTAGCAACGGTTCCCAGCAAACCGACCGTTATATTGAACGAAATCGCACTATTGGGGACGTCCTGCCAGACACCGCCAACCAGTTCTTGGAGACCAACCGTGCCGCTACTTACGGCTCCCACTGTGACCGAGACAGTCACGGTGCCGCTCGCAGCTTCATTGGCACCGATGATGAAAGAGTTGCTGTTGGCGGTGTTGTCACCGAACAACCCACCCAAGGACTGCGACTGGTCCAGCAGTGGATCCGTCGGGTTGATCCACGTAACGCTTAGATCAGCCGCATCATTGGTAGCCGCGACGCTGTAGGTCGCGTCTGCCCCGATGTCGGTATCACTCCAGACTAGCCCCTGGCCGTCGCTGTCGATACGAACATAAAGTTCTGCCTGGGTATCCGTGTTAGCCACCGGATCATGAAGCGTGTAGGTAAACTGATCTACCTTGCCAATTGCGGCAGCATCCGCGTTCGGCGTGTAGGTGTAGCTGCCATCCTGATGAATGACGAGTTGTCCGTACTGTCCGATGATCGTGGTGCCCGCCGGTCCTGCCGCCACCGGATAATCGGTTCCGTTGAAGTTCACGCTGGTGACAATATGCCCAGCGGCGGCGGCGCCTCCATCATTATCTAGCACATTGCCAGTGGCTTCGCCCGTTTCGATGCTGGTGTTGAGATAGTCATGATCCAGACCGTTTACGGTCATGGTGGTCAGAAGCGACAGTCCGACGCCATCATAGACCATGAATGCACGATACTCGCCCGCATCCAACCCGTTAACCACCACACCATGAGCGCCCCCATTGAGAAGGCCGATATTGAGTATCGATCCACCCTCGCTGGAACCGTCGACGCTGGTCCACTTGCCCGTGGCTTCATTCCACTTCTGGACGACCAAGCGATAGGAGCCAAGCACGCCGACATCAGCAAGGCCACCGAAGGCGAATGTCAGGTTCTGTGTATGCCCTTCCTCGACCGTAAACTCCCGCGAACTAACACCGAGAACGGTTGCTTGAAGATCAATGGCCCCCAAACCAATACCCACACCGGCCAGATAGGTTACTGGATTATAGTTGACAGCAGTTTCCGCCGGCACAATATCCACGCTGGCAGTGGCGAGATCATCAGCCGCGCCCGGCGTTGTGGTGTTTGGCGTCCAGCCGGCGGAACCTGTGCCCGGATTGCCCGCCGGGTCCGTCACCGCGACCGACACGGTGCCGTCGGGTTGAGCCAGGACAGGCGTCGCTGTCCACGCACCCGTCGTTCCATCCGCCGTCACGGTCGATGACGTTCCGTCCGGCCAGGTCACAACTACCGTCGAGCCCGGTTCCGTCACGCCCGAAGCCGTCGGGATGTTATCTCCTTCTGGATCGGTCAGATCAATGGTCGTCGTTGGTGGCGTCACATCGACCGTGTAATTCTGCGTGTCAGTCACCGGCGCAGCATCATTGCCGGCCGCATCCGCG
>Ga0182748_1004713_pt1 | contig 10654 bp, 14 predicted proteins | sample eDN3rd37CKraftOP_FD_128877 | JGI IMG/M metagenome (GOLD analysis project Ga0182748, IMG submission 128877) | Enriched Organic Plus compost microbial communities from Emeryville, California, USA - eDNA 3rd pass 37_C Kraft OP (version 2) (version 2) ...
CGAGACATAGTTGACCTGCAAGACACAAGGCTTGCGCGCGTGCGGGCTTCGCGCCAAGAGCAGCCATGACCGACAGGACGAGCAAGACGCCGAAGGCGCCAAAAGGCAAGGGCAAGGAGCGGCGCGAGGCGAAGGCGCCGGCGCCCGCCGAGGCGCGCGCGCTCACCCATGCCGAGGCGCGCACGGTCATCATCGGCCTGATGCTGACGCTGTTTTTGGGGGCGCTGGACCAGACCATCGTCGCCACCGCGCTGCCGACCATGGGCCGCGCCTTCAACGACGTCGAGAACCTGTCCTGGGTGGTCACCGCCTACCTTCTGACCGCCACCGTCTCGACGCCGCTCTATGGCAAGCTCAGCGACATCTATGGCCGGCGCGCCGTCATGCTCACCGGCATCGCGATTTTCATCGCCGGATCCGTGGCTTGCGCGATGGCGCCGACGATGACGACGCTGATCTTCGCGCGCGGCCTGCAGGGCCTCGGCGGCGGCGGGCTGATGTCATTGACGCAAACCATCATCGCCGACATCGTCACGCCGAGGGAGCGCGGCCGCTACCAGGGCTATATCGGCGCGGTCTTCGCCTCGTCATCGATCGGCGGACCCGTTCTCGGCGGCATTCTGACCGAGCATCTGCATTGGTCGCTGATCTTCTGGATCAACCTGCCGCTCGGCCTCGTCGCCCTCGCGCTGACCGGCAAGGTGCTGCGGCGGATCCCCTTGCATCAACGCAAGCATGCGCTCGATTTGCCCGGCGCGCTGCTGATGATCTCGGCGGCTATCTCGCTCCTTCTCGCGCTGAGCTGGGGCGGGGTGCGCTTTCCCTGGCTGAGCCTGCAGGTCTTGGCGCTGTTTGCGGCATCGGCCGCGCTCTGGGGAGCGTTCGCCTGGCGCCTCGTCACCGCGCCCGAGCCGTTCCTGCCGCTCCAGGTGCTGGGCAATCCGATCGTGCGCACCGCGACCTTGTCGGGCGCCTGCTGCATGGGCGTGCTGGTGGGGCTTACGATCTTCGTGCCGCTCTATTTCGAGACCGTGATCCATCTCAACGCCAGCCAGTCCGGCCTTGCGCTGATCCCCTTGATGGGCGCATCGGTGGTGTCCGCCACCATCACCGGACGGCTGATGGCACAGGTCGAGAATTACAAGCGCATGGCCTTTGCCGGCTACGCGCTCGCGATCCTTGCGCTCGGCGCGCTTGCGGTCTGGCCCATCGGCCTGCCGATCGCGGTGATCCTTGCGATCCTGAGCGTCGCCGGCTTCGGGGTCGGTTCGGTCTTTCCGGTGACGACGGTGTCGATGCAGAATGCGGTGTCCGGCCGCTATATGGGAATCGCGACCGGCTCGCTGAATTTCTTCCGCTCGCTCGGCTCGGCGCTCGTGGTCGCGCTTCTTGGCGCGATCGTGCTCGGCGGCATCGGCGGCAGCAGCGGCGTCTCGGTCGAGGCGCTGGCGCGCAGCGCGTCGGAGCCTGCGCTCGCCTATGCCTTCCGCTTCGTCTTCCTCGCGGCGATGCTGATCCTGTGTTTCGGCCTCGCCTTCCTGATCGGCATGGAGCAGAAGCCGTTGCGCGGCCCCGCGAAGGACTCCGTGCCGGCGCCCGATGCCCCGGCGACGCCGGTGCAGGAGCCGGGCGAGCGCAACTGACGCGACTTCGGTTTTCGCGGGAGAGTTCGGTCTTTGCGGAAAGAGGCGCGTTGCCTGTCATAGCCCGCCAAAGCGGGCGATCCAGATCCGGTCAACGCAACTGGCGTTGCGCGTGTACTGGATGTCCCGCTTTCGCGGGGCATATGACAACAAGGGGCGATAGGGGTCCCGCTTGCGCGGGGACGACGGCGTGAGGGTGGGCAATGCGCCCGCGCGGCCGGACGCTAGCGCCTGATGCGGCGGCGCGCGGCGATCCGCACCGGGATCGGCTGCGGCGGCACGAACAATGCCGTGAGCAGCGCGCGCAATTCATGGCCGAAATCGGGGATGCCGAACGGCTTGCCGGACGGCGCGCTCCACCACGGCGATTGCTCGCCGGCGGGCGCGAGCGGCGGCGCGTCGGCGACGCGGGGCGGGGTGGGCGTATCGGCTTCCGGCCGATCGGTCGAACGCGGGTTGGGCATGACGGCGTCTCCGTCGCTAGAGCCTGGCCCGCGCCGATGAAGCCGTCGGGCTTCATGGAAAGTCGCGCAGCCGGCATCCGGTTCCATCATGAAGCCTACGCCGCAAAGGTTATCGAGATGGAAAGCCGCAGGGGGCGCGCGGAGTTATGGGGAATGGTTGGTGAAGGGGGGGCGGAGAAGTAGTCCTGAAAGGCGGGCCGGAAGTCTTGCTTTGCAGGCGCTCATGGCTCATGCCGCGATAGCGGCCGCTGGAACTTCACCCATGTGATCTGGAGCTTGAAGCCCGAGTTTGTCGAGTGCTTCTTCGCAATTCTGTCGGAATTTCGACTTCTTGTTCGATGGTGTCCAAAAAGCGCTCTAGGTCTTTGGCTAATTCAGCTATCTCAGCACTGATTTTTTCGAGTTCGCTTTTGAGATCCTTTCCGGCGAGACGGTTGCGCTTTTCCTTGTTGCTGCCCGGCGCAATTCGGGGCGTTAGTTTCCGGAGCGTATGATCCTCATACGCTTCGATAAGGCGACCATGAATAACAGCATTTCGATAACCTGCGAGTTTCTCGGTTTCGGAGATGAGTTGTCCAATCCGCTTCATCCTACGGTGTGGTGCTTTGGTTCGCGGGTTCGGAGGGTACAGAACCTTGGCTACTTTTTTGATTAGTGCTCGTTGTGCGCGGCTCGTCTCAGACATAGAGAAGATCGCATCCATCTGATCGCGCCGTGCGCCGGGCATGAGGCAAGTGAAGATAAGATACCAAATCCCCTCGACTTCGCTCCAAGCGGTCGAGACTTGCCCTATCAGTTGATGTACCTGAGCAATTTCGGGAGGGGTTTCGGAACCGATCAACGTCCGGCCTGTAACGCGTGCCATGGTCTAGAAGCCCGAGATCGAATTATCGCCTGACAGAGAGTCGCCAGCGCGGCGTTTCCATTCGTCCAACTCAACGCCGCGCGGTTCGCGAATTGTATTCGACAGGCTTCGTATAGTCGTGCCGAAACTTATCGGAGCCAAGCCCATCTGATTTTGCACTTCTGTGGCTTGTGGTTTTCGATTGAGGCGGAATCGCATCATTCATGTCTTGTCGTCCCGCGAAGGCGGGGACCCATAACCACCGCTCTGCAATATGGGTCCCCGCCTTCGCGGGGACGACTGCGTGAGGGGACTGCTCTTGTCAGAGCTGAATGCGCTTCAGTGTTTGAAGCGATCCGTTGCAGGAAAATAATCCTTGACAGCGTGACGCTGCTCCTGTAGGGTTTCGTCATTCTCCACACATGCGGCCGCGGCGAGCGGCCCTGGACTTTCCACCGCTCATTCCCGCGCAGGCGGGAAATCCAGCGCGCCCTTAACAGCTTTCCCTTGCCGCTCTGGGTCCCCGCTTTCGTGGGGACGAACGGCTGCGGCATTGCCTCTTCCTCGGCCTCATCCTGAGGAGCGTTGCGCAAGCAACGCGTTTCGAAGGATGGTCGGCATGATCGGTGGCCGCCTTCGTCATTCGAGACGCCTCGCTGCGATCCTCCTCAGGACGAGGGCGGAGCAAACCATCAGCTCACTCATGAGCAACACATCAGCTCGACCCATGACAGACATTCCCGAAAGCGCCGAACGTGCGCGCGCGATGTACAGCGAAGGCGTGACCACGCGCGAGATCCTGGAAGCGACCGGGTTCAGTCACTGGATGCTGTATCGCTGGATCGCAGGCGGGCCGACGAACAGGGACGGCGAGCCGCTGCTGCCGCCGCTGCCCAAGCGCCGCACGGTGACGCGCCGCCGCATTCTGAAAGAAGAGCGGCTGAAGCTGGTCAACCGGATGATGCGCGCCGCGGAACGCCAGGTCGGCGAGATCGAGGAACGCCTCACCGAGGGCGGACAGGCGCTCGGCGAACGCGAGCGCGATGCGCGCACGCTGGCGCTGCTCGCAAAGACGCTGCAGTCGCTGACCGCGCTCGATGCGCTGCATGAGCCGAAGACGACGGGGGCACGAAAAAAGCGCGTCGTGGACGAAGATGACGAAGACACAATCCCCGCCGATATCGACGCGATCCGTCGAGAGCTTTCGCGAAGCCTGGAGGCAATGGCCGCCGGAGGTGCGCGAGACATTCCTGGCGAGACTGAGTGACGAGCAATGCGTGCAGCTGCGCCGCCGGTTTCGGCTTTACGGTCACGACCACCAGATCCCGCCGCTCCTAGGCAATAACGGCGAGCCCTGGACCACGTGGCTGCTGATCGGCGGGCGCGGCGCGGGCAAGACGCGCGCGGGCGCCGAATGGGTGAAGAGCATCGCCAAGGCGCCGCGGCAGGACGGCGAGGGCGAACGCCGCATCGCGCTGATCGGCGAGACCGAACACGAGGTGCGCGAAGTGATGATCGAGGGCGTGTCCGGCCTTCTGTCGGTGCATGCGCGCGATCGCAGTCCGGTCTGGTCGCCGTCGCGGCGGCGCCTCGAATGGGACAATGGCGCGATCGCGCAAGGATTTTCCGCCGAGGATCCGGAGAGTTTGCGCGGGCCGCAATTCTCCCACGCCTGGGCGGACGAGCTCGCCAAGTGGCGTCATGCCGAAGCAACCTTCGATATGCTGCAATTCGGACTGCGCCTTGGCGCGCGGCCGCGGCAGGTGATCACCACCACGCCGCGGCCGACCGCTCTCCTGAAACGCCTGATCGCGGACCCTTCGAGCGCGGTGACGCATGCGCCGACACGTGCGAATGCCTATCACCTGTCGCCGGCCTTCATCGACAATGTGGTGAAGCGCTATGACGGCACGCGGCTCGGCCGGCAGGAGCTTGACGGCGAGATCGTCGACGAGCGGCCGGATGCGTTGTGGTCGCGCGCTATGATCGAGGCGTGCCGTGTGAAGGCCGCGCCGAATTTGCGGCGGATCGTGGTCGCGGTCGATCCGCCGGCGTCGGCCTCGAAGGGCGCCGATGCCTGCGGCCTCGTCGCGGCGGGCCGCGCGGAGAACGGCATCTGTTATGTGATCGCCGACGAGACGGTGGCGGGTTTGTCGCCAGCCGGCTGGGCGGCGAAGGCGATCGCGCTGTGGCGGCGGCTTGAGGCCGATGCGCTTCTTGTCGAGGTCAACCAGGGCGGCGACATGGTGAAGGCGGTGATCCGCGAGGCGGATGCAACGGTGCCGGTGATCGCGGTGCGCGCGACGCGGGCCAAGTGGCTGCGCGCCGAGCCGGTCGCGGCTCTCTACGAACAGGGCAAGGTAAAGCATGCGGGGGTGTTTCCCGCGCTGGAAGACGAGATGTGCGATTTCGGAATCGACGGCTTGTCGTCGGGCCGCTCGCCGGACCGGCTCGATGCGATGGTGTGGGCGGTGTCGCATCTGACTTTCGGCACACGCAGCGGCCCACGCGTGCGGGCGTTGTGAGGATTGGAGGGGGCGTAAGGTGAGCGGGTTGGGTGTTCGGCGAATTCAGTCTCGTGTCCCGGGCGCAGCGCAGCGTGAAACGATGCGCTGCAGAACCGGGACCCACGCATCGGGCTCTCAGTCAGGATGGGCCCCGGCTCTGCGGCGCATCACTTCGCTGCGCTTCGTGCTGCACCGCGTCCGGGGCACGAGCCTGGTGTTTGCCGGAGCCTGCCTAGCGCGAGATTAGAGCTGATCGCTCAAGTCGTCCCAGTTTGGATTGATGGATTCGATTAGCTTGATCTTCCAGGCGCCGCGCCAGCGCTTGAGCGAGTGCTCTCGTGCGCGCGCTTCAAGAACGGAGGCATGCTCCTCGATGTAGACAAGCCTCGTGACGTTATGCGTCCGCGTGAAGCCGGGCACGGCGCCAGACTTGTGCTCGGACATGCGGCGTGCCGCATTGTTGGTCACGCCGACATAGAGCGTGCCGTTCCGGCCGCTGGCGAGGATGTAAACAAAGCACGTCATCGACGAAAGATCAGTTTGAAGACAAGGCCTGGTTCTGCGGCCGATCGCGTTGCTGCGCTTCGCGCTGCATCGCGCCCGGGACGCGCATGCTAGCACGCGTCGCAAGCAGGGGAGCGCACGATGCCGGACCGGCCCGAGATCCGGACAGGCCCGGCGGTGGCCGGCGTTGATAACGGTTTCGCGTCACGTTCAAACTTTTTGCAGGAACCGGTTGCGGCCCTCCGCGTTGTTGCGGCGACAGAACGACAAAGGAGGGCGACGATGCCGATCATTCTGTGGTTGCTGGGCGTTCCGCTCAGTCTGATTATCATCCTTGCGCTGCTTGGCGTGTTCTGACGCGCGCAACTCAAATTCAATGTCGGAACGGAGGGCTCGCATCATGCGGGCCCTTTTCGTTTGTTGCGATGCACCTGATCGAAGAAGGCCGTCATGTTCGATTTCGCCAAATGGTTCCGCGCGCCGGAAAACAAAACCTCGCGGATTGCGCCGCTGATCGCCCTGCAGTCGCAGGGGCAGGCGCGCTGGACATCGCGCGACCTGACGTCGCTCGCGCGCGAAGGCTACATGAAGAATGCCATCGTGCATCGCGCGGTGCGGCTCGTCGCCGAAACCGTCGCCTCGATGACATGGATCGCCTATGACGACGGCGCCGAGCACGAGACGCACCCGCTGCTCGATCTGATCGCGCGGCCCAACCCGCGGCAGGACGGCGCGGCGTTTCTGGAAAGCGTGGTCGCGCATCTGCAGCTCGCCGGCAATGCGTATGTCGAGGCGGTGATGCTGGACGGCCGGCCGCGCGAATTGTATGCGCTGCGTCCGGATCGCATGCGCGTCGTGCCCGGTCCCGATGGCTGGCCGGAGGCGTACGACTATCATGTCGCCGGGCGCAGCGTGCGCTTCACGCAGAGCGGATCGCCGCCGCCGATCCTGCATCTGACGCAATTCCATCCGCTCGACGATCACTACGGCCTTGCGCCACTTGAAGCGGCTGCCATCGCCGTCGATACGCACAACGCGGCCGCCGCCTGGAACAAGGCGCTGCTCGACAATGCCGCGCGGCCGTCCGGTGCGCTCGTCTATTCCGCGCCGGAAGATGCAGTGATGTCGGATGGGCAATATCAGCGGCTCAAGCGCGAGCTGGAGGAGGAATATCAGGGCGCGCGGAATGCCGGCCGCCCGCTTCTGCTCGAGGGCGGTCTCGACTGGAAGGCGATGGCGCTGTCGCCCAAGGACATGGATTTCCTCGACGCGAAGCACAATGCAGCGCGCGAGATCGCGCTGTGCTTCGGTGTGCCGCCGATGCTGCTCGGCATTCCCGGCGACAACACCTACGCGAATTACCAGGAGGCGAACCGCGTCTTCATCCGCAACACCGCGCTGCCGCTCGCGAGCCGCATCGGCACTGCGCTGTCGCAATGGCTCGCGCCAGGTTATGACACGCCCGTCCGCCTTGCGGTCGATACCGATCGCATCGAGGCGCTCGCGGCCGATCGCACGGCCCTCTGGACGCGCGTGACGGCCGCGCCGTTCCTGACGCTGAACGAGAAGCGCGTGGCGATCGGCTACTCGCCGGTCGAGGGCGGCGATACGTTTTGATGCTCGTTATTTCTTGGTCATCTCGGTGCAGGACGCGACGCGTCCGGCCGGCGACTGTTTCATGTAGCAAAGGTCCATGCGGTTCGGCGCGAGCAGGGTGCCGAAGCTGTAGCCATCGTCGTCGATCAAGTAGATCGTGCCGTTGCGTCCGATCACCGCGATCACGGTTTCCTTGTGCTTGGCGGACGAGAAGGTGCCGTAGAAGCGCCGGCCCTCCTGCTTCTCGATCACCATGGTGAAGGGGACGGCCGACATCAGCGGACCCTTGCCCTTGTCGCGATGATGCGCGTTGCCGGCGGGCAGCACGACCGACTCGCTGGTCCCGGTCCAGGTGCCGACGAGATCCGGAATGGCGCCCTGCGCCGCGGCCGGCACCGGCGCGAGCGGGGTGAGGGCGGCGAGGGCGAGAGCTGGGACGGCAAATGCAGTGACGGCAAGCGCTGACCTTTGCATGACGGCGTGTCCTCCTCGGTGGCGTCCGCCCGTGCGGCGGCGATGCGAGGGTAGCAGGCCGCTCCCCGCGCCGGAACGTGACGCACCGGAATATGATTATGGACGATTTAACGCGCGCATTCGCAGAGCGCGGCGATCTCGCGCACCTCGCCCTGTTCCTGTGGGCGATGAGTGCAAGTGCGCTGCTGATCGTCGTCCTGCGGGAATACGCGGCCGCGATGCGCCGCTTCGACGATTTCGTGCGCGAGCTCGCGCGCTTCAACAGAAAATTCGGAGGCCGTTGATGGATACCCTGCATTCGGTGATGCGTTCACTGCGTCCGGTCCAGAAGCGCAAGCGCGATCATCTCACCGTGTTTCGCGAATTTCTCTCGCATCTCGACCGGGTGACGAAAGCGAATGCGCGCGATGTGAAAGCCGTGCGCAAGGCGAGGGGACGGAAGGCGCCGAAGGGTTAGCTCTTTCTCGCGTGAGGCTCTCGTGTCCCGGGCGCGGCGCAGCGTGAAACGGTGCGCCGCGGAACCGGGACCCATCGCGCGACTCATTATCTATGGGTCCCGCTTCTGCGTTGCATCACTTCGCTTCGCTTCGTGCTGCATCGCGCCCGGGACACGAGAAGCAGCAGCAATCACCGGTCGTCCCTCTCCCCGCTTCAGCGAGGAGAGGGTGGGAGGGTGGCGAGCGCAAATCGCGCGAGCCGGGTGAGGGGCAGGCGTGCCGCACGCTCTGTGCCGGCCCCTCACCCGATTTCCTCACATTCGTTCGGAAATCGACATCTCCCCGCGCAGCGGGGAGAGGTGACGGAGGGCGCATGCTCGCTCCAAATGCAAACGACTCCGCTTTCCATCCGCGCGCGGCGATCTGGCCCGACGGCAGCGTCGAGGGTTACGCCAGCCTGTTCGGCGAGATCGACCAGGCGCGAGACATGGTGATGCCGGGCGCCTTTGCGCAATCGCTGCGCGTTCGCGGTGTGCGCCGCATCCCGATGCTGTTCCAGCACGATCCGGCAGAGCCCGTGGGGATCTGGCAGGACATTGTTGAAGACTGGCGCGGGCTGCGCGTGCGCGGCCGGCTCATTCCCGATGTCGTGCGCGCGCGCGAATTGCTGGCGCTCCTTCGCGAAGGCGCAGCGGACGGTCTTTCGATCGGATTTCGGACGGTGAAGGCGCGGCTCGATCCGAAGTCGCGGGTGCGCAAGCTGGTCGAGGTCGATCTGTGGGAAATCTCGATCGTGACGTTTCCGCTGCTCCCCGGGGCGCGCGTCCGCGCGGTGAAGGAGGCGAAGTCCCCGTTCGCTCCGCCCGCGCGGGCGCGCAGGGAGCTCGTGCCGGACCCGACGGCGAAGCGGCGCGTCCTGTATCAGCGCGGATTGTGACCGGTCTCGCCCGCTCAGCAGAATGCGCAGCTGTCCAGCGCGCCGCGTGAACCGGGATAACGATAGGGCGAGACCGTACCGGAGGCTTGGGGCGGAGCGACGTTTGCCGGCCGCGCGCGCCTTGGCCTTTGCTGGGTCCGATGCTGGGCGAGTTGTGTGATCCGCAGATCGGCGAGGGCGTCGGCAACGGCCCCGGTGCCGAACCGCGCCTCGGCCGTGCCGGGCGACGCGAGACTTGCGGCGCCGATGCTTGTAACGAGAACGATCGCCGCGAAGCGCATGGGTGTGCCTCTCAGCAATAGGCGCAGGTGGCGAGCGAGTCCCGCGTCGTCGGATCGCCGTAATGCCGGTAATCGAAATAGGCGCCGCTGCCATAGCCATAGCTCGGCGGCGTCACGACGACTCGCGGCCGGCTGTAGGCCGGCGGCGTGTAAACCGGAGGCGGCGGCGGGACGTAGTACGGCGTGCCGTAGGAGCGCGGCTGATTGAGATAGCTGCCGTAATACTGGGCCTGCGCGGCGGTCGGGGCTGCAATCGCAGTGAGGCCGAGCGCGGCGACGGCTGCAGTGACCGATACAATTCTAATCATGGGACGTCCTCGATCGCGGCCGCGGTGACGGCCGACGCACTGTTACCAACACTTCGTACCCTGAGTCTTACGCTGCCACCGAACATCACAATAAGGTGTGTGGTCCGTTGACCCATCCGGTTCGGCTCCGCCCAAGGCGCGGGTCCGGTCCGCGAAATCCTGAGCGCGCGTGGCTTCCCCGGCCCGCGCGCTTTTTTCTTTGTCCATTCACCAGGAGAACAGAAATGGAGCCAGCAACCGAGACGCTCGAAACGAAGGCAGGATTCCCATCCGGCCACCAGGTGCAGGAGGCGCATGTTACCCATGCCGAGATGATGCGGACGTTCGAGGCCTTCAAGGCGGCGAACGACGAGCGCCTCGCCGCGATCGAGCGGCGCGCCGCCGACGTGCTGCATGAGGAGAAGGTCGCGCGGATCGACGCCGCGCTCGACGCCCAGACCCGCCGGCTCGATGAATTGTCGCTCAAATCGGCGCGGCCGATCCTCGGCCTCGAGACGGGCGTACGGAGCGCATCGGCGCGCGAACACAAATCGGCCTTCGAGGCCTATATCCGCTCCGGCGAGAGCGGCGGGCTGCGGGCGCTGGAGCTGAAAGCGATGTCCGCAGGCACGCCGGCCGATGGCGGTTATCTCGTGCCGGACGAGGTCGAGCGCGAAATC
>Ga0182748_1004714_pt1 | contig 10650 bp, 11 predicted proteins | sample eDN3rd37CKraftOP_FD_128877 | JGI IMG/M metagenome (GOLD analysis project Ga0182748, IMG submission 128877) | Enriched Organic Plus compost microbial communities from Emeryville, California, USA - eDNA 3rd pass 37_C Kraft OP (version 2) (version 2) ...
GGCGTCGCCCACCAGCCCCACTTCGACCGGATAACGCAGATTGAGCATGCTGCCGTCCCGGTCTATCTGCACCGCCCTGGCCTGCCCTTCGGGCGGCAGGAATTCCGAATACGGAAAGGAGGTTCCCACCATCAACAGCGTATCGCAGCCGTTCATCAGCTCCCAGCTGGGCTGGGTGCCCAGCATGCCGATGGAACCCGTCACGTAAGGCAGGGTGTCGTCCAGAGCCGGCTTTCCAAGCAGCGCCTTGGCCACGCCCGCGCCCAGCGTATCGGCGACCTGCCGCAATTCTTCCTCGGCGCCCAGGGCGCCCGCTCCCACCAGCATGGCGACGCGCTCACCCTTGTTGAGGACTTCCGCGGCGTTGCGCAGCGCATGCGCGTCGGGCACGTTGGCGTGGTGGGTATAGCCGATGCCGGTATGGGTGACGCCGTGCTCGCGCGGCGGCGCCTCCACCGCCGGCAGGACCTGCACGTCGTTGGGCAGAATGATGCAGGTCACGGTGCGCCGCTCCATGGCGATGCGCAGTGCGCGATCGATCAGGTGACGCACCTGCGTGGGCGTGCTCGCCGTATGGACGAAGTCACGCGCCACGTCCTTGAACAGGCTGTGCAAATCGACTTCCTGCTGATAATTCGTGCCCAGCGCGCTGCGGGCTTGCTGCCCCACGATGGCCACCACCGGTTGGTGATCCATCCTGGCGTCATACAAACCGTTGGCCAGATGGATGGCGCCCGGCCCCGACGTAGCCGCGCACACGCCCACCTGGCCGGTAAATTTGGCATGGGCGCAGGCCATCAGGGCGGCCGTCTCTTCGTGCCGGGTCTGGACGAACTCCAGAGTCGAGGCGCTGCGTCCGAAGGCCGCCATCAGGCCGTTGATGCCGTCGCCCGGATAGCCGAACACGCGCTTGATGCCCCACTGGCCCAGGCGCTTGACGATAAAGTCCGATACGTTTTCCATTTTCCGCTTTCCTGCTTGCTGGCGAGCAAGAAAGGCAGCAACCCCCATGCCTGTAGGGCATGGTTTCGGAAGGTTCTAAGTCACGCAGCGGCCGCCCCTGGCCGGCGGGCGGACCGGCTCGCGTCGATGCAATGCGCGTTCAGACGAGTTCGCGCTGATGCGAGGCGCAGAAGTCCATGATGGGTCCGGCGGGAACGATGCCGGTCGGATTGATCTGCGTGTGGCTGCGGTAATAGTGATTCTTGATGTGCTGCATGTTGACCGTGGCGGCCACACCCGGGTATTGGTACAGCTCGCGCGTGAACCCCCACAGGCCGGGAAAATCCACCAGACGCTTCAGATTGCACTTGAAGTGGCCGTAGTACACCGGGTCGAAACGCAACAGGGTCGTGAACAGCCGCCAGTCGGCCTCGGTCAGCGCGGCCCCCGTCAGGTAGCGCTGCTTCAGCAGGCGGCGCTCCATTCTGTCGAGCGCCTGGAACAGCTCATTGACCGCCTGTTCGTAGGCCTCTTGCGAAGTGGCGAAGCCGGCGCGGTAGACGCCGTTGTTGATGTTGGCATAGACATCGGCGTTGACCTCGTCTATTTGCTCGCGCAGTTCGGCCGGATAGTAATCGCCGGCCGCGGCGCCCACGCCGTCGAACGCGCTGTTGAGCATGCGGATGATTTCGGACGACTCGTTGTTGACGATGGTGCGCCGCTGCTTGTCCCACAGTACCGGCACCGTGACGCGCCCCGTGTAAGCGGGCTGCGCCAGCGTATACAGCTGGTGCATATAGCTGGCATGGTTGACGTGGTCGGGCACCACGCCTTCGTCGGGCTCGAAGGTCCAGCCGTGAAGCGCCATCAACGGGTTCACCACCGACACGCTTATCATCGAATCCAGTTGCTTGATCGCGCGGAATATCAATGCGCGATGGGCCCAGGGGCAGGCCAGCGAAACATAAAGATGGTAACGCTGCGGCTCAGCCGCAAAGCCGCCTTCGCCCGAAGGGCCCGGCGCGCCGTCCGGCGTGATCCAGTTGCGGAACTGCGCCTCGCTGCGCACGAAGCGTCCGCCCGTGCTTTTCGTGTCGTACCACTGGTCGGTCCATTGACCGTCTATCAGCAAACCCATGCATTCACCTTTCGCTGGTTCCGAAGCTGGAAAGCTCCTCGAGTATCGGACAATCGGGGCGGTCGTCGCCATGGCAGCAGTCTGCCAGAACCTGAAGCTGGTCGCGAATGGACTGCAGCTTGGCAATGTCCTGGTCGAGCTCGCCGATGTACTGGCGCGCCAGGCGATTGACGTCCTGGCTCTTGCGGCCTTTGTCCTTCCAGAGGCCGACCAGCATGCGAATGCGTTCGAGCGAAAACCCGAGGTCGCGCGCGCGCCGGATGAATCTCAGCGTTTGGACGTCGACTTCGCCGTACTGGCGATATCCGGCCGGCGAGCGCTCGGCGGCCGGCATCAGGCCCACGCTCTCGTAGTAGCGTATCATCTTCGCCGTCACGCCCGAGGCCTCGGCGGCCTGGCCTATATTCATGTCGCTGTCCTCCGGTGCCGCCGTGTCGGCCCTGGCTTGACCTTACCACGGCGGCAAGGTTTAAAGTGAATGTCCATTCTTTTTCGGAGAACAGACATGCTCGAATTTCGCGTCCAGGACATGACCTGCAATCACTGCGCCGGCGCCATCACCAAGGCCGTCAAGCAGGTCGCCCCCCAGGCTTCCGTCGACGTCGACCTCGATCAGCACCGGGTGCGCGTCCAGGGCGAGGCCGACGCCGAGGCGGTCAAGGCCGCCATCGCAGAGGCTGGCTATACGCCCGAACCGGCCGGCAACTGAAAACCCCGCAGGCGCAAGGCGTTGCCCAGCACAAAGACGCTGGACAGCGCCATGGCGCCCGCGGCGAACACAGGCGACATCAGCACGCCCATCACCGGATACAGCACGCCCGCCGCCACGGGTATCAGCGCCGTGTTGTAAGCGAAGGCCCAGAACAGGTTCTGGCGTATGTTCCGCAGCGTGGCGCGCGACAGCGCCAAGGCGCCGGGCACCCCCATCAGGTCTCCCGACATCAGCACCACGTCGGCCGCCTCCATGGCGACGTCGGTTCCCGTGCCCACCGCAACGCCCACATCGGCCGCCGCCAGGGCGGGCGCATCGTTGATGCCATCGCCCACGAAAGCCAGCGCGCCATGCTGCTCGCGCAGCCGCTCCACCCCGCTGACCTTGCCCTCGGGCATGACCTCGGCCACAACCTCGGCGATGCCCAGCTGGCGTGCGATGGCCTGGGCAGTGCGGCGATCGTCGCCCGTAATCATGGCCACCTTCAGGCCCAGGTCGTGCAGGGCCGCAATGGCCCGCGCCGTGGTGGGCTTGATGGGGTCGGCCACCGCCAGCATGGCGGCCAGGCGGCCGTCGATGGCGGCATAGATGGGCGTCTTGCCTTCGTCCGCCAAACGCCGGGCGTCATCGCCGAACCGTTGCGGCTCGATGCCCAACTTGCGCATATAGCGGTCGGCGCCGATCTCGATGCGCCTGCCGCCTGCCACGCCCCATACACCCGATCCCGTCTCGGCCTGGAACTGCTCGACGGCCGGAAGGGCCAGCGCCTCCGCCTGAGCCGCGGCCACCAACGCCTGGGCGATGGGATGTTCGGAATGCCCTTCGACCGCGGCGATGTGGGCCAGCACGTCGGCCCGCTCCCATCCGTCGGCCACGATCAGATCGGTCAGCGCCGGCTTGCCCAGGGTCAAGGTGCCGGTCTTGTCGAAAGCCACCACCCGGGTTTCGGCGAATTGCTGCAAGGCCTCGCCGCGCCGAAAGAAAATGCCCATCTGGGCGCCCCGCCCCATGCCGACCATGATGGAGGTGGGCGTGGCCAGGCCCATGGCGCACGGGCAGGCGACGATCAGCACCGCCACGCCATTGACCAGGGCGAAGGTGAGCGCGGGCGATGGGCCCCAGAAGAACCAGACGGCGCAGGTCAGGATGGCCACGGCAATGACCGCCGGCACGAACCACATGGTGATGCGGTCCACCAATGCCTGGATGGGCAGCTTGGCCGCCTGGGCGTGCTCGACCATGGAGATGATGCGAGCCAGCACCGTCTCGGCGCCCACCTGGGTGGCCCGGTATGTGAGCGAGCCCGACTGGTTGACCGTTCCGCCCACCACGGCGTCGCCCTCGCGCTTACGCACCGGATCCGGCTCGCCGGTAATCATCGATTCATCGACGAAGCTTTCGCCGGACACGACCTCGCCGTCCACCGCCAGCCTTTCGCCCGGCCGCGCCAGCAGCGTGTCCCCCGCCGCCACCTGTTCAATGGGCAACTCGGTGTAAGCGCCGCCGCGCTGCACGCGCGCCGTGCGCGGCTGCAGGGTCATGAGCCGCTTGATGGCTTCGGACGTCCGGCCCTTGGCGCGCGCCTCGAGATATCGTCCCAGCAGGATCAGGGTGGCGATGATGGCCGCCGCCTCAAAGTACACATGGACGGTGCCCGGGGGCAGCAGGCCCGGCAGGAAGGTGGCCACCACTGAATAAATGTAGGCGGCGCCCGCGCCGACCGCGACCAAGGAGTTCATGTCGGGCGCGCCGCGCAGCAGCGCCGGTATGCCGCGCAGGAAGAAGCGCCGCCCCGGCCCCGCCAGTACCAGCGTCGTCAGCACGAACTGCAGGCGCCAGCTGAATTCCAGCCCGATGGTGTCCATGATGAAGTGGTGCACCGGCATGAAGAAGTGCGAGCCCATCTCCAGCAGAAAAACCGGCAGGGTCAGGACGAAGGCGATGATGAGCGCCCGGCGCAGCTCTGCGCTTTCGGCCCGTTGCCGCTCGGCCAGCTCGTCCTGCGCGGCCGTGTCGGCCCGCGCCTGGCGAGCCTCGTAGCCCGCCTTGCCGACCGCCTGGATGGCCGCCTGCACGTCCGGCGCCCGTTCAAAGTACACCTGGGCCTTCTGCGTGGCCAGGTTCACGCTGGCGTCGGCCACGCCGGGCACGGCCTTGAGGGCGCGCTCGACGCGCCCCACGCACGAGGCGCAAGTCATGCCGTCGACGTCGAAGGTGAGCGGCTGTGCGGGCTGTGTGGACGCGGATGCGTCTGGAAGATTGGGATTCATTGGCTTGACCGGCGCATAGGCCTCTGGTTTTCACGATAGGACCACTGTAAACCTTGCCATCGTGGCAAGGTCAAGTGTCGCAAATGGCAGACGCTTTGCTTATCGCGCGGCGTTTACAACAAGATATATTTTGATTCTTATCGAGCTTTTCGTATATAAACTCAAGGCAAAATCGGCAGCCCGCCATTCCTTCATAAAGAGACGAGACCATGAGAAGAACAACCCTGATACTGGCCCTGGCCGGCCTGGGCGCGCTGGCCGCATGCCAGACGCCCTCGCATTCGCACGGCGGTTCCGGCAATTCCGAATTCAACTGCATTGCCGGCACCGTGGGCGGCGCCGTCATCGGCGGCCTGTTGGGCAGCACCATCGGCGGCGGACGCGGACGCACCGCCGCCACGGCTGTGGGCATTGGCGCGGGCGGCTATCTCGGAAACCGGATGGGGTGCAAATAATGAGACACATCACGATCAAGCCCATCGCCGCAATGACATTCGTGCTGGCCCTGCTTGGCACCGGCTACGCGCAAACCCGGCCCGCGGCGCAGGTCGAACTCACGCCCGAGCATTTCTCCCAGCTCGATCGCAACAAGAGCGGCGGCATCAGCAAGGACGAATACGAACAGTTCATGCGCGAATCCTTCCAGAAGCTGGACACTGACGGCGACAAGCGCCTGAGCAAGGCCGAAGCCGGCGTCGTCATGACGCCCCAGCAGTTCGCCGCGGTCGACAAGAACGGCGACGGCGAACTCACGCTGGACGAGTTCATCGAGCATGTCATGCGCGACTTCGACCGCCACGACTATGACAAGGACGGCGTGCTGCAGCCTTGATTCAGCAGCAGGCGGCGCGGTCGCCGGGCAGGTCGGCGCAGTGGCTTTCCTCGACCTGTATGGTGGCGTGATCGATGCCGAAGCGCTCGGCCAGACGGGCGCGCACCGCGCCGATCACCGCCTGCGGCGCCGCGCCTTCGCGCGGCACCACGTGCAGCGTCAAGAGGTGGGCATCGGCGGTGATGGACCAGACGTGGATGTGATGGACGTCGTGCACCACGGATACGTGGCGCTCCAGGTCGTCCTTGATCTCCGGGATGCTGACGCCCGGCGGCGTGCCTTCCAGAAGAATGTGGCCTGCGGAACGCACCACCCCCCAGGCGCTTTTCAGGATGATGATCGCCACCAGCACGGACAGGATCGGGTCGATGGGTGTCCAGCCCGTTCCGAGTATGACCAGGGCCGCGACGATGGCGGCCACGGAGCCGAGCAGGTCGCCCACGATGTGCAGCATGGCGCTGCGCAGGATGAGATTGTCCTGGCTGCCCCGGAACAGCACGAAGAAGGCGGCGATGTTGGCGGCCAGCCCGGCCACCGCGACGGCCAGCATGGGACCGCCCAGTATCGGTCCGGGCTCGAACCAGCGGCGCGCGGCCTCGATCACGATCCAGGCGGCGATGGCGAACAGGGCCAGGCCGTTGACGAAGGCCGCCAGGATCTCGACGCGGCGAAAGCCATAGGACAGCTGCTCGGTCGCGGCCCGCTTGCCGATGCGTACGGCCAGCCAGCTGAACGCCAGCGCGGCGGCATCGCTGGCCATATGGCCGGCATCGGCCAGCAGCGCCAGCGAACCGGACCACACCCCGCCGGCAATCTCGACGACCATGAAGACGGCGATGATGATGAAGGCCCGCATCAGGCGGCGTTCGTCGGTGACGCCGTGCGCATGTCCTCCCGGGCCGTGATGGTGGTGGGCGTGGCCATGCCCGCCGTGATCGTGATCATGTGAATTATCGTGGTCGTGATCGTGGTGCTTCGAATCGCTCATGTAACGGTCTGTCCTGGATACCGGGGCTCGATGCCGCCGGCAATGGGTTCTTATGTCAGTTGTACCCTATGAACCGCTCGAAAGATAGCCGGCGCTGCTGATAGCCAACACGGTCTTGGACGCGAACCAGTGTAGAGTCTGGTGTAGTGTTTTACTCGGCGTCGTGCCTTTTAACTGATGTGGCGCCTTTTTTGTGTTCTTTAGCGCCGCCGAAGGCGGGGGCACTTGGGCCGGCCGGTCGGGCGGTCCGAGGCAGCGCCCTCCAACGCCCGGCCCAAGTGCCCCCGCCTCCGGCGGCTTAGATTCGGGCAAGCCATACGATAGCGTTCTATTGTCAGGTCGAAGAATATCGCCCTCTCATATTCGCGAAGCATCCCAATCTTGAGATACTCCCATCCATAGCAAGCCGCAAATGCGAGCCGCCGGAGGCGAGGCTGTTCAGGGCGGGCGTTGGAGGGCGCTGCCTCGGACCGCCCGACCGCCCGGCCTGAACAGCCTCGCCTCCGGCGGCGGTTAAGCACTCAGAACGAAGTGTGCCCGTCTCCGGCGTCAATCAAGAACCAAAGCAAACCATCCCGGCCTCCAGCCGCACTCAAGAACTCAAGAACTCAAGGACTCAAGGACCCGGAAAACGCATCCTGGGGATGGTCTCCGGCAAAAAAACAGTTTTCTCCCCGCCTCGCCCAAAGTATGCTTTATCGAGTCAACCGCCACTACCCTGGGAGCCGCCATGACTCGAAAGAAAGCCTCCGATTTCCATCCCGACGTGCTGCGCCTCTTCGACCAGTATGTGCACGGCGCCCTGGACCGCAGGGCCTTTCTGCAGAAGGCCGCGCGCTATGCCGTGGGCGGCCTGACGGCCACCGCCCTGCTGGACAGCCTGAAGCCCAACTTCGCCTGGGCCAACCAAGTGCCCGAATCGGACGAACGCATCGCCACCAGCCGGGAAGAATATTCCTCTCCCAAGGGCAGCGGCGCCATGAAGGGCTATCTTGCCTTGCCCGCCCGAGCGCAAGGCAAGCTTCCCGCCGTGGTCGTGTACCACGAGAACCGCGGCCTCAATCCCTATATCGAGGACGTCGCGCGGCGCCTGGCGGTCGAAGGCTATATCGCGTTCGCGCCCGACGCCCTGACGCCGCTGGGCGGCTACCCGGGCGACGAAGACGAGGCGCGCGCCCTGTTCGCCAAGCTGGACCAGGCCAAGACACACGAAGATCTGTTCGCCGCCGTGGATTACGTGCAAAAGCATCCGGACTACAGCGGCCGCTACGGCGCCGTCGGATTTTGCTACGGCGGCGGCGTGGTGAACAAGCTGGCAGTCCAGCGCGCCGACCTCGGCGCCGGCGTGCCTTTCTATGGCGCACAGCCCAGTGACGAAGAAACCGCAAGCATCAAGGCCCCGCTGCTGATCCACTATGCCGAAAACGACGAACGCATCAACGCCGGCTGGCCGGCTTTCGAACAAGCCCTGAAGGCCAACGGCACCGAATTCCAGGCCTTCGTCTACCCCGGCACCCAACATGGCTTCCACAACGACACCACGCCCCGCTACGACGAAGAAGCCGCCAAGCTCGCCTGGAGCCGCACGCTGGAATTCTTCGGCAAGCACCTGAAGGGATAAATCACGAAACCTGTTCTATGGCGGGATTCGGCGCGCCCGACCAGGTCAGCCGATAGGCCTGGGCCCGGCGTACATTGCCCACCAGCGCGGGCCTGAAGCAGGCCAGATTGGTGCCCTGCAGCCGGCGCACGCTGGGATACACCACGCCCATCGATCCCTCGTCGAGCAGTCGCTGCGCCAGTTCTTGCGAAGCCACATAGCTGCCTGGGCTGAGGCACTCGGCGAAATCGGGGGCATCGCGCAGATCGTGGAATTCGCCGCTGAAGTCAGCCAATAGCGCCTGATAGCTGACGCTGTCCTGGAAGAAGTCGATCTCGGCGTATTCGACCGTCTTGTGGAAAACGATTTCGGCCAGCGCGGTCTGCGCATCGAAAGCGCAATACCAGGCGCCCCGCTCGCCCGAATTGAAGCGGCTGCCCTCTGGACGAGGATAGGTGAACGCGGCATTGACGATGCGGAAATTGGGCACGCCGAAGACGAGTTCGTCTATGCCTATGCCGGCCAGGCCGCCGCGCTCGGCCCGCAAACGCTGGTTGGTGGCATTGTCGAGCGCGAACAGGTCGGCCAGATGGTCGGCGTCCTCGGCCAGAGGTGACAGCACCGAGTCTTCTTGATCGGCAAAGCGCGACGGCAGCAGGCGGACGGTGTCCAGTTGGCGTACCAGCGACATGGGGGGCAGCGAAGCCATGGGCTCTTCCGGACGGCTCAAACGCCGCCGCGCCGGGCGTCGAGCAATTGCCTTACGGCTTGCATGGCGATAAGGCCGCCTTCCATCATGTAGGCCAGCGGCGTGCGCCCCCCGAACAGGGCGTTGCGGTTGGGCAGATGCACCCATTGGTCGGCCAGATCGTCGCCATACAGGATATGCAGCGACTTATAGATGCCCAGCAGGTACGAAATGCGCGTAAGGCGGTCGACCTCGAGCACGCGATCGGGCTTTTTCTTCCATTCGTAGTACGAGCTGCTGGACACCCCGCCCAGCAGCACGCAGGCGTCTTCGTCGCGCAGTTTCCAGGCCTGGGCAAGCTTGAAGAAACCCTTGAGGGCGGATGCCGAAAGCCGCTCGCGCACCGGCCGCGCGTTGAGATCGACGACGTCGGCGGGTTCGAAGCGGCTGAAGGGGTATGCGTAGGCGAGGCTCATAATGGACTCCGGTTATGGAAATTTTATACTCCAAAACTGGAAAAGTCCATCATTTCAAGCTGCTGCGTCTTTTTTGCCTGTCTTGCCGCCCTTCCGGCCGTTCATCCATAGAACCGCCCCCTCCACAACTCTTCGGTCAGAGAATCTCGTCCACCGCCTCGATCGGTCGTCCCAGGCGCGTGCCCTTCTCCGTCACGACAAAGGGCCGGTTGATGAGGATGGGGTTGGCCGCCATGGCATCGAGCAATTGCGCATCCGTCGCTCCGTCAAGGCCAAGCTCGGCATAGACCGCCTCTTTGCTGCGCACCGCCTCGCGCGGCGTCAGTCCCGCGTCGGCGATCAGCCTGGCGAGTTGTTCGCGGCTGGGCGGCGTCTTCAAATACTCGATTATTTCGGGCTCGCGGCCGGCGCCGCGCAGACGTTCAAGCGTGTTGCGCGACGTGCTGCAGCGGGGATTGTGATAGATGGTGGTCATGGTCATTTCCTATGTACTCCCGATGAAAATCACTGCAAAGTGTGCATTGATTCTATACGACCCCTTCGGCGCCTGAGGCAGGTCAACGATTCTTGCCATGCCTTCAGCGCTGTAATACCCTTTTTAGCCGTATGTGCTTCAACAATCCAAGCTTCAAATAAATACACGGAGACAATGAATGGAGTTGACGCTGCTGATCGAGCTGGCGCTCAATGGCTTGCAGTTCGGCTTGATGCTGTTCCTGCTGGCCGCGGGCCTGACCCTGGTGTTCGGCATCATGGATTTCATCAACCTGGCCCATGGCTCGCTGTACATGCTGGGCGCCTACTTCGCGGCCTCCTTCATCATGGCCACCGATTCATTCTGGCTGGGTCTGGTGCTGGCGGTGGCGGCCACCATGGTGGCCGGCGTCATCCTCGAAGTCCTTGTCTTCCGGCGGCTGTACCAGCGCAATCACATGTCGCAGGTGCTGGCCACCTTCGCCCTCATCCTGATTTTCAACGAAGGCGCGCGCATGGTGTGGGGCGAA
>Ga0182748_1004717_pt1 | contig 10649 bp, 7 predicted proteins | sample eDN3rd37CKraftOP_FD_128877 | JGI IMG/M metagenome (GOLD analysis project Ga0182748, IMG submission 128877) | Enriched Organic Plus compost microbial communities from Emeryville, California, USA - eDNA 3rd pass 37_C Kraft OP (version 2) (version 2) ...
GCCCCGGTTTCGCTGCCGCTTTCGGTCGAGGCCGATGGCTACCGGCTGAAGGCCGACGATCTCGACCGTCTGATCGTGGCGATGCTGATCAAGGTCGGCGTGCCGGAAGAGGACGCCCGCATCGTCGCACGCGGGCTGTTGCTGGCGGATCTGCGCGGCATGAACTCCCACGGCGTGCTGCGCCTGCCGGTCTATATCCGCCGCCTGCAGCAGGGCGGCTTCTCGCCGGTATCGAAGTTCGACATCGTCCGCGAGACGCCCGGCACGGCCTTGATCGACGGCGGCAACGGCCTCGGTGCCGTGCTCACCACCCGGGCCATGGACCTCGCCATCAAGAAGGCGAAGACGACCGGCATCGCCGCCGTCGGCGTGCGGTCCTCGAACCATAACGGGGAGGGGGCGCCCTACGTGCTGCAGGCGATCGAAGCCGACATGATCGGCATCGCCACCACCAACGGCTCGCCGATCATGCCCGTGTGGGGCGGCAAGACGCCGCTCACCGGGCCGCTGCCGATCACGATCGGCGTGCCGACCGCGAAGCACCGGCCGATCCTGCTCGACGCCGCGCTCGGCATGAGCTCGCGCGGCAAGATCCTCTATCACGCCGAGAAGGGCATGGAGCTGCCGCCCGGCTGGCTGGTCGACGCCGACGGCCGTCCCACCACCGACCCGAACTGGGTGAAGAAGGGCGGCTGGATCCTGCCGATCGGCGGCCACAAGGGCTGGGGCCTGATCCTGATGTGCGAGATTCTTTCCGGCCTGCTCACCGGCGGCGCCATCGGCCGCGAGCTGACCAACCTCTACGACGATCTCGACCAGCCGCAGCGCAACGGCCATTTCGTCATCGCCATCGACATCGCCTCGTTCCTCGACGTCGCCGGCTTCAAGGCGCGCATGGACGCCTATATCGACGAGATGAAGGCGTCCGAGCTCGCGCCCGGCTTCGAGGAAATCCTGATGCCGGGCGAGATCGAATTCCGCAAGGAAGAGCGCCAGCGCAAAGACGGCATCGTGCTCGGCAAATCGGTCGTCGACGAGGTGCTCGCCACCGCCGCCGCCATCGGCATCACCGTGAAGAACTGACAGGAACCACCATCATGACCGCCACCGACGCCCTCGTGGCCCGTCTCGCCCGCCTCGAGACCGGCCAGGTCAGCGACGTGCTCGACGAGGCCGGCCTGCCGAACCAGGTCCTCGCCTCCAGCCTGTTCGCGCTCGCGCCCGGCGCGCGCTTCGCCGGCCGTGCCGCCTGCCTTCGCGGCGAGCCGATCATCTCCGCCAAGCACGTCGTGCCGGCGCTTCCGCCGGAAGCGCTGGAACAGGCGGCGACGCCCGGCTCGGTCATCGTGATGGCGACCGGCGGCTTCGTCGCCGGCGCCTGCATCGGCGGCTTCGTCGCTTACAGTCTGAAGCGCGAGGGCGCGGTCGGCTTCGTCACCGACGGTGCCGTTCGTGACGCCGACGAGATCCGCGAACTCGGCTTTCCCGTCGTGACCGGGGCCGTCACCCCGACCAACGGCGCGCGCCGCTGGCGCCTGGTCGAGGCCGGCCGGCCGGTGACGCTGCCCGGCCAGACCGGCGTGCCGGTCGTGGTCAACCCAGGCGACCTGATTCTCGCCGACGGCGACGGCGTCGTGGTCGTCCCGGCCGACGGCGCCGAGCAGATCATCGCCGATTCCGAGGAGCTGCAGCGGATCGAGCGGGCCATCGGCGAGGGCCTGCGCGCCGGCGGCACGCGCCCCGCCGTGTTCAAGGCCAATCCGCGTTTCGCGCATATCAGGCCGCGCTGAGCGCTCCGCGCGGATCGGCCCGCCGTCGTGCTAGACGCAGAGACGTTCGATCGCGGGCGCTCGCGCCCGCTGCCAGAGAGAAGGGAATAAGCGTGCACCAGTCGTTCGATCCGGTCCCCGCCGCCCGCCGTCTCGCCGCCGCCTGGCGTGCCGATGCGCGGCTCGATGAGCTGCCCGCGGCGGAGCGCCCGCGCGACCTCGCCGAAGGCTATGCCGTCCAGGTGGCCCTGGCGGACGAGCTCGGCGGCATCGCCGGCTACAAGCTCGGCCTGTCCAGCGCCGCCGCCATGGCCCGCAGCGGCCTCGGCGGTCCGGCGCGCGGCTTCATGACCGGCGACCGCATCAAGCGCTCCGGCGCCACCCTCGCGCCGGTGGCGGGCCCGCTGCTGGTCGAGGTCGAGATCGCCTTCGTCCTCGCCCGCGACGTCCCCGCCGGCACCCGCGTCGCCGACCCGGCCGGCCTCGTCGGCGATGCCCATCTCGCCATCGAGGTCGTGCGCAGCCGCTTCAACGACCGCATCGCCGTCGGCCTGCCGAGCTTCCTCGCCGATTCGGTCGGCTTCCACGCCCTGCTGCTCAGCGATCCGCTGCCGGGCGGCGTCGGCTCCGACCTGCTCGGCGCCCCGGCCGAGCTGCTGCATGACGGCACCCGCGTCGCCGGCCCGCTCGACGGGCCCGAGCGCACCGACCCGCTGCATGCCTTCAAGCTCTTCCTCGACCAGGCCGCCGCCGCCAACTTGCCGGTGGCCAAGGGCATGATCGTGACGACCGGCACCCTCGTCGCCGCCTACGAGAGCGACGCCCGCGGCCGCTACGAGGCGCGACTCGGCCCGGCCTCGGTCAGCTTCACGATCTGACATCGGTATCATCAGACCGAAGTGCGGCGCGCGCGCAGCGAAAGTGCGCGCGTCACTGTCCGTGGCGACGCAATGTTGCGCGCCCGCGTGACCGACGAAACAATCCCTCCGCCTCCTGAAACACCTTCCTGCTCCGACGCAACGCCGGCGAAACGCGGGCTTGCTAGTTCGGTGCCATGACAAGCGCGCCTGAACGGCGCGACCGCAGGAGGGGTTCATGCAGAACGGTTACGCGCTCATCAACACGTCGTCGGCCCGGCCCTGGGTGGCGACGCAGGAGACCGCGGACGAATCCCTCATCGAGGCCATCGCCGCCGGCGACCGGCTCGCCATGAAGGTTCTGTTCGCCCGGCACAACGTGCGCGTCTATCGCTTCGCGTTGCGCCTGGTCGGCAATGCCACCGTGGCCGAGGACCTGGTCAGCGAAGTGTTCCTCGAAGTCTGGCGCCAGGCCGAGCGCTTCGAGGGCCGCTCGCAGGTGTCCACCTGGCTGCTCGCCATCGCCCGCTACAAGGCGCTGTCGGCGCTGCGCAGCCGCTCGAGCGAGCAGCTGGACGACGACACCGCGGCGATGATGGAGGACGATTCCGACAATCCGGAGCAGGCGCTGGAGAAGAAGGACACCAGCGCGGCGCTGCGCAAGTGCCTGACCCAGCTCTCGCCCGCCCATCGCGAGATCATCGACCTCGTCTACTACCACGAGAAGTCGATCGCCGAGGTGGCCGAGATCGTCAACGTGCCGGCGAACACGGTGAAGACCCGGATGTTCTACGCCCGCAAGCGCATCGCGGAACTCTTGAGCGCCGAAGGCATTCAGCATGCCTGGGCGTGACGTGCTCTGAAACAGTCCGGAAACAATCGACGACACCATCGCGAAACAGCGGGACGCTAGAACCCGCCTCATCACGCAGGGAGACGGAAATGACGACCCTCTATCTTCTCGGTGCCGTATTCGTGTCGCTGTTCTTCGCCGCCGTCGTGGCCGGCGACGAGCAGCGCGTGCGCTGACGTCCGCCGGAGCCTCCGATGAGCGCGCCTATGACCACGCCGACTGCCGACCGCGCCGGGGCCGACCGCACCGGCCTGCGCCTGATCGGCTGCACCTTTGCCGGGCTCACCGTCGCGGTGACGCTGGTCGCCACCGTGCTCGTGCACAAGACCGTTGCCGGCGAGATCGTGCTCGACGCCGCGCCGGCGATCGCCGCGCCCGCCCGCTAATCCGCCCCGGCGCATGCCGCCGGGCCGGGTCACTCCGCCAGGTCGACCGGCTTGAACGCGTTCCGCGCCAGCGGATCGATCTTGAACCCGGTCAGTTCCTTCCGCGCCGCCATGAACATCATCGAGTGGGCGATCGGCACCCAGGGCGCCTCGCGCTTGACGATCTCCTGCGCCTGCCGGTAGAGCGCCGTCCGCGCCGCGCGGTCCGGCACCTGCTTCGCCTTGGTGATGAGGTCGTCGTAATCCCGGTCGCACCATTTGGCGATGTTGTTGCCGCCTGTGCGGGCCGCGGCGCAGCCGAGCAGCACGTGCAGGAAATTGTCGGGATCGCCGTTGTCGTTGGTCCATCCGAACAGCGCCATCGGCGCTTGTCCCGCCATCACCCCGGTGCGATACTCGCCCCATTCCTTCGTCACCAGCCGCACGCGGATGCCGATCTTCGACAGGTCGGACTGGATCATCTCCGCCATGCGCTTGGCGTTTGGATTGTAGGGACGGCTGACCGGGAAGTACCACAGCTCGGTCTCGAAGCCGTTGTAATAGCCGGCCTCCTGCAGCAGCCGCTGCGCCTCGTCCGGGTCGTAGGGATAGTCCTTGATCGCATCGTTGTAGGACCACAGGTTCGGCGGGATCGGGTTCTTCGCCGGCACCGCCGCACCCTGGTAGATCGCCTCGACGATCGACGCCTTGTCGACGGCCATATTGATCGCCCGCCGCACCAGCACGTCGTTGAACGGCGGCCGCAGCGTCGTCATCGCCAGGTAGCTCACGTTCAGCGACTTTTCGCTGAGCAGCCGCAGCGCCGGATCGGCGGCGATCTTGGCCGTGTCGCTGGGATTCGGGAATGCCATCAGGTGGCATTCGCCGGCCTTGAGCTTGGTCAGCCGCACGGCGGCATTGGGCGTGATCGAGAACACCAGCGTGTCGATCGCCGGCCGGCCGTTCCAGTGCTCGTCGAAGGCGCGGTAGCGCACCACGATGTCCTTCTGGAACCCCGCGAAGGCGAACGGGCCGGTGCCGATCGGCTCGCGATCGAGCCGTTCCGGCGTGCCCGCGCGCAGCAGCTGCTCGGCATATTCGGCCGAATGGATCACGTTGAACGGCATGGCGATGTCGGCGAGGAACGGCGCCTCGGGCCGGGTCAGGCGGATGCGGACCGTGTAATCGTCGATCTTCTCCACGGCCTTCAGCAGGTCCGGCATCTCCATGTCGTTGAAATAGTCGTAGGTGGCGCCGGAGATCGGATGGAACGGGTGGTCCTTCTTCCACTGCCGCATCAGCGAGAACAGCACGTCGTCGGCGTTCATGTCGCGGCTGGGCTTGAACACCGCGTTGGAGTGAAACTTCACCCCGCGCCGCAGCTTGAACGTATAGTCCAGCCCGTCGTCGGAAATGGTCCAGGATTCCGCCAGTGCCGGCACGATGTCCGCGGTTCCCGGAACGAACTCCACCAGGTTGTTGAACATCGGCAGGCCCGCATTGGTGCCGGTGGTCGTGGTCGCCAGTTGCGGGTTGAGAGTCTCGGGATTGCCCTCGAAGCAATAGACGAGCGTCTTGGCGAAGGCCGGCGGAGCGGCGAGGGCGATCAGGGTCGCAACAACGAAGGCGGGGGCGCGCATCGGTTCCTCACGCGGATGTGACGAGCCGCTCCGGCGGTGTCTCGGGCACGGTCACCGGCAGATCGATGGTGAACCGCGTTCCCTTGCCGGGGGTGCTGTCGATGTCGATTTTTCCGTGCAGCTTGCTGGTGACGAGATTGTAGACGATGTGCAGGCCGAGGCCGGTGCGGCCGCGGCCGCGTCCGGTGGTGAAGAAAGGGTCGAACACCTTGCCGATATGGTGCGGCGGAATGCCCTTGCCGTCGTCGCTGAAGACGATCCGCACTGTGTCTTTCGCCGGCTCGGTGATCTGCACCACCATCCGGCCGGAAACGCCTTCGTCATAGGCGTGGGCGAGGGCGTTCATGAGCAGGTTCGTCACCACCTGCGCCAGGGCGCCGGGATAGGTGTCGATCATCAGGTCCGGCCGGCATTCGACGTGGATCTGGTGGCTTGTCTTGCGCAAAGCAGGACCGAGGCTGGTCAGCAAGTCGCCGAGCCACGTCTTCATCTCGAACCGGCGCCGTTCGCCGCTTGCCTGGTCGGCGGCGACCTGCTTGAAGCTGTGCACCAGGTCAGCGGCCCGCGTCAGGTTCGTGAACAGCAGTTTCGAACCTTCGCTCATGCGCTCGACGAAACGCACGAACACCGAGCGCGGCAGCTGCCCGTTCGCGGCGGCCGCGGAGAAACGGTCGACCTCGTCACCGAGCAGGGTGGCCGTCGTCAGCGAGATGCCGAGCGGCGTGTTGATCTCGTGCGCCACGCCCGCGACGAGCTGGCCCAGTGAGGCGAGCTTCTCCGCCTGGATCAGGTCGGCCTGTGTCTGCCGCAACTCGGCCAGCGCCGCGTCGGCGCGGTTCTTCGCCTGTCGCAGCGCCTGCTCTCGTCGGCCGATTTCGGTGACGAAGAAGTTCGCCGCCCGCGTCATGTCGCCGAGCTCGTCGCGCCGCTCCGAATCCGGCAGCCGGCCGCCGAGCGGGTCGGCCGCCAGTTCGAGCATGCCTTGCTGCAGCCGGCCGAGCGGCCGCGTCATCGACCGCGCCACCACATAGGCGGTGACGCAGCCGAGCAGCAGACCGGTGGCCGCGCCGAAGATCAGGATCTTGCGGATCGAGTCGCCGATCCGGTTCGCCTCGCCGGTGAACAGGTCGTTGAGGGATCGTGCGCCCTCGACCATGGTGCGGGCGGCCGCATCCATGTCGGCGATCATCTCGTTCTGGTTGCGCAGGCCGTCGATCGTGGTCTCGAGCGCCTTGCTCCACTGCTCGATCGCGTCGATCATCTCGCTCTGGATCAGCGGCGAGATCGGCAGCGACGCCACCGTCTCGGCCAGCGCCCGACTTTCCAACAGCAGCGCTTCCGCGGCGCTGGGATCACGATTGGCCAGCGCCTCGCCGGTCCGTTGCCCCAATTTGAGCGTGAGGATGGCGATGTTCTGCGTCGCCTGCTCGGTTTCGCCGGCTTGGACCGAATAGGTGAGGAGCTGTGCCACCTCGTCGTGCAGCGTCCGCTGCTCGCTCGAATTCACCTTCAGCAGCCGATCGGCCCAGACCGCGAGGTCGCGCCGCTTCGCCGCGCCGGTGGGCAGATCGCGGGCCGCGGTGCCGCCGAAACTGGTGACGTCGGCCTCATAGAGCCGCTGCAGTTGCGACAGTTCGTCCGCCTCGGCGTCGCGGCCGGCCTGGCGCAGCGCCAGTCCGAGATCGGCCGCGGCATTCTTCACCCGCGCCGTGCTGAACACCAGCTGGCGCTGGGCGTCGCGGCCGAGCTCCTCGTTCATGCTCGGACCGGTGAAGACGGCCTCCTGCAGCTCCACCTCGGAGATCGCCGTACGCAGTTCGTGGGCCTTGTCGACGATCTCGCGGGTCGCCCGCAGCCTGCGGTCGCCCTCAGTCAGCGACGTGATGATGTCGGCATTGGACTTGCGCTGCCGTTGCCGCGCCTGGTCGGTGAGGGTGATCAGCGACGATGCGCGCACCGCCATGTCGGAGATCAGCCCGTCGTTGCGCGTGGTCACGGCGACGAACTGGCCCATGCGCTCGATATAGCGTTCCAGCGCGTCGCGGGCCGCATCGGTGGCCTGGCGGTGGGCGCTGTCGCGCGCCACGTTGCGCAGCACTTCGAGGCCGTTGCGCGCCTGTCCCGCGAGTTCGGTGAAGCGCGTGGCATGCGCCGGCCGGCTGCTCGGCCGGGCGTTGATGTACTCGTCGCGCGCGGCCATTGCCACCAGCAGGTCGCGGTAGATCGTGCCGGCCACCACCGCGCCGTCGCGCGCGCGCTCGCCTTCGTTCAGCAGCAGCCAGGCAATCAGCGCGATCGCCGCCGCGATCGTGATCGGGATGCCGCCGACAATTGCGATCTTCGAACTGATGCGCATGGGCGTACCGGATCAGCGGCTCAATGCGATGTCGGTGGCGTCGCCGGCAGCGCGATGGTGAACGTGGCGCCGCCCCCGGGGCCGTTGTCGACGATGATGCGGCCGCCATGCAGGTCGACGATGCGCTTGACGATCGACAGGCCGAGGCCGGTCGAGCTTTCCCCCCCGGTCGGCTTGGCCGACAGGCGCTGGAAGCGGCCGAACAGCCGGCTCGTGTCCTCGGGCGAGAGGCCGGGCCCGCTGTCGCGAACGCGAATCAGCGCCTCGTGGTCGGTCCGTTCCACCGTCACCGAGATCGGCCCGCCGATCGGGCTGTACTTGATCGCGTTGCTGAGCAGGTTGTCGAGCGCGTCGCGCAACCGGTCGTGGTCGCCAGCCGCCGTGGCGCCGGAACTGCCGGTGAGCGAGATCGCCTGCTGCTTCTGCTCGGCAAGCGGCCGGTTCGCGTCGACCACGTCGGCCGCGAGCGTCACCAGGTCCACCGTCTCGCGGCGGATGCTGATGTCGAGCGCGTCGGCCATCGCGTCCGCGATCAGGTTGTCGACCATGTCGGTCAACCGTTGCGCCGAGTTCTGGATATGCGCCACCTGCGCCTTGGCGTTCTCGATGGGGATCGGGCTTTCCGCGATCAGCTCGCTCAGGATCTCGGTGCGGCCGATGATCACGCTCAGCGGATTCTTCAGGTCGTGCGCGACCTTGCCCAGAATCTCGGTCTTGAACGCGTTGGCGGCGCGCAGCCGGGCCCATTGCGCCTGAAGCCGCTCGTTCGCCAGGGTGAGCTCGGCGGTGCGCCGCGCCACCCGTTCTTCCAGCGAACTGTTGGCCCGCTGCAGCTGCTCGTAAAGCGTCACGTTGTCGAAGGCGATCGAGAGCCGCCCGCACAGCACCTCCACCAGCGCGCGATCCGTTTCGGACAGCTGCTTGCTGGCTTCGAGCAGGACCACGACTTCACGGCCGCTGCCGGTGCCGACATAGAGCAGGTAGCGCCCATGCAGGAACTGGTGGCAGCGCTGGGCAAACGTTTCCAGGATCAGGCGGCGCAGTTCCGGGTCGAGCGGCGGGTGCTGCTCCGCCGAGGTGTGGATCTGGTAGCAGCCCGAGCCGGCCAGGATCGAGAATTCCTCCTCGCCGCCGCCCTCGCGCAGCACGAGGATGCCGGCGCAGTCGACGTCGAGCAGGGACGCGAGCTGGGTCAGCACGCCCTCCGCCAGCCGTTGGATCGAGCGATACTGATATAGAGAGGGGGCCGCCTCGACGATGATCTCGAGGCCGCGCCGCGTCTGGTCGAGCCGCTTCAGCTGCTCGTAGCTCCGCAGCGCCGAGGTCATGGTGGTGAACAGCTTGTCGGCGGTGAGCTCGGTCTTGGCCTTGTAATCGTTGATGTCGTAATCGACGATCACCCGCTGCTCCGGCGCCTGGCCCGGCTGGCCGGTCCGCAGGATGATGCGCACCGTCTCGTTGCCGAGGTCCTTTCGGATGTAGTCGACGAGGTCGAGGCCGGCTTCGTCGCTCTCCATCACCACGTCGAGCAGGACCACCGCCACGTCCTTGTGCTCGCGCAGCAGCACCTTGGCTTCGGCCGCCGAATAGGCCGACAGCAGCTCCAGCTTGTGTCCGTTCAAGACGTAGTCGCGCAGTGCGAAGCGGGTGCCGTCATGGACCGCCGGGTCGTCGTCGACCACCGCGACCTTCCAGCGGGGATGGTGGTCGGCCGCGCCAAGGCCGCCGTCGTCCTCGACCAGGGTCACGAATTCGCCGGCATCGGACATTGTCGCTCTCCAGCAAGACGGCCGCACAGATCCGCCTTCCGCATCAGCGGACGACGATTTTCGCAGAAAATGCAATCGAATAGGAGACCAGGCCCAGGCCGGTTGCTCTCCGGCTGTGCCGCGCCCTAATCGGATCGGATGCAGCCAGCCGGGTTGACAACCGTCCTGCCTCCGCCGACAAGTACAGGCCCGGCGGAAGAAATAATCAAGCGACACGCGCCAGTTAAACCGAAACCGGTTAAGGCCCGGCGAGGGCCGGACGACGCGCCGAGGTCCAGCGGCTGGGTGGGGAGCGGCAATGAGAGCCGTGCCGGGAAACGTTCGGACATGAATCGAAACCAGCACATTGTCGTTGTCGATGACGAGTTGTCGGCGCGCGAGATGGTCGGCGACTATCTGCGCATGCACGGCTTCGACGTCACGCTGTGCGACGGCGGCTCCAGCCTGCGTCAGGTCATCGCCCGGCAGAGCGCCGATCTCGTCGTGCTCGACCTCAACATGCCGGAAGAGGACGGGCTCTCGATCATCCGCGCACTCAAGCAGCAGGCCAACATCCCGGTCATCATGCTGACCGCCACGGCGAGCCCAATCGACCGGGTGGTGGGGCTCGAACTCGGGGCCGACGACTATCTCGCCAAGCCTTGCGAGCTGCGCGAACTGCTGGCCCGGATCCGTTCGGTCCTGCGCCGCAGCGCGCCGGCGAGCGCCCCGGCGGCCGCGACCGCCGCGCCGCGCGCGACCGTGCGCTTCGGGACCAAGTGGCTCGACCTCGACGCGCAGATCCTGCGCGACGACGAGGGCAACGAATATCCGCTGACCAGTTCCGAGTTCAGCCTGCTGAAGGCCTTCGCCGACAATCCGAAGCGGGTTCTCTCGCGCGACCGGCTGCTCGACCTCGCCAATGCCCGCGATGCCGAGGCCTTCGACCGCGCCATCGACGTGCGCATCACCAGGATCCGCCGCAAGATCGAACCGGACCCGTCGCACCCCTCGGTGATCAAGACGGTGCGCGGAACCGGCTACCTGTTCGCGCCGGCGGA
>Ga0182748_1004719_pt1 | contig 10647 bp, 10 predicted proteins | sample eDN3rd37CKraftOP_FD_128877 | JGI IMG/M metagenome (GOLD analysis project Ga0182748, IMG submission 128877) | Enriched Organic Plus compost microbial communities from Emeryville, California, USA - eDNA 3rd pass 37_C Kraft OP (version 2) (version 2) ...
AACAGATTGTCGGGCCATGCTTCGTGCAGCCGCGGAGCGCCGGGCTCGCGGCCCTTGAGCATGTCGGACACCGTCTCCAGTTCGTCATATTCGACCTGCACGGCCGCGGCCACGTCTTCCGCCCTGGCGCGGGTTTCGGCCACGCACATGGCGACCAGTTCGCCGACGTGGCGAACCTTGCCGTCGGCCAGGATGGGCTGTGCGGAAGAGCGGAAGCCGGGCAGCGCCGTATCCGCCACGATCGGCTTGACGCCGGCCCGGTTCAGGTCCGCGGCGGTATAGACCTGCCCCTGGCAATGTTCCGGAACATATATGTCGGCCAGCTTCGCATGCGCCACCGGGCTGCGCACGAATGCCACGTCCCGCATCCCGGCCAGGCGTATATCCGCAACGTACTGGCCTTTGCCACGCAAGTAACGGTCGTCTTCCTTGCGAAGCACCCGTTTACCCACACCCTGATTCGACATCGCGATCTCCTATTTTGGCAGGGGCTCTGGACGAGCATGCTCGATGAAGAAACTAGCTAAGTATTGCTCTTACCATCATTCTGAATATAGAACCATATATACTCCATCCGGGTTTACGTGGATATCCGGAAAAAGCATGGGGGAAAAGGGCCGTTCAGGCGCCCCGGCCTTACTTGGCTCGCCGGCGCGCTTTGGCCTCTTGGATCTGCTGAGGCTCTTCGGCGTCCAGCAAGTCCATGTAGAGGCGGATGCAGTCGCTGCGATAGGTGATTTCGCCGACGTAGATGGCCACGTCGTTGTCCGACGTGACGACACAGCGGCACTCGGCGGTGGGCGCGCTGAGGGAAACGCCGAGAAGCTGCGCGACTTCAGGGTCGGCGGTGCCGATGGTCATGGTCTGGTGCGCTTTCTTGACGATGGTGCCCCTGAGCTTGTCGAGCACGGTAAGCGCCGTGTGCTTCATGAACTCGTCTCGATATTGCTCGAGCACCGACTTTTCGATGTGCACGCTGACCACGGCATAAGGCATGCCGTCCCGCAATTGCAGGCTGCGCAGAAAGCCGTATTTTTCGGCCAGCCGGCCCTCTTCGGGGCTCAGGCGCGGATAGGCCGGCGGCTCTTTGACGTCGATGAAGCGGGGAACGTTGTTCTTGATCGACTGGATCATCGCGTCCCATGAGGTTTCCAGGGTGAGCCAGCGCTTGTCGTTGACGTGTTCGGCGACGAAAGTGCCGCGCCCCTGCTGCCGCATCAGCAGGCCTTCTTTTTCCAGCAGCCCCACCGCCTGGCGGACGGTGACCCGCGCCCGCTTGAATTCTTCTTCGAGCTCTTCGAGCGTGGATATTTTTTCGCCAGGAAGCCACTCACCCGTCTCGATGCGTCGCCTGAGCGCGGACGCCACCTGAATATATGCAGGAATGTGTCCGGTCAAACTCTCTACGTGCCTTTTCTGCATGGGTGATGCTCCACAATCAGTTACCCCGTTGACAATAAGACAATCTTCGGCAAGATTTTACCCAAGCCCTTCAAACGTTGCCTCAAACTACCCCGCTCGTCAAATTTTCCGTCCGCAACGCCGTCAGGTCGATCACACCGGCCGGCGCCACTTCCCGCAAGCCATACTCCGCGATATTACACAATCGCGCATGCAGGTCGCGAGCCAGCGCCTCGGCTTGTTCCAGCGACACCTGCTCGAACCGGACGGCGGAGCCCGGACGGCGGCGCGCCAATACGGAAATGTCGCTTGAAATCACGGTTGCGATCTTCGGGTATCCCCCTGTGGTCTGGGCATCGGCCAGCAATACGATGGGCAGGCCCGAGCCCGGCACTTGAATGGCCCCGCTGACGATGCCGTCCGACACCAGGTCGTAGCCGTCGGCATGGTCGAGCTTGGGGCCGTCCAGGCGAAAGCCCATGCGGTCGGCTTTGTCCGACACGACATATTCCCCGGAAAAAAAGGCTTGCCTGGCCTGCGGCGTGAAGTAGTCGTCCTGCGGCCCGAGAACGACGCGTATGGCTTGCGAATAGCCGTAGTCGTAAGGCGCGGCGAGCTCCTTCTCGGGGCGCACGTCCACGTCCGCCGCTGTCAGGGGCAGGATATCGCCACGCTGCAGGACCCGGCCCTGCAGCCCCCCTATGCCGCCGCGGACATAAGTGGAAACGCTGCCGAGTTGCATGGGCAGGTCGAAGCCGCCCTCCAGCGCCAGGTAGCCGGACAGGGACCGGCCCAGCGATGTCACCTTGACGACGTCGCCGCGAACCAGGCGTACGCTGCGGCCGGCCGGAACCGACAGCCGGCGCGCGCCCGTCACGGCAAGCAGGCCGTCGCAGCCGAACAGCACCGCCCGGACAGCGCTCGCCTGCACTTCGAACGACATGCCCTGCAACAGCATTTCCAGGACCGCGGCGCCCGGCGGGTTGCCCGCCAGCACATTGGCCAGCCGGGCGCTCACCTTGTCCACGGCGCCCGACACGGGCACGCCGACGTCCTGATAGCCCATGCGGCCCATGTCCTGAAACGTGGTGTAGGGCCCCGCGTCCAGCACTTTCAATGCGCTCGTCATGATGCCGCCCTCTCGCAAACCATTTCAAAGTCCCTGGCCTGGACGGCCTTGCGGATGCCGGCGTATTCGGCGGACCCGATGGGTTTGAACCGTACTTTGTCGCCCGGCCGCAGCAAGGCGGGGTCCTCGGCGTCGACATCGAACAGGCGGATCGGCGTCGCGCCGATCAGATGCCATCCGCCGGGGCTTTCAAGGGGATAGATGGCGGTCATGACCGAGGCGATGGCGACAGAGCCCGGCGGCACGCGAGTGCGGGGATTGCTGCGCCTGGGCAGCACCAGCGCCGGCGGCAGGTCGCCCATGTAGGGATAGCCGGGGACGAAGCCCAGCATGTACACATGAAAAAGCGTCTCGGCGTGCTGTTCGACGACCTGGGCCGCGCTGAGCCCGCTGGCCCGCGCCACGTCGTCGACATCCGGCGCGTACTCGCCTTCGTAGCAGACCGGAATGGTCCATTGACGCGCTTCTTGCCGCTGGGCGTCCGACGCTTCCAGCAAGCCTTCGAGCCGGCCCTTGAGCTCGTCGCCGCCGACGATGAGCGGATCGTAATGCACCAGCAAAGACCTGAAGGTGGGCACCAGGTCGGTCACGCCCAGAATGCCCAGCGCTCTGATTCGCCGGCTCAGTCCCAGCACGCGATCGCTCAGCGCCCGGTCGATGACGTCGCCGAACTGCACCACCATCGCTGTATCGCCCTCTTTAAGAAACTGCACAGTCATCAGCTTTCTCCCGCTTTCCCTTGCCGGCGTTCAGACCCGGCAGGCCCTAGGGTTTCCATGAGTTCGAATGATATTGTCTTTCTATCTTTAGCACAATATACTTATCAGGACGTAGATAAGCTTAGATCAATTCGGGCAAACGCGCCAGACAATGTAAACAGCTCAAACTCAAAGGAACGCGAACATGACCTTATCGGTGAATCTCAATGCAGACATGGGCGAAGGCTTCGGCGCCTACGACATCGGCGACGACAACGCCATCCTGAAAATCATTCGTTCGGCCAACATCGCTTGCGGCTTCCATGCGGGCGACCCGCTCACCATGCGCCGCGTCGTCGAACGAGCCAAGGAAGAAGGCGTCAGCATCGGGGCCCATCCGGGGTTCAACGATTTATGGGGCTTCGGCCGCCGCCGCATACAGATGAAGGCCGACGATCTTGAAAACCTCATCGCCTACCAGATCGGCGCTTTGCAGGCGATGGCCTCATTCTGCGGTGAAAAAGTCACGCACGTGAAGCCGCATGGCGCGCTCAACAATATGGCGGCCGAAAGCGCCGACTACGCCCTGGCCATCGGCCGCGCCATCAAGGCGGTCGACCGCGACCTGATCTACGTCGCCCTGTCCGGATCCGAGATGGAGAAAGCCGCCGTCCAGCTCGGCCTGCCGCTGGCGCGCGAAGGCTTCTGCGACCGGCTGTACGACGACAACGGCAACCTGGTTTCGCGCAGCATTCCGGGCTCGGTCATCCACGATCCAAAGCTCGCCACCGAGCAGGTGGTGCGCATGGTCGTCGAAGGCGAAATCGTCTCCACGTCGGGCAAGCGCATCAAGCGCCGGGTGGATTCCCTGTGTGTGCACGGCGACGAGCCGACCGCCGTCGCGCTGGCCGCCATGGTCAGGGAAGGCCTGGAGGCCGCCGGCGTCAAGATCGTCCCCCTCACCGAAATGAATCTTTCCTGAGCCCATCAGCAATCTATTGAGGAGTCTTCCATGCAGAACCAAGTGAAAATAGCCATACTCGGCGGCACGGGCGCCCTGGGCTCGGGGCTGGCCAAACGATGGGCCAAGGCGGGCCACGAGGTCATCGTCGGATCGCGCACGGCGGAAAAAGCACAAGAAGCGGCAAGCGGCCTGGCGACGCCCGACGGCGCGCCCAAGGCGCGTGGCGCCACCAACCTGGAGGCCGCCAAGCAGGGCGACGTCGTGGTGCTGACGGTTCCCTTCTCGAACCACAACGCCCTGCTGGAAGAAATCAAGGATGCCGTCGACGGCAAGATCGTCGTCGATGCGGTCGTGCCGCTGGTTCCGCCCAAGGTCGCCGTGGTGCAGCTGCCGCCGGAAGGCTCGGCCGGCATGATCGCGCACAAGCTCATCGGCGACAAGGCGCGCGTCGTCTCGGCGTTCCAGAACGTGGGCGCGGCAAAGCTGCAGGCCGACGAAGCCATCGCCTGCGACATCCTGGTCACCAGCGACGACCAGGAAGCCAGAAAAACCGTCATCGGCCTGATCCAGGACATCGGCATGCGCGGCATAGACGCCGGCCCCATCGCCAATTCGGCGGCGGCCGATGCGATGACCTCGCTGCTGATCGGCATCAACAAGCGCTACAAGGTCGATTGCGCGGGCATTCAGATTACCGGGCTGGCAGCGGGCTGAGCGCCATGCAGACGCCGGACACATCGATCCGCCTCACGGCGCTGGACGGCTTTCCCATGATCGCGCCCGGCGACGACCTGGCCGCGCTCATTCTCGGCGGCCTCGAGCAGAACGGCATCCGCCTGGAGGCGGACGACGTGGTGATTCTGGCGCAGAAGATCGTATCCAAGGCCGAGGGCCGCTTCGTCCGCCTGGCGGACGTCACGCCCTCGGCGCGCGCGCTGGAAATCGCCCGCGAGACCCGCAAGGACGCCCGCATGGTCGAACTGATTCTGTCGGAAAGCAAGGCCGTCATCGCGCAGAAGCCCGGCGTGCTGATCGTCGAGCACCGCCTGGGCTACATCATGGCCAATGCCGGCATCGATCAGTCGAACATCGATCACGCCGATGGCGAAGAGTACGCCCTGCTGCTGCCCGAGAACCCGGATGAAAGCTGCCGGCAGCTCAAGGAACGCTTCGACGCCCGCTTCGGCACGCATGTCGGCGTGCTGATCAACGACAGCTTCGGCAGGCCCTGGCGGCTGGGCGTCACCGGCGTGGCACTGGGCGCGGCGGGGCTGCCCAGCCTCATCAGCCTGATCGGCGAGCCCGACCTGTACGGCCGGTCGATGCGCGTCTCGGAAATCGCCTTCGCCGACGAGATCGCGGCGGCGGCATCTTTGATCATGGGCCAGACGGATGCGGGCAAGCCTGTGGTCCATCTGCGCGGACTGCGGTGGAACAGCCCTGACAATGCCGCCGACGCATTGATACGCCCCAAGCACCAAGATTTATTTCGCTGAGCGACGAGGTCCGGACCATGACACAAGATACTTCCTCTCTCTATACCCCCGCCGGACGCGTCCTGGCTTTGTGCGGCGGCGTGGGCGGCGCCAGGCTGGCTCGTGGGCTGAACGCGCTGATTCCCACACCCGGGCAACTGACGGTCGCCGTCAATACCGGAGACGACTTCGAACATCTGGGCATGACCATCTGCCCGGATCTGGACTCCGTGCTGTACGGGCTTTCCGGCAAGAACGACGAGCAGCGGGGCTGGGGCCGGGCCGATGAAACCTGGCACTGCCTGGAGGCGCTCAAGGAACTGGGCGCGGCCGACTGGTTCGCCCTGGGCGACCGCGACCTGGCCGTGCATATCGAGCGCAGCCATCAACTTCGCGAAGGCAAGATGCTCAGCGGCATCACCGCCCGGTTCTGCGAACGGCTGGGCATCGCCGCGCAAGTGCTGCCCATGTCGGACGACCCCGTCCGCACCATGGTCCATACCGACGAGGGCGAACTGGCCTTTCAGGAGTATTTCGTGCGCCGGGCCAGCCGGCCCAAGGTGCAGAACATTTCTTACCGCGGGGCCGACACCGCCCGGCCCAACGAGGCGCTGCTGCAATGCCTTGCCGACCCTTCGCTCGAGGCCGTCGTCATCTGCCCCTCGAACCCTCAGCTCAGCATCGACCCCATACTGGCCCTGCCCGGCATGCGCCAGGCGCTCCGCGACATGGACGCCCCCGTCGTGGTCGTGTCGCCCCTGATCGGCGGGCGCGCCGTCAAGGGTCCGGCCGCCAAGATCATGGCTGAACTGGACTTGTCCGTCGACTCGGCCGGCATCGCCCAGGTGTATCTCGATTTTCTGGACGGCCTCGTCATAGACACCCAGGATGCGGGCGACGCGGACCGCGTGCCCGTGCCCGTTCTGGCCACGCCCACCCTGATGCGAGGCCTGCAGGACTCGACGCGGCTGGCCGCGCAGACGCTTGCGTTCGCACATGCCTTGCGCAAGGGACCGCAGCGCATCAACGGCACCACCGGCCGATGAAGAGAGGGCCCATGAACGCGCAACGCATCGCGGCGGTGATCCCCGTCAAGAACTTCAGCGAAGCCAAGCAGCGCCTGCAGCCGGTGCTGTCCTGCAAAGAACGCCGCCGCCTGGCGCGGATGATGTTCCAGGACGTATTGAATGTTCTGGTCGAATGCAGGCGGCTGGCTGCGGTCTATGTCGTCACTTCGGACCCCGACGCCGCCCGCCTGGCCGGGACGCTGGGCGCCGCCGTCCTGCCTGATCCCATCGTAGGCGGGCTGTCGGGCGCCATCGCCCATGCGGCCCAGGCCTTGAAGGCCCAAGGCGTGGACGGCATGCTCGTCATGCCCGCCGACGTGCCCAATATCGACGTCGCCGCGGTGGAGCGGCTGCTGGACGCCCATGCGCCGCCCCGAGCGGTAACGCTGGTTGGAGCGGCCCGCGACGGCGGCACCAATGCCCTGCTCTGTTCGCCCCCGGACGTCATTCCCAATTGCTTCGGGCACAACAGTTTCAGGGCGCATTGCCAGCTCGCCGCCTCTTCGGGCATCGAGCCGAACGTCGTCAGCCTGCCCGGGCTGCACTACGACATCGATCGTCCGCTGGACCTGCTGTCTTTTCTGAACGTCCCCAGCCGGACCCGAACCTACGACTACCTCACCGGCAGCCGCATCGCGCGGCGCCTGCAGGACACCGCCGCTTTCCCATCGGCTGCAACGATTCTGTCCGGGGCGATGCCCGGCGCCGTCTCGACCAGCTTTCAGAAAGGATGAACATCATGAGCAGCTTACTTTCGACGCCGGACCGCCCGGACTTCGCACCGCTTTCCGATGAGGCGGCCTACGCCCTGATCGATCGCCCGACGGATCAGCTGCTGGCCCCGGCGGGCGCCCTGCGCGATCAGGGCCACGGCGAGGCCGTTTCGTTCTCGAAGAAGGTGTTCATTCCCTTGACCCAACTGTGCCGGGATGTCTGCCATTACTGCACCTTCGCGCAGACGCCCCGCAAGATGCCCGCGCCCTATCTCAGCATCGAGCAGGCGGTGGACATCGCGCGCCGGGGAGCCCAGGCCCAGTGCAAGGAAGCCCTGTTCACGCTGGGCGACAAGCCCGAGCTGCGCTATGCGGCGGCGCGTGAAGCGCTGGACGCCATGGGCTACGACAGCACCATCAGCTATCTCGTCGACGTCTGCAAGGCCGTGTTCGAAGAAACCGGGCTGATACCCCACGTCAACCCCGGCCTGCTCGGCCGCGAGGATCTCGACCGCCTGCGCGCCGTCAGCATTTCGCAGGGCATCATGCTGGAAAGCGCTTCGGAGCGCCTGTGCGAGCCCGGCGGCGCCCACTACGGCTCGCCCGACAAGCTTCCCGCCGCCCGCCTGGAAACCCTGCGCCTGGCGGGCGAGGCGAGCGTGCCCTTCACCACCGGCATCCTGATCGGCATAGGCGAAACCCGGCGCGAGCGCATCGACTCGCTGCTTGCGCTGCGCCGCCTGCATCGGCAGTACGGTCACATTCAGGAAATCATCGTCCAGAACTTCCGGCCCAAGGCCGGCACGCAGATGGCCAAGACCGAGCCCCCCTCACTGGAGGAGCACGTCTGGACGATCGCGGCGGCGCGGCTCGTCTTCGGCGCGGAAATGAACATCCAGGCGCCCCCCAACCTGCAGCCCGAGGCCCTGAAGCAGCTCATCGACGCAGGCATCAATGACTGGGGCGGCGTCTCGCCCGTGACGCCCGACCACGTCAACCCCGAAGCGCCCTGGCCCCATCTGACCGCGCTGGCCGAGGCCACGAAACGGGCCGGCAAGACATTGGTCGAGCGCCTGGCCATCTATCCCGGCTACGCAAGACGGATGCAGCAATGGGTGGATCCGAAGTTCCATACGCGTGTGCTGCAGGCCACCGACGGCCAGGGCCTGGCCTATGCCGGCGAATGGACCGCTGGCAGCCAGGTGCCCCCTCCCTCCAACGCCCTGCTGTGGACCGGCAAGACCACGCGCTCGCCCCAGGCAGTGGGCGAACTGGGCTCCATACTGCGCCGCGCCCAGGCCGGCAAGACCCTGGGCGAAGCGGAGATCGCCCGCCTGTTCCGCGCCCACGGCTCGGAGTTCGCCGCCGTCTGCAAGGCGGCCGACGAAATCAGGGCCACCGTCAACGGCGATACGGTGCGCTTCGTCGTCAACCGCAACATCAACTACACCAATATCTGCAGCTACCGCTGCCAGTTCTGCGCCTTCGCCAAGGGCCGGGGCGCCGAGGACCTGCGCGGCAAGCCCTACGACCTGCCTCTGGACGAGATCCAGCGCCGGGTGCTCGAGGCATGGGAGCGCGGCGCCACCGAAGTCTGCATGCAGGGCGGCATCCACCCTTCGTACACGGGCCACACCTATATGGAGATCTGCGAAACGGTCAAGCAGGTCGTGCCTGAAATGCACATACACGCCTTCTCGCCGCTGGAGATCTGGCAAGGGGCCCAGACGCTCGGAATGCCGCTGAAGGAGTACCTGCAGCGCCTGAAGCAAAGCGGCTTGTCCACCCTGCCGGGCACCGCGGCCGAGATTCTGGACGACGAGATCCGGGCCGTGATCTGCGCCGACAAGGTCACCACCGGCCAATGGATGGAGGTGATGCGCACCGCGCACGCCGTGGGATTGAAAAGCACCGCCACCATCATGTTCGGCCATATCGAAGGCTATGAGCACTGGGCCCGCCACCTTTTGCTCATCCGCGAACTGCAGGCCGAGACCGGCGGCGTCACGGAGTTCGTTCCCCTGCCCTTCGTCCACATGGAATCGCCCATCTATCGCAAGGGCCGGGCGCGGCGCGGCCCCACATTTCGCGAGGCCCTGCTGATGCACGCGGTGGGCCGTCTGGCCCTGCATCCCCATGTGCCCAACATACAGGCCTCGTGGGTGAAGATGGGCGAAGCCGGCGTCGAAGCCTGCCTGAACGCGGGCGCCAATGACCTGGGCGGCACCCTGATGAACGAGACCATCTCGCGCTCGGCCGGCGCCTCGCACGGCCAGGAGATGACCGCGCCGCGCATGGAAGCCCTGCTGCGGTCCATGGGCCGCGTGCCGCGCCAGCGCAGCACCTTGTACCAGGATGTGCCCGAGGCGATACAGGTGCGTGCGCGCGAAGCCAAGGCGCCCATCCAGCCCTTGCAGCCTCTGATGCGCAAGCATGTGAAACGCGAAAAGGATGTCAGCCTTGCTTAGCCACGCTTTGGATCCGGACGCGGCCGAACTCGGCGGCCCGGAGCCCGATACCGCCCTGGACGAGATGGCGCGCCTTCTGGCCGGGCGCCGCTCGGTCAGGCGCTACCTGCCCATAAAGCCTCCGGTCGATCTGATCGACCGCTTGCTGTACCTGGGCACGTGCGCCCCATCGGCGCATAATCGCCAGCCCTGGCGGTTCGCCGTTATCCGCTCGCACGAGACCAAGGCCCGGCTGGCCCGCGCCATGGGCGACAAGCTGCGGCGCGACCGGCTGGCGGACAGGGACGACCCCGGCGATATCGAGGCCGACGTATCGCGCTCGTTCGCCCGCATCACCTCGGCCCCCACGATCGTCCTGCTGTGCCTGACCATGGAAGACATGGACCGCTATCGCGAGCAGGTCCGCAACGAGCATGAGTTTCACATGGCGACGCAAAGCCTGGCCATGGCCGGGCAGAACATCATGCTGGCGGCCCATGCGGCGGGGCTCTCCTCGTGCTGGATGTGCGCGCCCATGTTCTGTCCCGACATCGTCCGGGACGTGCTGAAGCTGACCGGGCACTGGATTCCGCAAGGCATGCTGACGCTGGGCTATCCGGCCAACCACGGCAAGCCCTTCACCCGCAAGCCGCCTTGCGAGACCACGCTTTACCTGGACGAAGACGATCACCCCCCTACCCCCATCAAGCCGGTCCGCTGACATGCGCGCCGGCAACCTGCCATAGGTTGAGG
>Ga0182748_1004723_pt1 | contig 10644 bp, 10 predicted proteins | sample eDN3rd37CKraftOP_FD_128877 | JGI IMG/M metagenome (GOLD analysis project Ga0182748, IMG submission 128877) | Enriched Organic Plus compost microbial communities from Emeryville, California, USA - eDNA 3rd pass 37_C Kraft OP (version 2) (version 2) ...
ACGCGCCGACTTGTTTCAACTTGGCTCTAGATCGGTGAACAAACTCCAAACGCAGGTTCTTCGGTACGATCCGTGAACGCAAGGATCGCGGCACGTAAGCATTGCCGCTGCGGCGAGTGGTGCTCTTCCTTGGCCTTTGTCGCTGTGGGTGCTTGAGGCGCCGTTTGAGTCGCCTCAAGAACTTAGGACGTTGTGAGTAAAAATCGAAAAACTTTGATTCAAATTTCGAATAAAGTTGTCATTAACCACCGAGAAAATGCGACGAATACTTTCGATTTTCATCGATTGGATTAACCTCGCCTCAATTGCGTCTTGCTAGGGTGCTCGCGACGGATCGCCGGACATAACGGCGACCGCCAGCTCAGACAGCCAAAGCCACATGTGGATCAAACGGAGTCACCCTATGAAGAACCTCGTTACGCGGTTCGTGAAGGACGAGTCGGGCGCCACGGCCATCGAATATGGCCTGATCGCCGCCGGCATCGCGGTGGCCATCATCGTCATCGTCAACACGCTGGGCACCAGCCTGCGCAACACCTTCACGAATGTGAACACCAACCTGAACTCGACTCAGTGATTGGATGACACGGATGAAGGCTTCGGCGCCAAGCCGGAGCCTTCATCGGCTCGTTTCGGACGATCTGGATCTGCCATGCTCCGCGAAGCCGTCATCCTGATGCTCTTTCCCGCCGCCATGGCCTTCGCGGCGGCGAGCGATCTCGTCACGATGACGATCTCCAACAAGGTGTCGCTGGTCCTCGTCGCCGGCTTTGCCGTGCTCGCGCTCTGGACGGGCATGGATCTCACGCAACTCGCCGGGCATGCCGCGGCGGGGGCGATCGTGCTGGTCGCCGGCTTCACCTGCTTCGCCTGCGGCTGGATCGGCGGCGGCGACGCCAAGCTCGCGGCGGCCACCGCGCTCTGGCTCGGCCTGCCCCATCTGCTCGAATATCTTCTCGTCGCCTCCGTCCTCGGCGGCGCGCTGACGTTGTTCCTTCTGCAAGTCCGGCAGTTTCCGCTGCCGGCCGTGCTTGCGGCCCAGTCCTGGGCCACGCGCCTGCACAGTCCTGGCGGCGACGTCCCCTACGGCATTGCCCTCGCCGCGGCGGCGCTCATCGTCTATCCGAACTCCGTTTGGATGACCGCGCTGGTGTGATGTTGCAGCGGAAACTTTCGCTTAACTGCAATTCCATACGCCTCATTAACCATGGATTGACCTTTGCCTGCTGAGATCACGGCTCGCGGGCCGTGTGCTGGCCAAGTGTTCAGTCGAGAGTGAAGCGTATGAAAGCCGCGCGAATCCTGGTTCTCGCCATCGCCCTCGTTGCCGGAGGTGTCGCGGCGATCCTCGCCGGACGCTCCGACGAGCCCGCTCCCGCGCCGGTCGCGCAAGCGCCGCTCGAGACGACCGACGTGCTCGTCGCCAAAACCGACATCGCCATGGGCCAGGTCGTGTCCGCCGCCGACGTGCAATGGCAGGTCTGGCCCGCCTCGGCCGCCGGCCAGTTCATCCGCAAGAGCGACAAGCCGACGGCGATCGAGTCGCTTGCCGGCGCGATCGCCCGCAGCCCCTTCGTGGCCGGCGAGCCGATCCGCGAAAGCAAGCTGATCAAGGCCGATGGCTCCGGCTTCATGGCCGCGATCCTGCCCACCGGCATGCGCGCGGTCTCCACCGCCATCTCGCCCGAGACCGGGGCCGGCGGCTTTATCCTGCCCAACGACCACGTCGACGTGATCCTGACCCGCCGGGAGCGACAGGGCGAGGCCGACAACTTCGTCAGCGAGACCATCCTCACCAACGTCAAGGTGCTGGCGATCGATCAGACCGTCGAAGACAAGGACGGCCAGAAGGTCGTGATTGGCAAGACCGCGACGCTTGCTCTGACGCCGGGCCAGGCCGAGAGCCTCGCGCTGGCGCGCCAGCTGGGGACCCTCTCGCTCTCTCTGCGCAGCCTTGTCGACATCAATGCCCCCGCCGACAGCGACGAGGACCAGCGCACGCGGTCCGGTCTCAACATCGTCCGCTTCGGCGTCAGCACTCCGACGACGACCCGATGACGGGGCAGAAAGGAATCTCCATGCGCGCGGCGATCCTGATTCGCGGCTTCCTTGCGGCAGCCGCCTGCGGCCTGGCCCTGCTCGGACCGGCGGCGGCGAGCGAGTCGTCTGCGCCCGTGATCCAGGTCACCGGCACCGAGACCGGCGCGCGCTTCATTCCGCTCGGGGTTGGCAAGTCCGTCGTCATCGACCTGCCGCGCGATGCCAAGGACGTGCTGGTCGCCGATCCGAAGATCGCCAACGCTGTCGTCCGCTCGGCACGGCGCGCCTATCTGATCGGCGTCGCGATCGGCCAGACCAACGTGTTCTTCTTCGACGCCGACGGGCGTCAGATCGCCGGCTTCGACATCGCCGTGAAGCGCGACCTCAACGGCATCCGCGCGGCGCTCCGGCAGATGCTGCCCGACTCCGACGTGCGCGTCGAAGGCGTGGGGGAAGGCATCGTCATCACCGGTTCCGTCGCGAGCCCGGCGCAGGCGCAGCAGGCGGTCGATCTCGCCGCGCGCCTCGTCGGCGATCCCAAGGGTGTCATCAACGCCCTCACCGTGAGCGGCCGCGATCAGGTGATGCTGAAGGTGACGGTGGCCGAGGTGCAGCGTGACGTCGTCAAGCAGCTCGGCATCGACATCAACGGCAGCCTCGGCTACGGCACCGCCGTCGTCAACTTCAACACCACGAACCCGTTCTCCGCCACCGGCCAGCCGCTGAGCGACTCGAACCTGTCCGCCAATGCCGCGCAGGTTCTCGACCCGCTGACCAACACGCTGCGGCCGCGCCTCGGCGCCACCATCCGCGCGATGGAGCGGGCCGGCATCGTCCGCACCCTGGCCGAGCCGAACCTGACCGCGATCTCCGGCGAGACCGCCACCTTCCTTGCCGGCGGCGAATTCCCGATTCCCGGCGGCCTCACCTGCGATCCTTCCACCCGCAACTGCCAGGTTTCGGTCGAGTTCAAGCAGTTCGGCGTCGGCCTCAACTTCACCCCGGTCGTGCTCGACGAGGGCCGCATCAGCCTCAAGGTGATGACCGAAGTGTCGGAGCTCTCGAACGAGAACGCGCTCACCTTGGCGCAGAGCCTCGGCGGCGGCTCCGTCACCACGCTGACCATTCCCTCGATCCGCACGCGCCGCGCCGACACCACCCTGGAAATTCCCTCCGGTGGCTCGCTGGTCATGGCGGGCATGATCCAGGAACAGACCAAGCAGGCGCTGAACGGCATTCCGGGGCTGATGCAGGTGCCGGTGCTGGGCGCCCTGTTCAAGAGCCGCGACTTCGTCAACCGTCAGACCGAGCTGATGGTGATCGTCACGCCCTATGTCGTGCGCGCCGTCGCGCAGAAGGATCTGTCGCGGCCGGACGACGGCTTCGCCGACGCGTCCGATCCCTCGACCGTCCTGCTCGGCCGCCTCAATCGCATTTACGGCGTCGCCGGCCGGCGCGAACCGCGCCGCGCCTACCACGGCAATTACGGCTTCATCATGGATTGATGCGGCGGAGACCTCGCATGGCATTCACCCCTTCTCAGTCCGCCGTCGCTGCCCGCACCCCCGGCAGGACGTGGCGCTTCGGCGCCGCCGCGGCGCTCGCGCTCGCCTTGGCCGGCTGCAAAGCCACGGCCGATCACGAGATCACCAGCAGCATCGCCACCGACTATCGCCAGCGTCACCCGATCGCGATCAAGGAAGGCGACAAGACGCTTGACCTCTTCGTCGGCATCGGCCGCGGCAGCCTCAACGCCACCCAGCGCGCCCAGGTCCTTGCCTTCGCCGGCAACTGGCGGCGTGAAGCCACCGGCGGCATCGTCATCGACGCGCCGGTCGGCACCTCGAACGAGCGCGCCGCGCAGCAGGCCGTCAAGGAGACGCGCTCGCTGCTGCTGGCGGCGGGCGCGACGCCGCGCGCCATCGTGGTGCGGCCCTATCGCCCGGCCGATCCGGCCCAGCTCGCCACCGTGCGGCTGAGCTATCCGAAAATGGTGGCGGAGGCCGGGCCCTGCGGCCTCTGGCCGGAGGACGTCGGACCGAGCGTGAATTCCGGCTACTTCCAGAACCGCCACTACTGGAACTTCGGTTGCGCCACCCAGCGCAATCTCGCCGCCATGGTCGCGAATCCCGCCGACCTCGTGCAGCCGCGGGCGGAGACCCCGCCGATGGCGGGCCGCCGCTCGGTGGTGTTGGAGAAGTACCGCAGCGGCGAGAGCACCGCGACGAACTATCCCAACAACGGGCAGGGACAGATCAGCGACGTAGGCCAATGATCAAGTTCGCTCTGCAGCAGGACGAAACCGAGGCCGCGCCGGCGGCCACCCCCGAGCGCGACCAGCACATCGCGCCGGTGCCGCGCATTTCCGTGCAGGCCTTCTGCGAAAGCGCCGACACGGCGGCGGCCATGCAGGCCGCGGCCGAAGACCGCCGCATGGCCAAGGCCCATCTCAAGGTGCAGATGGGCGCCATTCCCGCGGCCATCGAGGCGTTCCGCAACGCGCCGACGCCCAACGTGATCATCCTCGAATCCTCCGCCGGCAGCGACGAGCTGCTGGCAGGGCTCGACGATCTCGCCGAAGTTTGCGACGCCGGCACGCGCGTCGTGGTGATCGGCCGTCTCAACGACATCCTGCTCTATCGCGAACTGGTCCGGCGCGGCGTCAGCGACTACCTGATCGCGCCGGTCGCGCCGCTGGAACTGGTGCGCACCGTCTCCAACCTGTTCACGGCGCCGGACGCCAAGCCGGTCGGCCGCACCATCGCCGTGATCGGCGCCAAGGGCGGCGTCGGCGCCTCGACCATCGCCCATAACGTCAGCTGGGCGATCGCCCGCGACCTCGAACTCGATTCCGTCGTCACCGACCTCGATCTGCCGTTCGGCACGGCCGGGCTCGATTTCAACCAGGACCCGCCGCAGGGCATCGCCGACGCGGTGTTCTCGCCGGACCGCATCGACACCGCCTTCGTCGACCGGCTGCTGTCGAAATGCACCGATCATCTCAGCCTGCTCGCGGCGCCCGCGACGCTCGATCGCGTCTACGATTTCGGCGCCGAGGCCTTCGATGCCATCTTCGACGTCCTGCGCAGCACGGTGCCTTGCATCGTCCTCGACGTGCCGCATGTCTGGACTGGCTGGGCGAAGCGCGCACTGATCAGCGCCGACGACATTCTCATCGTCGCCGCGCCCGATCTCGCCAACCTGCGCAATGCCAAGAACCTGATCGACCTGCTCAAGCAGGCACGGCCCAACGACCGCCGCCCGTATTACTGCCTGAACCAGATCGGCATTCCGAAGCGGCCGGAGATCAAGCCGGCGGATTTCGCCAAGGCGCTCGAAGCCGAGCCGCTGGCACTAATCCCGTTCGAGCCGCAGATCTTCGGCACCGCCGCCAACAACGGCCAAATGATCGCCGAGGTCGCCGCCGGCCATAAGGCCACCGAAACCTTCCTGCAGATGGCGCAGATCCTGACCGGCCGGATGGAGGCGAAGCGGCCGCGTGGCGGCCTGCTCACGCCGCTGCTCGGCAAGCTGGTCAGGCGCCAGGGATGACGAGGTCCTGACGCGTGTTCGGTAGGCGCTCCCTCAACGGCCCCGACGATCGCACGCCCGAGCCCGCCGCGGCCAAGGCGGCGCCGGTCCCGGCTGCGCCGCCGCCCGCCGCGGCGCCGGAACCGGCCGCGCCGGCGATCGACGCCGGCCGCTCGCCGCTGCCGTCCGCCGGCCTCGGCGCGCCGCTGATCGACGCCCCCGCGGCGCCGATGCGGCCGGCCATGCCGAGCCCGCCGCTCGCACCGCCGATGCCGCCGGCGCCGAACCTCGACGCGCGCCGCTCCGACACCTATTACGAGATCAAGGGCACGATCTTCAGCGCGCTGATCGAGGCGATCGACCTCGCCCAGCTGACCCGGCTCGACACGGAGTCCGCGCGCGAGGAAATCCGCGACATCGTCAACGAGATCATCGCGATCAAGAACATCGTGATGTCGATCTCGGAGCAGGAGGAACTGCTCGACGACATCTGCAACGACGTGCTCGGCTACGGGCCGCTCGAGCCGCTGCTCGCGCGCGACGACATCGCCGACATCATGGTGAACGGCGCCGGCACGGTCTATATCGAAGTCGCGGGCAAGATCCAGCGCACCGGCATCCGCTTTCGCGACAACCAGCAGCTCACCAATATCTGCCAGCGCATCGTCAGCCAGATCGGCCGCCGCGTCGACGAAGCGTCGCCCATCTGCGACGCGCGCCTGCCCGACGGCTCCCGCGTCAACGTCATCGTCCCGCCGCTGGCGATCGACGGGCCGGCGCTCACCATCCGCAAGTTCAAGCGCGACAAGCTCACGCTCGAGCAGCTCGTCCGTTTCGGCACGATCAGCCCGGAAGGCGCGGAGATCCTGAAGGTGATCGGCCGCAGTCGCGTCAACACCATCATTTCCGGCGGCACCGGCTCGGGCAAGACGACGCTGCTCAACTGCCTGACGCGTTACATCGACGACGACGAGCGCATCATCACCTGCGAGGACGCCGCCGAGCTGCAGCTGCAGCAGCCGCATGTGGTCCGGCTCGAGACGAGGCCGCCCAATCTGGAAGGCGAGGGTCAGGTGACCATGCGCGACCTCGTGCGCAACTGCCTGCGCATGCGGCCGGAGCGGATCATCGTCGGCGAGGTGCGCGGCCCCGAAGCGTTCGATCTTCTGCAGGCGATGAACACCGGCCACGACGGCTCGATGGGCACGCTGCACGCCAACAACCCGCGCGAGGCGCTGTCCCGTCTCGAATCGATGATCACCATGGGCGGCTTCGCGCTGCCCTCGCGCACCATCCGCGAGATGATCTGCGCCTCCGTCGACGTCATCGTCCAGGCGGCGCGCCTGCGCGACGGCTCGCGCCGCATCACCCACATCACCGAAGTGGTCGGGATGGAGGGCGACGTGATCATCACGCAGGACCTGTTCGTCTACGAGATGCTCGGCGAGGACGCCAACGGCCGCATCCTCGGCCGCCACCGCTCCACCGGCATCGGCCGGCCGCGCTTCTGGGATCGCGCCCGCTACTATGGCGAGGAACATCGGCTCGCGGCGGCGCTCGACGCCTCCGAAGCCGCCGAGCCAGTGCACGGCTGAGGGGGCGCCATGCCGATCGAAACCCTCGCGGTCTTCTTCCTGGCAGCGGTGGCCGTGGGCGGCGTCGCCTGGGTGTTCGTCTACCCGCTCCTCTCGGGCGAGCGCACGGCCGAGAAGCGCAAGGCCTCGGTGGCGCGTGCGGATGCGCCGATCCGCGGCACCGCGCGCAATGCCGGCAAATCGCGCCGCGACCAGGTCGAGGACACGCTGAAGGAGCTGGAGGCGCGCCAGCGCAAGGCCAACAATCCGCCGCTTTCGGTGCGCATCGCCCAGGCCGGCCTCTCCTGGTCGAAGCGGCAGTTCATCCTGATCAGCGCCCTCTGCGGCCTCTTCGGTTTCGTCGTGGTGCTCGTGTCCGGAACCGGACTGATCGCCGCGCTGACCACGGCGTTCGTCGCCGCCTTCGGCTTGCCGCGCTGGCTGCTCGCCTATCTGAAGAAGCGGCGTGAGAACGCCTTTCTCGAGCGCTTCCCCGATGCCGTCGATGTCATCGTCCGCGGCATCAAGGCGGGACTGCCGCTGATCGACAGCATCCGCGCGGTGGCCAACGATTCCGACGAGCCGGTCCGCTCCGAGTTCCAGGCCATCGTCGAAACCCAGACCGTCGGCATCCCGCTCGGCGACGCCTGCGCCAAGCTCTACGAACGCATCCCGCTGCCCGAGGCCAATTTCTTCGGCATCGTCGTCTCGATCCAGCAGAAGTCGGGCGGCAACCTGTCCGAGGCGCTCGGCAATCTGTCGCGCGTGCTGCGCGACCGCAAGAAGATGAAGGCCAAGATCAAGGCCATGTCGATGGAGGCCAAGGCCTCCGCCACGATCATCGCGGCGCTGCCGGTCGCGGTGATGCTGCTCGTCTACCTGACAAGCCCGAACTACATCGAGCTGCTCTGGACCGAGCCGCTCGGACGCCTGATGCTCGCCGCCTCGGCGTTCTGGATGTTCACCGGCGTCATGGTGATGCGCAAGATGATCAACTTCGACTTCTGAGCCGGGCATGATCGACCTCTTCATCGACAAGCTGCACGACGTCCGCCTCCTCACGATGCTGTTCGCCGGCGTCGCCGCGATGGCGACCGTGTTGACCTTGGCGATGCCGCTGCTTGCCAATGATGGGCTCGGCCGCCGCATGAAGGCGGTGGCGGTGGAACGCGAGCGCATCCGCCAGCGCGAGCGCGAGCGCCTGGCGCGCGAGCAGAAGGTCACGCTGCGGCAGTCGCCCAAGCAGTACATGCAGACGGTGGTCGACCGCTTCAACCTGGCCAAGTGGGTCGGCCAGGAGGAGGCGCGGATCAAGCTGGTCCAGGCCGGCTATCGCGGCCAGGCGCCTTACATCGCCTTCCTGTTCTTCCGCATGGTGACGCCGATCGCCCTCGCGCTCGGGGTCGCGGCCTATCTGTTCATGTTCGGCGACGTCGAGCAGCCGCCGCTGGTCAAGGTCGGTCTGTGCATCGCTGCCGCCTATGTCGGCATGCAGCTGCCCTATCTGTTTTTGAAGAACCAGATCCAGCGCCGCCAGCAGTCGATCCGCCGCGCTTTCCCCGACGCCCTCGACCTGCTGCTGATCTGCGTCGAATCCGGCATGTCGATCGAGGCCGCCTTCCGCCGTGTCAGCCAGGAAGTCGGCTCGCAGTCGATCGCGCTCGCCGAGGAACTGACGCTGACCACGGCGGAATTGTCCTACCTGCAGGATCGGCGCCAGGCCTACGAGAACCTCGCCCGCCGCACCGACCTCGACGCCGTGAAAGCCGTCTGCATGGCGCTGCAGCAGTCCGAGCGCTACGGGACGCCGATGGGGCAGACGCTGCGCGTGCTCTCGCAGGAAAGCCGCGACATGCGCATGTCGGAAGCCGAGAAGCGCGCCGCCGGCCTGCCGCCGAAGCTCACCGTGCCGATGATCCTGTTCTTCCTGCCGGTGCTCTTCATCGTCATTCTCGGCCCGGCGGTGATCCAGGTCCTGGCCATCAAGTAGGCTTAGGACCGCGAGACCATCGCATTGGCGCGGCCGCTCTTCTGCTGGTGCGCCGCGATCATCTGCTGCAGATAGGCGACGTTCGCCGCGGCCTCGTCGGCCGGAAGGTCGGCGCGGGCGATCTGCTCGGCCTCGGCGAACCGGCCCTGCAGGCCGATCACCAAAGCGAGATTCTGCCGCACCCGCGGGTCGGCGCTGCCGCGCGCACCCGCCTGCCGCAGCACCTGTTCCGCCTGCTTCAGGTCCTTCGTCAGGGCGTAGGAGAGACCGAGATTGGACAGCACCGACGGCTCGCCCGGCGCGAGCCGCAGCGCGCTCGCATAATAGCGCCGCGCCTCTTCGTGCCGCCCCATCTGGTCGAGCACGGCGCCCTGCACCGAGAGGATGCGCCAGTCGGGCTGGTCCGGCGTATGCGCCCGGCTCAGCACGTCGAGCGCCTGGGCGAAGCTGCCGACATCCGCCAGCGCCCGGCCGTAGGCGCCGAGCACCATGCGGTTTTTCGGATTGTGGATCGAGGCCTGCTCCAGCACCGCGGCCGCCTGGGCGCGCTGGCCGATGCCGCGCAACCCCTGAGCATAGCGCACCGCCGCCTCCGGATCGCGCGGATTGGCGCGGTAGCGCTCGCCCCAGGCCTCTACCGCCTGCCGGGCATCCGCCTCGTTCGTCATCGTCCGCGCGGTGCCGACCGAGCCGGTGACGTCGCTCGACCGCGTCGTCTTGCATCCGGCCACCGCGCCGGCCAGCAGCAGGGCGAGGCCTGTGGTCACCAAGAGACGTGAGCGGGAAGGGGGGATCAGGCGCATGGCGAAGGACTCCGCCCCCTGCCACCGGCGGGGGTGACCCGATCAATAGAGCGTTAACGCTAACGCCCGGTTAACCGGCACCGGCTTGCCTTCACCGCGGCGGCAGCGCGTGCTAGCAGAGACCTCTCGCCCGAAGGGGGTCTCGCATGCGCTCCGCCCTGGTTGCCCGCGGCAGTGCCGCGGATGTCGTTCCCGTCACCTTCGTCTCGACCGATACCTATCCGCGGCTGCGCGACGCCTTGCCGGCCCCGCAGCGCGGTTTTGCCGACGCGGCGGGCTTCGAGCCGAAGCCCGGACGGCATCTGCTCCTGCCCGGCGACGGCGGACGGCTGGGCGGCGTCCTGTTCGGCATCGAGCCGGCGTCCAAGACCGCCAAGGACCTGTTCCTGCCCGGCCGGCTGCCGGCCCTGCTGCCCGCCGGCACCTATCGCTTCGCCAATGCGCCGCACGACATGCGCCTCGCCGCGCTCGCCTTCGCGCTCGGCGCCTACCGCTTTACCCGCTACCGCAAGACGGACGTGAAGGCGGTGGCACTCGAGATCCCCGACGGCGTCGACGGCGCCGATCTCGAGCGCATCGTCGAGGGCGTCGCGCTCGGGCGCGACCTCGTCAACACGCCCGCCAACGACATGGGGCCGGACGACCTGGAACAGGTGGCACGGCGCCTCGCCGAGCGCTTCGGCGCTGAAATCGCCGTCATCACCGG
>Ga0182748_1004731_pt1 | contig 10632 bp, 9 predicted proteins | sample eDN3rd37CKraftOP_FD_128877 | JGI IMG/M metagenome (GOLD analysis project Ga0182748, IMG submission 128877) | Enriched Organic Plus compost microbial communities from Emeryville, California, USA - eDNA 3rd pass 37_C Kraft OP (version 2) (version 2) ...
ATCGAAGGCCACACCGATTCGATCGGGAGCCGCGCGAGCAACATCGAGCTTTCGCGCCGCCGGGCCGAGGCGGTGGCGGACTTCCTGACCTCGCAGGGCGTTCCGGCGAGCCGGCTCATCGTGCGGGGCTATGGCTATGATCGGCCGCTGCCGGGCCGTCCGGCTTCGGACCCGAGCAACCGGCGCGTCGAGGCGGTCCGGATTTCCTGATCCGGTTTGGCGCAAAAAAATGGGCCGCGCATCCACCCGGTGCGCGGCCCTTTTGCTTGGGAAAGGCTCAGGCGGTCGGGATGCCGAGCTCGCCCGCCGCGGCGCGCAGCCGCTGCTGCGTCGCCGCGTCGCCATTGAACGCGGCGAGGCCGGAATCGAGCGCCTGACGCGCGCCGCGCGCGTCGTTCAGCACCATGCGCGAGCGCATCAGCCGGATCCAGCCGTCGGCGTCGCGTGGATTCTGCCGCAGGCGCGCCGCCAGCCGATCGACCATGCCGCGCACCATCTCGTCCTGCTGGCTCGGCGGGATCGAGCTCGCCGCGCGCAGCTGCTCGGGGGTCGGCCCCGGGATCGCGGCGGTCGCGACCGACTGCGGCGGCTGCCGCGGCGCGCGCGGGGGCGGGAGTCGGTCGGCGATATCGATCCGGTTGTGTTCGGCGATGTTGCGGACGGCGTCGCGCACCTGATCGTACCAGGCGGCGTTGGCGGGCGCGCTGCGCAGCAGCGCCAGCAACTCGTCGATGGCGGCCCGGTGATCGCCGTTTATGTCCTTGATGACCGCGAGATAGTAGCGCGACTGGGCGTTGTCGGGATCGATTTCCAGCGCGCGGCGGAACAGTTGCTGCGCCTCGGCGGGCGGCGTCGGGCCGCCCCCGCGCAGCACCAGCGCCTCGCCGAGATAGGCGAGATAGTCGGCATTGCGCGGCCGCAGCTGCATCGCGCGGCGGAACGCCTGCTCGGCCTCCGCATATTGGCCGATCTCGCGATAGGCGAGGCCGAGCTGGTACCAGCCGTCGTCGTCCTCCGGGTTGCGGCGCACGCGTTCGCGCAGGCCGGAGACGAAATTGTGCACGTCGTCGCCCGGGGCGCCGTTGGCGGCGGCCATCGTGTTGGTCGCGGGCGCTTCGGAAGTGCCACCCGAGCGCACGATCGCGATCACGAAGGCGGCGGCGGCAAGCAGGGCGGCGGCGATCAGGACCAGCGTCGCGGGGGCGAAACGGCGCTGCGCGGGCGAGGTGGTGGTGTCGGCCATCGCCGGGATCATTACGGCAAAAAACCCAACGTCAAGTCTGGCGTGGGACAGAGAAGCTGCTAGACTGAACCTGATGGCGTGTGCCCGCCGCCCGTCCTCGCTTCCGGCAGGAATGGGCTCGGTCGCTCTTTGGGGGGAGTGGGGAACGAAGTGGCGTCGGCTTTCAAGATTGCGATCGTTGGCTCGGGCCCGGCCGGCATGTCCGCCGCGGGCCGGGCGGCGCGCCTTGGGCTGAGCCATGTCCTGCTCGAGAAGACCGACCACCTTTCCGATACGATCTACAAGTATCAGAAGGGCAAGCACGTGATGGCCACGCCGAGCCAGCTCGTGCTGCGCTCGGACATGGACTTCGACGCCGGCAAGCGCGAGGCGATCCTCGACATCTGGAATCGCCAGGTCGAGGAGCACAAGGTCAACGTCCGCCTCAACGCCGAAGTGAAGAAGATCACCGGCGCCAAGGGCGATTTCACGCTGCTCCTTACCAGCGGCGAGGAGATCAAGGCGGAATATGTGATCCTCGCCATCGGCACGCAGGGCAATCCGAACAAGCTGCGCTGCGAGGGCGGCGACCTGCCCCATATCCAGTACCAGCTCGACGATCCCGGCGAATATGTGGACGAGCATATCGTCGTGATCGGCTCGGGCGACGCGGGCATCGAGAATGCGCTCGGCCTCGCCGCCGATCCCGAGCAGGGCAACGTCGTTACCATCCTCAACCGCTCGCCCGAATTTGCGCGCGCCAAGCAGGGTAATGTCGACCTGCTGATGGAGGCGCAGCGCAACGGCCGCATCAACGTGATGTGCGAGACGACGCCGTCGCGGGTGACGCCGGGCTGGATCTACGTCGATACGCGCGACGGCGAGCAGAAGCTGAAGTGCGACCGCATCATCGCGCGCATGGGCTCGGCGCCGCCCCGCAAGTTCGTCGAGGAGTGCGGCATCCAGTTCACGAGCGAGGCGCGCGACGCCTTCCCGGCGCTGTCGCCGCAGTTCGAAAGCAGCGTCCCCGGCATGTACGTCATCGGTGCTCTCGCGGGCTATCCGCTGATCAAGCACTGCATGAATCAGGGCTACGACGTCGTCGAGTTCATCAACGGCAACACCGACCTCAAGCCCGCCGACGAGCCGCTGCTGGAAGCCAAGTTCGCCCATCTGCCGGGCCAGCGCTCCGTTACCGAATGGCTCGCCTTCCTGCGTCGAAGGGTGCGCATCCTCAACGACCTGTCGATGCTGCAGATGCGCGAGTTCATGCTCGATTCCGAGCCGCGCGCCTACCGGGCCGGCGACGTCGTCTTCCGGCGCAACGAGCCCGGCGCGTCGCTGTTCGCGATCGCCGACGGGTCGCTGCTCGTCGAGGTCGATCCCAACGATCCTTCGAAGGTCGTGCCGATCGAGCGCGGCTCGATCGTCGGCGAGGTCGGGCTGATCTCGGGTCGCAAGCGGGGCGCCACCGTGCGCACCGCCGAGGGGGCGATCGTCATCGAGATTCCGCGCAGCGCGGCGCTCAAGCTGATGGCCACCAACGACGCGGCGAAGCGCGAAATCACCCGCATCTCGACCGAGCGGCAGCTGCTGCAGATGTTCGGGTCGGTCACGTCGGAGGACCTCAGGGAGGTGCTGGACACCTCCGAGATCGTCACCGTCCGCGCCGGCGAGGCGATCATCAACGAGGGCGAGGAAGGCTACGACATCTTCGTCATTCGCCTGGGCTCGATGGTGGTCGAGAAGAATATCGGCGGCAAACCGGTCTTCCTTTCCTACCTGCCGGCCGGGTCCTATGTCGGCGAGATGGCGCTGATCGACGGCGGACGACGCACCGCGACCGTGCGCGCGGCGATCAAGTCCGAGGTGATCAAGCTCGACGGCGATGCCTTCCGCCGGTTGCTTGACCGCAAGCCCGAGCTGCTCGCCCAGTTCAGGCGCGACATGTCGTCGCGCCAGCAGCTGACCGACTTCATCGAGGCGCGCAAGGACAGCTTCGGCGGCGTCGTGGACATGTATTCGGAGGTCGCCGGCTTCCTCGTCGAGAACGGCATCGGCGAGGCGACCGACGTGTTGCTGATCGACGAGAAGCTGTGCATCGGCTGCGACAATTGCGAGCGCGCCTGCGCCGACAGCCACGAGGGGCTGTCGCGGCTCGACCGCGAGGCGGGGCGCACCTACGCCCATCTCCACGTGCCGACGTCATGCCGCCACTGCGAGCATCCGCACTGCATGGCCGATTGCCCGCCGAACGCGCTCAATCGCGGGCCCGACGGCGAGGTCTATATCAACGATTCGTGCATCGGCTGCGGCAACTGCCAGCGCAACTGCCCCTACGGCGTGATCCGCCTGGCGAAGGTGCCGCCGAAGAAGCCGAGCCTGCTCAAGTGGCTCTTCTTCGGCGCCGGCCCGGGGCCTGGCGAGGCCGACGAGAAGTGGGCAAAGAAGAACAAGTCGAAGGCGGGCGGCGAGGCGCCCAAGAAGGCGATCAAGTGCGACATGTGTTCGGGCATCGAGGGCGGCCCGGCCTGCGTGCGGGCCTGCCCGACCGGGGCCGCGATCCGCGTGTCGCCGGAAGAGTTTCTCTCCGTGGCGAGGATGGGACAGGGGGGCTAGAACGTGGCGAGCAGGGGGATCGATCGCGCGGATTTCGGCGAGGGGGCGGCGCACGAAAGCTTCCTCCAGTATCGCCGCTACCGCTGGTTCAAGATTTCGGCGCTTCTGTGCCTGTTCTTCATCGTCGTTTACGCGCTGGTGGACATCACCCCGCGCCCGAACGGCGGGAGCTGGGAAGGCTATATCCTCGGCACGATCGGCGCTGCGCTGATCGTCTGGCTCGCCATGCTCGGCATCCGCAAGCGCGCGATGACGCGCGGTCGCTGGTCGCTGAAGGCCTGGACCTCGGCCCACGTCTATCTGGGCCTTTCGCTGATCGTGATCGCGACGCTGCACACCGGCTTCCAGTTCGGCTGGAACGTCCACACGCTCGCCTACGCGCTGATGATGCTCGTCATTCTCTCGGGCGTGTACGGCATCTTCGTCTATGGCATGCTGCCGCAGGGCCTGTCGGACAGCCGCGCCGAGATGACCGGGCCGCAGATGATCGACGCGATCAACCAGCTCGACAAGCAGATCCAGCAGGCCGCGCAGCCGCTCTCCGACGCGGACAGCGCGGTCGTGCTGGGGTCGCTCGGGGAAGACCCGTTCGGCGGCGGCGTGATGCGCCGGCTTTCGGGGCGCTATCCCAGGTGCGGCAACCGCGAGGCGCTGCGCACGATGCGCGGCCGGCTCGCGGAAAGCTCGGGCAAGGAGGCGGCGGCGATCGAGAAGATCGTGCAGCTGCTCGAGCGCAAGGCCGCGGCGCTGCAGCGGGTGCGCGGCTATGTCCAGCGGCGCGCGCTGCTGGAGATTTGGCTTTATATCCACGTACCAATGACATTCGCGTGCATCGCGGCGCTGATCGCGCACATCGTCAGCGTCTTCTTCTACTGGTAGGGGGGTACCAGGGATGGCGTTCGTCCTCAGGAACATCAGCTACTCCGCTGACGGTCGTCAGATCGTCCGCTCGTCGCGGATCAACGACGATCTGCTGAAGATCGGGCGCGATCCCGATTGCGACATTCGGCTCAACGATCTCGCCGTCGCGCTGCACCACGCGACGATCGAGCAGGTTTCTTCGCAGGTGCTGGGCATCTCGGCGGAATCGGGAACGACCATCGAGATTGATGGCACCTCGACGCAGGGTGGGCAGATCGACCTCACCACCGGCGGCACGATCCGCATCGGGCCGTTCCGCCTGCGCGTCTCGGCGCAGGAAATGGGCTCGGACGACGTCGCGATCGACGTCGAGCGCGCCGACCTGGAGGAAGAGGAAGAGCGGTTCGACCCCCGCCGCTTCGCGCTGTCCTCCGTCATGCCCGGCAAGCGGCCGATCGCGTGGGTCTCGGTGATCGCGATCCTGCTGCTGTTCCTCGTCTGGCCGATCTGGTCGTTCCATTCGCAGCCGCGCGGCGAGCGCGCGGCCTACAGCGCGAGCTTCCATGCCGACCAGACGTGGAGCCCCGGCGCGCTCTCGCGTCCGCACCAGGCGCTCGAGCACAATTGCACGGCCTGCCACGAGCAGGCGTTCGTGTCGGTGCGCGATAGCTCGTGCCGCGCCTGCCACACCAACGTGCATGACCATGCCGATCCGGCGCGGCTCGCCGCGGCGCGGCCTAATCTCGGCGCGTTCGCGCGCTTCCGTCGCGCCGTCGCCGAGACTTTCGGCCAGGAAGCCGGCCGCTGCGTCGATTGCCACATGGAGCATCTCGGCCCGCTGGAGATGGCGCCCACGCCGCAGAAGTTCTGCGCCGACTGCCACGGCGACCTGAGGGCGCGCCTGCCCGACACGCGGCTCGGCAGCGCCACCGATTTCCGCGGGCAGCATCCCGAGTTCCAGCCGGCGGTGCTGGTCAACTGGAACGGCGATCAGCCGCAGATGCGGCGGATTTCGCTCACCGATCGCCCGCGTGAGCAGAGCAATCTCAAGTTCCCGCACGCGCTGCACTTGCAGCCGACCGGCGGCGTGGCGCAGATGGCGCGCACGCTGCGCGCGACCTACGGCTTCGGCAACCAGCTCGAATGTTCGGACTGCCACGTGCCGACCATCGACGGCGTGCGCTTCCAGCCGATCGACATGCGGGGCGATTGCGCGATGTGCCACAGCCTCGCCTTCGACCGCATCGACGGCACGGTCCGCACGCTGCGCCATGGCGATCCGCGCCAGGTGATCGCGGACATCCGCGCCTGGTATCGCGCCGGCGGGCCGCAGCGGCCGCCCGAGTTTGACGCGGGGCCGCGCAGCCGCCCGGGCGACGTGACGCAGATCCGCGCTGCGATCCAGTACGCGCGCGCCGAGGCGGGGCTGGGGGGGCGCGCCGCCCAGGCGATCCGTGCCGTGTTCAGTGAAGGCGGCGCCTGCTACGACTGCCACCAGGTGGTCCAGCCGCCGGCGGGCACGCTCGATTATTCGATCCAGCCCGTCGCCTTCCCGCAGCGCTACATGCTGCATGGCTGGTTCGATCACCGCGCCCACCAGGTCGTCCAGCGGCCCGGCGGCCCGCGGCTCACGGGCACGCAGGCCTGCCTCTCCTGCCACACGGCGAACGCTTCGTCGGACTCGTCGGACCTGATGATTCCGAATCTCGAAAGCTGCCAGGCCTGCCATGGCGGGGAAGGGAGCAACGCGCCGGTGCAGTCGGGCTGCGCGATGTGCCACGATTATCATATCGACGAAGGCACGCCCGCCATGCTGCTGCGGCGTCAGGTGCGCGGGCACCGCTGGCAGACGACCATCCGGATCGAGCCGCAGAGCCAGCCGACGGCGGCGCCAGCGCGCTGAGCAAATGCTGGTCGCCCAGATCACGGATATCCACCTGGGCTTCGATCCGGAGAGCCCGGACGAGTTCAACCGGCGTCGCCTGGACGCGACGCTGGCGGAGCTCGTCGCGATGTCGCCGCGGCCGGACCTGCTGCTCGTCACCGGCGACATCGCGGACCAGGGGGACGACAGCGTTTCCTACGCGCGCTTTCGCGAGGCGATCGCGGAGGTGCCCTTTCCGGTCTATGGCGCGATGGGCAACCATGACAGCCGCGCCGAGTATCGCGATGCCTTCCCGGACACGCCGGCGCCGGACGGTTTCATCCAGTACGCGATCGAGGACTATTCGCTGCGCATCCTCGTCCTCGACACGCTCGAAGTCGGCAGGCACGGCGGCGGCTATTGCGCGCGGCGCACCGACTGGCTCCGGGCGCGGCTCGACGAGGAGCCGGAGCGGCCGACGCTGCTCGCGCTCCATCACCCGCCGGTCGCGACCGGCCTCAGCTGGCTCGACGAGAATCCCGACGCTTCCTGGATGGAACGCCTGCGCTCGGTCGTCGCCGGGCGCGGCAACGTCGTCGGGCTGATCGCGGGGCACCTGCACCGCCCGATCGTCACCTCATGGGCCGGCAAGGTGCTGATCGTGTGCCCGTCCACCGCCCCACAGGTCGCGCTCGATCTCGAGACGATAGATCCGGCGCAGCCTGACGATCGCGCGCTGATCGTCGCCGACGAGCCCTGCTTCGCGCTCCACCTGTGGGACGGGCATAACCTCGTCACCCATTTCGATACCGCCGGCGAGCACGAGGTGCTCGCCCGCTACACGACGGAATTGCAGCCGCTCGTGCGGCTGCTCCAGGCGGAGCGAAACGGCGCGCAGTAGCGCCGCAACCCGCTAGCGGCAGCGCACCTCGCCGCGATCGATCGCGGAGCCGATCGCCGCGCCGGCCGCGGCCCCGGCGATCGTGCCGAGCACTTCCGACTGGCCCGAGGCGATGATGTTGCCGAGCACGCCGCCGGCGATGCCGCCGACGATCAGCCCGGTCGTGCCGTCCGAGCGGCGGCAATAATAGCGGCCATCGTTGCCGCGATAGATGCGGTCCCTGCGGCTCAGGCGCCGCTCGCGGTAGCGCGGATCGTCGCGATAGTAACGGTCCGCATAATAGCCGCCATAGGCGGGATCGGGCCGGTTCCAGTCGTAGCGGCCGTAATGGCCGCCGGTCCCGTCGGTCGTGCAGGCCGCGGCAAGACAGGTCGCCGCCATCAGTCCCAGGTGAATCGCGCGCATCGCCCTCTCCTTCATGTCGTTGTGGGGGGCTCAATGCGCGGCGGGCCGGATGGTTGCCTGGCCGCAACGGAACGGGAGGGGTCAGGCGAGAAAGGCGGGATCGGCGACGATCCGGTCGTCCGCCCAGTCGGCGATGCCGGGGCGAAAGGGGATGAGCGCGCGCTTGCCGGCGGAGGTTTCGATCTCCAGCAGGTCGCCCGCGCCGAAATTCTCGACCGCGACGACGGTGCCGAGCGCCTTGCCGTCTTGATCAACGCAGGGCAGGCCGATCAGGTCGACATGATAATATTCGCCCTCGCCGAGCGGGGGCAGCGCCGAGCGCGGGACCGTGAGGAGCGCGCCGCGCAACGCCTCGGCCGCGCCTCGGTCGGCGATTTCGGCGAAGCGCGCGATCGCGCCGGTGCGGCCGGGGCGTGCCGACTGTAGCGTCAGCGCGCGCCCGTCCGCGAACAGTTGCTTGTGGATCCGGAGGCTGTCGAGCCCCGCGCCGAACAGCTTGAGGCGCACCTCGCCGCCGATGCCGTGCGCGCCAGCGACGGCGGCGAGGACGACGTCCTTTTCCAAGGCCGCTTACTCGGCCTTTTCGGCGCCCTCGTCACCGGACGCCGCATCGGCGGCGGCTTCCCCGGCCGGAGCTTCCTCCGCCAGCGCCTCGACGACCGGCGATTCCGCCGTCTCGACCGAGGCTTCCTCGATCGCCTCGGCAACGACCTCGACGGTCTCGGCCTCCTGCTGCGCCTCGCTCGGCGCGGCGGCGGCCTCGGCAGCCTCGGCGGCCTTGGCGGCGCGCTCCTTCGCCTTCGTGCCCGGCTCGCCCTTCTTCGGATTGTTGCGCGCCGGACGCTCCAGGATGCCGGCCGCATCGAGGAAGCGAAGCACGCGGTCGCTCGGCTTGGCGCCGACCGCCAGCCAGTGCTTGATGCGCTCGGTGTCGAGCTTCACCCGCTCGGGATTGTCCTTGGCGAGCAGCGGGTTGTAGCTGCCGACCCGCTCGATGAACTTGCCGTCGCGCGGATTGCGCGCGTCGGCGACGACGATCCTGTAATAGGGGCGCTTCTTCGCGCCGCCCCGCGCCAGCCGGATTGCAACTGCCATTTATTCCGTCCTTTCTGAGTGTTGTCTCTATTTCTTGAACTTGTTTGGTAAGTTGAACGGCGCGCCGCCGCCCGTTCCCGGGAGACCGGGCAGGCCGCCCGCGCCGCCGAGGCCGCCGGGCCCGCCGATTCCCCCCGGGCCGCCAAGTCCACCCATTCCGCCGCCGCCGAACATGGCGGCGATCTTGCCGAGGCCGCCCATCTTCTTCAGGCGCTTCATCGCGGTGGACATTTCCTGGTGCATCTTCAGTAGGCGGTTCACTTCCTGCACGGTCGTGCCCGAACCCTTGGCGACGCGGATCTTGCGCTTCGCGTTGAGGATTTCGGGCTTCGCGCGCTCCTTGGGCGTCATCGAGCCGATGATCGCATCCAGTCGGCCGAGCACGTTGCCCTCCAGCACCCCGGACTGGTTGATCTGGTTCTTGAGCTTGCCCATGCCGGGCAGCATCCCGGCGAGCGCGCCGAGCCCGCCCATGCGCTGCATCTGTCGCAACTGGGCGCGCAGGTCGTTGAGGTCGAACTGCCCCTTGGCCATCTTGGCCGCGAGCGCCTCGGCCTCCTCGGCCTTGATCGTTTCCTGCGCGCGTTCGACCAGGCTGACGACGTCGCCCATGCCCAGGATGCGGCCGGCGACCCGGTCGGGCCGGAAGGGCTCGATCTTGTCGAGCGCCTCGCCCGTGCCGGCGAACTTGATGGGCTTGCCGGTGACCGCGCGCATCGAGAGCGCGGCGCCGCCGCGCGCGTCGCCGTCCATGCGGGTCAGGACGACGCCGGTCAGCTCGATCTGGTCGGCGAAGCTCTTGGCGACGTTGACCGCGTCCTGGCCGGTCATCGCGTCGGCGACCAGCAGGATCTCCTTCGGCTGCGCCACCTCGGCGACCGCCTTCATCTCGTCCATCAGCGCCTGATCGACGTGAAGCCGGCCGGCGGTGTCGAGCATCAGCACGTCGAAGCCCTGCAGCTTCGCGGCGTTGAGCGCGCGCCGGGCGATCTCGACCGGCCCCTGGCCGGGCACGATCGGCAGCGTCGCGACGCCGGTCTGGCGGCCGAGCACGGCGAGCTGCTCCTGCGCCGCCGGGCGGTTGACGTCGAGCGAGGCCATCAGGACCTTCTTGCGGTCCTTCTCGGTGAGGCGCCTGGCGAGCTTGGCGGTGGTGGTGGTCTTGCCCGAGCCCTGGAGGCCGACCATCATCACGACGGCGGGCGGCGTGACGGCGAGATCGAGCCCTTCCTCCTCGCTGCCGAGCATCTCGACGAGCGCGTCGTGGACGATCTTGACGACCTGCTGCCCCGGCGTGACCGAGCGCAGCACCTGCTGGCCGACCGCCTGCTCGGTCGCCTTGTCGACGAAGGTGCGGACGACGGGGAGGGCGACATCGGCCTCGAGCAGCGCGATCCGGACCTCGCGCATCGCGCCGCGCACGTCCGCCTCGGTGAGCGCGCCGCGACCGCGCAGCCGGTCGAACACGCCGGACAGGCGATCTCCCAGGCTTTCGAACATCCGCGTCGCTCCTCAACCGTTCCTGAAGACGGCCCAAACGCAAAAGCGCCGGCGGGCGAAACCTCGCCGGCCAGCGTGCGCGCGTGGCGCTTCAATGCTCACCCGTCATCGGGATCGCGGGCACATAGCCGCCGGCGCGGCCAAAGGCAAGATGACGGAAAATTC
>Ga0182748_1004733_pt1 | contig 10631 bp, 8 predicted proteins | sample eDN3rd37CKraftOP_FD_128877 | JGI IMG/M metagenome (GOLD analysis project Ga0182748, IMG submission 128877) | Enriched Organic Plus compost microbial communities from Emeryville, California, USA - eDNA 3rd pass 37_C Kraft OP (version 2) (version 2) ...
ACGCCGGAACACTCCACCCGGCTCGCAGTCCTCGCTCCGGGAAGCGAACCGGGCGCGCCTGGTCGAGTCGCTCAAGCGCCATGGGCGCCTGACGCAGATCGAGCTCGCCGGCAGCACGGGTCTGTCGCCCGCGACGGTGTCGAACATCGTCAAGGAACTCACCGCCTCCGGCATCCTCCACACGTCCTTCACATCCCGAAGCGGCCGTCGCGCGACCCTCGTCTCGCTCGCCCGCAAGGTGGGCCTCGTCGCGGGCGCGCACTTCTCGACGCGCCAGCTCCACATCGCGATCGCGGACGCCACGCGCACGACGGTCGCAGAAACCGCGATCCCGCTCGCGCCGGGTCACCGTCACGACGCCGAGCTCGACCGGCTGAGCATCCTGCTGTCCGAGATGATGGAGAACCTCGGCGGGTCGCTCGGCGACCTGCTGTCGGTCGGCGTCGCGCTCCCCGCGCCCATCGACCCGCGCACCGGCATGGTGTCGACCCCCGGGCTCCTCCCCGGCTGGGAGGGCATCGACGTCGCAGAGAGTCTCAGCGCGCGCATCGAGCGGCCCGTGTACGTCGACAGCGAGGCGAACCTCGGCGGCCTGGCCGAGGCCCGCGAAGGCAGCGGCCGCGCGGCGTCGTCGTCCGTCTACATCCGCGTCGGCCACACGATCAGCGCCGGCCTCATCGTCGACGGAGACCTCTTCCGCGGAGTGAGCGGCAAGACCGGCCAGATCGGCCATATGACGATCGACGAGAACGGCCCGATCTGCCGGTGCGGCAACCGCGGATGCCTCGAGACCTACGCATCGGCACCCGCGCTGCTCGCCCTCTTCCCCGAGAGCGAGGGCATGCAGCGCCTCGGCGATCTGCTCGCTGCTGCGGATGCGGGTGTCGGCGGCGCGATGCGCGTGATCGCGGATGCCGGGCGCCACATCGGCATCGCCGCGGCGAGTCTGTGCAACCTCTTCGACCCCGAGCTCATCATCGTGGGCGGCGAGCTCGCGCAGGCGGGCGAGATCCTCATGGCGCCGATGCGCCACGCCCTCGAGCGTTCGGCGCTCGCCGCCGTCGGCGGACTGCCCGAGATCGTCGGCGCGTCCTTCGGCGAGTGGGCCGAGACGCGCGGGGCGATCGCGATGGCGCTCGATCATGTGACGCTCGACGCCGACGTCATCCAGTTCACCGCGTAGGCTCGACCCACACGCACAGCACCTCCCACCCGCTCCCGCGTCCCGTACGAGAGCCGCCCGTGAGAAGAACCTCCGCCATCGTCGTCGCCGTCGCCCTGTTCGCCGGGCTGCTCAGCGCGTGCGTGCCGCAGGCCGGGTCGTCGGAGGGGACGATCGCGCTGCTCCTGCCCGACAAGAAGACCGCCCGGTACGAGACGTTCGACCGCCCCGTCTTCGAGGCCCGTGTCAAGGAGCTGGGCGACTACGAGGTGCTGTACGCGAACGCCGATCAGGACGCCGCGAAACAGCAGCAGCAGGCCGAGTCGATGCTCACGGCCGGCGTCGACGTGCTCGTGCTCGACCCCGTCGACGCACAGGCGGCCGTGACGATCGTGAACGCCGCCAACGCGCAGGACGTGCCGGTCGTCGCGTACGACCGCATGGTCGCAGGCGGCGAGCTCGCGTACTACGTGTCGTTCGACAACACGCGCGTGGGTCGCCTGCAGGCGACCGCCCTCGTCGAAGAGCTCGAGGAGCGCGGCGAGCCCGAGGGCGGCATCCTCATGGTCAACGGCTCGCCCACCGACAACAACGCGGCCAGCTTCCGCGACGGCGCGCTCGAGGTCATCCGCGAGAGCGGCCTGCGCGTGCTCGCCGAGTACGACACGCCCGATTGGAGCCCCGACAAGGCGCAGGCGTGGGTCGCCGGCCAGATCTCGCAGTTCGGCGACGAGATCGCGGGGGTGTACGCCGCGAACGACGGCACGGCGAGCGGCGCCGTCGCCGCACTCCGCGCCGCGAACGTGTCGCCGTTCCCGGTCGTGACCGGGCAGGACGCGGAGCTCACGGCCCTCCAGCGCATCGTCGCGGGCGACCAGCACATGACGGTCTACAAGGCTCTCAAGCAGCAGGCGACGCGCGCCGCCGACGTCGCCGTCGACCTGATCAACGGGCGCACGGTCGAGGGAGACCTCAAGGTCGACGGCACCCCCGCGACGCTCCTCGATCCGGTCGCCGTCACGATCGACGACATCCTCGACACGGTCGTCGCGGACGGGTTCTGGACGGTCCACGACATCTGCACGCCCGAGTACGAGGCCGCGTGCGAAGCGGCGGGCATTCTCTGAACCGCTCTGGGAGGATTGACGCGTGACTGCCGTGAACCCGTCCCGCGCGGGCCGCCCGCGCGAGCGCGTGCTGACGATGCGTGGGATCGGCAAGCACTTCGGCGCCGTCCGGGCGCTCACCGACGTCGACTTCTGGGTCAACGAGGGCGAGGTCGTCGCCCTCGTGGGCGACAACGGCGCGGGCAAGTCGACGCTCGTGAAGGTGCTGGCGGGGGTGCATCCGCCGGATGCCGGAACCATCGAGTTCGACGGCGACGAGGTCACGATCTCCAGCCCGGCCGACGCGCAGGAGCTCGGCATCGCGACCGTCTTCCAGGACCTCGCGCTGTGCGACAACCTCGACGTCGTCGCGAACCTCTGGCTCGGGCGCGAGCTCGTCAGCGAGGGCAAGCTCGACGAGGTCGACATGGAGCAGCGCACGTGGGCGCTGCTGCGCGAACTCGCCGCGAAGATCCCGTCGGTGCGGATCCCGGTCGCGTCGCTGTCGGGCGGCCAGCGCCAGACGGTCGCGATCGCACGCTCGCTCATCGGCGAGCCGCGGGTCGTGATCCTCGATGAGCCGACCGCCGCCCTCGGCGTCGCGCAGACGGCCGAGGTGCTCAACCTCATCGAGCGCCTGCGCGAGCGGGGCCACGGCGTCGTGCTCATCAGTCACAACATGGCCGAGGTGATGGCGGTGGCCGACCGCATCGTCGTGCTGCGGCTCGGTCGCAACAACGGCGAGTACAACGCGGCGGATGTCACGAGCGAGACGCTCATCGCGGCGATCACGGGCGCGATCGACAACACCGGCACCCGCCGCACGCCCACGGGGCGCACGCCGACCGTGCCGGCGGACAAGACCGACGACCGCCCGAACGCCGACGTCATCCCGCTGACCTCGCGCGAACCGCGTCGCGGACGGCGACGGGGCGGCGCGTCGTGACGGACGAGGCGATCGACTCCACGGGGGTGCGCGGCTCCGCCGAGCGCCTGTGGGCGCGCATCCGCGGCGGCGATCTCGGCCCGCTCCCGGTCATCGTCGGGCTCGTCGTGATCTGGACGGTGTTCCAGGCGCTCAACCCGGTGTTCCTGTCGAGCCGCAATCTCGTCGACCTCACGATGCAGTGCGCGTCGATCGGCATCATCTCGCTCGGGGTCGTCGTCGTGCTGCTGCTCGGCGAGATCGATCTGTCGGTCGGGTCGGTCTCGGGGCTCGCGGCGGCGATCCTCGCTGTCGGGTTCGTGCAGCTGCGGTGGCCGCTGATCCTCGCCATCGTGGCGGCGGTGGCGACCGGATGCCTCGTGGGCCTGCTCTACGGCTGGCTGCACGCGCGCTTCGGGCTGCCGAGCTTCGTGGTGACGCTCGCGGGACTCCTCGGGTTCCTCGGGCTCCAGCTGTGGGTCCTCGGCGAGACGGGCTCGATCAACCTGCCGTTCGACTCGTGGATCGTGGAATTCGCGCAGCAGTGGTTCCTCCCCGAGTGGGCCTCGTACGTCGTGGTCGTCGTGTCGGTCGCCGCGTACGCGTGGTCCCTCATCCGGCGAGCGCGCCGCCGTGCGGCGGCGAACCTCGAAAGCCAGAGCTACCGGGAGATCGCGCTGCGCGCGGGTGCACTCCTCGCCTTCCTCCTCGCGGCCGCGTGGTACCTCAACCTCGCGCGCGGCGTCGGAGTGATGTTCCTGTTCTTCGTCGCGCTCGTGGTGGCGATGCACATCGTGCTGACGCGCACGCGCTGGGGACGCGCCGTCTACGCGGTGGGCGGTTCGGTCGAGGCGGCGCGGCGCGCCGGCATCCGCGTCGACCGCATCTACCTGTCGGTGTTCGCGCTGTGCTCGAGTCTCGCGGCCGTGGGCGGCATCCTCGCCGCCGCGCGCCTGGCCGCGGCGAACCAGAGCTCGGGCGGCGGCGACACGAACCTCAACGCCATCGCTGCCGCGATCATCGGCGGCGCATCGCTGTTCGGCGGCCGCGGCACGGCGTTCGCCGCGCTGCTCGGTGTCATCGTGATCCAGTCGATCTCGTCGGGACTCACGCTCCTGAACTTGAACTCATCGGTGCAGTTCATGGTGACCGGCGCCGTGCTCGTGCTGGCGGTCATCGTCGACTCGATCTCGCGCCGCACGCGGGCCGCGACAGGCCGCGCGTAGGCCTTCGCCGTCGCGGCATCCGATCGAATCGTTTCGTTTCTGAATTCACGCGCCGAACGCCGATCGCAGGTTGCAAAAGCGTTATGTTCAAGACTTGACGCCAAGGGGTCGGCCCGGAAGTATCGACCCAGCGCGAACTGCACCAACCTCGCGATCGCGAATTCAACGACGAAAGGCGAATGATGAAGAAATCATCACTCCTCGCCGCGGCCGCTCTCAGCGGCGCGGCGGCCTTGCTGCTCACGGCGTGTGCCGGCAGCGGCGGAGGCACCCCCACGGATGGCGGCGACGGCGGCGGCGAGGCCGCGGGCCGTGCGTGCGTGATCCTGCCCGACGCCGCGTCGTCGCCCCGCTGGGAGAACTTCGACCGCAAGTACCTCCAGGAGGGTCTGGAAGAAGCCGGGTTCGAAGTCGACATCCAGAACGCGCAGGGCGACGTCAACAAGTTCTCCACGATCGCCGACCAGCAGCTCACGCAGGGCTGCGGCGTCATGCTGCTCGTCGACTACCAGGGCGCCGCCGAGGCCGTGGCCGCGAAGGCCAAGGCCGAGGGCATCCCGGTCATCGCCTACGACCGTCCGTTCGCGGGCGCCGACTACTACGTGTCGTTCGACAACGTCGAGGTCGGCCGCCTGCAGGGCCAGACGGTGCTCAACGGCCTCGAGGCCGCGGGCGTCGACCCCGCAGAGGCCGTCGTGGTCTACATCGGCGGAGACCCGACCGACGGCAACGCGAAGATGTTCCACGACGGCGCCGACGAGGTGCTGTCCGCGGCGGGCATCACCCCGGCCGCCGAGCCGCCGGGGGCATGGGACCAGGCCAAGTCGCAGACCAACTTCGAGCAGGCCCTCACGAGCCTGAACGGCGTGGTCCACGGCGTCTGGGCCGCGAACGACACGAACGCCGCGGGCGTCATCAAGGTCCTGCAGGACAACAACCTCCAGGGCGTTGCCGTTTCCGGCCAGGACGCGAACGTCGCGGGTCTGCAGAACATCCTGCTCGGCTGGCAGACCGCCACGGTCTACAAGCCGGTCAAGGACGAGGCCGAGGCCGCCGTCGAGGTCGCCATCGCGCTGCTGAGCGGCGAGACGGTCGAGACCGACGCCGAGCTCGAGGACGGCACGCCGTACGTCCAGGTGACGCCGCTGCTCGTCGGCCCGAACGAGGTCAAGGACGTCATCGCCGCGGGCGACGCGTCGTACGACGACGTCTGCACGCCCGACGTCATGGCGGCCTGTGAAGAGTTCGGAGTCACGCCGTAACGTAACGGTCAGAAGCCGCGGGGGCGTCGCGTCAACGAGGCGCGGCGCCCCTCGCGCGCTGAGTCCGACACCGCAAGGAAGCGAGTATGTCTCAGACCCTCACCGCGACTGAGCCGATCATCGAGTTGATCGGCGTCAAGAAATCGTTCGGCCCCGTCAACGTCCTCAAGGGGGTCGATCTCAAGGTCTACCCCGGCAAGGTCACCGCCCTCGTCGGCGACAACGGTGCCGGCAAGTCCACGCTCATCAAGGGCCTCGCCGGCGTCCAGCCGTACGACGAGGGCGAGGTGCGCATCGACGGGGAGCACCGTGATCTGCACAGCCCGCGCGCGGCCGCCGAACTCGGCATCGAGGTCGTGTACCAGGACCTCGCACTGTGCGACAACCTCGACATCGTGCAGAACATGTTCCTCGGACGCGAGGAGCTCTCGTTCGGCACCTTCGACGAGGGCGTCATGGAGCGCGAGGCATCCGACACCCTTCGATCGCTCTCCGTTCGCACGGTCAAGTCGGTGCGTCAGAAGGTGTCGTCGCTCTCGGGCGGTCAGCGCCAGACCGTCGCGATCGCGCGTGCCGTGCTCAAGAAGGCCCGCGTCGTGATCCTCGACGAGCCGACCGCGGCCCTTGGCGTCGCGCAGACCGAGCAAGTGCTCAACCTCGTGCGCCGGCTCTCCGACCAGGGCGTGGCCGTGATCCTCATCAGCCACAACCTCGCCGACGTCTTCGCCGTGGCCGACGACATCGCCGTGCTGTACCTCGGGCAGATGGTCGCCCAGGTGCCGACGAGCGAGACGACGCGCGACGACGTCGTGGGCTACATCACCGGCACGAAGACCATGGAAGGCGTCGACATCATCGAGACGTCGAGCATCAACACCGAAGGGGACGTGTGATGAGCAGCAACGCGACTCGTACCGAAGCCGCGCCAGATCCCGTCGCCGGGGACCTCATCGGCAGCGGCGTCGAGGGCGGCCTCGGCGACCAGGTGCGGGCGTGGTGGCAGCGCGTGCGCAGCGGCGACATGGGCGCCCTTCCGGCCGTCGCGGGGCTCCTCGTGCTCGGTGTCCTCTTCTCGTTCCTGAGCCCGTTCTTCCTCACGGAGCGCAACTTCGCGAACCTGCTCAACCAGGCGGCGACGCTCGTCGTGCTCGGCATGGCGCTCGTGTTCGTGCTGCTGCTGGGCGAGATCGACCTGTCGGCCGGCGTGACCGGCGGCGTCGGCATGGCGCTGTTCGTCGTGCTCAACGCCGTGGTCGGGATCGCGTGGCCGATCGCGCTCCTCCTCGGGTTCGGATTCGGATTCCTGACCGGCGCCTTCATAGGCTTCTTCGTGGCACGCGTCGGGATTCCATCCTTCGTCGTGACACTGGGCCTGTTCCTGGGCTTCCAGGGCCTCGCGCTCGTGATCATCGGGCCCGGCGGCCTGTACCGCCTGCAGGTTCCCGAGCTGATCGCGATCCAGAACGGCAACCTCCCCGTATGGGGCGGGTGGCTCATGCTCGCGATCATGGTCGCCATCTCCGCGGCCACGTCGTTCTGGGACCGTGCACGCCGCACGCGTGCGGGCGTGCCGAACCGCGCGATCTCGCTCGTGTGGATCAAGCTCGCGAGCATTGCGATCATCGGCGGCATCGTCGTGTACGTGCTCAACCAGAACCGCGGCCAGTCCGTCGTCGAGGTGTCGGGCGTGCCGATCGTCGTCCCCGTCGTCCTCGCGATCCTGTGGATCGGCACCTTCGTGCTCGACCGCACGAAGTTCGGCCGCTACATCTACGCGATCGGCGGCAACGCCGAGGCGGCTCGCCGCTCCGGCGTCAAGGTGCGCTGGATCAAGTGGTGGGCGTTCGTCATCTGTTCGAGCCTCGCAGTGCTCTCGGCGCTGCTCAGCGTCGCGCGCGTGGGCTCGGTCGACGCCACGGTGGGTCGTGACATCGTGCTCTCGGGTGTCGCGGCGGCGGTCGTCGGCGGCGTGAGCCTCTTCGGCGGCCGCGGACGCCTCATGCACGCCGCCATCGGTGCCCTCGTCATCGCGACGATCACCAACGGCCTCGCGCTGCTGCGCCTTCCGGCGGGCGTCAACCTGCTCGTCACGGGCGGCGTGCTGATCCTGGCGGCGACCGTCGACGCGGTTTCGCGTCTGCGGTCGGGCGGAGCGCGAACCTAGCTCGCACCTCCGTGCTCACTCCGCGACAGGCGTCGGTCGAGTCGACCGGCGCCTGTCGCGTCTTCGTCCGGCGCTCGCAGCCGGCGCGTCACTCCGTGACGGCGAGCACCTCGTCGACCCACGCGGGCACGAGCACGCTCGCGGGTCCCGTGCGCGCGACGTCGAACGGGACGAGCCCGTCGGTCGCCTCGAGGTTCAGCTCGACCGTCCGTGCGCCGAACGCCGATGCGAGGGCCGCGTACCCGGCGGCCGGATACACGCTCCCCGACGTCCCGATCGACACGAACACGTCGCACGCGACGACCGCCCGCTCGATGCGGTCCAGGTCATAGGGCATCTCGCCGAACCATACGACATCCGGCCGCAGCGCCCGTGCGCCGCACGCCGGACACGGCGGCCGATGGATGAGGTCGTCACGCCACTCGGGCCGCGCCCCGCATTCGGTGCACAGCGCGCGGTTGAGCTCACCGTGCATGTGCACGAGGTTTCGGCTTCCGGCCCGCTCGTGCAGGTCGTCGACGTTCTGCGTCACGACGAGCACGTCGTCGCCGAGCGCTCCTTCGAGGCGCGCGAGGGCGCGATGCGCGTCATTCGGCTCGACGGATGCCGCGGCCCGCCGCCGCGCGTCGTAGAAAGCCTGCACCGTGTCGGGGTCGCGCTCGAACGCCTCGGGCGTCGCGACGTCCTCGACACGGTGGCCCTCCCACAGCCCTCCCGCGTCGCGGAACGTCGGCACGCCGCTCTCGGCCGAGATGCCGGCGCCGGTGAGCACGACGATGCGCATGGGCTCCATTGTCGCGCGCGCCGCGCCCGTCGGCGCATCCGCCTCCCCCACCTGCTCCGCGCCCGCTCCGGGCCAGCCCGCCCACCCCGCCCGGCCCCTGCTCACCCCGCCCTTGCTCACCGGGATCAGGACATCTGGCGGATGCAGGACGATCGGCGTCGGATCCTCCGGCATCCGCCAGATGTCCTGATCTCGAAAAGCGGTGCGAACTCGAAAAGCGGTGCGAACTCGACAAGCGGTGCGAACTCGAAAAGCGGTGCGAACTCGAAAAGCGGTGCGAACTCGGATGCGGGCACGAAAGGCGCGCCGACGGATGCTCCGTGCACGCCCCACTCAGCGGGTCGGGTTGCACGACGCCCTCCCCCATGTGGTTCCCTGATTCACGATGAGCGACATCGGCCTGCGATCCGAACGCGGGCCCATCCTGCTCGCGCTCATGCTGTCGATGTTCCTCATCGCGATCGACTCCACGATCCTGTCGACCGCGGTGCCGACGATCGTGCGCGATCTGGGCGGGTTCGCGCTCTTCCCGTGGCTGTTCTCGATCTACCTGCTCGCGCAGGCGGCGACCGTCCCGGTGTACGCGAAACTAGCCGACACGTTCGGCCGCAAGCCGATCATGCTCGTGGGTGTCGGTGTGTTCCTCCTCGGGTCCGTGCTGTGCGCGACCGCGTGGGACATGCCGACCCTCATCGCGTTCCGGGGGCTTCAGGGCATCGGCGCCGGCGCGATCATGCCCACCGTCCTCACGATCGCGGGCGACATCTACACGGTGCGTGAGCGCGCCCGCGCGCAGGCGTATCTTTCGAGCGTGTGGGCGATCTCGGCCGTGGTCGGGCCGACGCTGGGCGGCGTGCTCGCGCAGTTCGCGTCGTGGCGGTGGATCTTCTGGATCAACCTGCCCCTCGGCCTCTTCGCGCTCTTCCTGCTGTGGCGCAACTACCGCCCCGCGTTCGAACGCCACCGCCGGCGCATCGACTATGCGGGAGCCGTGCTGTTGACGGTCGCTCTCGTGCTGCTCGTGCTCGGCGTGCTGGAGGGCGGCGTCGACTGGGACTGGCTGTCATGGCAGTCGTTCGCCGTGCTCGGCGGCGGATTCGTGCTGCTCGTCGCGTTCGTGCTCGTCGAGCGCCGCGCCGACGATCCGATCCTCGCGCCGTGGGTCTTCCGCAGTCGCCTCGTGAGCGCGACCGCGCTCGTCGGGCTGCTCATCGGGGTCGTGCTCATCGGCCTCGTGTCGTACACGCCCACGTTCCTCGAGGCGACGACGGGCGCATCTCCGATCGTCGCGGGCCTCGCGGTCGCGGGCCTCATGATCGGGTGGCCGATCAGCGGAGCGCTCGCGGGGCACGTCTATCTCCGCATCGGGTTCCGCTCGACGACCCTCGTCGGTGCGAGCATCGTGATCGCGGGCGCCGTGTGGCTCGCCGGCTTCGCGTTCACTCCATCGGCCCTGCTGACGGGCGTCGGATGCTTCATCGTCGGCTTCGGCCTGGGATTCGTCGCGAACCCGTCGCTCATCGCCGCCCAGTCCTCCGTCGAGCTGCGTCAGCGCGGCGTCGTGTCGGGCACCAACGCGCTCGCGCGCTCCATCGGCAGTTCGCTCGGAGTGGCGGTGTTCGGCGCGGTGGCGAACAGCCTCATCGACGACCGCGGCGGCCACGAGACCGCGGCCGCCGTGCAAGCGGGTGCGATCGGGGTGTACATCGGTGTCGCGATCGTGTCGGTCGCGATGCTCTTCGCGTGCATGGCCATCCCGCACGTGCCCATCCACGAGGAGCGGGCGCGCTGACCTCGCCGCGGGGGCTCATCCGGGTCAGCGCAGCAGCGAGCGCAGCGTCTGGATCGTGTCGGCCTCGGTCGGGTTCTTGTCCGGCCGGTACGCCTTGACGCGCGCGAAGCGCAGCGCGATCCCGCCCGGGTAGCGCGGCGACCTCTGGACGCCGTCGATCGCGATCTCGACGACGGTGACCGGATGCACGTGCACCGCGTACGCCGAGCG
>Ga0182748_1004735_pt1 | contig 10628 bp, 13 predicted proteins | sample eDN3rd37CKraftOP_FD_128877 | JGI IMG/M metagenome (GOLD analysis project Ga0182748, IMG submission 128877) | Enriched Organic Plus compost microbial communities from Emeryville, California, USA - eDNA 3rd pass 37_C Kraft OP (version 2) (version 2) ...
CGGGCGAATTTCGCGACATAGCCCTCGTTCTTCCGAACCCGGGCGATGATGTCATCGACCTTCACCTCGTGCGGGGTCGCGAACATCGACATCGAACCCACGCCGATCGCGGATACCGCTTGCGCTTCGAGCGTGGCATGCCGGCCGTCCCAATCAAAGGGCGGACGCGCGTTCCCGATGCCGAGCAGCGTCTGCGTCTTGCGTGCCGTCGGCCGCCCCGAGTCGGTCGGGCTCCGCGCTTCGTTTGCGGCGAAGCCCAATTCGGGCCGATGACACGTCGCGCAGGCGGTGCGGCCGGAGGCGGAGATGATCGGATCGAAAAACAACTCGCGCCCCAGCGCAGCCAACGCGCGATTTTCCGGAGCGGTTGGCGGCGGACGCCGATAGTGAGCTTTCATCTGATCAAGGGTTTCGGCGTGGCCAGGACGATCGCCCAGGCCGAACATCACGCCGAGCGCCACCGCCGCGAGCGCAGCCTTGCAGAACTGCGAGCGAGGGGAGCGTGGGTTCACGACCTCACCTCTTGGGTGTCAGCGCATTCAGCGCGCGACCACGGAAATTTCCCGATCAACGCCAGGCACGACGTTGAAGTCGTGCTGGAACGACCGGCCTTCGTTGCGCGCGATGACTCGATAATCGCCCTCGGCCAACACCACGCGCGGAAACGCGCCGATCGATTCCTTGATCACGTCACCGCCCGGCGTAAGCACCGACCATTGCGTATTGGCCAACGCTTCGCCGCCGTCGCTGGTGACGAGCTTGAGCGTGATCACTGCTGCGCGATGATTGACGGTCACGTCGGTGACCCGCCCGGCCTGCACCCGAATGTCCGATCGCACCACCGCATTGCCGTCGCCGTAATGCGAGACGATGTGGTACGTGCCCTCCGGCACCAGCATCACCTCGCCGGTCAGGACATTCTGCCCGAGGCGATGCTTGTCGCCCGGCTCGAACTGACTGCCCTTGTAGATGTCGAAGTGGATGTGCCCTGTCGGGATCCGCGCATCACCCACCTTGCCTTCGATGCGGATGCCCCCAGCCGGAATATCGAACACCTCACGCACCGTCTCAGCGCGCAATTGCACTTTTTTCAGCGCATGCGCATGACCCATGGTGACATGGACGATATAGCCGCCGGGCGGCAACAGCAGCATGGGCGCGGCGGACTTGTCTTCGCGGACCGGTCGCAACACGCCGGTGGGATCCGGGCGGTCCGGGAAGACGCGCCACAGAAGGCCGCCCGGGACCGGTGGCTGGTCACGGCCAAAACGCGCGCTCAGATGCAACGCGACCTGTCCCGCCGGAATACTCGGCGCGAGGGCTGGAAGCGGAGCCGGGGTCGGTGGTGCGGGCGGCCGCTCGACCTGGGCTGGCGGCGGGAGCGGTGCCACCGGCACGGGGATCGGCGCCGGAGGACGCAGCACCTCGGGCGATCCTGGCGCTGCGAGGTTGGCTGCCGGGGGCGGCGCGAGGCTCTGCGGTTCGCCGACGGACGGACTGGCCGGTGCCAAAGCATTTCCACCGCCTGTGAAGGGCTGACCGGATGACGGCAGCGCTCCAAGGCACAGCATTGCCACGGCAAAAGCCGTCCGCCTCCCTGCCGACACAGCCGCGGATTTCAAAGCCCTCATGCGCTCGTTTTCGGCGGAAATCGCGGCGAATTCAAGCCTAACAGGATTAGTCCACGAATTGTGCAACCATCATGGCTATGCTAGCCGCAGCATCATGCAAGACACGATTTCCCTCCTCAGCACGCGCCGCTCCGTAAAGCCGATCGAGTTGCGCGACCCGGCGCCGTCGGCGGCCGAGATCGACACGATTCTCACCATTGCCTCACGTGTCCCCGATCACGGGAAACTGACGCCCTGGCGCTTCATCCTGTTCGAAGGCGATGCCAGAGCCGCCATTGGCGAGACCATCGCCGCAGCCTTCAGCGCGGACCGGCCGGATGCGACCGCCGACCAGATCCAGTTTGAACGCAACCGGCTGACCCGTGCGCCGCTGGTCATCGCGGTGGTCAGTCGCGCGGGGCCCCATGTCAAAATTCCGGAATGGGAGCAGATATTGTCGGCGGGCGCCGCGACAATGAACCTTATCACCGCCGTCCATGCGCTCGGGTATGCCGCCAACTGGATCACCGAATGGTATGCCTACGACCCGCGGATCCGCGCGGCACTGGGCCTTTCGGATCATGAGCGCATCGCGGGCTTCGTCCATATCGGAACACCCGTTCGGCCGCCGGAAGATCGACCGCGTCCACCGCTGTCCGAAATCGTGACCCGCTATCGCCGCTGATCGCATGTTCTACGACGCACGCATCAACGATCATGGCCTGCCGCGCGATCCATTCAAGGCCATCGTCGCGCCGCGTCCGATCGGCTGGATCACGTCGATGAATGCAAAGGGTGAGATCAATCTCGCCCCTTATTCCTTTTTCAACGGGGTCTGCAGCCGTCCGCCCGTCGTCATGTTTTCCAGCGAAGGGCAAAAGGACTCATTCGCCTTCATCCAGGAGACTGGTGAATTCGTCTGCAATCTCGCGACCTGGGATTTGCGCGATGCGATGAACAAGACGGCTGCGCCGATGGCGCGTGGCGTCAACGAGATGGCGGCCGCCGGATTGGAGCCCGCGCCTTCGCGCCTCGTCAAGCCGCCGCGCGTCGCGGCTTCGCCGTGCGCTCTGGAATGTGTCCTTTTGCAAATCGTGCCGCTCAACGACATAGACGGGCGCGCGCTCGACACCTACGTCGTGTTCGGCCAGGTGATCGGCGTGCATATCGACGACCGCTTCATTCGCGACGGCTTCCTCGACACCGCCGCCATGAAGCCGATTGCGCGCAACGGCTATCTCAATTACGCCGTGGTCGAGAGTGAATTCCGGATGGTGCGACCGAACCGCGCATGAATCCCATCCTTGCTTTTTCACCATAGGCTGCAAATTCCGGTCGCGTAGCCTTGTCTCGATCGGTTGCCGCCGCGATGATGAGGGCGAGGTTCGAATCGTGCTGCAGACCATAATCCGTCGCGCCGCGAACGGTGACCGCGCGGCAGAGGCGACCACGGCCGGAAAGAAAGACGCGCCGAAACCCAATATCGGTCTGGCGTTGGGTGGCGGCATTGCGCGCGGCTTCGTCCATATCGGAATTCTGCAGGTGCTCGTAAGGAACGGCATCGAGCCGGATGTCGTGGTGGGAACCTCGATCGGTGCGGTGGCGGGTGCCTGTTACGCAAGCGGCAAGCTGGATGTATTCGAACAATGGGCACGCGGCCTTACCACACGGGGCGTGCTCGGCTATCTCGATGTCAGCCTCGGCGGATCAGGACTGATCGGCGGCGACCGCCTGGCGCGGCGTCTCGAAGAAGCATTGGGCGATGCCTTGATCGAGGACTTGCCAAAACGCTACGCCTGTATCGCTACCGAACTCGGCTCAGGTCACGAAATCTGGCTCACGCGGGGCCGCGTCGTCGATGCGGCACGCGCCTCCTACGCTCTGCCCGGCGTGTTTACGCCGGTGCGGCTCGGGGGCCGCTGGCTGGTCGATGGAGCGCTGGTCAATCCGGTGCCGGTCTCGGCCGCGCGTGCGCTCGGCGCAAGGCTCGTTATTGCGGTCAATCTGAATTCCGACATGCTGGGCCGCGGCGGCACGATTGCCGATCATGGACCTGACGAGACCGATGCGCGGCTACTCTCGGAAATGCGCGCGCGCCCGGCGGGTATACGGCGCATTCTCAGCCCTGAATTCCTGCTCAAGCGGCAGCTGATCGGCGACAAGCACAGTCCGAATATCGCCAATGTCATGATCGATGCATTCAACATCATGCAGGATCGCGTGACGCGATCGCGCCTTGCCGGCGATCCGCCCGATGTGATGATCGCGCCGCGCTGCGGCAAGGTCGGACTATTCGACTTTCATCGTGCGAAGGAAGCGATCGAGATCGGCGTTCAGGCCGCCGAGCGTGCTATCCCTGACATCAACGACGCGATCGCCGCCCTCACCTGAGGCGATCGCGTCGCATTAATTCATTCGTCAAGCCGTCTGGATGTAATCGCGCATCGCGTCCTGTTCGAACTGAAGTTCGGTCAGCCGGTACTTCACCACATCGCCGATCGAAATGATCCCTGTGAGCGCGCCGTCATCCGTTACAGGAAGATGCCGGAACTTGCCCGCGGTCATTCGCTCCATCAGCACCGCGACCGTATCCCTCGGCGTGCAGGTCACGACCTTGCGGGTCATGACATCCGTCAATGGCAGTTGCAGCGCGTCGCCGCCGTGCTGCGCCAGGGCACGAACGATGTCGCGTTCCGAAAGAATCCCGATGATGCGGCCGCCGGCGCCGGTTACAACCAGCGCTCCGATCTTTCGCTCTGACAGGATCTTCGTGGCTTCCGCTAACGTGGCGGTGGGTGCGATCGTCGCAACATCGCGGCCCTTGGCGGAGAGGATCGACTTAACGATCATGGACGCCTCCTTTCGAAGCGGGTCCCGCGACGGGCAGAACCCGCGCAATGCATCTCAACCGGACGCTAGCTTGAGTGTTCCACGAGAATGCGGAGTTTGCCAGCGGCAAGCTTGCTGCAATGCATCAGGCCGCGTCGCGCTCGTCCCGTTGTGATGCAACTCCGACCGGATCGAACCAGCTGAATAATACCAGTCCGGCAATGAACCCGCCGACATGCGCCTGCCATGCAACCGGTTGTTCGTTACCGGTGATCGAAACAGAGCCGATGCCGAACAGAAGATTGAGGCCGAACCACACCGCGAGAAACACGAGGACGCGCGGATCACGGAAGGTATCGACCAGCGAAAGCGCCGGGACCCGGTAAGACGAATGTGATCCGCCGAATGACAACGGCCCGCCGCGCTGAAATGCGAACCGCATCGCGCCGGACATGGTTCCGGAAATCGCTCCGGACGCACCAATCATCGGCGCCAATTGTCCGAAATGTGTCAGCAAATGTGCAAGCGCACCGGCTGCCGCGCACACCGCGCAGAAGGCGAGGAAACGCATAGCGCCGAAGCGGCGCGCCAGCGGCGTTCCGAAAGCCAGCAGCCACACCGAATTGAACAGCAAATGCATCCAGTCGGCATGCAGAAAGGCATAGGTGATAAACGTCCACGCATCGGCTGCCGTACCGCCGGGCCATGCAGCTCCGGAAAGAATATTGGTTTCGTAGCGCGCCGGAATGAACGCGAACATCAGCAGCACTTCGACATCGGCGGGCTCCGAGAGAAGCGACCGGGCCGCATGGACGAGGAAAAGCACCGCCAAGGTTGCGATGAGCACGCCTGGGACGTTGAAGATCGGTTCGCGGGACGAAGAAGATTGCATGGGCGGGTGTATCCGTCGCCCTAGTCACCCGCCTGAACCGCAACTTCAAGTCAAATCGAAGCAAAGCGGCACAAAAAACACGATGGGGAGAGCCCTGTGCGGCTCTCCCCATGCGCGGTCCCGACGCGCGGCGCGCGAAGATCGCACCGTCACGTCCCCTGCGTCGCGAGCCAATTGGGCTCGGGACTTATTGCGCCGGCACCCTACCGGCACCGGGCGGCAACGACCTCCGTAACCTCTTGTTAACGATAACGCCCCGGCGGTGTGCACGGCTGCAGGCACGCGTCATGCACCCCCTTCGCCAACGGCAACGGTTCGGCTCCACTCTGTTCCGGTTCGGAACAGATTCGCTGCCCGCACCCCAAGATGTGATCCATGAAACGACGGGCGACACAAGACTTGTTCGAATACTGGGACGCGCTGCGCGGCAGTCGGCCTGCGCCCGCGCGCAACGATATCGATCCGGGCGCGATCCGATCTTGCCTGCCCCATACCTTTGTCCTGAGCTTCGCTCCGGGACACGGATATCCATTCCAGATCGCAGGGACCTCGGTCTGCGCGATGTTCGGCGCGGAACTGAGCCGCACGCGCTTCGACCGGCTTTGGGCCGCGGACCAGCAGGAGCGCGTCCGCGATCTTATCGCCGCCGTCATCGCCGATCTCGAGCCGGCGACGGTTAGCGTCATCGGGCACAATCCGGACGGAGAGACGATCGACCTGGACATGGTCGCCCTGCCGCTGAGCGTTGCCGACGGCCCGCCCCGCATCCTTGGTGCGTTCGCGGCCGTCACGCGACCGTACTGGCTTGGCACGCGCCCGCTCACGACGTTGACGATTGATGAGATTACGCGGCCTGGCGTCGTGGAACACGAAGCTTCTGACCGGTGCGCCGCGAATTATTTCGGCCAGCCGTGGATATCACGAATTTTTCACGGCTAACTCTCCGTTAAGGACGCTTCAATAGGTTTTAACCGTAGCGTGCAACGACACGCGGGCGGCGAGTTGAACATCGGCATCATGGCAGCAACCTTCGGCCATCTCGCTCAGGCGCAGACTCGCATTCTTCCGCATAGCGAAGAACGCCGGCGCTTCCAGCGCGTGAAGGTGAATCTGCTGGGCCGTTACATGCTCGGCGATCGCCGTGAATACCCATGCCAGGTGGTGAACATGTCGCCGGGAGGCATGGCGGTTTTCGCGCCGGTCTTCCCGCAGATCGGCGAACGGGTGATCGCCTATATCGATCACGTCGGCCGTCTCGAGGGCGTTTGCACCCGCCTTTTCGACAACGGTTTTGCGTCAACGATTGCAGCCACCGCCCGCAAGCGCGACAAGCTTGCTGCCCAGCTCACCTGGCTTGCGAACCGGCATCTGCTCGCCTCCCCGGAAGACCGCAGGCACGGCCGCTTCGCGCCGCGCAATCCGATGACGATGCTGGTGCTGCCGAATGGCGTGAATATCGGCTGCCGGCTGATCGACGTTTCGCTCTCGGGCGCCGCGGTCGCAACCGATCAGCGGCCCCCGCTCGGCGCCCTTGTCACCATCGGCAAGGTGCAAGGCCGCGTAGTCCGTCATCTCGACGAAGGCTTCGCCGTAGAGTTTCTGCGGCTGCAGCATCCGGACTTCCTTGAAGAAAGCGTGACCGCCGGGTAAACGCCGGCCGGCCGCTTGATCCTCTCCCCGGCTCAAGATTCAGCAAAGACGCGCGGTTTGGGCCTCGCAACGTCCGGACCTTGTTGTCGTGGTTGCGAGCCTTCCGCCGCATTGTTGACACGCAAGAATGCGATATTTCTCAAGCCATGAGGACATGTCGGCATAATGCGTAGACACGGATTGAATCCAAGATCGATACAATTTTAATCGATTTCGATTCAAGTGAATCGCAAATTCGTCGCTCTCTTTAGTCGCTTTCGCTTCAAAGGCGGATGCTCGACTTAGCGGCACCTCAAAATCTTTGTGCGAAGTGTGACCCAACGATAAGGGAAGGGTCACGCGGTGCGACGAGTTCTCCTCAACATAAGCGGCAGCGCAAGAATAGCCGCAGCAGGGTGCTTAATTGCATTTGGAAGTGCAGCAACCGCAGCTCCGCGCCCGCTCTTCGTCTCCGTCGGCGAGACCGCTCGTCCCCCCATCGGATGGGTCGAATTCTGTTCAGACAATCCGCGCGAATGCAATACCGCACCGTCGGCGCCGCGCGATGTGATTCTCACCACCAAGGCGTGGAAAGATCTCGTTCGTGTCAACAAGTGGGTCAACGAGACGATCAAGCCGATCACCGATCTCGACCAGTGGGGTGTCGTGGAGAAATGGTCCTACCCCGACACCGGTCGCGGCGATTGCGAAGATTATGTGCTGCTCAAGCGTCGCATGCTGATCCAGGCCGGCTGGCCGCGCGAAGCATTGCTGATCACCGTGGTCCGTGAGCGCAACGGCGACGGTCACGCGGTTCTCACCGTGAAGACCGACAAGGGCGAGTTCATTCTGGACAACCAATATCCCGACATCCTGCTGTGGTCGGACACCAATTACCGGTTCGTGAAGCGGCAATCGCAGCACGACCAGAATGTCTGGATTTCGCTTGGCGATCCGCGGCCGACCATGTCGACCGCAACCTCACGCTGAAGACAGTGAAGAACGAGGCATAGAAAACGCGATCCCGGTCACGTCCCCCACCCCTCCCCGTCCCAGACCGGGCTCGTGGCGGCCGGCTCTCCCCCCAAGAGCCGGCCGCATCTTTTTGCGCATTGATCAGCCGAACAAATTCCGGATGTCGGCCCCCCTTGGACATGCCTGCGGATCGCAGGACGCCACCCGAGACGGACTCACGAAATCAAGTGATGAGGCGGATCGGAAATCTCGAACGTGCGTCAACGCATCACGATGGCCGAAGACCGTCCGCTGTTTCTTTGCGGAGAGATCGCTGGCATTCGAACCAGCGCTGGGTCAGCGACGAGACGTCATTAGCTTCGAACGAATTCGACGCCGACCCGCGATTGCGATTGCCAGACCAGACGGCAACTGCGCCGGATATAGTCCGGCTTGATGATCACGGAAAAGCCTTTCGGCAAGACCGGCCGGAATTCGAATCCGAGGCATGCTCCTGCATGGGACATGTCGAGAATCGCGCAATCGACGATGCCCGCCACCCCAAAGCTGATCGAGCCTGAGTGTGACGTCCTCTGACGTTGCGATTTGCGCCGTTCCAGCATGACTGCGGTCCAAGAAATTTGACCGCAACCTAAGCCGACCGTTCTAATTCGAAATAAATGCGATCGCGTAATCGGGCCAGACGCCGTTGACGGTAAGTTAACGCTATTCGTCCCGGGGCACTGAATTCAGGGCGAACTCGCCGGATATCGGCAGGTTCAGCCGATCTGCTTCAGACCCGTGGCGTAGTCGCGCGAGCGGCGAACATACACATCGGCGCCCGCACGAATCTGCGCAATGGCCTTCTCGTCGAGGCTGCGAATGACGCGCGCCGGCGAGCCGACGATCAGCGAATTGTCCGGGAATGACTTTCCTTCGGTGACCAGCGCGCCCGCGCCGACCAGCGAATTGTTGCCGATGCGCGCGCCGTTCAACACGATGGCGCCCATGCCGATCAGGCTGTTGTTGCCGACGGTGCAGCCATGCAGCAGGACCTGGTGACCGATGACGCAATTCTCGCCGATGGTGACCGGAAACCCGGGGTCGGTGTGTACCGTCGCGTTGTCCTGGATCTGCGAGCGCGAGCCAAGCTCAATCCATTCGTTGTCGCCGCGCAGCACCGCGCCGAACCAGACGCTGGTTTCGCTCTTCAACCGCACCTTGCCGATCAGCACGGCGGTGTCGGCCACCCAGTAACGCTTGTCGTCGGGAAATTCGGGGGCCTGCCCCTCGAGCGCATAGATCGGCATAGTCGCACTTTCACCAGAGACGGATGCGCTCAGCCAATTCCGAGCGCCGCGACCACCACCATAACGAATTTTCCGGAGAGGAGACTCCAGCATCCGGCGACGACGGTTGCGACCATGGCGGTCAGGAAATTCTCCACACCGGGCCTGCGCAACATGATGGCATCCCGGATCAGAATGAACGGGGCGGCAAACACAAGGAATGGAACATGGGCTGCCGCGGCAGGCCCTGTTCCGTCGCCGAAGATGTTGAAGGATGCCGGCCGCGCCATCACGAGCTGGTATCCCGTTGAAAGCAGCCCGGCGACGGAAAATCCCAGCAGAAGAACATAAAGGGAATGCAGCGCTCCCGCAGACACGATCGTTCAACTCCGGATCACTCGAACAACGCCTCCATGTGACAAAGCGCGCCGGGCCGCGCCACCGCTTCGTTAAAAAAGGGTAAACGGACGAAAAATCTTATCGCGGCGCGCCTTAAGCGGGCGCGCCTATACTCGCGCTTGATTCGCGAAACGGCTGGGGAACCGTCATGACGATGGCGCACACGCATCAAGCCCCCTATCCGCGGCCAAAACGCCGCGGCAGGCGGCGGCCGCGTGGCACGCTGTGGCTGCCCATTGCTCTCTTCGCCGCAGGCGTGATCGCCGCCGGAAGCTGGGTCGCCTACATTCTGTGGCCGCGCTGGCCGGCGGCGGACCTCACCGTCGACGCCCCGTCGCTGCCGATTACGGTCAACGGCGTCAATTTCAACATTCCGCCCGCCGCTATCCGCAACAAGGTCCAGCGCAAGCCGGGAACGCAGGAGCGGGTCGATCTGGTGTTTCTGTGGCCATCACTGACGCCGCCGGATCCCGCCGTTAAGCCGGGACCTGCAGCCTCCTCGCACGCTATCGACCGGATCTTTGTTACGGTGAGCGCCTACGGCAACACGCTGCCGCCGCTCGAGCGATTCAACACGATCTATCCGCGCTACCTGGACTCCAGCCTGTCCACGACGCCTGACGGCCTGACGCTCCGGCCCTTCCGGGAGGGCACGCCGTATCAGGGAGAGGACATCATTTATGACGACCGCAATCCGGGTCGCTTCATGGTTCGCTGTACACAAGATGCCGCTACAGGCACGACGATCGGAATGTGCCTGTTCGAGCGCCGCATCGAGCAGGCGGATCTCACCGCCCGCTTTCCCAGGGCTTGGCTGTCGGAGTGGTCAACGGTGTCGGAACGACTGGAGACGTTGATCAGGCAGCTGCGCGGATCCCATCGATAGAATCCGCGCCGACGTAATTTGCCCGTCTCGCCGGGTCGGTGGCTCACCGGCCCTTGATGTTCGATCAGGGCTCCAGATCGGTATCCAGGATCGACATGTTGAAATTGTAGGACTTGTCGCCGTCCTCATCGTCGAGGAAC